>WNGB01015370.1_pt1 | contig 10140 bp, 12 predicted proteins | sample 5400681 | NCBI WGS metagenome assembly WNGB01 (sample SAMN13153367, study PRJNA577476) | soil metagenome | isolation source: 115 cm soil or saprolite under grassland replicate 2 | place: USA:California | collected 2016-06-15
CGCGAGGGGAGTCACGTGCACCGCTTCCGCACGTGCGCGTCGTTCCGGGGACGGAAACGACGGGAGGAAGCGCGTGGGAACGGTCATCGCGGTCGCGAACCAAAAGGGTGGCGTCGGTAAGACGACGTGCACGATCAACTTGGGCGGCGCGCTTGCGTCGCTGGGGCATCGCGTCCTCTGCCTCGATCTCGATCCACAGGCGAATCTCACCGTCGGACTCGGCATCGACCTGAACACGGTCGAGAAGAACATCGCGAACGTCCTCATCGACCCGGATCTCCAGCTCACCTCGATCATCCGACCGACGAAGACGAAGAACCTCGACGTCGCGCCCGCGACGCTGGAGCTGTCGTCCGCCGAGGTGGAGCTCTTCAACGCGATCGGTCGCGAGATGGCGCTGCGCGACAAGCTGAGTCAGGACATCGTGCAACGCTATTCGTACATCCTCATCGACTGCCCGCCGACACTTGGGCTCCTCACGCTCAACGCGCTCGTCGCCGCGAACGGCGTGATCATCCCGGTGCAGACGCAGTACTACGCGCTGAAAGGTGTCGCGGCACTGCTCAAGATCATCAAGACCGTGCAGAGCCGACTGAATCCAAAGCTGAGGGTCCTGGGGCTTCTTCCAACGTTCTACGACTCGCGCACGATCCTCGGGCGCGACATGCTCGACTCGCTGCGCGAGCTCGGTGATCACCAGGTGTTCGAGACAGTGATCCGACAGTCGGTGAAGATCGGCGAGGCGCCGACGGCCGGCGTTCCGATCGGCGTATACGAACCGCGGTCCGATGCGGCGAAGAGCTTCGCCGATCTCGCGAGGGAGGTGATCGGTGCTCACAAGTAGTCCGTCGTCTCACAGTAAGAAATCGTTCCGCGATGCCGGCAGCCGGATCTTCCAGCAGGAGACCGAAGCGCAGCCCGGCATCATCAGCCTGCTGGCGGCGCGCACACCGACCGCGGTGCGCGAGCTGCCGCTCGAAAGGGTCGTTCCGAATCCATCACAGCCGCGCATGACCTGGCACGAGGAGACGCTGCAGGAGCTCGCCGCCTCGATCAAGGAACACGGCGTCCTGCAACCGATCCTCGTCCGCCCTTCGGGCGACCAGTACGAGATCATCGCCGGCGAGCGACGCTGGCGGTCCTCGAAGATCGCGGGCAAGGAGACGATCCCGGCCATCGTCGAGCGCTTCGACGACGCGACCGCTCTCGAGATCGCGCTGATCGAGAACCTCCAGCGAGAGGATCTGTCCCCCCTCGACGAGGCCGTGATCTACAAGAAGATGACCGACGAGCTCGGGTACTCGATCCGTCAGCTCGCCGGAAAGCTCGGCAAGGACAAGGGCTACGTCGAGAACCGCCTCCGACTCGCGAGCGCGCCGGACGACATCCGCGAGATGGTCGCGAAGAGGTATGACACGCTCTCGGCGGCGTACGAGCTGATGAAGCTCGAGGACAAGCGCCGTCGCCGCTCGCTCGCGAAGCAGATCCTGGCCGGGCAGCTGACCCTCATCCGGCTGCACGATCGCGTCGAGCGGATCCTGCATCCGCAGGATCGCGGGACGAAGCCGGAGCCGGCGATCCCAGCCCTTCGAGACGACGCGCTCATCACCGCGACGCGCGAGCTGAACGAGGCCCTCAGTCAGCTGTCGCGCGCGGTCGGCGACGACGGCAAGCTCACCATCCCGGAGAGCGACCGCCAGAACCTGGCGAAGTTCCTGACGATCTCCCGCGCGCGACTCGACAACCTGGTCGCGCGTCTGCGGAGCGGCCGGGCATGACCGACCAGAAGCTGTCGGGACGGGGCAGCGTCATCTCGTTCGTCCTGATGACCGGGCTCGTAACGGCCGCCGCCACGGGGCTGTTCGTGCTCCTGGACCCCAGAGCGCAGCAGTTCTGGGTGCAACGGTGGGAAACGCTGGCTGGGTTCGTCCGCTCGTTGTTCGGAGGCGGTTAGGACTTCACGCGCACGGTGCTCTGAGCGACGCGCTGGCGCTGATTGCGGGCGTCGCGGAGGATCGAGACGGCCGTCGTTGCGAGGCCGACGGCTCCGAGGATGAAGATCACGCCGTCATTCGTCAGTAGATCAATCACGCGCTACCTCTAAGCAACGCACGTGCCAGCACTCAAGCGGCGCCCCGCTCGTTACGGACTGGTAACGGTTTCCGTCCGGGAGATCACGCCGCCTTCCGTGGCGGTCGCGAACGCTGCACGCGCACCTGCGCGACGCGACGGCCATCGACGCCGGTCACCTGGAAGCGATAGCCCTCGACCTCGATGGCGTCACCGACCTGGGCGAGACGCCCCAGCCTGCCGAACACCATGCCACCGACCGTGTCGTACGGCTCGTCAGTGAGCTCGAGGCGCAGGCGCTCACGCAGCTCCGCGAGCGCGACGAGACCGTCCACCAGGTAGGTGCCCGGAGCTTCCTCGCGGATCGGCGGCGCCGCGTCTTTCTCGAACTCGTCACCCACCTCGCCCACCAGCTCCTCCATCACGTCCTCCAGCGTCACAAGGCCGGCCGTTCCGCCGTATTCGTCGATGACGATGGCCAGCTGTGCATGCTGCCGGCGGAACTCCGCGAGCGCCTGGTCCAGGCGCAGCGTCTCGGGGATCGCTGGCACCCGACGCATGACATCGTGGGCCTTGGCCCGCGACCCGCGATCGACGCCGACGAGGTCCTTGACGTGGACGACGCCCACGATGTGATCCAGGTCGTCGCGGTACACCGGGAAGCGCGAGAGGCGGTGCTGCCGTGCGATCGCGATGAGGCCGGCAAGGTCGAGCTCTTCGGGGACCGCGACGATCTCCGTGCGCGGCACCATGACCTGCCGCACGAGCGTGTCGGCGAAATCCAGCGCGTTGCCGACGATGACGCGCTCGCTCTCGTCGAGCTTCCCCTGCTTCGCCGAGGCGCTCACGAGTATGCGCAGCTCCTCGTCGCTGTACGCGTCGGCGACCTCACCGGGCCCGACCGGGACGCCGATCGATCGCAGTATGCCGTTCGCGCTCGCATTCACGAGCCAGATGAACGGGTAGGCGATGCGGTAGAAGAAGTGCAGCGGATAAGCCAGCCACAGCGCGGTCGTCAGTGCCCGCTGGATCGCGAAGTACTTTGGCGCCTGCTCTCCGACCACGATGTGCAAGTACGTGATGATCGCGAACGCGATCCCGAAGCTGAGGACGTGGAACAGCGCCTCGTTCATCGCGATGAGCCAGCCGAACAGCGGCGCAATGAGAGCCGCGACGGCCGGCTCACCCACCCACCCCAGTCCCAGCGAGGCTGCCGTGATCCCAACCTGGCACGCGGAGAGATAGACGTCGATGTGGTCGATGATGTGGCTGGCGAGCCGCCCGCGGCGGCTACCCTCGGCGGCGAGGCTTCCGAGCTGCGCACCTCGTACGCGCACGATCGCGAACTCGGCCGCCACGAAGAAGCCGTTGAGGACCAGCAAGATGACCGTAGCAACAAGGGCGGGCAGAGCGCCCTCTAGGTCCATGCCCCGTGAATTCTCGCACCGAACCGACTCGCTCGATCTCCGCGCACGCCTAAACTCACCGAATGCGCGTGCTCGTGCGGCTGTTCGCGTCATATCGCGAGGCCGCCGGCGTCGGTCAGATCGACCTCGAGCTACCGCCGGGAGCGACGGTGAAGGACGCCATCTTCAAGATCCTCAAGGATCACCCGCTCATGGCCGAGGGCCGCCAGGTCGTGATCGCGCGCAACCATGACTACGTCACGCCGGACGAGCCGCTCGCGGACGGTGACGAGGTGGCGCTCATCCCGCCCGTGTCCGGTGGCGCGATGACGGTCGCGCCGATCGCCGTCTCTGCGTCGCCGCTGTCGGTCGACGACGCGCTCGACGCCGTCCGTGCCACGCGCTTCGGCGCCGTCGTGGTGTTCCTGGGCACCGTACGTGAGCGGAGTCACGGGAAGCGCGTGACGCACCTGGAATACGAGGCCTACGCCGAGATGGCCGAGGCGAAGATGCGTGAGATCGCGCACCGCCTCGAGGCGGAGTACGCGCCGCTGCGGATCGTGATGCACCACCGGGTCGGCGATCTTGCGATCGGCGACATCGCCGTCATCGTGGCCGCCGGCGCACCGCATCGCGACGCGGCGTTCGCCGCAGCGCGAGCCGCGATCGACGAGCTGAAGACGATCGTTCCGATCTGGAAGAAGGAGCACTCGGACGACGGGGCGGTCTGGATCGAGGATCATGCCTGAGCCGACCCATTGGATGATCGTCACGAGCCCTGAGAACTACGAGCGCACGAGAAAGCTGCGCTTCACGCAGCAGGGCGTGAAGAGCCGCCACCGCCGTAAAGCGGAGCGCATGACGCCGGGCGACCGCGTCTGCTGGTACCTCACCGGCATCCAATCCTTCGCGGCGACGGCGACGATCACGTCGCCGTACTTCGAAGGGACCGAGGCGATCTGGGTCAGCGAGAAGACGGGCGATACATACCCGTGGCGTTTCAAGATCAAGAAGGACCACGCCGTCGATCCCGATCGCGCCGTCGCGGCCGAATCCCTCATCGCCAAGCTCGCGTTCGTGAAACGCTGGCCGAAGGAGCACTGGCGTCTGGCGTTCCAGGGGAACGTGCACGAGCTCGACGCGAAGGACTTCGGCGTCATCGAGGCCGCGGTCAGGGCTGAAGCATCGAGACCCCGTGGGGGGTCCTCGGGGGGCGAAGCCCCCCGGTGGTCGGCCTGACCGCCGCGAGCGGTCTGATCGCCGAGCTCGTCGCGATCTGTGGACCGGACCATGTCTTCTGGCAGCCCGATGACCTGCGCGTATTCGAGTACGACGCCGGATTCGACCGACATCCCCCCGTCGCAGTCGTCGTTCCCGGTTCGACCGAGGAGATCGCTTCGTGCGTGAAGGCCGCCGTGCGCGCCGGTGTCGCGGTCGTGCCGCGCGGCGCGGGCACCGGACTCTCCGGCGGCACGATCGCGTGCGGTGGCGCGATGGTCATCTCGACGTCGCGGCTGCGACGGGTGCTCGCGATCGACGCCGTCGGGCAGACAGCGCTGGTGGAGCCCGGTGTGCCGAACCTCCAGATCAGCATCGCGGCGCGCGAGGCCGGCCTCTTCTTCGCGCCGGATCCGGCGAGCCAGCGCGTATCGACGATCGGCGGGAACATCGGCACGAACGCCGGCGGCCCGCACGCGCTTCGTTACGGGTCGATCGTCAACCATGTCCTCGGCGTGGAGATGGTCCTCGCCGATGGCGAGATCGGCCTCTTCGGCGGAGCCACGGCCGACCTCCCCGGCTACGACTGCGTCCCCCTCATCGTCGGCGGCGAGGGAACGCTCGGCATCGTGACGAAGGCCTGGCTGCGGCTCCTTCCGCTCCCCGAGGACACGCGCACGTTCCTCGCGCTCTTCCAGGACGTCGAGTCCGGTGCCAGGGCGGCGAGCGCGATCATCGCGGGCGGCATCGTGCCGGCCGCGATGGAGATGCTCGACCGCGCCACGATCGGTGCGGTCAATGCGGCTTTCGATGCGCATCTCCCGGTCGAAGCCGGATCGCTCCTGCTCGTCGAGGTCGAGGACCTGCGTGAGGAGACCGAGGCCGCCCAGTCGGCGATCGTCGCGATCTGCCAGGCGCAGGGCGCCTTCGGCATCCGCAGCGCCGCGACCCCGGCGGAGCGCGAGCTCCTGTGGAAAGCGCGCAAGCTCGGCTACCCTGCGCTCGCGCGGATCAAGCCGAACAACTATCTGAACGATGCGGTCGTGCCGCGCTCGAAGCTGCCGGAAGTACTCATGCAGGTGAACGCGATCGCCGAGCGCTACGGCTACGTGATCGCGAACATGTTCCACATCGGCGACGGCAATCTGCATCCGGTGCTGCTCTTCGACGCTGCGGTGGATCCGATCGACCGCGTCGTCGAAGCGAGCGCGGAGATCATGAAGGTCGCGATCGACGCCGGCGGAACGCTGTCGGGCGAGCACGGCATCGGCCTCGAGAAGAACCAGTTCATGTTCTGGGTGTTCGGGCCCGAGGATCTCGAGGCGATGCAGCGCGCGCGGAGCGCTTTTGATCCCACCGGTGTCATGAATCCCGGCAAGATCTTCCCCGGCGGCTCGGCCTGCGCGGACATCCCGACCGAGCGCATCAAACGCGGCCTCGCGGAGGGCATGTGGGTGTAGCGACACAGGTGACGCTCGCCCAGCGCGAGATCGACGGCATGATGCCCGCACGCTCGCTGCGGCCAGAGACGACCGGCGAGCTCGCGTCCGCCATCGTGGCGGTCGACGCCGCGCGCGAAGCCATCGTCCTGTGGGGCGGCGGCTCGCGCATCGGCGTCGGCGATCCGCCCGAGCGGTACGACGTGGCGATCGACCTCACCGGCCTCACGGGTATCGTCGAACACTCGCCCGCGGACCTCGTCTGCACGGTGCGCGCCGGCACGACGCTCGCGGAGCTCGCGACCGCGCTGGGGGGCAGCGGCCAGCGCTGGCCGGTCGAAGCCCCCTGCCCCGAGCGCGCGACCGTGGGTGGCACGATCGCGAGCGCGGCCGTGGGCCCGTCGCGCCTCCGCTACCAGCATCCACGCGACTGGATCATCGGCTGCACCGCGGTCCTCGGCGACGGCACAATCACCCATGCCGGCGGCCGCGTGGTGAAGAACGTCACCGGCTACGACCTCACGCGTCTGTACAGTGGCAGCTACGGAACGCTGGTCGCGCTGACCGAGATCACGCTCAAGCTCATGGCCCTCCCGGAACGGACGCTGACCTTACGCGCCGTCGACAGGGATATCCGAGCGGCGCTGCGCATGGCGACGGAGCTGCGCGCCACACGCCTGCCGCTCGACGCGCTCGCCATCGTGAGCGGCGCCGCGGCTGAGCGCTTCGGTGACGCGCGCGTGAGCGTGTTCGTCCGGGTGAGCGGACAGCCCAACGCTGTCGAACGCGTCGCGCAGGCCGTTCGCGAGCGGACGGGGGCCGGCGATGCTGACGCGACGGTCTGGGAGCGCATCACCTCGCTGCCCGCGGAGATCGGGATGGTCGCACGCGCGGGCTGGCCCGGTGGTCATGAGCCACCGAACGGCCTCGATCTCTCCGACGCACTGATCTACCCCGGGAGCGGGATCGCGTTCCTGCTCGGCGCGATCGAGCCGCAACGGTTTTCGCCGATGCGCACCAGCATCGAGGCCGCGAACGGCGCGCTGGTCCTCGAGCGCGCCGACGCGGCATTCAAACGCGCCGTCGGCGGCGCCTGGGGCCGCCCACGCGTGCCGCTCGCGATCGCGCGTGCCCTCAAGCAGCGGTTCGATCCGCACGGCGTCCTCGCGCCCGGTCGCGTCCCGCTAGCCTGACTTGGTGACCCTCGCTCCACTGCGCGAGGTCGAGCCGGGCCTCCGCCAATGTATCCACTGCGGCATGTGCCTCGAGGCCTGTCCGACGTATCAGATCACGCGGCTCGAGACCGAGTCGCCGCGCGGCCGGATCCACCTGATGATCAACATGCTCGAGGGCGGTCCGCGCAGCGGCGCGACACAGCTCCACCTCGATCGCTGCCTCGCCTGCCGCGCCTGCGAGGTCGTCTGCCCCTCGGGCGTCCCGTACGGCCAGCTCATCGAAGCGGCACACACCGTCATCGCCGACGAAGCGCGCCCCCGGCGCGGCTGGCTCGCGGGCCGGCTCCGTCGCCTCGCGCTGAACGTGCTCTCCGATGCGGCCTCTCTCGGACGCGCGGCGGCGATCCTCGGCCTGTACGAACGCCTCGGCGTGCGCGCGCTGTTGCGCGCGACCGGCCTGACGCGCGTACTGCCACGCGGGCTACGGCGGCTCGAGGCTCTGTATCCGCCTTTCGGACGGCCGCGCTACAGGGCGCCGGCGCCGCCGCCCGCGCCACGTGCGCGCGTCGCGCTCCTGCTGGGATGCGTCATGCGCGTCGCGTACGGCGACGTGCACACCGCGGCTGGTCGCATCCTCGCGCGACAGGGCATCGCGGTGATCGACGCGCCAGCCCAAACGTGCTGCGGTGCCCTGCATGCCCACGCCGGCGAGCGCGAGGACGCGCGAGCGCTCGCGCGTCGGAACATCGCCGCGTTCGAGGCCGCGGCCGTCGACGCCGTCGTGGTCGACGCCGCCGGCTGTGGAGCGCACCTCAAGGGATACGCGGACCTCCTCGCCGATGACCAGGCCTGGGCGACGCGAGCGGCGGCCTTCGCCTCGAAGGTCCGCGACGTGAACGAGTACCTCGCCCAGGTCGCACACGAGCGCCTGGGACGTCTGGACCTTCGCGCCACCTACCAGGATGCATGTCACCTCGCGCATGCGCAGGGTATCCGCAAGCAGCCGCGCGATCTCCTCTCGCGCGTGCATGGTCTCGAGCTTCTCGAGATGGCCGACGCGGATGTCTGCTGCGGCAGCGCGGGCTCGTACAACTTGACCCAACCCGACTACGCCGACCGGCTTCTGGCGCGCAAGGTCGACGCGATCCTCGCCACCGGCGCCCGCGCGGTGATCAGCGCGAATCCTGGCTGCATGCTGCAGATCGAGGCCGGGCTGCGAGCGCGCGGTTCGCAGCTGCCGGTCCTGCACGTGGTCGAGGTGCTCGACCGCGCGATGTCCTAGGTGCTCCGCTCGTTGAGTGCAGGCGGGCTTCTGCTGATCGCCAGCGCGACGGTCGCGACGATCGTGGCGGTCGGCGCGCTGCTGTTCATCCCACTCTCGATCGCGGTGGGCCATCCACAGAACGCGGCAGTGGAGGCGGTGCTGCTCGTCGTGTGTGTCTGGTGGGTCGCACGCGTGATGCGCGCGGATCGCCGTCGTCGGATCGCGGCGGAGGCAGCGCTTCCGCCCGAGCGTCGCCCGGTTCGGCGTCAGCCGCGTCGCCCGATCACCTTCCAGCTGCGCGAGACGCTGGTGACCTTCGCGATCTGGGCCGCGCTCATCTTCGCGTTCGACTGGGTCGCCCTGGCCATGGACCCGTTCGTGAACGCAGGGGTCGCGGCTTTCGCAGGCTTCATGCTCGCGACGCTCACGGTGACCGGACGGCACATGATGTTCCGGCTGACCGCCGAAGAGGCCGACGACTACCGGGGGGCTCCGCCCCCCGAGAACCCCCCGGGAAACACCTGATGGATCTGGGCGTTCAGGTCGAGCCGCAGTTCGGCTTCAGCTATTCCGATGTCGTCGCGATCGCGCGCGAGGCAGAGGGCGCGAGCTTTCGAGCGCTGTGGGTCTCCGACCATCTGCTGCTCAGCCCCGCTGCGGTCGCGACCGATTGCCTCGAGGCCTGGACGCTCCTGGCCGCGCTCGCCGTGGACACGAAGACGATCCGCATCGGACCGATGGTCACGTCGCAGTCGTATCGCAACCCGGCGCTGCTCGCGAAGATCGCGGCCGGAGTCGATCAGATGTCAGGCGGTCGTCTCGAGTTCGGTATCGGTGCGGGCTGGAAGGAGCCCGAATACAAGGCCTACGGGTACGAGTACCCGGACGATCCGACGCGCGTGACGCAGCTCGTGGAGGCGCTCGAGATTTGCACGCGCCTATGGAAGGAGCCGAAGGCGACGTACCGCGGCAAGCACTACAGCATCGAGGACGCGGTCTCGTCACCGAAGCCGGCGCAGCGGCCCCTTCCCATCTGGATCGGCGGAACGAAGCCACGCGTCATGCGGATCGCCGCGAAGTTCGCGCACTGGTTCAACATGTCGAATCCCAGCCAGCCCGCCGACGGACGCGTCGCCGAGCTGAACAAGGCGCTGCCCGAGGCGTGCAAGGCCGTCGGTCGCGACCCGGCGACGCTCAAGCGGAGCCTCTTCATCCAGGTGCTCGTCGCGCCGACGCGACGCGAGGTGGACGAGATCGCCGGCGAGCTCGGGTCACGCGTGAAGACGTCAGGCGCGGAGTGGCTGAAGGCGCGCACCGCCCTGATCTGCGGCACGCCGGACGAGGTCGGCGAGCGGCTGCGCGCCATCGGGGCGGGTGGCATCGATCACGCGAACATCATGTTCCCCTACAAGTTCGAACTGACCGGCGTGCGCGCGCTGCGGGAGATCGCGAGAGCGCTCTGAAGCGTCCCTGGTGTGCTTCGCGCCGGCCTGGTCCTCCTCCTGCTCGGGGTGCCTGCCTCGCGTCCCTGCCGTGTACGAGCTGCGCATTTGCCATGGGGCTGAGAT
>WNGB01015371.1_pt1 | contig 10140 bp, 6 predicted proteins | sample 5400681 | NCBI WGS metagenome assembly WNGB01 (sample SAMN13153367, study PRJNA577476) | soil metagenome | isolation source: 115 cm soil or saprolite under grassland replicate 2 | place: USA:California | collected 2016-06-15
CGCAGATCTCGCGCACGCGCTTCAAATAACCCTTGGGTGGCACGAGGCAGCCCGTCGATCCCGCGATCGGCTCGATGAAGCAGGCGGCGATATTCTCCGCGCCGTACAGCGCGACGAAGCGCTGGAGATCGTCGGCGAGCTCCGCGCCTTGGGCCGCTTCGCCCTTCGTGAAATAGTTTTCCTTGAGGTGGGTGTGGCGCATGTGCGCGACGCCCGGCAGGCCGGGTCCGAACTTGCGCCGGTTGTTGACGATCCCGGACAGCGCCACGCCGCCGAAGTTGACGCCGTGATACGCGCGCTCGCGCGAGACGAACATGTTGCGGCCGCCCTGGCTGCGCGCCTGGTGGTAGGCCAGTGCGACCTTCATCGCCGTGTCCACCGCTTCCGACCCGGAGTTGACGAAGAAGATGCGGTTCAGATCGCCGGGTGTCAGCTCGGCGAGCCGCGCGGCGAGCTCGAAGCTCTTCGGATGCCCGCGCAGGAACGGCGCGATGAAGTCGAGCTCGATGAGCTGCCGGTGCACCGCGTCGGCAATCTCCTTTCGGCCGTGACCCGCGTTTACACAGAACAGGCCCGACGAGGCGTCGATAAGCTTCTCGCCGCGATCGTTCCAGTAGTACATGCCTTCGGCCCGCACGACCATCTTGGGGTCGGCCTTGAAGTCGCGGTTGGGCGTGAACGGCATCCAGTACTCGTCGAGCGAGATCCGGCGTGGTTGCAGCTGGTCGCGAAGCGTGAATTCGGCGTGGCCCATCGTGATCTCCTCATGCGGCAAGAGCCGGGGCGGCCGAGAACTCGGCCGCGGGACAGCTCCTTTGTAGCCCCAATGCGCTGTCGCGGCTAGAGCCAGTTGTCGGCGCAGCGGTGGGCCAGGCGGGCGATTTGCCGAGTCGGACGCGCATGCGGCATCATGCACCGATATCGGAACGGTCGATTCTCCCTCGCCCGAGCCACCCCGTCCCATTCGCATGCCGCGCTCTCAAGCCCCGATGTGGAACCAGCTGATCCAGCTCAGCTTCAAGAGCCAGTTGAGCCTGCAGGCGCAGATTCGCGAAATGCTGGTCGCGGCGATCCTCGACGGGCATATCCCGGTCGGCGTGCCGCTGCCCTCGACGCGGGTGCTGGCGCAACAGCTCGGTGTGGCGCGCAATACGGTCGCGCTCGCCTACGAGCTGCTCGTCAATGAAGGGTATCTCCGCACCAAGAGCCGCAGCGGCCACTTCGTCAACGCCGAAATCCTCGCCGGCCGCGCGGCGCCGCGTCCCCGGCCGGCAGCGCCGGACGCTCCCTCGGCGGCCGCTTGGGAACCGAGGATGCGCTTCTCCGTCTCGCGCCAGCGCAACATCGTCAAGCCCAAGGACTGGCAGAAATATCCGTATCCGTTCATCTACGGCCAGTTCGATCCCGCGCAGATGCCCGTCGCCGGCTGGCGGGAATGCAGCATGCAGGCGTTGTCGACGGTCGAGGTCCGCGGCTGGGCCGGCGATCTGATCGACGGCGACGACATGTTGTTGATCGAGCAGATCCAGACGCGGCTTCTCGGCCGGCGCGGCGTCTGGGCGGCCCCGGACGAGATCCTGATCACGGTAGGCGCGCAACATGCGCTGTTTCTGCTCGCGACGCTCCTGGTCGGCACCGCGACGACGGTCGGCGTCGAGGATCCGGGTTATCCCGATGCGCGCAACATCTTCGCTTCGCGTTCGCCCAGCGTTGTCGCACTGCCGCTGGACACCGACGGGCTGGCGCTCTCGGCGGGCCTTGACGCCTGCGAATACGTCTACGTCACGCCCTCGCATCAATGCCCGACGAATGTGACAATGCCGCTCGAACGGCGCGAGGCGCTGCTCGACTGGGCGGAGCGGCGCGACCGCGTATTGATCGAGGACGACTACGAGATCGAGCTGGGGTTCGAAGGCCGCGTACAACCGGCGCTGAAAAGCCTTGATCGGACGGGTCGCGTGCTCTATGTCAGCAGCCTGTCGAAAACGCTGGCGCCGGGCATTCGCCTGGGATACATCGTCGCCAGCCGCGAGCTCATCCGCGAGCTGCGTGCGCTGCGGCGGCTGATGCTGCGCCACCCGGCGGCGAACAACGAGCGCTCGGTCGGGCTGTTCCTGGCGATGGGCTATCACGACGCGCTGCTCCGCCGCCTCAAGCAGACGTACGCCGAGCGCGCGCCGGCGGTTGCTTCGGCGCTGGCGAGACACCTGCCGGACGTCGCGTTCCGGACCGTGGCCGGCGCGTCGTCGTTCTGGCTCAGATTTCCCGACGGCGTCGATACGCGGGCGCTCGCAGCCGCTGCGGAGCGCCATGGCGTTTTGATCGAGCCGGGAGACGTGTTTTTCGCTACCGACTCATTTGCCAACTGCGCGCCGAGAAACTACGCGCGTCTGGGCTTTGGGTCCATTGCGACCGAGCGCATCGAGCCCGGCCTCGCTGCATTGGCGGCGGCCTACGCGCAAGTTACCGCGACGCACGCCGCAGCACGCTGAAACGTAGCCCGGGCTGAGCGCGACGCGCGATGCCCGGGGCCGCGTTTCCGTCTGACGTCGTCCCCGGGCATCGCTTCGCTCAGCCCGGGCTACGGCTGTCACGCTACGACGGGCTCGTTTGACTCGATGCGTTCCGCAGCCAGCACCTGCGCCACCGCGTTGACGACGGCGGCGATGCGCCCGACATCGCGCAATTGCTGGGTGCTGAAGCCGGTTTCCCGCAGCAGCTTGTAGTGCGACTGGATGCAGAACTCGCATTTGCCGACGATCGACGCGGCGAGCGCGTAGAGCTCGAAGCTCGGCCTGTCGACGCCGCCGTGTGTGGCGTAGGCGTTCATGCGCAGCTCCGGCCGCACTGTCTTCAGCTCCGGCTCGGCCGCCATCTCGACGTATGGATACCAGACGTTGTTCATGCCCATGAGCGCGGCGGCGGTCAGCGCGGCCTGCGCCTGCGCCGCGTCGAGTGCGCTCTCGCGCAAAGCCGTGACCAGCGGCGCCGACTTCGCCGCGAAGGCGGCCGCCAGCGCCGCTCCGTTCGCCTGCGCCGGCGTCAAGCTCGAACGGTTGAGCACCGCATCAAGGTTGAGCCGCAGATCCTTGGCATAGTCGGGGATGCGATCCTTGATCGATTGCAAGGTTTCCATAAGTAGTCCTTGGTTGGACGCGATTCTCTACGTACGAGGCGCGTTCGAAAGCGTAGCGAGCGGGCCGGGTGCAAGGCGTCCCGCAGCGAGCCGCGAGACAGTACAGAGATGTACGGCGAGCGGCGAGCGAGGAAACAACGCCGCACCCGGCACGCGCAGTAGCTTTACAACGTGCTGCCGCCGACCGCCCGGTTGCAGGGGCATAGCTCGTCGGTTTGCAGTCCATCGAGCACGCGCAGCACTTCCTCGGGGCTGCGGCCCACATTGAGGTTGTTGACCGAGACGTGCTGGATCACGTTGTCGGGGTCGACGATGAACGTCGCGCGCAGTGCCACACCTTCGTTCGGATCGCGCACCCCGAGTTGATCGACCAGCGATCCCGTTACATCGGCAAATTGCCATTGGTTGAGGCTCTTCAGCTCCGCGTGATCGCGGCGCCAGCCGAGCTTGGAGAACTCGTTGTCGGTCGAGCCGCCGAGCACGATCGCGTCGCGGTCCTCGAAGTCCTTGGCGAGCTTGGCGAAGCCGACGATCTCCGTCGGGCAGACGAAAGTGAAGTCCTTGGGATAGAAATAGATGACCTTCCACTTGCCCGGAAAAGACTTCTCGTCGATCGGCGCGAAGGCCGATTCGCCGTTTTCCTCGTGGCGGTTGAAGCCGGGCTTCACGCCGACAACGTTGAACGACTCCAGTTTCTGACCTACGGTTTTCATGCGTTACTCCTATCGTGGGCGGTGCCTGCGACGGTATCGCCGGTTGTTCAGGTCCGCAAATGAGAACGATTCGTATGTTATGGCGTTGCGGAAGATAATTCAATTTGTTTATTCTAATCGCCTCATTAAGCATTCCTTATGGCTTCACCGGGGCCGCTAGTTAATCCGACGACTTCGGGTTACCTTGTCGCGCGAGGGAAGGAGAGCGACATGCGCGTCGGCGTGCCCAAGGAAGTCAAGGTGTTGGAGAACCGGGTTGGATTGACGCCTGGGAGTGTGCGCGAAGCCGTTTACTTCGGCCACGAAGTGATCGTCGAGCACAATGCCGGGCAAGGCATCGGGATGGACGATGAGGCGTACCGCCGCGCTGGAGGCAGAGTCGTCGATACCGCGGCGGAGGTATTCGCTACCGCCGATATGATCGTCAAGGTCAAGGAGCCGCAGGCCAGCGAACGCAAGCTGCTGCGCCAGGGCCAGGTGCTGTTCACATATCTCCACCTGGCGCCCGATCCCGACCAGGCAAAAGACCTGATCGCAAGCGGTGCGATATGCATCGCGTACGAAACCGTGACCTCGCCGACCGGGGGGCTGCCGCTGCTTGCGCCGATGTCGGAAGTCGCCGGCCGCATGGCGGTTCAGGCGGGCGCGTACTATCTGGAAAAACCGCACGGCGGCATCGGCATGCTGCTCGGCGGTGTACCGGGTGTCGATCCGGCCAAGGTCGTCATCCTGGGCGGCGGCGTGGTCGGCTCGCACGCCTGCCACATAGCGCTCGGCATGGGCGCCGATGTGTGGGTACTGGACCGCAGCGTCGAGGTGCTGCGGTCACTGTGGCGGCAGTTCGGCCGGCCGCTCAACACAGTCTACTCGACGCGCGATGCCGTGGAGCAGCACGTGACAAGTGCCGATCTCGTCATCGGCGGCGTGCTCATCCCCGGTGCTTCGGCGCCGAAGCTTGTCTCGCGCGAGCTGATTGCGCGGATGAAACCGGGCGCGGTCGTCGTCGACGTCGCGATCGATCAGGGCGGTTGCTTCGAGACCTCGCGACCGACGACGCACGCCGATCCGGTATACGTCGTCGACGGCGTGACGCATTACTGTGTCGCCAACATGCCGGGTGGCGTGCCGCGCACATCGACGTTCGCGCTCAACAACGCCACATTGCCGTTCGTGCTCGCGCTCGCGAACAAAGGCTGGCAGAAAGCGCTCGCCGACGACCGTCATCTCAAGAACGGCCTCAACGTTGCCTTCGGCAAGGTGACCTGCAAGCCGGTCGCCGAAGCGCTGGGCTACAAGTACGTCCCGCCCGAAGCAGTGATGTAGCCCGGGCTGAGCGCAGCGATGCCCGGGTTACGACTGCGACGCTGGCCCTACCTGCGAGCGCAGGCTGGCACCAGCCCGCATCGCGACGGGCGGCGACAATGCAATCTGCAGCGGATCTTTGCCAGGAGTCGCCATGAACACCATGACCGAAACCAGGAACCTCGCCGTCGCCGGCAGGCAGAAGATGACGCCCTCGGAAGCCTTCGTCGAAACGCTCGTCGCGCAAGGCGTCAAGGACGTTTTCGGGATCGTCGGCTCGGCGTACATGGATGCGCTCGACCTCTTTCCGCTGGCGGGCATACGCTTCATCTCGGTGGCGCACGAGCAGGGCGCGGGGCACATGGCCGACGGCTACGCCCGGGTGTCGGGCCGCCATGGCGTATGCATCGCGCAGAACGGGCCGGGTGTGACGAACTTCGTCACCTCGACCGCGGCGGCGTACTGGGCGCACTCGCCGGTGGTCGTCGTCACCCCCGAGACCGGGTCGATGACGCTGGGCTTGGGCGGGTTCCAGGAGACCGAGCAGCTTCCGATCTTCTCGAAGATCACCAAGTATCAGGCGCATGTGAACAACCGGGTACGGATGGCCGAGCTGACCGCACGTGCCTTCGACCGTGCGCTGCTCGAGCTGGGGCCGACACAGCTCAACATCCCGCGCGACTTCTTCTATGGCGACATCGAGTGCGAGATTCCGCGTCCGGTCGCGATCGAGCGCGGCGCGGGTGGCGAGCAGGCATTGAATGCAGCGGCCGAGCTTCTCGCGAGCGCGCAGTTTCCCGTGATCCTTTGCGGCGGCGGCGTGATCATGGCGGATGCGCTGGCCGAAGCTGTCCGGCTCGCCGAGTTGCTCCAGGCGCCAGTCTGCAATTCTTATTTGCACAACGACTCTTTCCCGGCGGGGCACGCCCTGTGGTGCGGCCCGCTCGGCTATCAGGGCTCCAAGGCGGCGATGAAGCTGATTGCAAAAGCAGACGTCGTGCTCGCGCTGGGGACGCGGCTGGGCCCGTTCGGGACGCTGCCGCAGCACGGCCTCGACTACTGGCCGAAGAAGGCCAGGATCGTTCAGGTCGACGCCGACGCAAAGATGCTGGGCCTCGTCAAGCCGGTCTCGGTGGGCATCTGCGGCGATGCGAAGGCCGCGACGCTGGCGTTGCTCGCGCGGCTCAAGGGCAGGACCCTTGCGTGCCAGGCGAATCGCGACAGTCGGCTCGGCGTGATCAGGGCCGAGAAGGCCGCATGGGAAGCCGAGCTCGACGGCTGGTCGCAGGAAAAGGATGCGTGGTCGCTCGAAGTCGCGAAAGACTCGAGCCATATGCATCCGCGCCAGATGCTCCGCGAGCTCGAGCGCGCGATGCCCGACAACGCCATGGTGTCGACCGACATCGGCAACATCTGCTCGGTCGCGAATTCGTATCTTCGCTTCGAGCGCCCGCGCTCGATGTTCGCGGCGATGAGCTTCGGCAACTGCGGCTACGCGTTTCCCACCATCGTCGGTGCCAAGGTGGCCGCGCCCGAGCGGCCGGCGATCGCCTACGTCGGCGACGGCGCCTGGGGCATGAGCTTCGGCGAGCTGCAGACCTGCGTCCGCGAGGGCATTCCGGTTACCGCGGTCGTCTTCAACAACGGCCAGTGGGGTGCGGAAAAGAAGAACCACGTCGATTTCTACGCCAAGCGCTTCGTCGGAGTGAATCTCGACAAGCAGCCGTCGTGGGCTGCCGTGGCGAAGGCGATGGGGGCGGACGGTCAGCGCATCGAAAAGCTGTCCGACGTCGGGACGGCGCTGCGTGCCGCAGTGAAGGCACAGGGCGAGGGCAGGACGACGGTGCTGGAGATGATGGTTACGCGCGAGCTCGGCGACCCGTTCCGCCGCGACGCGCTCGCGTTGCCGACGCGACATCTGGCCAAGTACAAGTCGACCGCGGCGTAGGCGGCGTAGCCCGGGCTGAGCGCGAAGCGCGATGCCCGGGGCGACATCGCAATGAAACGCACTCCGGGCATCCCCCGGATCAAGTCCGGGGTCAGCCCGGGCTACACCGGAACACGTGGCATGGCACAATTCTTCTGCTCCGCCCCGAAATCAACGAGAATCGTTTGATGCCCCGCGCCCGCGCCGCCGTTTTCGTGTTTCTCTCGGCGCTCCGGTGCGCAAATCTGGCGCTCGCGAAGATCAAGGCTCAATGACATGGGCGGCAAGGACCGGCTACCGGTGACCGGCGATGCGGCGGCGACCATCGCCGCGCTCGTTGCCCGCGCGCGCGCCGCGCAGTCGGCGGTCGACGCCGCGACGCAGGACGAGATCGACGAGATCGTCACCGCAGCCGGCTGGGCAATCGTCGATCCGGAGCACAACCGTGCGCTGGCCGAGCTTGCGGTGAGCGATACGGGACTCGGCAACGTCAAAGACAAAATGGCGAAGAACCGCCGCAAGACGATGGGCCTCTTGCGCGACCTCGCGGGCGTCAAGTCAGTGGGCGTCATCGCGGAACTGCCGGAGAAAGGTCTGGTCGAGATCGCCCGGCCCGTCGGCGTCGTCGGCGCGATCACGCCTTCGACCAACCCGGCCGCCACGCCTACCAACAACATCATCAACGCGCTCAAAGGTCGGAACGCGATCATCGTTGCGCCCTCGCCCAAGGGGGCGTCGACATTGTCACTGCTCCTCGCGTACATCCACGCCGAGCTGGACCGCGTCGGCGCGCCGCTCGATCTCGTACAGCAGGTACCCTCGCCGGTGACGCGTGAGATGACCGCGGAGCTGATGCGCCAAGTCGACCTGGTCGTCGCCACGGGTTCGCAGACCAACGTGCGCGCGGCCTACGCGAGCGGCACGCCGGCGATCGGTGTGGGTGCCGGCAACGTCGCGGTGATCGTCGACGAGACCGCCGACCTCGCGGATGCGGCGGACAAGATCGCGCGCTCCAAGGCTTTCGACAACGCGACCAGCTGCTCGTCGGAGAACAGCGTCATCGCCATCGCGGCGATCGCCGATCCCCTGCTCGCCGCGCTCTCTGCGGCAGGCGGCGTCGTGCTCGACGAAGGCGAAGCGCGTCAACTCGAGCGCGCGATGTTCGCCGCCGGCCGGCTCGGTTCGACGTTCATTGCCCAAGACGCACCGGCGATCACCCTGCGCGCCGGGCTTGCGCGCGCCGCGCTGCTGGACGCGCGTTTCCTGATCGTTGCCGAGACCGGCGTCGGCGCGGCGCATCCTTTTTCCGGCGAGAAGCTCTCGCCCGTGCTCACGTTCTACCGCGCCGCCGACTTTGCCGCCGCTACGGTGCTGGCCGAGCGGCTGCTGGGCTATCAGGGCGCCGGTCATTCCATCGGGCTGCATACGCGCGACGAAAAGCGCGCGCTCGCGCTGGGACTCACGCTGCCGGTATGCCGCGTGATCGTCAATCAGGCGCACTGCTTCGCTACCGGGGGATCGTTCGACAACGCGCTGCCGTTCTCGCTGTCGATGGGCTGCGGAACCTGGGGCCGCAACAGCATTTCGGACAACCTGAATTACCGGCACTTCCTCAACATCACACGGGTCGTGCGACCGCTCGCACCCGAGCTCGTGAGCGAACCGACCGAGGAAGCCCTGTTCGGCACTTATCTGCGCAAGCACGCACGCAAATCCGGGCGCCGCTCTGGCGCTTGAGCAGCGCGAGGCACGATGCGTACGTTCCGCGATGCGATCGACGCGCACGCCGTCGCGCGCCCCGACGCGTCTTGCGTCATCGCCCCGGAGCCCGAAGCAGTCCTGACCTACGGCGATCTCGCACGAATCGGCACGGAGCTCGGCACCTTCCTGGCGCAGCAGGGGATCGCGCCGGGATCGGTGGTTTCGTTCATGCTGCCCAACGGCGTGGCCGCCGCGAGCATTTTCCTGGGCGCAATGTATGCGGGTTACGTCGTTTCGCCGGTCAACCTGCTCGCGCAGGATACGCAGCTCGAACATACGCTGGCGCATTCGGGCACGCGGCTGATCTTCGCGGCGCCGGAATTTGTCGACCGGCTGCGCGCGCTGCTTCGCCGCACGAACAATCCGGCGCTTGTGCACCCGACCGGCCCCGACCGCCTGGAGCTGTCGCAAGGGCCGCCGGCGCCGCTCGCCGCAGTCGATCCGCACACGCCGGCGATGCTCATGTACACCTCGGGCACGACCGGAGAGCCGAAGGGGGTATTGCTGTCGCACTGGAATCTGATCTACGCCGGGCGCGTCGTTGCCGCGGCGCTGGCGCTGCGCGCGGAAGATCGCGTGCTTTCTTCCTTGCCGCTTTATCACATCAACGGCCAAAGCATCGCGACGGTCAGCCCCGTCGTGTCGGGCGGCAGCATCGTGATGCCGCACCGGTTCAGCGCGTCGCAGTGGTGGCCACTGGTCGAGCGTTATCGTCCGACCTGGCTCAACATGGTGCCGACGATCATCGCCTATCTCCTCAACGGCTCGGAGCTGACGCCGTCGCAGGCCGGGGCGTGTCGTGCGCTTCGCTTCGGTCGGTCGGCTTCCGCGCCGCTGCCGCTCGAGCAGCACCGCGCGTTTGAGGCGCGCTTTGGAATCTCGGTCATCGAGGCGATGGGGCTGACCGAGACCGCCTCGATCGCGTTCGCCAATCCACTCGATCCCGAAAAGCGAAAATACGGCTCCGCCGGTGTGCCGTTGGGGGTGGAGGCGCGCGTTGTCGCCGCCGACGGCGCTGTGCTCGGCGCGGGCGAGCAGGGCGAGATCGAGCTCCGCGGTGAGGCCGTGATGACAGGCTATTACCGCAACGCGGAGCTGACCGCGCAGGTGCTCTCGCCCGACGGCTGGCTTGCCACGGGCGACCTGGGGTATCGGGACAACGACGGGTTTTATTTCATCACCGGCAGGCGCAAGGAGCTGATCATCAAGGGCGGCGAGAATATTGCACCGCGCGAGATCGACGAGGCGCTACTCTCCCATCCGGCGGTACTCGAGGCCGCGGCGGTCGGCATTCCCGATTC
>WNGB01020400.1_pt1 | contig 10139 bp, 15 predicted proteins | sample 5400681 | NCBI WGS metagenome assembly WNGB01 (sample SAMN13153367, study PRJNA577476) | soil metagenome | isolation source: 115 cm soil or saprolite under grassland replicate 2 | place: USA:California | collected 2016-06-15
CCGCGCATGGTGCCGGTGCCGAGTGTGTGGCGGATGAACGCCGACCGGGCGCAGGCGCTGCTGGAGCGGGCCGGGTTCAAGGTCGTCGTGAACCGCCCGCCGTTCGGCCTCGACTACAACCTCGTCGCCGGGCAGACCCCGGGCGCGGGCCAGGTCGTGAAATACGGCTCGGTCGTCACCATCACGGTGATCTGAGCGTGTCCCAGCGCCTCCCGGAAGGACCGCGTACGGCATAGCCTGGGGTCTGGAGGTGGTCCGTGATGAAAGCTGAGGTCGGTGACCGGCTGCACGTCCGGGGCCGCACGGTCGGTACTCAGGAGCGCCAGGGCGAGGTGATCGAGGTCCGCGGGACCGACGGCGCACCGCCGTACCTGGTCCGGTTCTCCGACGGCCACGAGTCGCTGGTCTTCCCCGGCCCGGACTGCGTGGTCGAGCACCACCCGTCCTGACAGTCACCGCCCAGCACCTAGTGTTGGGCGGTGACTCGCTCCCGCCTGGCCATCCTGGCCCTGCTGTCCGTGACCGCCGTCTGGGGTTCGACGTTCTTCCTCACCAAGGATCTCCTGCACCGGATCGACGTCGCGGACTACCTGGCCCTGCGGTTCGCGATCGCCGCGGTGGCGCTGATCGTCGTACACCCGCGGGCGCTGCTGCGGCTGAGCACGCTGGACCGCGGGCGCGCTGTAGCGCTGGGACTGGCGTACGGCGTGGCGCAGCTGCTGCAGACCGAGGGACTGCGGCACACGTCGGCCAGCGTGTCCGGGTTCGTCACCGGGATGTACGTCGTGTTCACGCCGCTGCTGGCCGCCGTGGTGCTGCGCCAGCGGGCCGGGCGGCTGGCCTTGTTCGCGGTGGCGCTGGCGACCGCCGGGCTCGCGGTGCTCTCGCTGCGGGCGCCGCTGACCGGGCACGGGGTGCTCGGTACCGGTGAGCTGCTGACGCTGGGGGCGGCGGCGCTGTACGCGCTGCACATCGTGGGACTGAGCGCCTGGTCGACGCATCAGAACGCGTTCGGGCTGTCCACGCTGCAGATGATCGTGATCGTGGGGGTGTGCGCGGTGGGCGCGATCCCGGGTGGCTTCTCGCTGCCGGTCAGCGGCGGCGACTGGCTGCGCGTGCTCTACATGGCGCTCGCGGCGGGCGCTCTGGCGCTGATCATCCAGACCTGGGGGCAGGCGCACCTGCCGCCGACCCGGGCGGCGATCGCGATGACGATGGAGCCGGTGTTCGCGTCGTTCTTCGCGGTGCTGTTCGGCGGCGAGAGCCTGACGGCGCGGATGCTCCTCGGCGGCGCCTGCGTGGTCGGCGCGATGTACCTGGTGGAGCTTGCGCCGAGGCGCAAGATTGAGGCTGAGGTCCAGCACCTGGTGCAGTAGGGGGGACATGAGGGACAGCGGTGGCCGGGCGATGCACTGGTACAGCACCGTGGTGCTGGCCACGCTGCTCGCCGTGCTCGCCGGCGGCTTCGCCTGGTCCCAGCAGCGGATCCCGCGCCCGGACCTGGTGACCGACACCACGTTCGGCGGCGGCCGGTCGCTGCAGGAGGCCGAGCCGGAGCGGCAGCCGGACCTGCTCGGCCAGGCGGTCGCGGACCTGCGTCAGCTGACGCTGCCGAACGGCGCCGCGATAGCCGGGCCGCACGGTCCGTGGCGGTACGTGTGGCCGCGGGACGCCTCGTTCGTCGCGGCGGCCTACTGCGTGTCCGGCGACGTGCGGGCCGGGTTGCGGGTGCTCGGCTTCCTCGACCGGGTCCGGCCGTCGCAGGGCCGGTGGGCGGCGCGGTACCGGCCGGACGGCTCGGGGCCGGTGGCCGACCGCCGCGGCCCGCAGCTCGACGACTCCGGCTGGGTGCCGTGGGCGGTCGGCACCTGCGCCGGCAGGGTGTCGTACGACGAGCTGGCGGGGCTGTTCGGCATGGTGCGGCAGTCCGCGGACCAGGCGGTCGCCGAGCTGGGCGGCAACGGGCTGCCGGCGGCCTCGCCGGACTACTGGGAGCGGCCGGAGCCGCGTACGACGATCGGCGTGGCGGCGCCGCTGCTCGCCGGGCTGCGGTCGGCGACGGCGGTGGCGGACCGGCTCGGGCACGCCGCGGACGCGGCCCGGTGGCGGGTGGCGGCGGTGCGGCTCGAGGCGGCGATCGACCGGGTGTTCGGACCGCGCGGCTACCCGCGCACGCGGCGCGGCGGGGCGGACAGCATGGTGACCGTGCTCGGCCCGCCGTTCGCGCCGGCGCGGGACCGTGTGACCGCGGCGATCGAGCGCAGCCGGTGGCTGCTGACACTGCCGAACGGCGGGGTGACACCGGGCCAGGACTGGCGCGCGGACGGGGTCGCGTGGACGCCTTCGACGGGGCTGTTCGGGCTCAGCGCGGCCGCCCGCGGCGACCGGGCCACCGCGCGGCAGGTGCTGGACCTGCTCGCCGCGCACCGGACCGCGACCGGCGCGCTGCCGGAGAAGATCGGCCGGACCGGCAGGCCCGGTGGCGAGGCGCCGCTGGCTTGGACCTGTGCTCTCGTCGTACTGATCGAGTCGTTCAGATAGGCAGCTTGGGCTGCGGCGGGGCGTGCGTCGGGTCGACGCCGTCGAACAGGCTGCTCACCGACTCCCCCGCGTGGATCCGCGAGATCGCCTCCGCGAACAGCCCGGCGACCGAGCGCACCTGCAGCTGCGGGAAGCCCGGCGGCGCCGGCACCGTGTCCGTGGTCACCACCTGCGTCACCGACGGGTGTGACCGCAGCCGGTCGACCGCCTTGCCGGTGAACAGCCCGTGGGTGCAGGCGATCGCGGCCTCGGTGCAGCCGAGATCGGCGAGCCGGTCCAGCAGCGCGACCAGCGAGCCTGCGGTGGCGATCTCGTCGTCCAGCACGATCGCCCGCTTACCGGTCACGTCGCCGACGATCGAGTCGATCACCACGCTGTCGTCGGACAGCCGCTGCTTGCTGCCCGCGGCGACCGGTAGCCCGAGCAGCCGGGCGAACTGGGTCGCGGTCTTCGCGTTGCCCAGGTCGGGGCTGACCACGACGGTATTCGTCAGGTCCGTCTGCGCGCTCTGCCCATGTTCGCTGCCGCGAAAGTGTTCGGCGAGGATGCCGATCGCGGTGAGGTGGTCGACCGGGACCGAGAAGAAGCCGTGCACCTGCGGGGCGTGCAGCGCCATCGTCAGCACCCGGTCCGCGCCCGCCGCGACCAGCATGTCGGCCACCAGCCGGCCGCCGATCGAGATCCGGGACGCGTCCTTCTTGTCCGACCGCGCGTACGCGTAGTGCGGGATCACCGCGGTGATCTGTGCCGCCGACGCGCCGCGGGCGGCGTCGAGCATCAGCAGCAGCTCCATCAGGTGCTCCTGCGTGGGCGGCACCAGCGGCTGCACGATGTACACGTCGCGCTGGCGGCAGTTCGCCTGCAGCTGCGCCTGCAGGCAGTCGTTGCTGAACCGGGTGATCTCGACCGGTGACAGCGCGACGCCCAGATCGGCACAGATCCGCTCGGCCAGGGCGTGGTGGGCACTCCCGCTGAAGACGACGATCTCGCGCACTGCGGCCTCCCCCGTGGAGGTGTGGACGGGACTGGCAGCAGACTATCCGGCCGTCAGCCGGGTGCGGATCGCGTCCAGGTCCTCGTCCGCGGTGCGGACGCGCTCGGCCTGACCGTCGCGGTACGACGTCAGCTCGCCCGCGGCCGTCTCGGCGGCATGGTGCAGGCGGCCGACGCGCTCCGCCGCGGCGGCGTACACGATCAGCTCGTGGCGCAGGTCCGACAGCTCGACGAACGCGTCGAACGCCCGCGCCAGCTGCTCCACCCGCGCCTCCAGCGAGCCCTGCACCCGGGCGAGCTGGGAGCGCAGCCGGCGCGTCTCGTTCGACGCCGACGCCAGGTCGTCCCGCAGCTCCTCCAGCCGCTGGTTCTGCGTGTACTCCCCGTACCAGTCCGACGTCGGCACTCCCTTCGGTGGCGTCCTGAGCTCTGCGCGAACGGTGCGGACGACAGCATCTCCTCCGTCCGGGTCAGACGATCGTGGGTACGACGCAGCACATCGGCGTCCGAGGCGTGTTTACCTTCTGGGAGCGACTCAGCGGAGGCGGCATGGCGTTCGACGAGTGGGCCCGGAGCAGGCTCGGCGAGCTGCTGCGGTTCGCGACGGCACTGTCGAGCGGATGGAACATCCGGAGGCGTACGTGCGCCGGATGATCGTCCACGAGTACCTGAACTGGCGGCGCAAGTGGTCGCGCGTGGTCGCCCGGTCGTGCTGTGGCACAAGCCGCCTGATCGCGAGGCGGGGATCGTGATCACGACCTCCGGGTTCGAGATCCGGGTCGAGACGACGAAGTGGACGCCGGGGTTCGACGCGACCCTGCGCGCCGTTGCGGAGTCGATCGAGTTGGCGCCCGACCTGAAGGACAAGTCGACCTGGTTCGACGCCGAGGTCGCGATCCCATGAGCCGCTAGCCGCGGGCGGCGAGGGCGAAGGCGGCGGTGGCGGCGAGGCCGGTGAGGGTGCGGGCGTGGTTGCCGGCCTGCCAGCGGGCGACCCAGCGGACCCATTCGGTGGCGCTCACCGCGGCGGGGTCGAGCGCGTCGAGGGCGTTGTTGAGCGGCACGTTGTAGGCGCCGGTGACCAGCAGGTTGCCGGCCAGGTAGAGCACGCTGCCGATCAGCAGGTACACCGAGCCCGGCTGACTCCACCGGACCAGCGCGATGACGCCCGTAGCCACGCACAGCGCGGCGGTGCCGAGGAAGACCGGCATGAAGGCGGAGCCGAGGATCGTGCGGTTGATCTCCTGCATCGCGGCGATCCCCTCCGGCGCCGGGCGCTTCGCCAGTGACCGCGTCACGAACGTGGAGAACGCGAAGAAGGTGCCGCCCATGGCGGCGGTCCCGACCGCCGCGACGACGGCGAGTACGACGGTCAGCGTGCGCATGGTGCGGCTCCGATCACTCGTGGCGGGCTCCGGCTGGAACGGCGTGCCGTAGTGGTTGGTCATACCGCCATTCAACGGCGAAGCGTGTACGACGAACCATGGCTGCAAGACTCACGAACATACGCCATCGTCTACGCACCGGCCTAGACTACGAGGCATGGACGCACTAGCCGGACTGCTCGACGGGCCGCGGGCCCGCGGCGCCTTCCTGCTCCGCACCGTGATGGAACCGCCCTGGTCGATCCGGGTCCGTGACGAGGCGCCGCTGTCGCTGGTCGCGATGACCAGGGGCGACGCGTGGGTGCTCGGCGACGGCGACCGGCCGGTGCGGCTGCGGGCCGGTGACATCGCGCTCGCCAAGGGCCCGGACCACTACACCGTCGCCGACGACCCGGCGACCCCGCCGCAGATCGTGATCCACCCCGGCCAGCGCTGCACCACGCCGGACGGGGTCGACACCCACGACGCGATGGACCTCGGCGTGCGCACCTGGGGCAACGCCGCGGACGGGTCGACCGAGCTGCTGGTCGGTACCTACCGCCTCGGCGGCGAGGTCAGCCGCCGACTGCTGTCCGCCCTCCCCCGCCTCGTCGTCCTGGACGACGCCGACGACGTCGCCGGTCTGGTCACCCTGCTGCGCGCCGAGGTCGTCCGCGACCAGCCCGGGCAGGATGTCGTACTCGACCGTCTTCTCGACCTGCTGCTGATCGCCGTCTTGCGCGCGTGGTTCGCCCGTCCGGCCTCCGGTGCGCCCGGGTGGTACGCCGCGCAGGCCGACCCTGTGGTCGGCCGCGCGCTGCGCCTGATGTACGACGACCCGGCGCACCCGTGGACCGTCGGGTCACTGGCCGATGCGGCCGGGGTGTCCCGGGCGGCGCTGGCGCGACGGTTCCACGAGCTCGTCGGCGAGCCGCCGATGTCGTACCTGACCGGATGGCGGCTCGCCCTCGCCGCCGACCTGCTGCGCGAGCCCGACGCCACCGTCGGCGCCGTGGCGCGCAAGGTCGGCTACGGCAGCGCCTTCGCCCTCAGCGCCGCCTTCAAGCGGGTCCGCGGCATCAGCCCCCAGCAGTACCGGCAGCGAGCGCCCGTGCCGGCGTGAGGTCGCCGACCTGGTCGGCGTACCAGGTGATGTTCGCCAGGTGCGTGGCGATCTCGCGCAGCGTCCAGTTCTCACCGCGCAGGACGTCCCACTCGGCCGGGCCGGCCGCGGCGTACCTCAGTGCGAAGGTGCGGCCGAGGCGGCGCAGCCGCTGCCGTGCCTCGTCCAGGTCCGCCTCGGTGAACCGGGCCCAGTCGGAGTCCAGCGTGACCAGGCTCGCGTGCCACTCGTCGGGCTGCGACGGCGCGCCCGCGAGCAGTGCCTCCACCTCCGCGAGGTGGTCGGTGATGTGGTCGGCGATCCGTCGTACCGCCTTGTGCGGGGTGTAGATCCGCGCGCCGTCCTCCGCGACCAGCGGGCGGCCGTCCCAGGCCAGCCAGGTGGCGGCGAGCGTCAGGCAGTGCTCGACGGCGGTCTCGACCAGCTCGGCGGGGTTCGTGGTGTCTTTGTCGTCCATGGTCGCGACCGTACGGCGTGGATCCTTCGGCCGTGGCCGAACTGTCCGCGTCGTACGGTGGCCGCATGGAGCGAGACCTCGCGGCACCCGCGGCGCTGATCGCCGAGCCGGCGCGGGCCGCGATGCTGAACGCGCTGATGTCCGGGCACGCGCTGGCCGCCGGCGAGCTCGCGCAGGTGGCCAGGGTCAGCCGGCCGACCGCGAGCGAGCACCTGCGCCGGCTGCTCGACGGCAACCTGGTGCGGGTGGTCAGCCAGGGCCGGCACCGGTACTACCGGCTCGCCGGACCGCACGTCGCGGCCGCGCTGGAATCGCTCGCACACCTCGGCCCGCCGGCCCCGGTCGCGACGCTACGGCAGGCCAACACCGCGAACGCGCTGGCGTTCGCGCGGACCTGCTACGACCACCTCGCCGGCACCTGCGGGGTCGCGCTGCTCGACGCGCTGCTGGCCGGCGAGTGGCTGTGCGACCACGACGGCGGGTACGGCGTCACGACCGCCGGCGAGCGCGAACTCGTTGCCCTTGGCATCGACGTGGCCGCGGCCCGGTCGGCGCGCCGGACCTTCGCCCGGCCCTGCCTGGACTGGACCGTACGGCGTCACCACCTGGCCGGCGGCCTCGGCGCCGCGATCACCACCCGGCTGCTGGAACTGGACTGGTTCACGCACCGGTCCCGCGACGGCCGCGCGCTGCGCATGACCGACACCGGCCGGGAGCGGATGCTCGCCCTCGGCTGCGTGCTCGGCTGACCCCGCCCGCTCGGCCGAGCGGTCAGTGCACCGGCGTCACGAAACCGACGGCGCTGCCCTCACCGTGGAAGTGCACAACGCCGATCCCGGGAATCTCGAAGGTGTCGTCGACCTCGAACGTGCACGAGGTCGACGTCGCGCGCTGCTTGGTCGAGCTCCCCTTCGCGACGGCCGGGTCTGTGAACTCGTCCACGACGTTGCCCTCGTCGTCGGTGAGCACACCGTGGAACGGCCCGAAGGCCGTCGGGATGACGATGCTGTTGCTCGCGAGGTCGTGCCCGACCGCGAACTCGCCGTTGCCGTTCAGGACGATCTGGTACGTCTGCCCGTTGTCGCAGACGAGCTCGATCTGGAACGAGCGCGGCGACCCGAGCGGGTCCGCGCTCGCGGTGCCCGCGAGCGTCAGCGCCGATGCGACCCCGAGCGCCAGGACCGTTCCGGTGCGGCCGATGAGCCTGAACATGATGGACCTCCCCACGCCGGCGTCACCCGCGCCGGCCCTCCGTTCACGCTAGACCCGGGCGCGCGCGGAAGCGACGACCGCACGGTGACGGTCCGTTCGCGCTCGGTGGGCTCAGCTCTTGTCGACGTGGATGTGCTTCGCCTCCGAGGTCTTCGCCTCGGCGATGCCGACCCGGACCTCGAGGATGCCGTCGCGGTACGACGCCCGCACGTCGTTCTCGTCCGCGTTGGACGGCAGCGTCAGGGTGCGGCTGAAGCTGCCGTAGCGGAACTCCGACCGGTGCGCGCTCCGGGTCTCCTCACGGCGCTCGGCCTTCACGGTCAGGACACCGTCGCGCACCTCGATGTCGATGTCCTTGTCCGGGTCCAGGCCCGGCAGCTCGGCCCGCAGCACATACTGCCCGGCCTCGGTGTACTCCTCGACGCGCATCATCTGCCCGCCGCTGAACGGCCGCATGACGGGGAACGGGAGCTCCGCCTCCAGCCAGTCGAACAGGTCCGCGAACGTACCGCGCTCGCGCCTCGCAAGCGTCGACACGGCAACCGCCTCCTTCTGAGGAACTCGCTACCTCCACCTCACCTCGCCGGCGGCGTCCTCACAAGTGGCGGCGCGCCCCGTGTCGTGCGTCTCGAGGCCCCGGGTCAGCAGCGGGTGATGCGGGCGTCGGTACCGTTCACGATCGTCAGGCAGATCCGCGGGCGCTGGTGCGCCGGGTCCGGCCGCAGCACCAGCGGGAAGGGGGTCTCCCGGCCGACCGCTCCTCCGCGTGCGGTCACCGCGGTCCTGATGTCGTCGACGGTGATCGTGCTCTGCGCCTTGCGCTGCGCGGCCGCCCGGGCGTCGTCGTGCACGGCCAGCGCGAACTTCGCCTCCGGGGACGCCGCCGACGTGGTCAGGGTGAGCGGCGCGAACACGCCCCAGATCGCGACCCCGGTCCACGCGACGATCCGGATCGTACGACGCTCGCGGCCGCCGAGGATCGCCGCGCACACCAGCGCGAGCGCCAGCATCGCCGTGCGGACCCCGACCTGCCGGCCGAGCCGCCCGTCCACCAGCAGCGCAAGCACCACGGACAGCACTACACAGCCCGCCCCGAGCGCGGCCGCCAGCCGCTTGTTCCTGCTCATGGCGCGCAAGACTACGGCCCTGGTCCGCCCGGTTCAGCGCAGGATGCGGGCGATGGTCTCCGCGGCCCGGCGGGCGTCGTCCGCGGACACGTCGAGGTGGGTGACCAGCCGCAGCGTTGTCGCCCCGATCCCGCCGATCAGCACCCCCTCGGCCTTCGCGGCCGCGACCACCTCGGCGACCGCCTTGCCGGTGGCCGCGATGTCGACGACGACGATGTTGGTCTCGACGTCCTCGGGCTTGAGACACCCCGGTACGGCGTCGGCGAGCACGGTCGCGATCGCCCGGGCGTTGGCGTGGTCCTCGGCCAGCCGCTCCACGTTGTGGCGTATCGCGTACAACCCCGCGGCGGCGAGCAGACCCGCCTGCCGCCAGCCGGCGCCGAGCCGCTTGCGCCACACGCGCGCTTCGCGGATCACGTCGGCCGGGCCCGCGACCAGGGAGCCGACGGGGGCGCCGAGGCCCTTCGACAGGCAGACGCTGACGGTGGCGGCCGGCCGCGCGTAGTCGGCCAGCGGTACGCCGGTCGCGACCACGGCGTTCCACAGCCGGGCACCGTCCAGGTGCAGCGCGACCTTCTGGTCCGCCAGCTCGGCCGCCAACGCGTCGTACGACGTCTTGGGCTGGATGCTGCCGCCGCCGAAGTTGTGGGTGTTCTCGACCGAGACGGCGGCGGTGGAGACGAAGTACGGGCCCGCGTCGGGGACGAGCAGGGCGCGGATCTGGTCGAGGTCGATCTGACCACGCGGCCCGGTCCAGGTGCGCATCGTGACGCCATTGATGGCACCGTGCGCGCCGAGCTCGGCGCGGGCGATGTGCGCGGACGACTCGCACAGGATCTCGGTGCCGGGCGGGACCAGGGCGCGCACGCCGAGGATGTTGGCCAGCGAGCCGGTGACGGTGAACACCGCCGCCTCGTGCCCGAGCAGGCCGGCGACCTCGGTCTCCAGCTCGGTGACGGTCGGGTCCTCGCCGTACACGTCGTCGCCGAGTTCGGCGCTCGTCATCGCGGCGAGCATCGCGGGCGACGGCTTGGTGACGGTGTCGCTGCGCAGGTCGATCATGCGCGCGCGCTGTGCAGGCGCTCGGCGACCAGGAAGGCGAGTTCCAAGGACTGGTGCCGGTTGAGCCGCGGGTCGCAGGCGGTCTCGTACCGGTGCGCCAGGTCGGCCGCGGCCAGCTGCTCGCCGCCGCCGAGGCACTCGGTGACGTCGTCGCCGGTGAGCTCGACGTGCAGCCCGCCCGGCCAGGTGCCGACCTGCTCGTGCGCGTCGAAGAAGCCCTGCACCTCGGTCATCACGTCGTCGAAGTTGCGGGTCTTGTA
>WNGB01031099.1_pt1 | contig 10137 bp, 8 predicted proteins | sample 5400681 | NCBI WGS metagenome assembly WNGB01 (sample SAMN13153367, study PRJNA577476) | soil metagenome | isolation source: 115 cm soil or saprolite under grassland replicate 2 | place: USA:California | collected 2016-06-15
GGTCGCGTTTCAGAACACGTAGCAAGCTCCTCAGCCCGCTCGCCAGCGTCAACTCCCCCTCGGCACCGAGCCCCGTTTTGCAACGCCTCGGCCAACGACCATCTTTCCGCATCCCGCTAGATTGTGATCGAGCAACGTGCTCTACACCGTCGGACACTCGACCCGCGCGCTCGGCGATTTTCTCGCCGAGGTTTAGGAGAGGGGCCCAGCGGGTGGGGAGACGCTGACATGCCGCGCCAGAACATCTCCAGCGGGGCTCCGTGGGAGCCGGTGGTGGGGTATTCTCGAGCCGTCCGCGTGGGATCGACGATCCACGTGGCGGGGACGACCGCGACGGGGCCGGATGGGACGATTGTGGGCGTGGGCGACCCGTACGCGCAGGCGGTCCAGGCTCTGCGGAACATCGAGCACGCCCTGGGCCGGGCCGGCGCCTCGCTGCGGGACGTAGTGCGCACCCGCATGTACGTCACCAACATCGCGGACTGGGAGCACGTGGGCCGTGCCCACGGCGAGTTCTTCCACGACATCCGGCCGGCGAGCACGCTCGTGGCGGTGAGCCGGTTGGTGTCACCCGAGATGCTCGTGGAGATCGAAGCCGACGCGGTCGTCGACGGATGAGAGTGGTCGGTGGTGCAAGCCGCCCCGGCGCGCTAGCATACCTTTGGAGACATCGCCAGCCATGACGACCGAGCGCACCAGCGGCTCCGCAGCCGCCGTCCATCCCCACGCCACCGTGGCGTGCCCGTTCTGCGCGACGCTCAATCGCGTGGACCTGGCGCGTCTCGCGGACCGTCCCAGATGCGCCGAGTGCAAGCGCCCCATTCTGCTCGACCGGCCGATTGCCGTCACGGATGCGGCGGTCGAGCGCGTGATCGCCGGCACCGAGGTGCCGGTCGTCATGGACTGCTACGCCGACTGGTGCGGGCCCTGCAAGCTCATGGCGCCGATCCTCGATGACTTCGCGCGCGATCGGGCGGGCGAGGTGCTCGTGACCAAGCTCGACACCGACCGCAACCCCGCCACGGCCGAGCGGCTCGGCATCCGCGCCATCCCGACGCTCATCGTGTTTGCGAAGGGGCGGGAGGTGGGTCGCCAGGCGGGTGTCATTCCCCGGAAGCAGCTCGAGGAGCTGGTGAACGCGGCGGTGCGCCCGACGTGACCGGCCGCGCGCTGTCGGGCTACGAATCGGGACAGGCTCCTCGGGAACCCACGAGCGTCTCGGAGCGCTCGCGCGGCGTCGCACTCGGCCTCGCGTTCTGCGGCGGATTCTTCGGCCTGCATCGATTCTACACGGGTCGGGGGCAGAGCGCGGTCTGGATGCTCCTCACGCTGGGCGGGCTCGGGGTCTGGTACCTGTACGACGTCGTCCTGATCGCAGTCGGCGACTTTCGGGACGGCGACGGCCTGCGCGTCGCGCGCTGGGAGGTCGGGGGAGGGCAGGTGGGGGCGGGGGCGGGGGCGCCACCGTCCCACCGGCGCGTGGAAGACCTCGAGGATCGCATGCAGACGATGGAGTCGCAGGTGAGCGAGCTCGCCGAGCGGCTCGACTTCGCGGAGCGGCTGCTGGCGCAGGCGCGGGAGCGGGCGCCGCTCCCGAAACCCTGACATGAAGATCGGAGTCCCGAAAGAGACCGCGGCCAACGAGCGCCGTGTGGCGTTGACGCCCGACGTCGCCGGGCGGCTCGCGAAGTCCGGCCTGGCGGTGCTGGTCGAGCGCGCCGCGGGCGAGGCCGCGTCGTTGGGCGACGAGGCGTACCGGGCGGCCGGGGCGTCGGTCGTGGCGACGGCAGCGGAAGTATTCGGGCAGAGCGACGTCGTCCTCAAGGTGCAGCCGCCTGCGACCGACGAGGCGCGGTTGTGCCGCGAGCGGGCCGCGCTGGTCGCCCTGTTCCAACCCTCGGCCGAACGGCAGGTCGTCGCCGAGCTCGCGTCTCGCCAGGTGACGGCCTTCAGTCTCGCGTTGCTCCCCCGCATCACGCGCGCGCAGCCCATGGACGTGCTGTCGTCCCAGGCGACCGTCGCAGGGTACAAGGCGGTCCTCCTCGCCGCCGCGGCGGCCGGCCGGTTCTTCCCGATGCTCGTGACCGCGGCCGGGACGCTGCCCCCGGCCCGCGTGCTGGTGCTCGGCGCCGGGGTGGCGGGGCTCCAGGCGATCGCCACGGCGCGCCGCCTGGGCGCGGTGGTGTCGGCCTTCGACGTGCGCCCGGCGGTGAAGGAGCAGGTGGGGAGCCTCGGCGCGAAGTTCCTGGAGCTGCCCATCGGCGAGCAGGCGGAGGCCGCGGGCGGCTACGCGAAGCAGCTGTCCGAGGAGACCCACCGCCGCGAGCTCGCGTTCATCGCGCAGCACGTGAAGGACGCCGACATCGTGATCACGACGGCGGCCATCCCGGGGAAGCGGGCGCCGCTCTTGATCACCGCCGAGGCCGTGCGCGGGATGAAGCCGGGGGCGCTGATCGTGGACCTGGCGGTCGAGACGGGCGGGAACTGCGAGCTGACGGAGCCCGGGACCGAGGTGATCCGGAACGGCGTGCTGATCCTCGGCCCCCTCAATCTCCCGAGCACGCTGCCGTACCACGCGAGCCAGATGTACGCACGGAACGTCTCCAGTTTCCTGTTGCACGTCGCACGCGACGGCAGGCTCGTGGTCGACTTCGACGACGAGATCATTCGCGACACGTGCGTGACCCACGCCGGGGAGGTGCGGAAGACATGAGCGCAGGCTTGCTGGCAGTCCAGGCTGCGGCGGCCGAGCATGCGGCGGTCGATTACTGGTCCATGCTGTTCGTGTTCGTGCTGGCGACGTTCATCGGGCTGGGCGTGATCCGCCGGGTTTCCCGCCTCCTCTACACGCCCCTCATGTCGCTCACGAACGCGATTTCGGCCATCGCGGTCGTCGGGTCGATCGTCGTCACCGGCGCCGAGTACCCGACGACGATCCGCGTCCTCGGCGCGGTCGCGCTGTTCGCGTCGACGACGAACATCGTGAGCGGGTTCCTGATCACGGACCGGATGCTGAAGATGTTCAAGAAGCAATGACGCACGCCGCAGGGCAGCTCGCGGCGATCGTCGCGACGGCGCTGTTCATCTTCTCCCTGTACTGGATGAACGACCCGAAGACGGCGCGCCGGGGCGTGGTGGCGGGCGTCACGGGGATGGTGGTCGCCGTGCTCGCCACCTGGGTCCAGCCCGAGATCGTGCACCACGGTTGGATCGTGCTGGCGATCGCGGCAGGGTTCATCGTGGGGGTGCCGCTCTCCCAGGTGCCGCTCACCGCCGTGCCGCAGCGGACGGCGCTCTCCCACGCGTTCGGCGGGCTCGCCGCCGGGCTGGTCGGGACGGCGAAGTACTATCTCTGGCTGGGCGAAAGCCCCGACCAGCTCACGGCGTTCCGGATGAGCGCCCTCGTCGCCGAGGTGATCCTCGGATTCCTCACGTTCACGGGGAGCCTCATGGCCGCGGGCAAGCTGCAGGAAGTCAAGTGGATCCCGCAGCGGCCGGTCACCTACCCGGGCCAGAACCTCGTCAACATCGGGATCCTGGGCCTGGCCGTGGGGCTGGGCGCCGTTCTCGTGGTGCACCCCACCGCGGCGTGGTCGGGGCAGGCCTTCCCCGCGGTCGCGGGCCTCGCGCTGCTGTTCGGCGTGCTGCTCATCATCCCGATCGGCGGCGCCGACATGCCCACGGTGATCTCCATCCTCAACTCCTACGCGGGTCTCGCGGCGGTGGCGATGGGCTTCGTGCTGGACAACAAGCTCCTGGTGACGGCGGGCGCGCTCGACGGGTCGAGCGGCCTGATCCTGTCGATCATCATGTGTCGCGCGATGAACCGCTCGTTCGCGAACGTCCTGTTCGGCGCGTTCGGCACGGTGCAGAAGCGGGCGGCGATCGGGGAGCAAAAGGCGTGGAAGCAGGAAACGGCCGAAGGCGCGGCGCAGCTGCTCGAGCAGGCGAGACTGGTGGTCATCATCCCGGGGTACGGCATGGCCGTGGCGCAGGCCCAGCACAAGGTGCGCGAGCTGTACGACCAGCTGACCAAGCGCGGCGTCACGGTCAAGTTCGCGATCCACCCGGTGGCCGGGCGGATGCCGGGGCACATGAACGTGCTGCTCGCGGAGGCCGACATCCCGTATTCCGCGCTCGTCGAGATGGACGAGATCAATCCCGAGATGCCGCAGTGCGACGTCGCGCTCGTCATCGGCGCGAACGACGTCGTGAACCCGGCGGCGCGCTACGCCAAGGACACCCCCATCTACGGCATGCCGATCATCGACGCGGACCGGGCCCGGGCGGTTCTGGCCATCAAGCGGAGCAAGAACCCCGGGTTCGCCGGCATCGACAACGAGTTGTACGTGCTGGACAACACCTGGATGCTGTTCGGCGACGCGAAGGCGGTGCTGGGCGATCTGGTCAAGCAGTTCGGGGACGGGGGGCTGCACTGAGAAGGCGGTAGAGGGCGGTAGAGGACGGTAGAAGACGGTAGAGGGTGCTGTCGTCCCGTACTCGCACGCCCGTCTTGTGTTGCGAGCGCGCAACGCTTGCCGGTACGACTGGAGACGGTGACCTTACGCCCGTCCATCGTCTTGGAGGCCCCATGCGCTTCCGTCTCCTGGCAGGAACGGCGGTCGCTTTCGCGGTCGCCGCGTGTAACCCTGTCGATCGGATCGCCCTCTCCGCTCCCCAGCTCGACCACGTCCAAGATCTCGACGGCACCCCCGATCTGATCGTCGACGCCCAGCGCCTGGCGGTCTCGTGGGTGATCTACGATTTGGACCTGCCGTCGACCTTCTGCAGCGTGATCGAGGGCGGCGTGACCCCCGGAAAGCGTCGGGTGCTGCGGTTCACCGTCACGACGCCCAACATCGGTGACGCCGACGTCTTCATCGGCGACCCCCTCGAGCACGTGGCGAACAATGACGGCCTGTTCGAGTTCGCGACCTGTCACAATCACTTCCACTTCCGCCACTACGCCACCTACGAGCTGATCGACGCAGCCACCGGGCACGTCTGGCGCACCGCCAAGCGGGGCTTCTGCATGATCGACGTGACCCCGTGGCAGAGCGACGGAGGTGTGACGTCGTGGGTCTACCACAGCTGCGGGACCACGACGCGTCACGGCTTCCAGGGGATCAGCGTCGGCTACGCCGACACCTACTTCAAGTGGCTCGGCGGCCAGTACTTCGTGCTCGACGGCGGTGATGGTCAGGATGTGGTGCCGCCCGGCGAGTACATCATCCGGATCACCGTGAACCCGCCCTTCAGGCAGACGCACGGCGATGTCTGCCCCTTCACGGATCCGGCAGGGTTCTGCCACATGCTGAAGGAAAGCGACTACAGCAACAACGTGGCCCGGGTGCAGATCACGATTCCCGATCGGGTCGGGAAGACCGGGTTCGGCCCAGGGAGTGGAACGCCGCTGGACCAAGAAATCCTGGACGACGAGAACCGGCCGGATAAGATGTGAGGCGGCAAGGGCGGCAAGGGGCGCACCTGCCCCTTGCCGTCTTTGCCGTCCCTGCCGCCCTTTTTATCTGACCCGCACCCCCCCCTTGATCACGATGTCCACCCGCTCGAGCAGCCCGATGTCGCGCAGCACGTTTCCGCGCACCGCGATGATGTCCGCGTAGTGCCCCGGCGCAATCGTGCCGAGGTCCTGCTCCCGCTTCAGGAAGCGGGCGGGTCAGCGGGTGGCGCCCGCCTCGCGCCAAAGAGGCGGCCCCGTCGGGCCGCCCCTTTGCAATTCTGCCAGCGACGGTGTGCTCAGTGGCCGCCGCAGGAAGTCGGATTCGCGATGCACGCCGCGTTCGCGAGCCGCTCGCTGATCGTGATGGGGAGGAAGGTCCCCGGCGTGGTCAGCGCTTCCTCACCGGCTTGCCAGATGTCGGCGGGGACGCCGAACCGGTAATGGTCGGCGAGGCGTCGGCCCTGCAGGAACAGGTTGACCTGGCGCGCGTACTGCAGCATCGCCAGTGGTGTGGGGTGGGCCGGGTTGCTGGGATTGTACTTGTATTGCACGCTGTCTGGGAAGTTGAGCAGCCGTAGGTTGTTGATTTCGGCCGTGAAACCCGGCACATCGCCCCCGGCGAGGGCCGCCTCGGCGACGATGAGATGGAGCTCGCGCGCCGAGAGGAACGTGAGCGGGCCGAAGCGAGTCGTTTTGGTGAACCCTTCGGTCGAGTTCAAGAGGAAGCGGGTGATCTCCGGGTCCGATTTCCCCGTAATCGGGTCTGTGATGCTGACTCTTGCGATCGAGTCCGTCTTGCCCCCGCTCCCGCACCCCGACTCCGTGCACGGGGGGTCGACGTAGGCGCCCCCGATACGCATCTCCTTCCGTTCATTTACCTCGAAGCCGATGTCGGTACTGATGGTTGATGAGCGGCTACCGCTCCCGCGTCGTTGACGAGCGGACTGGCAAGCGGAACGCTCGCGGGTGGCGGGTTCAGCTTGCCCCACAGGGCCAGGTAGTAGCGAGCGACGGCTCGTGCCGCGGTGAGGTCAAGCTCCAGCGCCTTGTTCCCCCTGGCCTGCGCAATGGCGATGCCGCTCGTGGCGTAGTTAATGGCGGCCTTGTAGACCGAGTCCATGCTGGCCGCGCCGAGCGGTGCGGCCGCCGTGCGCCGGTCTGACCCGATCGGAAAATTGTCGAACAGGTTGCCGATCATCGTGTAGACGATCGCACCACAGAAGTACGCTCGGCCAAGATCGCTGCTGTCGGGCAGCACGTTCCGAGTCGCGAATCCTTGCAACCGGTTGATGGTCTCGTCCGCCCACCAGCGGGCCTCCCCCACGAAGAAAAACGCCGCGTCGACGAATTCGTTGGTCGGCTCGGAGATCTGACCTTCGTCGAGATTGCGCCAGGCATCGCGCGACCCGATCCAGGTCAGCTCGTCGGTGGCGATGGCGTACGGCGTCAGAATCTGTCCCCACGCACGGGCGACAGACGAAAGCACCCCGTTGACCTGCGCGGTAGCCGAGGCAGGGTTCGCCAGGTCCGACTGGTTTACGTTGTTCGGGTTCTTCACGTCCAGCAGCCCGCTACATGCCGCGGCAGCGAGCATGGCCCCCACTGCCAGCAGCCGGTGGACAGCGGGGGATGTCGTGCGATGGGTTCTCATGGCATCTCTCCTCATGTCCACGGTCAGAAGCCGAACCGGACGGCGAAGGTGAACCGCCGCGGCAGCGCCAATCCGAACGCGTCGATGCCTTCGCCGAAGTTCGGGTCGACGCCGCTCAGGTCGAGCCCCGCGTCGGCGGTACCGCGTCCGTACACGTTGAGCTCCGGGTCGATGCCCTTGTAGCCGGTCCAGAGCGCGAGGTTACGCACGGACGCCTTCAGCGTCACGTAGCGCAGCCCGAGCTTCGAGCTCGCGCTGGAAGGCAGGTTGTACGCGAGGCTCAGCTCGCGGAACCGCAGGAACTTGCCGTTCTCGTTCTGGTTCAAGCCGTCGAACGGCGACAGCGCCACGAGGCCGAGCCATTCCTTTGCCGCCGCCACGCGCTCTTGCGGTGTGCTCGCCGGATCGAGGACGGTGGCCTCGACTTCGGACGAGCGCTGCGAGTTGCGGCCGATCACGCCATGCGCGTTGCGGAACGCGTACGTCAGGTTCGTGATCGTATAGTTCCCGAACTTGTATTCGAACAGCGATGCCAGCTCGAAGTTCTTGAAGAGCGTCGCCGTCATCCCGAACGACCCGGCCCAGTCCGGCGTCGACTTGCCGAGGTAGTGGTCGAGGGGGTCGCCGTCACCGTCTTCGTCGACCCGCTTCAGCGTGCTGGCGGTGCTGATGGAGCTCAGAGAGTGCGGCACCGCGAAGTAGCTGAGCAGGTCGGCGTCGGTGTCGAAGCTCCCGTCGCCGTTCAGATCGTACGGGGTTTGGCCTGGCTGGAGGCACGCGTAGGTCGCGCCCGCCGGACGCTGGCTGCACGGCTGCACCAGCTTGGCGCCGAACAGCGAGTTGGGCGCGTATCCTTCTTTTACGAAGTTGCGGTAGCGCGGATAGCTGCCGCCCACCTTGAGCGGCGGCGCGCCCCCCAGGCTCGTCACGATCTCATGCAGGAACGCGGTGTTGGCGAACACCTTGACCGACACGTCTGACCGACTGATTGGGAGCACGTTCAAGTTGAGCTCCCACCCATGCGCGTTCACCTGCCCGATGTTTGTGAGCTGAGGCTTCCGGAACCCGCCAGATGGCGCGTACTGGCGCAGCCACAGCGCGTCGCGCGTGACGCGGTTCCAGTAGGTTAGGTCGAGCGCAGCCCGGTCGTTGAGCACGCCGATCTCAGCGCCCCCCTCCCATTCGGTGGCCTTCTCGGGCTTCAAGTCCGCGTTGCCCAGGTTATCCGGGGCGAGGCCTGGTCCCAGCTCGGAGGCGAGGGGTCCGTAGGTTGTGAACTTGTCGAACGCGCCGGGCTGGAGCCCCGACTGCCCGACCGCACCCCGCAGCCGCAGCGTCGATACCTTCGAGCGCATGGCGGAGTTGCCCCACCCGGCGAGCGAGCTCGGCTGCACGGAGATGCTCGCCTTGGGATAGAACACGCCTTGGGATGTTTTGCCAAATGCGCTGTTGCGGTCGTACCGCCCGCCGACGGTGAAGAATGCGAAATCGTTGTAGCCGAGCTGCTCTTGCGCGAACGCGCCGGCGTTCACCGTCTGAAGGATCCGCTCATAGTTCTGGAAATCCGAGCCCGCCGAGACGATCTCGAGGCCTGGCCCGGGGAAATGCTCGCCCAGCTGCGCCGCGTCCTCGAGCTTCGCGACGAATCCCTGACCGCCGCCCACGAGCTGCGACTGGAAATGCTCGCCCAGCTTGCGGGTCCAGGTCACCTTGCTTTCGGCGGTGACCTCGCGGCGCGTCCGGGCATCGATCGCCTTGAAGCCATCCGGGTCGGAGCCGATGAACTTGTCGACGTCGCGGCCGAACGGCGCGAAGTCGGTGCTGATCTGGTTGACCATGTCGACGCCGAGGGTGCCTTCGAGCGAGACCTCGCTCAGCGGTTGGTACGCCACATTGACGCTTCCGGTGAAATGCTTCACGTCCTGTCTGATCTTTTCCTGCATGTTCTCACGCTCCGTCGCGAACGCTCCCTGCCCATAGGGGTTCCCCGGGCCGATCGTGCCGGGGATCGGGTTCCCCACGCTGTCCGGTACCGCGCAGTGACCGTCGCCCGTCTCCACCCCACCGGCATAACAGGTCACCAGTTCCGGCTTGCCGAACAGCGCCGAGGCGGTCGCGCCAAAAATGTTGTTGTTGTTCGAAGGCGTCTGGTGGAAGCCGTCCACGTACTCGCCGTTCACCCGGATCTTCACGTTGCTGGTCGGCAGCAGCACCAGGCTCGCCGAGCCTTGCACCCGGTGGTCGTAGTCCTGGGCCGGGCCGAGCTCACGCCCGCCCCACGGGCCGTTCTCGCGAGAGTAGCGACCGTTCACGTAATACGTGACGCTCGGCGTCCCGCCGCTCACCGATCCGGAATAGTTGGCCGCATACCCGGTCTCCAGCAACGACGTGAAGAACGGCTTCGAGAACGGCACGTACCTCTGGATGTTTTGGCCGTAGAACTGGCTCAAACCGTCCGCGAAGCCCGCCGCTTGAGCCCGGCACTTACTTTGAGTCGTTGTCGTGTCCGGGAGCCTCGCGACGCAGTCTCCCAGATCCGCGAACCGCGCGAAGCCCCAGTTCGCCTCGTAGCGGCCCTTGGGCTCGCTCAGGAATCCCTGCTCGCTCATGAAATCCCAGCGCGGCGTCCCACGCGAGCCCTGCTTGGTGAAGACCTGAATCACGCCGGCCGATGCTTCGGTACCGTACAGCGTGGCTGCCGCCGCGCCTTTCAACACTTCGATCCGCTCGATCGCCTCGGGGTTGATGTCGTCGAGGCGCGACGGGCTGCCGCCGCCGCCGGTGCCGATGTAGTCGCCGAATCCGCCGCTGCGGTCGACGCGCACCCCGTCGACGTACACGATCGGCTCGTTCGGCTGGGACAGGCTCGCGTAGCCGCGGATGCGGATGCGCGCGCCTTCCCCGGTGAGACCGCCCGACGGGAGTATGCTCACGCCCGGCTCGCGCGCGGCGAGCATCTCCGAAACGTTGGAGACCGGGGCGTTGCGCAGCGCGGATGCGTCGATCGTTGCGACGGTGTTGCCGA
>WNGB01042886.1_pt1 | contig 10137 bp, 7 predicted proteins | sample 5400681 | NCBI WGS metagenome assembly WNGB01 (sample SAMN13153367, study PRJNA577476) | soil metagenome | isolation source: 115 cm soil or saprolite under grassland replicate 2 | place: USA:California | collected 2016-06-15
TTCGACGGATCGGGCGGGGTAAGGCCCATCTCCTTCATCATGTTGGCGGTGTCGGTGGCGAGGTAGACGTCGGCCGCCACCTTGGCGTAGTCGACGTCGCCCTTGAGCTGCCCCCAGCGCTTCATCTGGGTCATGATCCAGATGGCGAACTGGTTCCACGGGAACGGGTCGAAGTCGATGCGGTTGGGATCCTTCTTCACTGCGCCCAGCCCGTCGGCATAGGTGCCGGTCAGGATCTGCTCCAGCACCGTCTCGGGCTGGTTCAGGTAGTTGGTGGGCGCGATCGCCTTGGCGATCTCCTTGCGGTTCTCCTGCTTGGAGGCATAGGCCGTGGCCTCGATGATCGACTTCAGCAGCGCGCGATAGGCGTTGGGGTTCTGGGTGGCGAACTCCTTGCTGACCGTGAAGGCGCAGCACGGATGGCCGTCCCACAGCTCCTTGGTCAGCAGATGGATGAAGCCGATGCCGTCGAACACGGCGCGCTGGTTGAACGGATCGGGGCCGAGATAGCCGTCGATGTTGTCGGCCCGCAGGTTGGCCACCATCTCCGGCGGCGGCACCGAGCGGATCGAGATGTCCTTGTCGGGATCGAGCCCGTGCTCAGCCACGTAGTAGCGCAGCAGGTAGTTGTGCATCGAGTAGTCGAACGGCACGGCAAAGCGGAAGCCCTTCCAGTCCTTGGGGTTGCGCTTGTCCTTGTGCTTCATCGCCAAGGTGATGGCCTGGCCGTTGATGTTCTCGATCGCGGGCATCGTCCAGGGCACCGGGTTTGACCCGACGCCCAGCGAGATCGCGAGCGGCATCGGCGAGAGCATGTGCGCGGCGTCGTATTCCTTGGCCAGCGACTTGTCGCGGATCACCGCCCAGCCCGCCGTCTTGACCACTTCGACGTTCAGCCCCTGCTTGGCATAGAAGCCCATCGGATGAGCCATGATGATGGGCGTGGCGCAGGTGATGGGGATGAAGCCGACCTTGAGGTCCTTCTTCTCCGGCGCGCCGCCCTGGGCGAAGGCCTCGCGGGCCGTGGCCAGCGGGAAGACTGAGGCGATCGCGGCCATCGCCGTCGCCGCCCCGACCTTCTTCAGGAACAGCCGGCGCTGGGCATCGACCGGGAAGACCGCGCGCAGAACCGCGGCATCGACTACCCGGCTGAAGCGCTGCTCGTCGCTCGCCGGCACGGCTGAGAGGCGGGCATGGTCGGCTGGCGCATGGTCGCCGCCGCAGCCGCAGCGCTGCCCCAGCAGGGCCTTGGGATCGAACGGGTCCTTGAACATGGTTTTGCCTCCTCCTTGTTGGCGCCGGCGGCGCGTATCGGAGGCTTCGAACGCAAGCCATATGCCAAAGGCGTCAGACCCTCGGAAAATGGGCGATTGGACGGGGCCGATGCCCGCTATGCCCAAAATACGGGCAAATCCGCCCGATTCGACAAGCGGAATTTTGCGATTCGAATCTTAGCTCTGGGGATTAAATCGATGGAATCCCTGACTCTTTCCCCGATTTCCGTCCGATTTCTTATTGCGGTGGGACTCACCGTTATGGCAGTCTACCGCTTGTGGGTTGTTGGGTACCCACCACGATATGTCGACCAACCGCTTCAAGAATGGCTCATCCGGAGCCGCAGGGCGGAAATGGTTGGGGAGTGGGTCGATGGCGTTATCGCGACATGAGCGGAGCAGACGAAAAGTCGATCTCAACCCGCTCGAGTTGATCGAGAAGGTCGTCTCCGCCAACGATTGGCCCTTCGATCGCACATCGGACCGTGAGATCGCCGTCGAGGTCGCCGGCCGCTGGTGCGACTACCGCATGTTCTTCAGCTGGCGCGAGGATGTCGAGGCGCTGCACTTCACTTGCGCCTATGACGTCCGCATCCCGACCGAGCGCCACAACGACATCCATGTCCTGCTGGCCCTGATCAACGAGAAGATGTGGCTCGGCCACTTCGATCTGTGGACCGACGAAGGCCTGCCGATGTTCCGCCACGCCATCCCCTTGCGTGGCACCGCGGGCCTGATGCCCGAACAGCTCAACGACCTGGTCGAAGTGGCGATCAGCGAAAGCGAGCGCTTCTATCCCGCCTTTCAGTACGTCGTGTGGGCCGGCAAGACGCCCCTCGACGCGTTGACCGCCTCGATCCTGGAGACGGTCGGCGAAGCCTGAGCGGAAAAGGACCTTCCGACGCCCCCTCTCGTAAGAACAAAGACATAAGTCTCTGTAGTTGGATTGTCCTCAGCGGCGCCGGTCCCCCAGACCGGCGCCGCGACGATTCTGGGGTGCTATAACCCGGGCCCCATGAATCCCCTCGTCATCCCCTATCCCGAGATCGACCCGGTGCTGGTCCAGCTCGGGCCGCTCGCCATCCGCTGGTATGCGCTCGCCTATATCGCGGGCCTGGTCATCGGCTGGCAGGTCATCCGCCGCCTGTGCGAGCAGCCGCCCAAGGTGCTGACGCCGGTCAAGATCGACGACTTTTTGCTGTGGGCGGCGCTCGGCGTCATCCTGGGCGGCCGGCTGGGCTACGTGCTGTTCTACAAGCCCGGCTTCTATCTCGCGAACCCGCTCGCCATCCTGACCTTGTGGGAAGGCGGCATGTCGTTCCACGGCGGCTTTTTGGGCGTCATCGTCGCCACCATCGTCTTCTCGCTGCGCAACAAGACCGATCCGTTCCTGCTGGGCGACCTTTTGGCGATCGTCTCGCCGATCGGCCTGTTCTTCGGCCGGCTGGCCAACTTCATCAACGGCGAGCTGTGGGGTCGCACGACCGACGTCGCCTGGGCCATGGTGTTCCCGCGCGGCGGTCCATTGCCGCGCCATCCCAGCCAGCTCTACCAGGCCTTCTTCGAGGGCATCGCGCTGTTCGCCGTGATACTGCTGGTGTGGCGCCTGACCGACGGCCGGCGACGCCCGGGCCTGCTCTGCGGCGTATTCTTCGCCGGCTACGGCGTCGCCCGCATCGCGGGCGAGCTGTTCCGCGAGCCTGACGCGCATCTCGGCTATCTGTGGGGCCCGCTCACCATGGGCATGCTGCTGTCGGTGCCGCTGCTGGCCATCGGCGCCTGGCTGATCACCCGCGCCTACGCCCGCCCCCCAGTGTCGTGAAATAGAGTCGTCGTGACCACGGAGCTCGGCCGGCTGATCGCCCGACGCATCGCGCTCACCGGCCCGATCTCGCTCGCCGACTTCATGGCCGAGGCGCTCAGCCACCCGCGGCTGGGCTACTACCGAAAGGCCCTGCCGGTCGGCGCCGCCGGCGACTTCACCACGGCGCCGGAAATCTCCCAGATGTTCGGCGAGCTTTTGGGCGCTTGGCTCGCCGAGCGCTGGCTGGCGATGGGCCGTCCACCGAGCGTGCGCCTGGTCGAGCTGGGGCCGGGACGCGGCACCCTGATGGCCGATGCGCTGCGCGCCACGCGCGGCGTGCAGGGCTTCCATGCCGCAGTCGACCTCCATCTCGTCGAGATCAACGAGCAGCTGCGCGCGCTCCAGGCGCAAGCACTCGCTGCCTTCAAGCCGACCTGGCACGCGCGCTTCGACGACGTACCCGAGGGGCCGCTGCTCCTGGTCGCCAACGAGTTCTTCGACGCCCTGCCGGTGCGCCAGTTCGAGAAGACCGCGCGCGGCTGGGTTGAGCGCATGGTGGGCCTGGGCGATGACGGCGAGACGTTGCGCCTGGCGCTGGCGCCCGGAGTCACGCCCTACGCGGCCGCGCTGCCCGACGCACCGGCCGGCGCGCAGGCCGAGATCTGTGAAGCCGGGCTTGCGCTCGCCGGCGCGATCGGCGAACGCCTCCAACGCCATGGCGGCTGGGCGCTGATCGTCGACTATGGCCATGACGGCGCGCTCGGCGCCTCGCTGCAGGCCGTGCGCGGCCATCGCGGTGCCGACATCCTCGACCGCCCGGGCGAGACCGATCTCAGCGCCCATGTCGACTTCGCCGCGCTGGCGCGCGCCACCGGCCGGCCGACCTTCGGCCCGGTCGGCCAGGGCGACTTTTTGCGGCGGCTCGGCATCGCCGAACGCGCCCACGCCTTGAAAGCCCGCGCCAGCGAGGCCCAGCGCGCGGCGATCGATGCGGCGTCGGCTCGCTTGATCGCGCCCGACCAAATGGGCACCCTCTTCCGCGTTTTGGCCGTGGGCGACGACAGAAGCGCCGCGCCGGCCGGCTTTTCGGATACCCCCTCGGAAACGACATGATCCAAGCGCGCACCCTTGCCGACCTCGACGGCGTGCAGCATCGCTTCTTCACGCGCCAGGGCGGCGTGAGCGAAGGCCTCTACTCCTCGCTCAACTGCGGCTACGGCTCGGGCGATCTGCCCGACAATGTGCGCGAGAACCGCCGCCGCGCCGCCGCCCAGTTCGCGCTGGGCGAGACCGATCTGCAGACCCTGCACCAGATCCATTCGACCGACGTGCTGGCTGTCGGCGCCGAGCGCTGGACCTCGCCGGGCGCGCCCAAGGCCGACGCGCTGGTGACCGACCGGCCGGGCGTCGTGCTGGGCGTGCTGGCGGCCGACTGTGCGCCGGTGCTGTTCGCCGACGCCGAGGCCCAGGTGATCGGTGCCGCGCACGCCGGCTGGAAGGGTGCGCTGGGCGGCGTCGTCGACACCACGATCGCTGCCATGGAGAAGCTCGGCGCTCGGCGCGAGCGCGTGCAGGCTGCGATCGGCCCCTGCATCGGCGCGGCGTCCTACGAGGTCGGCCCGGAGTTTCCCGCACCGTTCCTTGCGCAGGACCAGGCCAACGACGCGTTCTTCCGTCCGGCCAGGCGGGCCGGCCATTTCATGTTCGATCTCGCGGGCTACCTGCTGCAGCGGCTGGCGCTGGCCGGCGTGACGGCAAGTGCCACCGGCCACGACACGCTGGCGGCGACCGACGATTTCTTCAGCTATCGCCGCAACACGCTGAACGGCGTGCGCGACTACGGCCGCGGCCTGTCGGCCGTTGCCCTCCGGGAATGACGTGCCCTACCTGATCATCCTGATGTTCTGCTGCCTGCTCGGCCTGATCGCGACATGCGTCATGCTGTCGGCCTGTGCCGCCCCGCCGCGGCCTTTCGAGCACGACGATTCCGCCGCACCGGTGCGGCGCCTGCCGCGCGACAAGATCGAGCTCGCCATCGGCGCGCCGCGCAACATGCCGCCGGAGATGGGCCAGCGCGTCGCCGCCGCCCTCGCCATGGAGCTGCAGGCCTACGGCATCGTCGCCACCGTGCAGCCCGCCGACGCGCCGATCCAGGTCAACGGCACCATGAGCACGCGCGACTCCGGCGAAACCGGCATCGAGATCCAGATCGACTGGCGCATCGACGGCGCGCCCAAGACCCAGGATCCGCAGACCAGCCGCACCAAGGCGCGGCCCGAGGATTACGGCGAGGCGAGCGAACGGCTGGTCTCGCGCATCGCCCAGCAGGCGGCCCCACGCGTCGCCACCCTGATCGGCAAGCCGCCTTCCTTCCTGGCGCGCTCGCCCGGCCAGGTCGCGGCCGGCATGAGCGTGCCGATGGAGCCGCCGGTCGATCCGGTGGCGGCGACGGCGATGGCCGCCGCATCCTCCGGCGCGTCGACGCCGGCATCGACCCAGCCGTCGCAGCCGCAGGAAGCGCACGTCAAGGTGATGGTGGCGCCGGTGACGGGCGCGCCGTCGGACGGCAACCGCCAGCTCTACTCGGGCATGCGACGGGCGCTGGGTTCGAGCAAGATCGTCATCGTCGACGCGGCGGGCGCCGACGTCTTCACCGTGATCGGTACCGTCACCCTGACGAAGATCGACGAGCAACGGGGCCAGCTCGTCGTCAAATGGCTGGTCAAGGACCCCACCGGCCGCAATGTCGGCGACCTCGAACAGTCCAATCCCGTACCGCTCGCAGCGACAAAGGGCACCTGGGCCGGATTCGGCGACATTGTCGCGACGGCAGCCTCAGAAGGCGTCCTCGAACTGCTGGAAAAGGCGATCAACCGACCGCGCCCATGAGCTGGCCTGTAAGCTTCGCTTAGCCTGAATCGGCTTGTCAGAGGGGGGTAGCCGACTGCTACTGTCTTAGGCAGCGGCTCGATTTTTGCAGAGAAGACCGCACAATAGGGAGACGGTTGCTGATGTTGGATTTCAGGAAGTCGGTCGCGACCTTCGCGGCCGTCGCAAGCGTTGCGGGGCTGCTGGGAGCAGCGCCGGCCGGCGCGCAGACGCTCAACGTGGTCATGCATTCGGATCTCAAGATTCTCGATCCGATCTGGACCACCGCCTACATCGTGCGAAATCACGGCTACCTCGTCTGGGATACGCTGTTCGCGATGGACGAGAAGCTCGAGGTCAAGCCGCAGATGGTCGACAAGTTCGACGTCTCGGCCGACAAGCTCACCTACACCTTCACCCTGCGCGACGGCCTGGAATGGCATGACGGCAAGCCGGTCACGGCGGCCGACTGCATCGCGTCGATCAAGCGCTGGGGCGCCAAGGATTCGATGGGCCAGTCGCTGATGGCCCGCGTTGGTGACATGAAGGCGGTGAACGACAAGACCTTCACGCTCACGCTGAAGGAGCCGTACGGCCTGGTGCTGCAATCACTCGGCAAGCCCTCGTCGAACGTGCCGTTCATGATGCCCGAGCGCGTCGCCGCCACCGATCCCAACACGCAGATCAAGGCCGAGGACGTGATCGGCTCCGGCCCGTTCATCTTCAAGCGCGACGAATGGAAGCCGGGCGAGAAGACGGTCTACGTCAAGAACCCGAAGTACAAGCCGCGCAGCGAGCCCGCCTCGGGCATGGCTGGCGGCAAGGTGGTCAAGCTCGACCGCGTCGAATGGAAGGTGGTGGGCGATCACCAGACCGCCGTCAACGCGCTGCTGACCGGCGAGGTCGACATGATCGAATCGCCGCCGCACGACCTGTTGCCGGTGCTGACCAAGGACAAGAACATCAAGCTGGTCAACGCCAACCCGCTCGGCAACCAGTACACCTTCCGCTTCAACGTGCTGCACAAGCCGTTCGACAACGAGAAGGTGCGCCAGGCCGTGCTCTACGCCTTCAACCAGAAGGACTTCCTTGACGCCGTGATCGGCGATCCCAAGTGGTACAAGGAATGCAAGGCGATGTTCGTCTGCGGCTCGCCGCTGGAGACGGTCAAGGGCTGGGAGGACAAGCTGTCCTCCAACTTCGAGAAGTCGAAGGCGCTCCTGAAGGAAGCCGGCTACGACGGCACGCCCGTGGTGCTGATGCAGTCGACCGATCTCGCCGTACTGACCAACCTCGCCCCCGTCGCCAAGAACCTGATGGAGAAGGGCGGCTTCAAGGTCGACATGCAGTCGATGGACTGGCAGACGCTGGTCAGCCGCCGTGCCAAGAAGGACCCGCCGGACAAGGGCGGCTGGAGCGCCTTCCTGACCTCGTGGGTGGCAGCCGACATCCTCAATCCGGTGATGGCCGGCTTCTTCAACGCCGGCTGCGACAAGGCGATGTTCGGCTGGCCCTGTGACGAGCAGATCCAGAAGCTGCGCAATGACTTTGCCAGAGAGACCGACCCGGCCAAGCAGAAAGCCGTCGCCGAGGCGGTGCAAGTGCGTGTGACGGAGTACCCGACCCACATCCACCTCGGGCAGTGGTACCAACCCGTCGCAGTACGCAGCACCGTCGACGGCACCGTTGCGGCACCTGTGACAGTGTTCTGGAACGTTTCGAAGAAGTAAAAGGCGTACCGGGGGAGGCCGGAAGGGGATCCGAGCCTCCCTCGACATTTAAGACAACTGGAGGGGCTTCTATGAAGATGATGCGGCGCACTCTCGCGGCGTTGGCCGCCGGTGCCGTCCTGGCAAGTGCCGGCTCGGCGCTTGCCCAGAACAAGGTTCTGCGTTTCGTGCAGAACGGCAATTTGACCATCCTCGATCCGATCTGGACCACGGCCTACGTCACGCGCAACCACGGCTACCTGATCTACGACACGCTGTTTGCGTCCGACGAGAACAACGTCGTCAAGCCGCAGATGGTCGACAAGTACGAGGTCTCGCCCGACAAGCTCACCTGGACCTTCACGCTGCGTGACGGCCTCGAGTGGCACGACGGCAAGCCGGTCACGTCCGAGGACTGCATCGCGTCCATCCAGCGCTGGGGCAAGCGCGACACGATGGGCATCAAGTTCATGGACTTCGTGAAGGAGTACAAGGCGGTCGACGCCAAGACCTTCCAGATCGTCCTCAAGGAACCGTACGGCCTGGTGCTCGACTCGCTCGGCAAGCCGAGCTCCAACGTGCCCTTCATGATGCCCAAGGCGGTCGCGGAAACCGACGCCTTCAAGCAGATCGACAGCCAGGTCGGATCGGGACCCTTCATCTACCAGACGGATCAGTCCAAGCCCGGCGAGAAGCACGTCTACCTGAAGAACCCCAAGTACAAGCCACGCAGCGAGCCCGCCTCGGGTCTGTCGGGCGGCAAGATCGCCAAGGTCGACCGCGTCGAGATCATCGAGATGGCGGACGTCCAGCAGCAGGTGAACGCGCTGATCGCGGGCGAGATCGACCTGGTCGAGCAGCTGCCGCACGATCTGCTGCCCGTGCTGAAGGCCGAAAAGTCCGTCGCCCTCGAGGACTGGAACCCGCTCGGTCAGGTCTTCGTCATCCGCTTCAACTGGCTGGTGAAGCCGTTCGACAATCCCAAGGTCCGGCTGGCGGCGCTCCATTCGATGCGCCAGGAGGACTACCTCAAGGCGACGATCGGCGATCCGGCCTACTACAAGGTCTGTCCGGCGGCCTTCATCTGCGGCACGCCGAACGCGTCCGACAAGACCAACGGCATGCTGATCAAGCCCGACTTCGAGAAGTCCAAGGCGCTCCTGAAAGAAGCGGGCTATGACGGCACGCCGATCGTGCTGATGCAGTCGACGACCTTGCCGGTGCTGACCAACATGGCGCCGGTCACCAAGGCACTGCTCGAACAGGGCGGCTTCAAGGTCGAGATGCAGTCGATGGACTGGCAGACCCTGGTCACGCGCCGCACCAAGAAGGATCCGGCCAACCAGGGCGGCTGGAACGTCTTCCACACCTTCTCGGTGTCGGCCGACGCGCTGAACCCGATCTCGAACTCCTACTTCGCCGCCAACGGCGACAAGGCGTGGTTTGGCTGGCCGACCGATCCGGAAATGGAGAAGCTGCGCGACGCCTATGCCCGCGAAACCGACCCGGCCAAGTCCAAGGCACTGGCCGAGGCCGCCCAGGTGCGCGCGATGGAAACCGGACAGTTCGGCTGGCTCGGCCAGTGGTACGGCCCGGGCGCCCGCCGCGCCAACGTGACCGGCTGGCTCAAGGCGCCGGTGCCGGTTATGTGGAATATTGAGAAGAAGTGACATCGAGGCCGGCGCGCCAGCGCTGGCCGCGATGTCATCCTGAGCGAAGCGAAGGATCCTTCGGGATCGCCAAAGGCCCCTCGCTTCGCTCGGGGTGACAAACAGGAGAACAATGCTCGACTTCATCGCCCGTCGTCTCGTCGCCATCATCCCCGTGCTCACGGTGGTGGCGGTGCTCGTCTTCCTCATGTTGCGGCTCACGCCGGGTGATCCGGCGGCGGTGATCGCCGGCGACAACGCCACCTCCGACCAGATCAACGACATCCGCGAGAAGCTCGGCCTCAACGAGCCGATCTGGACGCAGTTCGCCATCTGGATCGGCAACATCCTGCAGGGCAATTTCGGCGAGAGCTTCTTCTTCAAGAAGACGGTGGCCGAGCTGATCGCCCAGCGCATCGAGCCCACCCTGGCGCTCGCCACCTGCACCCTGATCTTCGCTGTCTGCGTCTCCGTGCCGCTCGGCGTGCTCGCCGCCTACCGCCAGGGCTCGCTGCTCGACCGCATCGTCATGGCCTTCTGTGTCATGGGCTTCTCGGTGCCGGGCTTCGTCATCGGCTACTGCCTGATCTACGTCTTCGCCATCGAGCTGGGCTGGCTGCCGGTCCAGGGCTACATCCGCATCGGCGTCAATTTCTGGCAGTTCCTCGAGCGCATGATCCTGCCTTCCCTCACCCTGTCAGTCGGCTTCATCGCGCTGATCTCGCGCATCACCCGCGCCTCGGTGCTGGAAGTGCTGAACGAGGACTATATCCGCACCGCCCGCGCCAAGGGTCTCAGCAACCGTGTCGTGCTGATGCGCCATGCGCTGCGCA
>WNGB01086009.1_pt1 | contig 10136 bp, 9 predicted proteins | sample 5400681 | NCBI WGS metagenome assembly WNGB01 (sample SAMN13153367, study PRJNA577476) | soil metagenome | isolation source: 115 cm soil or saprolite under grassland replicate 2 | place: USA:California | collected 2016-06-15
AGATGAAACATCTGGTGACGTCCGGTGACGTCGGCGAGCCGTTCTACCTCTATAGCCAGCGCCTGAACCTCGGCCGGGTGCGAAACGATGAGAACGCGCTCTGGAGCTTCGGGCCGCATGATGTCGCTGTGGCGGTGCACCTGTTTGACGCCGAACCGGAGGTAGTCACGGCGAAGGGCGAAGCGTATCTGCAGCCGGGGATCGTGGATGTGGTCTTTGTCACGCTGCACTTTCCGCAACGGAAGATGGCGCACATCCACTTGAGCTGGCTGGATCCCCACAAGACCCGGCGGACGACCCTGGTCGGCAGTCGGAAGATGGTGGTCTTCGACGATATGGAGCCCAACGACAAGATCCGGATCTATGACAAAGGAGTGGACATCCGGCCCCAGGCCGTGTCGTACGAAGACTACCTGCACGTGCGCTTCGGGGACATCCTGATTCCCCACGTCGGCACGGCGGAGCCGCTGCGCCTTGAGTGCCAGCATTTCCTGGATTGCGTGCGGACCGGGGCAAGCCCGCTCAGCGACGGCGCGCACGGGCTCCAGGTCGTCCGGATCCTGGCCGCCGCGCAGAAGTCGCTGGAACTGGACGGCGCGCCGGTTCCGGTGAAGGGATGACGCGAAGGAGCTGACGATGGAACTGCGCGGCAAACGGATGCTGGTGATCGGGGGGGCCGGGTTCATCGGCTCGCACCTGGTTGACGAGCTAGTCAAGAACGACGTCGGCGAGATACTGGTCTACGACAATTTCAGCCGCGGCACCCGGGAGAACCTCGCCGACGCGCTCCGGGACCCGCGCGTCCGGATCTTCGAGCTCGGGGGCGACGTCACGCAGACCGACATTCTAAACGCGGCGATGAAAGGGGTGGATGGGGTGTTCCACCTGGCCGCCCTCTGGCTGCTCCACTGTCACGACTATCCGCGGTCCGCCTTCGAGGTCAATATCCGTGGCACGTTCAATGTCCTCGAGGCCTGCGTCGCCAACCACGTCAAGCGCCTGGTCTACTCCTCGTCTGCGTCCGTGTACGGAGACGCCGTCCGGGTCCCGATGCCCGAAGACCATGCCTACAACAACCGGACGTTTTACGGCGCGACGAAGATCGCCGGCGAGCACATGTGCCGTGCCTTTGGGGAACGGTACGGGCTGAATTACGTCGGGCTTCGGTACATGAACGTCTATGGACCTCGGCAGGACTACAAGGGGGCGTACATCGCTGTGATCATGAAGGTCCTGGATCGCCTGGATCACGGGTTGTCTCCTGTCGTCTACGGGGACGGCTCGCAGGAATACGATTTCATCTACGTGGCCGACGCGGCCCGGGCCAACGTGCTGGCGATGCGCGTGGATGTGTCGGATCAGTTCTACAACGTCGGTTCGGGGGTCGGCCATACGATCAGGGCGCTCACCGAGATGATCGCGGAGATCACGGGAACCACCCTGCCCATCCACTACGAACCGGCTGGCCAGACTTTCGTGACCAAGCGCGTCGGCGATCCGGAAAAGGCCGCCCGAGAGCTGGGGTTCCGGACGGCCATCGACCTGCACGACGGGCTCAAACGGCTGATCGCGTGGCGGCGCGAGCACAAGGATCAGCTTACGGCACGGCAGGCCCTGTTATGAGCCGCATCCCGATCACGAAGCCCTTTTTCGACAAGGCGGAGCATGAGGCCGTGCTCAAGCCATTGGAAAGCGGCTGGGTTGTGCAGGGGCCGTACGTCCGGCAATTCGAGGAGAAATTCTCGTCCTTCACCGGCGCGCGGTTTGCCGTCGCCTCCAGCTCCTGCACCGCGGCCCTACACATCGCCGTCGCGGCGTTGGGATTGAAACCCGGCGACGAAGTCATCGTCCCGGCGTTCACGTGGGTCTCCACGCCCAACGTGGTGGAGTATATGGGAGCCAAACCGGTTTTCTGCGACGTGGACCTGCGGACGTTCAATATCGACACGCGCCAGGTCGAGGCGCTGATCACGCCTCGCACGGTGGGCATCATCCCGGATGCCGCCTGCGCGTTGGGTGCCTGGTATCGCGGACGCCATGCGGGCACGTTCGGCGAGATGGGCTGCTTCAGTTTTCACCCGCGCAAGTCCATCACGACCGGGGAGGGCGGGATGATCACGACGTCTCGTGAAGATTTGGACCGGGCGGCCCGGTCCCTGCGCGATCACGGCGCCTCCCGCTCCGATCTGGCCCGCCACGAGGGGAACGACGCGTTTCTCTTGTCGGAGTATGAACGCTTGGGCTTCAACTATCGCATGACCGACATCCAGGGGGCTTTGGGGAGTTCGCAGATGGATCGGGCTGAGTGGATTCTGGCCCAGCGCACGCGCCGAGCCCGACTCTATGATGAAATGCTGGCGGACATCGAATGGCTAGAGAGGCCTTGTGTACCCAAGGGGTACGTCCATGGCTATCAGGCGTACGTGTGCCTGTTCCGTTCCGAGGTTCCGACCTTGGCGAACGTAGACCGGCTGCACCGGCGGCGCAACGAGCTCATGAGGCGGCTGGAAGCGCGCGGGATCGCCACGCGCCAGGGCACGCACGCACCGGTGACGTTGGGCTACTATGCCGGAAAATATCGCCTTCGCCCGGAACGCTTTCCCGGAGCCTGCCTGGCCGACCGGCTGAGTTTCGCACTGCCCTTGTATCCACAGATGACCGATGCGGAACAGGACGTTGTGTGCCAAAGCCTGGTGGAAGCGTTCCATGCATAAGTCTTTGCTTGACATTCTCGTAGATCCGATATCGAAGGTTCCGTTACAGATCGCGGTGGATCGGTACGGAGACGACAGCCATATCCTCGAGGGAACACTGCACAGTTCCGGGACCAGATCCTATGCGATCACGAACGGGATTCCCCGTCTCGTCGTGAACGAGGATCGCGACCAACAACAGACCGGAGACAGTTTCGGGTTCAAATGGCAACAACGCTCCACGTATGACTCCCACGAGATGCGCCAGGCTTGTCGGCAGTGGCTTGTGCTGCGGTATGGTTTCCGCGGCGTTGATGAAATGCGCAGGAACGATTGGGAAGCACTGTAGGCATGCATTTCCTGCAGACCGATATGATGCGACTTCCATTTCGCGCACAGGCCTTTGACACCATCTTTGCCGAAGGCGCGCTCCATCACACCCCCTCGACGGAGCGGGCACTGAAATCCCTTGTCTCCTACCTGGAGCCGGGCGGTCAGGTTCTGTTCTATGTGTATCGCAAAAAGGGGCCGATCCGGGAGTTCGCCGACGACTACATCCGGGGGTGCATGTCATGTCTCGATCCAGAGGAGGCATGGGCCAAGTTGCATTCCTTAACCAGACTTGGGCAGGTCCTGGCTGAATTGCGCGCGGAGGTCGAGGTGCCGGAGGATATCCCCTATCTGGGCATCAAAGCCGGCCGGTACGATGTCCAGCGCCTGGTCTATTGGCACTTCGCGAAACTCTACTGGAACGAGAAGTTCTCCTTTGAAGAGAACCATCACGTGAACTTCGACTGGTATCATCCCCGCTACGCCCATCGCCATACGGAGGAAGAGATCCGTCGCTGGTGCGATGAGGCAGGCCTTGTGATCATCCATTTTGATGCGCAGGAGAGTGGGTTCACCGTGCGCGCCAACAAAGCGAACGTTTAAGGTATGTGCGGCATTGCCGGTGTCTGCAATTTGAACGGCGACCCCGTGCCGGTGGGGCTGCTCCAGCGTATGACCGACGCTATTGCCCATCGGGGGCCTGATGGCGAGGGCCACTACACCGATGGAGCGGTCGGCCTTGGTCACCGCCGGCTCGCTGTCATCGACCTGACCACTGCCGGTCACCAGCCGATGGCTAACGAAACAGGCGACGTGGTCCTCACCTATAACGGTGAGATCTACAACTTCCAGAAGTTGCGAGTCGAGCTGGAGGCCATGGGGCACCGGTTCCATTCCCGAACCGACACCGAGGTCGTCGTCCATGCCTATGAGGAGTGGCGGGAGAGGTGCGTGGATCGCTTCAACGGCATGTTCGCGTTCGCGCTCCTGGATCGGTCTCGCCGCCGCCTGTTCTTGGCGCGTGACCGGTACGGGATCAAGCCCCTTTACTGGTATTGCCGGAATGGGGTGTTCATCTTCGCCTCAGAAATCAAAGCCATCCTGGTCCATCCCAAGGTCTCTCGGGCTGTTTGCTTTCCGGCCTTGAACGAGTACTTCACGTTCCAGAACATCTTCACCGATGCGACGCTCTTCGAAGGGATCCGGTTGCTCCCGCCGGGCTGCACCCTCATGCTAGATCTCGACGAGCGATCGGGGCCGCAGGTCAGGCGGTACTGGGGCTATGCCTTTGCCGGTGAGGCGCTGGATCTGACGGAAGAAGAGTGCGCTGAGCGACTGTACCACCTGTTCGTGCAGTCCGTGACGCGGCAGCTCGTCAGCGACGTTCCGGTCGGAGCCTACCTGAGCGGCGGAATGGACTCCGGCTCCATCACTGCCGTCGCGGTCCACCACCTCCCGCGGTTGTCCACTTTCACGGGGGGCTTCGATTTGACGTCGGTCTCCGGGCTGGAGCTTGGCTATGACGAGCGGCAGAAAGCGGAGACTCTGGCCAACCTGTTCAAGACCGAACACTACGAGTCGGTCCTGCATGCGGGCGATATGGAATGGGTACTGCCCGAGCTGATCTGGCACCTGGAAGACCTGCGCGTCGGGCAATGCTACCCGAACTACTACGTGGCGCGCTTGGCCAGCAAGTTCGTCAAGGTGGTCCTGTCCGGCGCCGGGGGCGATGAATTGTTCGGGGGCTATCCCTGGCGGTACTACCGGGGGCTCAACAGCGCCGGTCGGGAGGAATACCTTGCACGCTATTACCAGTTCTGGCAGCGGCTTGTGCCGGATGAGGACAAGGGACAGCTCTTCAATGCCGACACGTCCCGGGGGATCGGCGACCATTCAACGTTTGATGTGTTCCGCGGCGTCTTCGACGGATGGGCCGGCCAGTTTCGCGACAACACGGACTACGTCAACGCCTCGCTCTACTTCGAGCAGAAGACGTTTTTGCATGGCTTGCTGGTGGTGGAGGACAAGCTCAGCATGGCGCATTCCCTGGAGACACGGGTGCCGTTTTTGGACGACGAACTGGTGCAGTTCGCCATGCGTGTCCCGGCGCACCACAAGCTCAGCCATCTCGACCAGACAATGCGTGTTGATGAGAATCTGCCAGGGAAGCGGCTCCTCTACGAACGGGAGACCAAGGACGGTAAAGCCGTGTTGCGCAGGGCGATGAGCCGGTTGATTCCACGGGAGACAGTGGAACGGGCCAAGCAAGGGTTCAGCGCGCCTGACGCCAGTTGGTTTCGGGGAGAGAGTATCGACTACCTGAACCGTCTGATCAGGAATCGCAAGGCGCTGATCTACGAGTTTCTCACCCCGGACTACGTGGCCGCAGTATTAGACGAACATTGCTCAGGACGGGTCAACCGCCGGCTGTTGATCTGGTCGCTGCTGAGCTTTGAATGGTGGTGCCGATGTTTTCTGGGCGGCCACCCGGTAAACCCGACGAGGGATGAGCAAGGGCATCCCAGGACGCAGAAATCGTGATTGAGTCCGACCCGCTCCTTGAAGCGATTCAGGCGCTCTATCGGGAATTACGCGGCAAGACCAGGGAGCAGTGGCAGCGTGATTTGCCTTTTGCCGAACTCCTCTTCGACCGCTGGGAACGTGCGAAGAGCTTGGGGTTCGGTGAGGGCTCAAGCATCTATCACAGCAGTTATGTTTATGGTGATGTGAGGGTGGGAAAGAACTGTTGGATCGGTCCAGGCGTCTTGCTGGACGGCTCGGGTGGCCTCGTGGTTGGGGACCATTGCAGCATCAGCGCGGGAGCCCAGATTTATACGCATGATTCTGTGAAGTGGGCGTTATCGGGTGGCAGGGCAGAATATGAGCGTGCTCCAGTCAGGATCGGGAATTGTTGCTACATCGGCAGCCAGACTGTCATTGCGAAGGGGGTAACCATCCAGGATCACTCTGTCATCGGTGCGTGCTCGTTTGTAAATCGTCAAATCGATGGGCATGGAAACGTCACCTTGGTGCTGGATAGACTCGACAAGGGCTGACAGGCGGATGTACTCGAAAGAAAGCTACCGGTCGCTCCTTGGTCTGGCGCTACGGCTGGGCTACAACTTCGTTGGTTTCGTGGGTGGAGGGCATGCGTGTGATCGGCGCATTTACCTCCGCCATGACGTGGACTATTCGCTGAAGATGGCGGTGGAGCTTGCGGAGATCAACCAGTCCTTGGGGGTGCGGGGCACTTTTTGCGTGCTGCTTCGCTCGCAAATCTACAATCTGCTCAGCCATTACGGGCTCGAGGCCGTCCGGAGGCTCCTGGCGTTAGGCCAGCGGGTGGCTTTCCACTACGCCCCGCCCCCGACGCTACCCGCCAGCGACGAGGAACTGGCAGCGCTGATCCGTGCTGACTTCGAGGTGGTCCGGCGCGACCTACCTGAGATCGAGCCGGCGTTCGCATGGCACAACCCGACGGCGGAGCTGATCGCCCGCGGGCTGCACTTGAACGTGCCGGGTCTGGTGAACCTCTACAGCGAGCCGTACATCCAAACCATCCCATACTACTCCGACTCCAACCTCCGGCATTCCGTCGCCGACTTCGAGGCGATTCTCAGCAAGAGCGGACACGTTGCCCTGCATCTGCTCTTCCATCCCCTCAACTGGGTGGCGGGCGGGCGCACTATGCTCGAGGTCCTGGGGCGGACCTGGACGTACATCGTTCGCGAGCGGGAGGAAGAGATGCGGCTGAACCGGCACTACGCCGAGAGTCTGCCGGAGGGGATGCCTGACCGTGTCCTGGATGGATTTTCAGATCATTGGCTGCGAGCCGCCTTGCGGAGGTCCAAATGACAACCGCGGTCGTACGGCGCGCCGCTGATCATTCAGCCCCGCGCGAAGTCCCCTGCCTACCCCGCGTTCGTCGAACAGGTGCGCGGATTGAAGCCGGAGCTGATTGTGGCGAACTCCTACTCGATGCTCCTGCGCGCTGAACGACGAATCGGAGACCGGCGTGACAATGCACTACATGACGCCGGAATTCGACGCTGGTGACATCATCGCCCAGCGGCGGGTGCCGATCTACTTTGAAGACACCTGGTTCGACATTCAGGGTCGCCTGATCCGCGCGACCGATCAGTTGCTGGCCGAAGAACTCCCCCGGTTGCTGAGCGTGACCAACGATCGGCGGCCGCAAGACGAGCATCAGGCGCGCTATTACAAACGGCGCCGCCCTGAAGACGGATTGATCGATTGGAAACACAGTGTCCTTGCCATCTACAACCTCGTCCGGGCGCTCGTGAAGCCCCACCCTGGGGCGTTTTACTACGCAGGACCGGAGAAGGTTGTCATGGCGGAGTACCTGACGATCCCGGAAGTCGTCGCGCTGAAATACGGGCCCGCGGGCGGACAACAGCTGCAATCCGCATCGCTGCGGCTGTGCCCGATCACGAACGGCGCTCGGCGGTCCAACGAGGTGGTCCTGTTCGCCATTCGCTCCGTCCGGACGGACCAGCTCCTGGGGACTTGCGGCTTGGGGTCCGTGAACTACCGAGACCGGTCCGGCGATCTGAGTATCCGCCTGGAGGATGGCGCTCCGCAGGACGCACGCCTTCTGCTCGAGACGACCGGCTTGCTGACGCAGTTTGCGTTCGCCGATTTGAATCTGCACCGGCTACGCAATGGAAATCCTCCATGAAGACCATGGCCGATAGCAAAGTGGTGGCCATCCACCAGCCCAATTTCTTCCCCTGGCTCGGGTACTTCAACAAGATCGCCCGGTCGGACGTCTTCATCGTGCTGGACAACGTCCAGTTCCCAAAGGCGGGCGGGACGTGGATGAACCGCGTGCGCATCGTCGTCAACGGCCGCCCGGCCTGGCTGACCATGCCGGTCGTGCGTGCCTATCACGGCGTCCGGTCTGTCCGTGAGATGCAAATCAACAATGCGTTGCCCTGGCGGCCACGCATGTTGAACGCCATCCGTGACTCCTATGGCCGTGCGCCTCATTTCAGGTCTGTGTTCGGGTTCCTGGCGGATGCTCTGGCCAATCCGACCGATAGCCTGGCCGAGTTCAACTTGGCCGCCATTCGGGCCGTGACTGAGGCGCTCGGCCTGAACCCGGCAAAGCTCGTCCTGGGGAGCAGCCTGGGTATCGAGAGAAAGTCCACCGGCTTGCTGGTGGCGGTGGTCAAGGCTGTGGGGGGGACGGCCTATCTCTGCGGAGGCGGCGCGGGCGGCTACCAGGAGGATACCAAGTTTCTGGAGGCCGGCCTGGAGTTACGCTATCAGCAGTTTCAGCATCCGGTGTACGCCCAAATCAAGACTGGGACGTTCATGCCGGGCTTGTCCATCATCGACGTGTTGATGAACTGCGGGTTTGAGCAGGCACGCGCCCTCGTCATGGAGCACTCACTGTCGGTATGCTGACTTCGAAACACCTTGGCCCTGAGAAGGAATCGTCCGCACGCGAGGCCTTACGGCTCTTTCTCAAGAGGCGGGCCCCGCGCTTCCATCGAGTCGTCAGGGATCTCTGGTACCAGCACATCCATGCCGGGTTGATCCGTCTTAGCTCGCTCCGTTGGCGCTCCATCAGCCGGTACTATTATGGTCGCTGGATCGTTCGCACGGGAGTAAGGCCGGTCAGCAAGAAACGGAGTGTGGTGTTTCTTCATAACAGTTACTATCACTTCTACTACCTGGCTAAGGCATTGAGGCGACGTGGCTGGGACGCTGTCACCGTGAGTTTGGAGGACCCATCCGGTCCTAATGCTGCCTATTATCACGGCGAAGACATCAATCTGTTTTCGGACGATTATAAGCAGTTTACGTACAACGCCAGAGAGTTCTTCGTCCATGCAAGGCGTCGCTTCAATCTGATGCATTTCTCCGGTGACAGGCAACTGTCGTTTCTCCCGGAGAATTTTGAAAGCGGGGAACCCTGGGACATCGTAGAGTGGAAAGCGTCCGGCAGGAAGGTCGCGTACACGATCAGCGGATGCAACAGCGGCGCGGCGCAGTCTTCCGTGACGCAATGGTCCCGAACAGACGGTGGCGACAGTGTTTGCGATAAATGCCCCTGGCAACATGAGCCGTCCGTGTGCAGCGATGCGAAGAATCTCGCGTGGGGGCAAAAGGTCGAGCGGTTCTGCGATCTGATTTTCACGGAAGCGTCGCCAGCCCTGGACTATCAGGCCAGCGCCAAGGCCGTGCGGGAGCCGACGACCATGTGCCTGGACTCTTCCTTCTGGCGGCCGGATCTTCCGGTCCCGCAACGGGTCAGGATTCCGCGGCAGCGTGGGGAGCTGCTGGTCTACCATGCATTCGGAAACATGGATTTGCGAACACGGAATGCCCGGAACATCAAGGGCACAGGAGCGGTGCGTGCCGCCGTGGTCCGCTTCATGCAGGCGCAGTGCGATTTGATCGTTGACCAACTCAATTATGGCCGGTACGGAGCGACCGCGCGCGAGGGGATGATGTTGGGCAAACCCACCGTCTGTTACATCAATCGGAACGAGCCAGGGTCTGAGCACATGCTGGAGTGTATGAGCGAGCTCCCGCTGGTCTCGGCGACCGAGCACACCATTTACGAGGTTCTTCGGGACCTCCTTCTCGATCCGGACAAGCGAGCCGCGATCGGTTATGCGAGCCACACCTATGCGCTCAAATGGCACAGCGCCGATTCCTGCGCCGAGCGGTACGAGCGCATTTACGACGAGGTGATGAGCGGCGCTTGGCCGCGGTCGGCGGCGGTGTCAGTGCCGGCCACCGTGCCGGTTGGCATATGAGGCCTATGGGAATGGGAACCAGCGCCGGACAGGCCATCGCGGTGTTATCGTGCCTGGGTGTCAGCAAAGTGTTTCCCGTTCTGGACGAGGGGTCTTCCTGGCGCGTGCTCTGGGGCGATCCGTTGCAGGGCAGGACCATCCGGGCTCTGCACGAGGTCACCCTGTCCGTGCCGAAAGGGAAGATGGTCGGGGTCCTGGGGCGGAACGGCGCAGGCAAGAGCACGTTGCTGCGTGTGCTGGCAGGAGTCTCGGTCCCGTTTGCGGGGACCATCGAGCGGACCGGCAGCGTGTCCGGCTTGTTCGAGCTGGGGATGGGAGGCAA
>WNGB01022984.1_pt1 | contig 10135 bp, 12 predicted proteins | sample 5400681 | NCBI WGS metagenome assembly WNGB01 (sample SAMN13153367, study PRJNA577476) | soil metagenome | isolation source: 115 cm soil or saprolite under grassland replicate 2 | place: USA:California | collected 2016-06-15
CTCAACGGGGGCGGGCGCGGATCAGGGTGACGACCGAGGCGGCCGCCAGGACGGCGCCGAGGACCTCGCCGCCCGGGCCGAGGCCGAAGGCGGCGCTGTAGAAGATCAGCACCAGACCGGCGAAGATCCCGGCGCTGGCCAGGCCGCCGAGGCGGGAACGGCGCCTGGCGCGGGCGAAATCGGTGCGGCCGCGGCGGCCGAGGAAGCCGGCGAGCACCTCGTCGGGAGCGCGCTCCTCGGCCAGGTACAGCCAGGTCTCGCCGGGTCCCTCGTCGACCAGCAGCAGCCAGCCGGTGGGCGGCGGCCGCCCGGCGGCCGCGGTCACGCGGGCGGCGCGCTCGCCGACCGCCGGGATCCGCAGGGCGCGGTCCCGCGCCGGGGTGGTCGCCACCACCACGCGCACCGCCAGCAGCTCGCCCTCGGCGCCACCGGACTGCTTGGCGACCCGGTCGAACACCGCGGCCTGAGGCTCCAGCCGCCGCCAGATGGCCACGCCCTCGCGCCGCAGCAGGCCCTCCTGCCGGACGGCGGCGCCGACCAGCACCGCCTCGATGCCGAAGTGCCGGAAGGCGCGTGGCGAGAGCGGCCGCCCCGCCGAGGCATTCACCGGGGCACCCCCTTGGGGTTCCCCGGACCCCTCCCGATCCACCGGGGCACCCCCTTGGGGTTCCCCGGACCCCTCCGAGCGTTCATGTCTCCGGGCGGCTCCCCGCCGGAGCCTGGCGGGACCCGTGGCCGTCATTGCGGTCGAAGATGATGCGCAGGCCGTGCAGGGTCAGCCAGGGGTCGTGGCGCTCGATGGTCTCGCAGACGCCGATCATCACCGCGTCGATGGTCTCGCAGACGCCGATCATCACCGCGGCCAGGCCGCCGGTGGCGATCACGGTCGCGTGGTCGCCCAGCTCGGCGATCATCCGCCGGACCAGCGCGTCGACCTGCCCGGCGAAGCCGAAGACGATGCCCGCCTGGAGCGACTCCGCGGTGTTCTTGCCGATCACCGAGCGCGGCGCGACCAGCTCGACCCGGCGGAGCTGGGCGGTCTCGCGGACCAGCGCGTCGGTGGAGATCTCGATCCCCGGCGCGATCGCCACCCCCAGCATCTCGCCCCGCCGCGAGACCGCGTCGAAGGTGGTGGCGGTGCCGAAATCGACCACCACCGACGGCCCCCCGTACAACGCGTAGGCGGCCACCGCGTTGGCCACCCGGTCGGCGCCGACCTCGCGCGGGTTGTCGGTCAGGATCGACAGGCCCGTCCGGACCCCGGGCTCCAGCATCAGCGGCTCGAAGCCGCAGTAGCGCCTGACCATCTCGCGCATGGCCTGGCTGACAGGGCGTGCTCGTCGGCGGTGCGCTCCGCCACGGTCGCCACCCGCCAGTGCTGGACCAGCTTGTCGCCGTCGAACACGCCGATGGTGATCTCGGTGTTGCCGACGTCCAGTGCCAGCAGCATGGTGGCTCCTCCTACCAGTCCAGGCCGACGTCGAGCGAGGGCGCCGAGTGGGTCAGGCCGCCGATCGACAGGAAGTCGACGCCGGTGGCGGCCACCTGGCGCGCGCTGGCCAGGGTGATCCCGCCGGACGCCTCGGTGCGCGCCCGGCCGGCCGCCATGGCCACCGCCCTGGACATCATGTCCAGGTCCATGTTGTCGAGCAGCAGCAGCTCGCAGTCGACCTCCAGCGCCTGGGCCACCTCGTCGAGGGTCTCCACCTCGACCTCCAGTGGCAGGCCCGGCCCGGCCTTGCGCGCGGCGGCGACCGCCGCGGCCAGCCCGCCCGCCGTGCGGATGTGGTTGTCCTTGACCAGGAGGGCGTCGCCGAGACTCATGCGGTGGTTCTGGCCGCCGCCGGCGCGCACCGCGTACTTGGCGAGCTGGCGCAGCCCCGGCAGCGTCTTGCGGGTGTCGCGGATCACCGCGCCGGTGCCCTCGACCGCAGCGACGAACGCCGCGGTGAGCGTGGCCACGCCGGAGAGGTGGCCGAGCAGGTTGAGCAGCGTGCGCTCGGCCGCCAGCACGACCCTGGCCGGGCCGGCGACGTGGCCGAGCAGCCCGCCGGCGGCGACCCGGCGGCCGTCCTGGAGCTCCGGCCGGAAGGTCGCGGGCTGAAGGTCGAGCCGGCGCGCGACCTCGCCCAGGGTGACCTCCACCGCGGGCAGTCCGGCGACCACGCCCGCGGTCCGCGCCGCCAGCACCGCGGTCGCGTCCGCGTCGAGCAGCGCGCTGGTGGGGTCGCCGGCCGCCAGGTCCTCGTCCAGCGCCACCCGGACCGCGGCCTCCAGCGCCTCCATCGGGATGTCTTGGGCGGTCACCGGCGCACCTCCTGGGCGGTGGGGACCGGCAGGCGGGCCACTTCCGGGCGCCCACCCGCTCCCCTGCGCACCACCTGCCGCACCCGCCAGGCGTCCACCGGCCCCGGGTACTCGCGGCGGTGGTGGGCGCCGCGCGACTCCTCACGGGCCAGCGCCAGCCGCGCGAGCAGGCCGCCGAGCTGGAGCAGGTTGGCCGTCTCCCAGCTCCGCGGGCCCTCGCCGGCCGGCGCCGGCCCGCCGTCCCGGGTGGCCGGAGCGGGCGCTGGCCACCTGGTCAGGCCCGCCAGCCGCCGGGCCGCCCTGGCCAGGCCGTCCGCCGAGCGCAGCACGCCGACGTCGGCGGTCATCAGGCGTCGCAGCTCGTCCTGCACGGCGCCCGCGTCGGCCGGGCCGGAGCCGCCGCGGTGGCCGTTGCCGTCCCAGGTGTTGGTCGGGCCGTCCAGAGCTGGCAGCGGGGCGCCGGGAGCGGGCGGGGCCGCGGCGGGCGGCCAATCCTCCGCGGTTTCCTCGGCGACGGCCCGGGCGATCCTGGCGGCGAAGACCAGGCCCTCCAGGAGTGAGTTCGAGGCCAGCCGGTTGGCGCCGTGGACGCCGGTGCAGGCGGCCTCGCCGACCGCGTAGAGGCATGGGAGGGTGGTCCGGCCGTGCAGGTCGGTGAGGACCCCGCCCATCAGGTAGTGGGCGGCCGGCGAGACCGGGATCCAGTCGCGGGTGGGCTCCACCCCGGCGGCGCCGCAGCGGGCGAGGATCGTCGGGAAGCGCCGCTCCAGCCGGTCGGCGGGCACGGCGGTCGCGTCCAGGTACAGGTGGTCGACTCCGAGCGCGGCCATGCGGGCGGCCATCCCCCGGGTGACCACGTCGCGTGGCGCCAGGTCCGCGCGGGGGTGGACGCCCTCCATGACCCGGTCGCCGCTGGCGTCGCGCAGCACCGCCCCCTCTCCGCGCATCGCCTCGGAGATCAGCGGCCTCGGATCGCTGTCGAGGTGCAGCGCGGTCGGGTGGAACTGGACGAACTCCAGGTCGGCGAGGGCGGCGCCGGCGCGCAGCGCCGCGGCGATGCCGTCGCCGGTGGACAGCGCCGGGTTGGTGGTGCTCGCGTAGAGCTGCCCGGCCCCGCCGCTGGCCAGCACCACCGCGCCGGCCCGGACCAGCCGCGCGGCACCGTCGGCCCACAGCACCGCCCCGGTCACGGCGGCACCGGAGGGGTCCGGCGCATCCCTGACCAGGTCGATCAAGAAGCTCCGCTCGGCGGTGGCGACGTGCGCCGTGGCGCGGACCGCGTCGATCAGCGCGCGCTCGACCTCAGCGCCGGTGGCGTCACCGCCGGCGTGGACGATGCGCGGACGCGAGTGCCCGCCCTCCAGCGTGCGGGCGAGCACGCCCGCCTCCAGGTCGAAGCGGGTGCCGAGCCGCTGGAGGCGCCTGACCGCCTCGGCGCCCTCCTCGACCAGCACCCCGACCGCATCGGGGTCGCAGAGCCCGGCGCCGGCGGTCATGGTGTCGGCCCAGTGGTCGCCGGGCGAATCGTCCTCACCGAGCACGGCGGCGATCCCGCCCTGGGCGTAGCGGGTCGCCGAATGGGCCAGGCGGCCCTTGGTGACCAGCAGCACCGAGCGGTCGGCGGGCAGCGCCAGCGCGGTCGACAGCCCGGCAACGCCCGAGCCGACCACCAGCACGCCGACCTCCTCGGTCGGCAGGCGTCCGAGGTCCAGGTCGAGCAGCCGCCGTGGGATCACGCAGGCTCCTCGAGGATCAGGTTGTCGATCAGCCGCGCCGGCCCGACGCTGGCGGCGACCGCCAGGACGTGCCCGGATTCGGCGGTCCTCGACGGCTCGAAGCTCTCCGGCTCCACCAGCGCGACGTACTGCGTGTCGATCCCCGGGGTCGAGTCCAGCACGGCCACGGCGGCGCCCTCGATCTTGGCTGGCTCGCGCTCCCCCGCCAGCCAGGCGTCCAGGCCGGCCCGCAGCCCGCGGTACAGCGCGGTCGCGCGCGGCCGCTCCTGGAGCGACAGGTAGGCGTTCCGGGAGGACAGCGCCAGCCCGTCCGGCTCGCGGATCGTCGGGCAGGCGATGATCTCGTTGGGAAAGGCCAGGTCGGCGACCATTCGGCGGACCATGGCGAGCTGCTGGGCGTCCTTGCGCCCGAAATAGGCGCGGCACGGCCCGACCAGGTTGAGCAGCTTGGCGACCACCGTGGCCACCCCGTCCAGGTGGCCCGGCCGCAGCGCGCCCTCCAGCCGGGTGCCGAACGAGCCGGCGCTCACCCGCACGACCGGTGGCCGCGGCCACATCTCCGCCAGGTCCGGGGTGAACACCAGGTCGACGCCCTCGCGCTCCATGACGTCGAGGTCGCCGGCCAGGTCCCTCGGGTAGCTGGCCAGGTCCTCGTTGGGGCCGAACTGGAGCGGGTTCACGAAGATCGAGGCCACCACGAAGCCGGTCTCGCGCCGCGCCGCCGCCAGCAGCGACCGGTGGCCGGCGTGCAGCGCGCCCATGGTCGGCACGAAGCCGACCGCCGCGCCGGGCTGGCGAGCTGCCCCGACGGCCGCCCGCAGCTCAGCGCTGGTCGCGACCGCGCGCACGCCGTCCCAGCCTCCTGAGCAGCTCGCGCCGCTCCCCCGAGTCCTCGCCGTCGTCGTCCTGCCCCTGGAGCGCGGCCTCGACGCGGCGCCGGGCGTCGGGGTCCAGCCGCCCGGCCGCCGCGGCGCGGTCGCCGATCAGCCTGGCCAGCGCCGCGTAGACCTTGACCAGCCGCTGCTTGCGGGCGAGCGCCTCCACGTGCATGCCGATGGTGCGGCCCTCGCCCCGGACCCACGGGCCCGACATGCCCGCCTGCCCGGTGGCCAGCGCGGCGTCCACGCTGGCGTGGACCAGGCCGCCGAGCACCGCTCCGGGGTCGATCACGCCGCCGGCGCGCAGGATGTCGGCGGCGCTGGCCGACAGCGCGGCCGCGCCGTTGGCCGCCAGGACCAGGGCGACGTGGTAGCGCACCCGGCCCGAGGACGGCACGTCCATGGGCCGGCCGCCGAGCATGGTGACCACCTCGCGGCCCACCGGGTCGCCGGTCACGCCCCAGACCGTCCCTGGGATGCGCCCGAGCGTGCCCGCCAGGTCCTCGTTGAAGATCTGCACCGGATGGCAGGCCGCCACCGTGGCGCCGGCCGCCGACGCAGGGGTCAGCAGCTCTGGACCGTCCACGCCGGCGGTGTGGATCACGATCTGGTCCGGCCCGAAGGCCCCATCCGCCGCCAGAGCGGTGATCAGCGAGGGCAGCTCGTCGTCGAGGACCGCCAGCACCACCAGCCTGGCGCCGCGGACGGCGTCGGCCGGGGCGGCCGTCGGCAGGTCGCTCGCCGCCTCGACCCGCTCGCGCCCGTGGTCGGAGCGCACGCCCACGGTGACGTCGAGGCCGAGCCGCTCCAGGAAGATCGCCAGGGCGAGACCGACGCGACCCGCCCCGACCACGGCGGCGGGCGAGAACCTACCGGTCGGCTCGTCTGGCATGGGACATCCGATCCCTCCACCGAACGTGGCTGGGAGTTGGCGACATGATCATGGTCTCACCTGCGAGGGCCTGGCGGCGATGCGGCGTCCGATCAGGTGCACGACCTGGGCACCCGAGCGGTACGGCTCGCGGCCGGCGACCCGCCGTTCCAGTTCGAGCAGCGCCCGCTGCGCCGCGCCGTCCACCTCGTCGTCGCGGCCCTCGCCGAACACGCTCACGCCGTAGGACCCGACCACCTCGAAGCCGGCCTTGACGACGTGGGCGCTGAGCTCGTTGGCGGTCACCGCGCGGTGCGCCTGCTGGCCGGGGTCGGACGCCCTGTCCGGCCCGTCGAGCAGGCGCAGCGCGGCCGGGTAGTCGCCGCGCCGGCCGGCCCGCAGCACCAGCCAGTCGCGGTTGGCGAAGGTCAGCGACAGCACGCCGCCCGGCCGCAGCACCTCGGCGAGCGCGCCGAGCACCGCGGCCGCGTCCTCCACGCAGGTGACCACCTCGTGGCAGAGGGCGGCGTCCTGGCTGGCGGCGCCGAGCAGCGCGGGCAGCTCGACCACGTCGCCCTGGACGGTGGCGATCCGCTCGGCCAGCTCGGGGCTCTCGTCGGCGGCCCGCTGGGCGCAGGTCGCCAGCATCGCCGCGGAGGTGTCGACCACGGTCACCCGGTGGCCGAGCCGGGCCAGCGGGACGGCGAGCTGCCCGGTCCCGCCGCCCGCGTCCACCACGCTGGCTGGCGGCGCCGGCAGCGCCGTCAGCACCTGGCCGAGCAGCAGCTCGAATCGGACCCTCCCACGGCCGCTCACGTCACGCCTCCAGCTCGCCGACCGGGACCACGCCGGAGACCGGGCCGAGCCGGACCAGCGCCTCGGCGGCGGTCTCGCCGTCGGGGAAGCTGGCGTACGGGTCGACCTCCATGAGCGGCACCAGCACGAAGGCGCGCTCGCGGGCACGCGGGTGCGGCACGGTCAGGTCCGGCGAGCTGACCGGCGGCCCGTCGTAGAGGATCAGGTCGAGGTCGGCGGTGCGCGGGCCCCACCGCTCGCCCCGGACCCTGCCGAGCCGGTCCTCGGTCAGCATCAGCAGGTCCAGCAGGGAATGGGGGTCGCGGTCGGTCTCCAGCACCGCCACGGCGTTGAGGTAGGGGCCCTGCTCGGGCCCGCCGACCGGCTCGGACTCGTAGACCCGCGAGACCGCCATCACGTGGGTCTTCTCGTCGGCGTCGAGCGCGCGCACCGCCGCGTCCAGGGTGGCCAGGCGGTCGCCGAGGTTGGAGCCGAGGGCCACGTGCGCGCGGGTCATCGGTACTCGACCTCGCGGCCGCGCACGACCTCGACCGCGACCTCGGCGTCCACGCCCAGCGGCGCGTGCGGCTTGGTGACACGCACCCGGACCTGCTCGACGCGCTGGTCGGCCAGAGCCAGGTCGGCGACGTCGGCGGCCACCGCCTCCAGGAGCTGGCGACGGTTGCCGGCGACCAGCTCAGCGACCCTGGCGGTCAGGCCACCGTAGTCGATGGTGTGGTCCAGCTCGTCGGAGCGGCCGGCGGGCTCCAGGTCCAGGGCGAGGTCGAGGTCGATGACGAACACCTGGCCACGCTCGGCCTCCTCGGGCAGCACGCCGTGGTACCCGAAGACCCGCAGGTTGCGGATCAGGATGCGGTCGCCCTGGGCGGTCCCGGTCATCCGGCAGCCCCCTCCGCGCGGCGGTGCAGCAGCGCCTCGGTCATACGGACGGTCCGGACCATGTGGCGGACGTCGTGGACGCGGACGATCCTGGCGCCCCGCTCGACCACCCACACGACCGTCGCGGCCGTGCCCTCGACGCGCTCGTGCTGCGGCAGCGCCAGCGCGCGGCCGATGAAGCCCTTGCGGCTGGTGCCGACCAGCACGGGATGGCCGAGCCTGGTGAAGCGGGCCAGCTCGTCCAGCAGCGCGTAGTTGTGCTCGTCGCGCTTGCCGAAGCCGATGCCCGGGTCGACCACCAGGCTGTCGTGGGGGACGCCGGCGGCCTCGGCGGCGTCGCAGCGCTCGGCCAGGAACCGCTCCACCTGGCCGACCACGTCGACGTAGTAGGGGTCGTCCTGCATGGTCGCCGGCGTGCCCTGCATGTGCACGAGCACCACCGGCGCCTTGGCCTCGGCGGCCACGCCGAGCAGGTCGGGGTCGTCACGGCCCGCGCTCACGTCGTTGACGATGCTGGCGCCGGCCGCCAGCGCGGCCCTGGCAACCGTCGACTTGCGGGTGTCGATCGAGAGCGGGACGTCGCTGGCCAGCGACAGCGCCTCGATCACCGGCAGGACCCGGTCCAGCTCGGTGTGCTCGTCGACATAGGTGGCGCCCGGCCGGCTGGACTCGCCGCCGACGTCGATCAGGTCGGCGCCCTCGGCCACCATGGCCAACCCGTGGGCGACCGCGGCGCGGTGGTCGAGGTAGCGCCCGCCGTCCGAGAAGGAGTCCGGTGTCACGTTCAGGACGCCCATGACCAGGCATCGGGTCGAGGTGGGCAGGACCCGGTCCCCGACCCGCAGGTCATGCGGGCGCAGCGGCGTGATCGGCATGAGCGGACCTCCAGACGAGCGAGCTCGGCCATGATATCGGCCAGCTTGCCGGCCGGCGCCAGGGTTATTCGCCTCGGCGGGAGACGCCGATGAGGTTCATGGCCTCCATGCGGGTCGGCATGGAGTCGCGGAAGACCCCGCGGACCGCGGAGGTCACGGTGATCGCGCCCGGCTTGCGCACGCCGCGCATGCTCATGCACAGGTGCTCGGCCTCGATGACCACCAGCGCGCCCTGCGGGTGGAGCCGCTCCACCAGCGCGTCGGCCACCTGGCTGGTGAGCCGCTCCTGCACCTGGGGTCGCTTGGCGAACCCGTCGACCAGGCGCGCCAGCTTCGACAGCCCGGTGATCTGCCCCTGACGGTTGGGGATGTACGCCACGTGCGCCTTGCCGAGGAACGGCAGCAGGTGGTGTTCACAGTTATGCGTGAAGTGGCCGCCGATCAGGAACGTGGGATGCGGGTCACAGGTGAAGCTGTAGACCGTGAACGGCCTGCGGGGGGCGTGAAGGTACTTGACTTCCTCGACTCGCACCCAGCGCGACTCGATCAGGTCGGCGTACGCCTCGTCGTTGACCACGAGTGAGATGTATCGCCCCGCAACGGTGCCATCGGCGCAGATCGCTCCGACTGCGTAGCCGAAGTGGTACCAGAGCAGGGGTTGGAATCGCGGCCGGCACAGGCTTCTTGGTGGCGTCCACTCGACGAGGGTTCCCTGGAGATCCTTGGCCTCGGTCCATCCATCTGGGGTGGCAAACGGATGGTCAGGGGTGACTCGGACCGCGCCCTTCTCCGTGCGGACCTCGACCAGTTCTCGGACTGTTCGGCGCTGGATGGCGGTCACGCGGGTTGGCCGCACACGACCCTCGTCGAGGGTCCATAGCTGATCGCCGATACGAACCTCGCGGGATCGCTTCTGGCCACCGACGGCGTCGACCATCTGCGTGCTTGCCACGCAGATGGAGTACAGCGGGATGTCGCGGATCATCACCATCTCGTCGTGGCCCTCCTCGAAGACGACCTGGAGGACCTCGGAGGGGTCTTCGCGGAGTCCGCTGGTGATCTCCTCATACATCCGCGCGACCCGCACCGGCGTCTCGCGCATGCCAGGGCGGCCGAGATCCTCGCCGATGCCTTCGAGCAGCAGGCGGACACCACGCTCCACCTTCTCGAAGTCAAAGCTATTCGGCAGCTCGATCCCTCCCCAAACGGCGTCGGCCCCATGCTACGTGCACGGGGCCGATGCCTGGCGGAGCCTCTGGGAGGCTCAGTCGGAGGGGAAGCTGGTGTCCTGCGAGCGGGCGATGCCGGCCTCGCTCTGACTCCTGCCGCCGTTGGGGTGGGCGTAGCCCGCGCGGGGGGCCATGATGCCCCGCGGCGGACGCTGCACCACCGGCGCCAGGATCTGGGCCAGCTCCTCCTTGGTGATGGTCTCCTTCTCCATCAGGACCTCGACCATCTGGTCGGCGATGTCCCGGTAGCTGGTCAGCACCTGCTCGGCCTCGACGTGCGCCTCGTCGATCAGGCGGCGCATCTCCTTGTCGATCTCGAACGCGACCTGCTCCGAGTAGTCCTGCTGGTGGCCGAAGTCACGGCCGAGGAAGACGTTCTCCTGCTTGGTGCCGAGCACCAGCGATCCGAGCCGGTCGCTCATGCCGTACTCGCAGACCATCTTGCGGGCGAGCTGGGTCGCCTTCTCGATGTCGTCGGAGGCGCCGGTGGACGGGTCCAGGAACCACAGCTCCTCGGCGACCCGCCCGCCGAGCAGCATGGCGA
>WNGB01023244.1_pt1 | contig 10134 bp, 7 predicted proteins | sample 5400681 | NCBI WGS metagenome assembly WNGB01 (sample SAMN13153367, study PRJNA577476) | soil metagenome | isolation source: 115 cm soil or saprolite under grassland replicate 2 | place: USA:California | collected 2016-06-15
GCGATTTATTGGGATTGTGGTAGGAACGGTAAAAAATAAAAGGCGCTACAGTCGTGGGATTGTCTGTAGCGCCTGTATATTATGGCGGTTATCTTCCTCACCCTGACAACCGCCTGACACCGTCGTGGAGTTGACCACGTGGTATCTCGTTGCCCCACATATGTTTCAGCAATCAGGGCGCCAGAGAGCCTGACCGGCGATAAAACGCAAAAACCCAATAAAATCAGTTACTACGGCGTTTCCCCTCCTCATCGCCAAAAGACTAATTTCATCATCAAGGAAATTCTTACATCATCCGGTGGGAAATATTTGCATGAGCGCGCTTGGTAATCGTACATTGATCGCGGCAACAATCTTAACAAGATTGACGATTCCAGAGGTTCACTTTGAGCAGGCCATTAATATTCATCAGCTACAGCCACAAGGACGAAGATTGGAAAGACCGTATTCTCGTACACCTCGGCATCGCGCAAAAACAGGAACTGTTCGATGTCTGGGATGACCGCTGCATCGAGGCCGGCGAGGATTGGTTCGAAGCCATAACAAACGCCATTGACGCAGGATGCGTCGGCATTCTGCTGGTCTCCGCCAATTCCCTCACTTCCAACTTCATCTTGAAAGAGGAAGTCCCACGCCTGATCAAAAAGATGGCGCCGTCCGCCGTTTTGTCGCAGCCACTCACGCCCGCGCCGGATGAAATCGAACGACTCGGAGCGCGGCGTGAAACTGCTTGGGGAGGCTCGTGAAGGATGGGCCGCAATCAAATATGAGAGTGGCGTTCAATGGATTGATGAATTACTAGCCGAGAAGGAGAAGGGCAAAGATGCTGAATAGATTTGCTTCCCTTTTGATCACTGCGACGCTATGCCTCAACTATCCACTATCACCCGCTTGCTTACGCGCGCGGCGCCGTAGCCTTTTGATTTATCAGACTCTGGTTACAACACTTCACTTGATCTCAGGCAATCACAGGCTGGTCAAAATCGGCCCGCGCAGGATCAACCGATTCGCGTTAAGACTGAATTGATTGATCTGCGGGCCGTGGTTACGGACAAGCGCGGACAAACGATCACGGATTTGAAGAAAGAGGATTTTGAATTGACGGAGAACGGCAAGCCACAAGAGGTCAGCTTTTTTTCCGCAGTCAAAATTCCGGGCCGGGGCGAGGCCCGACAGTCTGAAAGCTCTCCGGCGATTGTGACGCCTGGTGTTCCGGCGGGCACAACGCGTCCGGCTGAAACGATTGGGCGCACGGTCGTGCTCTACGTTGACACGTTGCACCTTTCGCCGCAGAGCTTGCTCTCAGTAAAGCAATCGCTGCGCAAATTCATTGACGAGCGGTTGACCGATCAGGACCTGACGGCGATTGTAACCAGCGCCGGGTCGCTCGGCGTGGTCGAGCAGTTCACGCGCGACCGCCGCGTGTTGCGCTACGCTGTTGACCGGCTCGGCCCTCGGCCCAACGCCCGCGACACGCTCTTCACGCCGTACATCGCCGGGATGGTTGATCGCGGCGACCGCGAGTCGCTGCAAGTGGCCAGGGCGATTTACATCGCCGAAGAGCACGTTCCACCGAACGATCCGACCATCATGCAAATGGTTCAGATGAGGGCCAGGCAAGTTCTCGCCGAAGCCACTTACATGCGGCGCGCCACGTTAATCACACTGAGAGAGGTTGTGCAGAGGTTGAGCGATCTGCCGGGGCAGCGATTGCTCGTGATGGTCTCGGAGGGCTTCACGCTCTTCGACACCGGCGGCGGCCAGGACACGAACGATCTTCAATCGGTCACCAGCCGCGCCGTGCGATCGGGTGTGGTCATCTATTCGATTGACGCGAAGGGGCTGCAACCGCCCGCGCTTTTCGACGCCTCACTCGGTAATATCCCGAACGATCCTCGGATTTCGAGCTATGTGTCGGCGGGCGAGCGCGACCTGGAGAACGGGCTGAATGCGCTGGCGAAAGACACGGGCGGCGAAGCTTTCTTCAACAAAGTTTCGCAAGATCACGATCAAGATCAAAAATCATCCTGAATATCATGTGCGAGCGCAGCGCGGTTACCTGCCCGCCGATCTGGCGAAGAAGGCCAAGGAGGAAGAGGCGAAGACGCCGCAGCAACGATTCGTCAATGCGATACTGGCGCCGCTACCCCTGACGGACATCGGCGTGACGGCCATGCCGGACTTCGTCGAGGTTCCAGAAGACACCGCCCAGGTCTCGCTGCAAATCCATATTGACGGCAAGACGCTCACTTACCGCGAAGAGAACGGGCGGCATCGTTTCGAGGCCGAAATTCTGACGATGATCTACAATTCGGACGGCAAGCGAGTCGATCTGAAATCGGAGACCATCAACGGCAATCTGACTCCAGCGCGGCTGGAGGTAGCCAAACAGAACGGGTTTCAGTACAACAGGCGAGTGCAACTTAAGCCGGGTCTCTATCAGATCCGCGTGGGCGTGACCGAACCGGCAAATGAGCGTACGGGCACAGCCGCAGCGTGGATAGAGACTCCTGATCTGTCGAAGAAGAACAGGCTGGCGCTCAGCACCCTGTTTCTGAGCGACGCCGTGGCGATGGGGATTCAAGAACCTGCTTCAAATAACGGCCAGGGCGCCGCGCCTTCGTTGTCGAAACTGGTTCAAGGGATCAGGTATTACAAGACCGGCCAGCCTGTCGTATATTTCTTCAGGCTCTACAACGCGGCGAACGACAAGGACGAGGCCGACGCCGTGATGCAGATCGAAATCTTGAAAGACGAGAAGCCGATCATAACGATACCGTGGCAGCCCGTCACTACACGGCAGCTTGGAAAGGACGCGAAGGGGTTGGTGGTTGGCGGGCAACTCGCAATGCAGAAGGTTCAGCCGGGCATTTACGATCTGCGCGTGTCGGTCAAAGGCCCCAAGATGAAACGGCCTGTTCAACGCAGCGTCGCATTCGGCATCGAGCCTTGAAAACATAAAAGGCGCTTACAGCCGTGTGATAACTGCAAGCGCCTGAAATTTGGCGCCCGCCTTCGGCGCCCTGACGCCCACCTGCGCTGCGCTGACCCAGGCTCCAATCACTTTACCTTCAGAACAACAAATGTCATGTCGTCGTCCTGCGGCCTTCCGTCGGCCCATCTATCGGCGATCTTCACGAAAACCTCTATGATCTCTTGAGGAGGCAAGATGGCTATCTCCAATAGAACGCTCTTTGCGCTTTCGTAACCGAGCATCTCGTTCTTGCCGTTGAAGCGTTCGGGGTAACCATCGCTCATCAAAACCACGACGTCGCCCGGGGCCAGGCTCAAACTGCATTCGCGATATGAATATGCCGTCAGACTTCCAAGTGGAACCCCTCGGAGCGAATTCTCTTCGACGACTCTTCGCTCTGCGCGGTAGATCAAGGCCGGCGGCATGCCGGCTGAACCCAGCGTCATTTGATAACCATTCACCTTCGCAATTGTCAGAGCCATAAACAGCGACCGGAGGTTCATCCGCTTCAGGGCGCGAGATGATTGCTGAAAGATGGCCGGGATTTCCGATTCCTGCGCCAGGTGATTGAACAGACTCTTGGTCGCTGTGACGAGGGTTCCGGCTTTCAACCCGTGCCCTGTCGCGTCACCGACGGCGACGGTCAACACGCCGTCATCCGACAGATGGAAATCGTAATAGTCGCCGCCGACCTGGGTGGCGGGCTTCATACACGCCGCAATCTCCAGGAGCGGCAATTGAGGGAGGGCCTGTGGCAACATCGAGAGCTGCAACTGGCGCGCATCCTCAAGCTCTTTCGCGCGAATCTCGTTTTCGGCTTCCAGTTCTTGACGGAGGCCTGCTTCGGCGATCATTCGCTCGACCAGCCGCGCATTCTCAATGGCCAGCGCCGCCGGCGCCGCGACGCTCATCAACAACTGCTCGTCCTCACCCGAATAAGGCAAGTCGCCTAGCCGTGGGGCGAGTGAAACAATGCCAAGCGCCTCTCCCTTTGAGGAGAGTGGAAATAGCAGGGCTGATTTTATTTCAATTAGCGCTGTCAACTCGGGGGTGATAGGGTTGATGGGATTTATGGGACTTGTGGGATTTGTGGGACTTATAGGGCTTATAGGACTTGCAGGACTTGTAGGACTTATAGGACTTGTGAGATGACCCGCTTGCTTAGCAGCCAGAGATGTTCCGTTATCAGACGCTTGTTGGGCCACAGAAATATATTGCTCGATATCCAGGAGCTTCCCGTTATCAGACAGTTGTTTCACGATTTCGCCATGGCATGGCAATAGTGGTTTGCGCTCGTGATTGATCACGCGGCCATCGGCCTCGACGTAATCGCACGAATAAGCGCTGAGGTAATCGCCTGTGGCTTCGTCACGTAGAAAGATCGTCACATTTGCGGTTTGCAAAGCCGCTTGAATTTTCGTGGCGACCGTCTCGAGGAGATGATTCAGGTCGGTCGTCGTGCCGAGCGATTCGGTCAAATCGGCGATGATCTGGCGCGTATCATAGGCCTGGCGGAAGAAGCGACGGTCTATCGTTGGCGCGAGGTATCGCCGGTGCCAACTCCGAAAGAGGTTGTAGGCGATGACGCCGACGACGGCCGAAACCATGCCGTTGACGATCGGAGACGGCTGCAAGCGGTTGAAGGTGGTCGAGAGCAACACTGTGAGAATCAGCCCGACGATCAGGACGCCCAAAATGATCGAGCCGCGCGAGACGAACACGTAGCGCGCGCCTCGGCGAATGATCAGGCTGATGGGGATCACTTGATGTCGAACTATCGCGTAAGCGAATGAGAGCGGGATGAGGGGCAGCGTGAACAGGAGGCACTGATCCTGCAACCTCCACAATGTCGGGAAAGCGTTGTTGAGTCCAACCAAATAGCCGAACGGCCACAAGAATACGTTGAGAAATCCCGCGCCGCTCCCGACCATCACCACGCGCAGCTTGCGCCGCGACGCCGCGCCCGCCGCACGGTAATTGACGGCCATCGCGATGAGGGCGGCCAGCAGGTAAGCCGCCGCCAGGCCGATTATGAAATTCACCGTGGAGCTCATAAATGATTCGCGCCATGCCGGGGCCAATTGAAACGTAGAAAGAACATCCACCATTATGTCGCGCGGCGCCATGAAGAGCAGATATGGCATATAGATCAACCACTCCAACTTCGGAAAGCGCCTCAGCAACGGCGAGCGTTCAGGGAAGATCAGGAAGAAGCGCAGGATGACTGGAAAGAAGATGGTCGCGAGCGTCTGTGTCAGCAATGCGGCCAGGTATATCCACCTGGGCAGTTGGAGGGACCCGATGTCGAGCGTTAACAGCGCAACCGGCGTGGTCAACATCAGCGCGAGCAGCCACGCCTGTTCGTCTCCCGGTCTGAGCAGGAAAACAGTCACGCCGGTGATGATAAAGAGAAGGAAGGTGAGCATGTAAAAGAAGTAGAGGGCGCCTGAGCTGGGACCTCCAAAGGAGATGCGGGTCGTTTGCAATGGCAGTTCCAGCGATTGCCCGTCGCGGCTCACAGTCAGTTTATACCGCGTGCCTGGAGGAACCCGCCAATAATCCGGCGTGACCAGCGGCGTCGCGTCGCGACGTTCGGACCAGAAGGCGACGACCACGTCACCTTTCCGAAGGACGCCGGTCGCGGGCGAATTCGGTATGACGTCCGCGATGACGACGCGGCCGTCGCGCCACTCGGCGTTCCAACCGCGGAGGCTATATTCCTGCAGGGAGACCCGCGAATAGACGCGCAGGCCCAGGTAGAAGAACATCAGCGCAAAGAACGGTATTCCAATGATAAGTCGAAATCGCACACTCATAATTTGACCTTCACCGCGACAAAAGTAATGTCGTCATCCTGCGGACGCCCTTCGGCCCAGGCTTCCCCGGCGTCGACCAGTCTCTCGATGATCTCGCGCGGCGCGAGCGCGGCGGCTCGGGCGAGCGTTTCCATCGTCCTCGAATAATCGAACATCTCTCCCGTCCGGTTGAATCGTTCGGGCAGTCCGTCGCTCATCAAGACTACCACGTCACCGCGGCAGAGCGTGAGTTCGCGTTCGCGATAAGAGTAGCCCGTGACGCTCCCCAACGGCATGGCTTTGATCATCACCTCTTCCACCGACCCCGTTTCCGCCCGGTAGATCAACACCGGAGGCATGCCCGCCGACGAGATTTTCATCCTGCGCCCGTTGAGCTTGACCATCGCCAATCCCATAAACAGCGACCGGAGGTTCATCTCCTTCAACACCCGCGACGACCGGTTGAAGAAAGGTACGATCTCCGGCTCGGCGGCGAAGGACCGGAAGAGGCTCTTCATCGCCGTGACGACGGTCCCGGCCTTCAGCCCATGCCCCGTCGCGTCGCCGACCGCGACTGTCAACACGCCGTCGTCGGCCAGGTGAAAATCGTAGTAATCTCCGCCGACCTCGGCGGCAGGTTTCATATAGGCCTCGATCTCCAAATGTGGAAGTTGAGGGATGCTCTTCGGCAACATGGAGAGTTGCAGTTGGCGCGCCCCTTCAAGCTCGCGCGCCCGCTGCTCGTTCTCGGCTTCCAGCTCCTGTGTCCGCCGCGCGTCTTCGACCGTCCGCTCGATCAATCGAATGTTTTCGAGCGCGAAGGACGTCGGGGCGACGACAGAGAGCAGAAGCCTCTTGTCATCACTCGAAAACGGCAGATCGCCCAGGTGAGCGCCGACGGAGATGACTCCGAGCAGTTCGCCTTTGGCCGTAATCGGCAGAAGCATGGCGGAATTCAGCTTCCGCAGCGCCTCACGATCGGCGCCCGATAATTCATTTGAACCGCCATTTTCGGATTGCAAGTCGTCGCGCCCCTCCAGGTCTATCAACTGGCTCGACTCGACCAGTCGCCTGATGACTGCGGAGTCGCGCGTCAATCCGCCGTCGCAGGGATACGGCAACGCGCGACGGTTATGAAAGCTGTAGACGCAAAAATAGGCGCAGGGGTAATCGCCACTCCCTTTATCGCGCAGCAATACCGCCACGTTCGAGGCCTGCAAGGCCGATTGAATTTTCGTCGCCGCCAGTTCGAGCAGTTGTGACAGGCTGGTCGTCGCGCGCAGCGATTCGGCCAACTCGGCGATGATCTGCCGCGCGTCATACGCCTGATGGAAGAACAGGCGGTCGATCTTCGGCGCGACCACGCGGAGATGGAAGGCTCGCGCGAGTTGCCAGACGGCGATCGCGACGACTGCCGAAATGATCCCGACCCTGCGCCCGCTCATCGGGTTCCAGTAGAAGAATGCGTCCATCGCGAAGTACAGCGCCACGCTGACGACGACCGTCAACAACAGAACCGAGCCGCGCGAGACCAGCAGATAACGCAGACCGCGACGGATGATCAGGCCAACCGGAATGACTTTATGGCGAAGAATCGCATAGACGAACGAGAGCGGGACGAGGGGCAAAGTGATAAACAGCGCCGTATTGAACCACGACCACAGGGTGGGCATTCGCGGCTGAAGCCCTGACACTCCTCCCATCACCAACAGAAAGAGATTGAAAAAGCCAACGGCGCTGCCGGCCATCACCACGCGAAGCCGCCTCCTGGCGATGGGGCTTGCGGCTCGGTAGTTGATCAGCAGACAGATAAGTCCGGCGGCCAGATACGCGCCAATAAGAAAATTAACGGCAAAGACGGAATATCGGAACCATTGAAATCGAAACATCCATATCCCTCCTGGCAACCGCAAGGGCACGACGACAGGCAAGAGGAACAGGAGGTAAGGCAGGTAAACCCAAATTTCTAGGCGAGGCCACCTGCGCAACAGCGGCGAGGGATCGGGAAAGATCATAAAGAAGTGAACGAAGACCGGCAAAAATAATAGCCCCAAGGCCACCGCCGCCGACACAGCAACGCTCAACCACGAAGGCAGATTGGCGGGATCGTTTCCCAATATAATTGTCAATGTCCCCAGCATTAACGCCAGAAGCCACGCTTGTTTGTCATCTGGTCTCAGCAGAAAAATTATCCACGCGGTCAGCAGGAAAAGGAGGTTGACGTAATAGAGCCGATCGAACTGTACGCGACCCTGATGAGGAATGGTTTGAATCACGACATCACGCAACTCGCCTCCGCGCCGGATCGTCAACGTGTAGCGGGTCCCTGGCGGCACACGGTCGCTAATACTCAGGAGGCCAGGGTCGTCTTTAATCTTTACGCCATTTATCGCAATGAACACATCGCCGATCTGCAAGCTAGTCGCCGGCCCATTAGGATCAACGCTGACGACGCGCGGCTCGCCCTTGCCGTCCCAGGTTCCAGACCAGCCGTCAGAACTTCCCTTCTTCGGCAACGTGATTGAATAAATGTATACCCCAATATAGGCCGTCAATAACGACAGCACTATACCGCCGAGCAATATCCGCGCACGTTTAGTCATCGATCAACTCCGATGTGATTACAGACATCGATTAACTCCGTTCAGTTCAAACCTGTCTGGCTGAATCTCGAATGGCTGGCCGTTATCAGACGCGTGTACAAGCCTCATTCCTAGGTAAACGTTCACATGGGTATCCTAAGAGGCGTCGGGTTCAATGAGTTGTTATGCCGACTTGGGCCGCAGACACCTTCAGCTCTTATAGTCCCCCTCTAGAATGAACTACCTGCCCGGTTATCCACTGCCCTTCTGAGGACGCTAGAAAGAGGATGAGCTGAGCCACATCGGCAGGAGTACCAATACGCCCGAATGGCGCTCTTTCAATCAACTCCGCACGCAGGCCGTCACTAAGCCAGCCCGTATCTGTTGGCCCGGGATCGACTGCGTTCACAGTGATTCCCTTGCTTGCCAACATAACGCTCATGCTCAGAGTGAAAGCTTCAACCGCGCCCTTCGTGGCAACGTAAGGCAGGTTACGGGGCATCGGCCCTAAGCCTTGACCCGAAGAAAGGTTAATAATACGACCGCCAGGCCGCCCGTCATGCCGCTTGGCGAATTCAGCGCAAAGGAGCATTGCTCCGCGAACATTCACAGCATAGTGCATATCGAGTGACCCAGGAGTCAGAGAATAAATATCTGCTTCCATGTCGTATGTAGCATTGTTGACGAGAATATCGACGAATCCGAGTGAGTCATAGGCGCGATGGATTACCCAGAAAGGGATTTCGGGATCAGCGAGATCAGCTTCCACGCCTTCAGCGCGTACGCCTTTAGTTCTCAACTCTTCGATAAGCTCTTCGGGTTCGTTAGGACTACTCCCCCAAGGCATAAGCTCATCGTAAGGACGATAATAAGTGGTGAAAACACCAATACCGGCTTCAGCGAACGTTCGCGCAATAGCCGCACCAATCCCTATTTTTCGGCTTACTCCAGTTACCAGCGCCACTTTGCTTGTCATGAGTTGCCCTCTGATCATCCACGGTTACTTCCTCAAATTCTACGCTGTCGCCTGCCGCAACAGGCTGAAGTCGCGTCGGAGGCTCAGTCACTTCATCTTCAACACGACGAACGTTATGTCGTCATTCTGCGGCCTCCCATTCGCCCAACGTTCACCGACGATTATCTCGCGCGGGTGGCGGGAAGCGGCTTCGGCCAGTGATTGCCTCGCTCTGGAATAATCGAACATATCGCCGTCCTGATTGAAGCGTTCTGGAAAGCCATCACTCATCAAGACCAACACGTCGCCATGACCCAGGGCGTATTCCCGCTCACGATACTGATAGCCTGAAAAGCCGCCGAGCGGCGGCGCTTTGATCAACGCCTCCTCCACCAACCCCTTCCCCGCGCGATAGATCATCGCCGGAGGCATACCAGCCGACGCGATCCTGAGACGGGAACCATTGAGCTTGATCATTGTCAGCCCCATAAACAAAGACCGCAAATTCATCTCTTTCAGCACGCGCGACGATTGATTGAAGACCAGCGGCAGGTCGTCTTCGCCGGCCAAGGTTCGGAACAGGCTCTTCATCGCCGTAACAACGGTTCCGGCTTTTAGCCCGTGCCCGGTCGCGTCGCCAACCACCACGGTCAACACCCCGTTATCAGACTGATGGAAGTCGTAGTAATCGCCGCCGACCTCGGTCGCCGTCTTCATATAAGCCTCGATCTCCAGATGTGGCGATTGCGGCATGTTTTTCGGCAGCATCGAAAGCTGCAACTGGCGGGCCTCTTCAAGTTCTTTCGCGCGCTGGTCGTTTTCGGCTTC
>WNGB01026750.1_pt1 | contig 10134 bp, 9 predicted proteins | sample 5400681 | NCBI WGS metagenome assembly WNGB01 (sample SAMN13153367, study PRJNA577476) | soil metagenome | isolation source: 115 cm soil or saprolite under grassland replicate 2 | place: USA:California | collected 2016-06-15
GCGACCCCCTCCACGAAGTCCCGAGGTGAGATCGGTGCCGGGCCAGGCAAGGACCAAGCAGCAGTTGGCTGCAGAGGTCATGGCTTCCATCATCCGGCTGAACAAGGAACGGATCCGCGCCAACGGCGCGTACCTGCGACCCCATGACCTGACCACCCAGCAGGTCTGGCTGCTGGCTGAGCTGCCCAAGGAGGGCGGCGCGCCGATCGGCTCACTGGCCGACGTGATGCAGTGCCACAGCTCCAACGTGACCGGCATGGTCGACCGCCTCGAGGCCCGGGGCCTGGTGACCAGGCAGCCGGACCCGAGCGACCGGCGGGTCAAGCTGGTCGCCCTGACCCCGACCGGTCAGGCCCTGCGCGGCAAGCTGATGGAGATCGCGCGCCGCCCACCGGAGGCGCTGGTCGAGCGGCTCGACGCCGAGCAGCTCGAGACTCTCTGCGAGCTGCTCGGCAAGGCCTGCGCCAGCCTGGAGCCTCCGGAGGTCCCCGGGGACTCACGGAGGAGCGCCCCGGTGGATCGGGAGGACCGGCAGCTCAAAGCCTGATCTGCGGGTACAGCGGATGCGCCGCCAGCAGGTCGGCGACGCGCTTTTGGGCGCCGTCTTTGACCGCCTCGGGGAGCTGGAAGCGAGCCTTCGACGACGGGTCCGCCTCGGTCACGCTCAGCACGCCGTACATGATCGAGGCGATCTCGCGCATCTCCGCCGGACCCATGCCGAGCGTGGTCGCCGCCGGCGTGCCCACCCGCACCCCGCTGGTGTACCAGGCGCCGTTGGGGTCGTAGGGGATCACGTTGCGGTTGACGGTGACCCCGGCCTCGCGCAGCGCCGACTCGGCCTGCCGGCCGCTGAGGCCGAACGGGCGCGCGTCAATCAGCAGGAGGTGGTTGTCGGTGCCGCCGGTGACCACGGTCGCGCCCTCCGACTGGAGCGCCTCGGCCAGGGTCGCCGCGTTGTCGACCACCTGGCGGGAGTAGGCCGCGAACTCGGGGCGTGACGCCTCGGTCAAGGCGACCGCCTTGGCGGCCATGACGTGCGGCAGCGGACCGCCCAGCACCAGCGGGCAGCCGCGGTCCACCGTGGGGCCGAGCCGCTCCTCGCACAGCACCATGCCGCCGCGCGGCCCCCGCAGGGTCTTGTGCGTGGTGGTGGTGACGATGTGCGCGTGCCGCACCGGGTCGAAGTCGCCGGTGAAGACCTTGCCGGCCACCAGCCCGGCGAAGTGCGCCATGTCGACCATGAAGGTGGCGCCGACCTCGTCGGCGATCTCACGGAAGACGCGGAAGTTGATCTTGCGCGGGTAGGAGCTGTACCCGGCGAGCAGGATCAGCGGACGGACCTCGCGCGCGCGCTCCCGCACCTGGTCGTAGTCGATGCGGTTGGTCTCGGGGTCGACCGAGTAGTGAGCCAGGTCGAACAGCTTGCCCGAGATGTTGGGGCGGAAGCCGTGGGTCAGGTGGCCGCCGGCGTCCAGTGCCATGCCGAGCACCCGCTGGTTGCCGAAGTCACGCCGCAGCCCGGCCCACTCCTCCTCGGAGAGGGAGAGCAGGTCCTTGCGGCCGAGCCGCTCCAGCGCGGGACCCTCGACCCGGTCGGTGAGGATCGTCCAGAAGGCCACGAGGTTGGCGTCGATCCCGCTGTGCGGCTGGAGGTAGGCGTGGTCGCTGCCGAACAGCGCCTTGGCGAGCTCGTCGCCACGGCTCTCGATGGCGTCGACGTTCTCGCAGCCGGCATAGAAGCGATGGAAGGGAGAGCCCTCGGCGTACTTGTCGCTGAGCCAGTTGCCCATCGCCAGCAGCACCGCCGGCGAGGCGTAGTTCTCGCTGGCGATCAGCTTGAGGTGGGAGCGCTGGTCGGCCAGCTCGGCCTCGATCGAGGCGGTGACCTCGGGCGCGACCGCCGAGACCACGTCGAGCAAGGCCGCGTAGGCGACGGTCTCGAGGCTGAGCCGGTCCTGCGGCGCCTGGACCCCGAGGCTGCCGAGGTAGGAGGCGAGCCTGGAGGCGGAGGGTGTGGAACCTGGTGAGGTCATGAGCGGTCACGCGTCCTTCGGTCGGTCGTCTCTGCCGCCGCCATCCGGCGGCTGGCCGTCCGGCGTGATCCTAATACTCCAACCGTGCGGGCAGCAGACCGAGGTTGCGTGCGCCCGGTGGACAGCGGCGATCGACCGCAATCGGACAGTCCCGGCTGATCCTATTCATTTGTTCGATCCGGTTTGCTTTGCCTCGGATCTGGGCAAGGGCGCTAAGCCGGCACGGCCGCCGCGCACGAGCACGCCGACCCGTTCTGTCCCCCGAAGCGGAGGCCGAGCCTGCCTGTTCGGTCTGGCCCACCTCCCGGGAGGGGTCACATGACTCGTCGCAGGTTGTTCCCCCTAGTCGCGCTCGTTGCTCTGCTGGCCATGGTCACCCCGGCCGCTCATGGAAGCCCGGCCGCCAGCGCCGGCCAGCTCACGACCCTGTCGACCACTGACCGGCTCGCGGACCGACGCGAGGTCGCGGCCGGAACGCGAGCCCATTCGATCGGCTTCGAGGACGGGCGGTTCTACGCCAACGGCTGGCACATCACCGGCGAGATGGGCGGCGTGTGGGCGCCGCCGCTGAAGCTCGTCGACGGAGTTTGGTTCGGGCTCGACGGGCGGCGCGAACCGCCAAGCTCACGGTGGACGCCCACTCCGAGCTGATGGGGCAGTACCCGTGGGGGTTCACGGGCGTCACCCCCAACGCCAGCGACAACCTCCCCGACACGGGCAGCTTCGACGGTCAGAACCTCAGGTTCACCGACGATGGCGCGCTGCCCGGAGCTCCAGAGCACCATTACGCGGCGCTGGTGGGCACCGCGATGAAGCCCGACTCGGGCACGATCGGCGACCAGTTCTGGGGCCCGCAGCCGGGCCACCGCTGCACCGGGACCGAGCCGGGCGCGCCCGCCGACCCCAAGCCGTCGCAGTGCGACGACGGCCCGTTCGGGCGCGGCACCGGTGGCGAGCTGACCTACACGCTCTCGCTCCCGGCCGGTGGCTCCAAGACCGTGTGGCTGGCGGTCGCGGGCTCGGACAAGGGCCTGGCGTCCGCGCAGCAGGAGCTGACCGGGACGCTCCAGGATCCTGACGCGCAGTTCGCCGCCAAGGTGGCCTCTCGCGAGCGGCTCTCGCAGATGACCAAGCTCTCGCTGCCGGGCGACCCACTGGTGCAGGACTCGATCGACTGGGGCAAGCAGAACATCGCCGACCTCACCAAGACCGCCAACGACCTCCAGGTCCGCTGGACCGATCAGGGCAAGCAGTTCCCCGCGCCGCTTGGCACCGTGCCCGAAGCGACCTGGATCGGTGCCGGCTTCCCCGACTACCCCTGGATCTTCGGCACTGACGCGGAGTACACCGCGTTCGCCTCGGTCTCGGTCGGCCAGTTCGCGGCCATCGAGGGGCATCTCCGCGCCCTGCGCGACATCTCCGACATCCTCAACGACCGCTCGGGCGTGGTGGCGCACGAGGCGGTGTCCGACGGTTCCATCTGGTTCGGGCACGACTCGCGCCACACCAACCCCGACGGCAGCATCGCCTACGACTTCAACACCGACGAGACCGTCAAGTTCCCGAGCACCGTGGCGCTGATCTGGCGGTGGACAGGGGACAACCACTTCCGCGACGAGATGTACGACTTCTCGGTCCGCAACCTGCGCTACGTCGTGCGCAGCCTGGACGCCGACCACGACGGCTGGCCCGAGGGGCTCGGCAACGTCGAGCGCACCGGGATGGGCCCCGAGAAGCTGGACAACACCGTCTACTTCATCCGTGGCCTCTACGACCTGGCGGACATGGCCCGCTCCAAGCACGACGGCGCCACCTTCGCGTGGACGATGAACCTGGCCCGCAAGCTGCAGCAGGCCTTCGACGGCACCTGGTGGTTCGACGCCGCGCAGCAGTACGCCGACTCCCTGAACGACCCGGGCAACCAGCAGTCCTTCCAGAAGCACTGGATCGGCCAGACGCCCATGGAAGCGGAGCTGCACGTCAACGGGCAGACGGTGCCCGGCCTGGCGCCGTTCGACCACGGGAGCACCGCACTGGCGGGGCGGGAGAACGACTGCTTCAGCGGCGAGCACCCGCTCAATCCCGGGCTGTTCCACACGGGCTGCGGCGGCGGAGCCAACGGCCAGGGCGAGAAGGTCGTCTTCGGCCTGACGACCTCGATCCAGTCGGTCGGCGAGGGCAACTACGGCCGCCTCGGCCCGGGCCAGCAGCAGCGCTACACCCACGCGCTGGCCGAGACGATGTTCAACGAGCCGGCCACGGGCGGGACGCCGGACGAGCAGCCCGGAGCGATGCCGGAGATCTTCCCGTCGCCGGACCAGGGCGCCAACATCGACCGCTGCTGGACGTGCCGCTCGATGTTCATGCAGGCATGGGGCAATTACGGCACCGCCTGGGCGGTCGTGCACCAGTGGCTGGGCGTCCGCCCCGACCTCGGCTTCGGCCGGCTCGAGGTGGTCCCGCAGGTGCCGGAGGGCCAGACCAACATCGCCGGCTCGAACATCCTGGTCGGCAAGGGATCGGTCGACGTGACGGCCACCCATTCGGGCAACCTGTTCACCGCCACCGTGCTGGCGAAGGTCGGCGCGGACCTGGTCGTCGGGCAGACGCTCCCGGACAGCGCCAAGGTCCGCTCCGTGACGCTCAACGGCAGGCAGGTGCACTTCACCGTGCGGCACACCAACCGCGGGCAGGAGATCCTGGTCGCCGCGAGCACGGGCACCAGCCAGCACTTGGAGGTCACCACCGCCTGACCAGCCCGACCCGGGGACGGGACCCGTTCGCGCGGGCCCCGTCCCCGGCCGGTCGGCCACGCGACGTCGCCGGCTGCCGCCTCTGCCATAATCGGGCGGGGGTTGGAGGTCATGCGAAACGTCGAAGAGGTCGCCGCGATCTCGCTGCTGCTGGACCCGGTCCGCTGGCGCCTGTACCACTACATCCGCTCGAGCGGCGGGGCTGTCGGCAGGGACGAGGCGGCGCGGGTCGTCGAGGTCTCCCGCAACCTGGCAGCGTTCCACCTGGACCGCATGGCCTCGATCGGCCTGCTCACGGTCGAGTACCGGCGGCTGAGCGGCCGCAGCGGGCGCGGCGCCGGTCGGCCCGCCAAGCTGTACCGCGCCGCCGAGCGGCACCTGGTGGTGTCGGTGCCGACCACCCGCTACACGCTGGCCTCCACCATCCTGGCCACGGCGCTGGAGCAGAAGACCCCGGACGAGCAGCCCGCCGAGGCCGCCCGGCGGGTGGCCCTGCTGGTCGGCGCCGAGCTGGGTGACGGCCTGCGCGAGCACCTGCGCCGCTGCGACCCCCGCTCGCTGGACCTGGCGGAGACCGCCCTGGAGGAGCTGGGCTACGATCCCGTCCGCGAGGATCACGGTCTCGAGCTGCGCAACTGCCCCTTCCACGAGCTGGCGGCCAGCCACCGCGAGCTGACCTGCGCGATGAACCACGCCCTGGTGACGGGCCTGCTGCCGGCCATCGGGGCCGGCGAGCTGCGCGCCGAGGGCCCAGGGGAGTGGCCCGGCCACTGCTGCGTCCGCATCGCGAGTGGCTGACCCCCGGAGCTTCTCATACCCTGGACCCGGCCCAGGTGGCAGCGGTGGGAGCAGAGGAGCGTGGCGGTCCAGGTGAGCGATCAGGAGAGGAACCCGCCGGCGATGGCGCCGGCGGAGCGGCTGCTGGCCGCGTGCCGGCGGCAACCCGCCGACTGCACCCCGGTGTGGTTCATGCGCCAGGCCGGCCGCTGCCTTGCCGACTACCGCAAGCTGCGGGAGCGCTACGACATCCTCACGCTGACGCGCACTCCGGAGCTGTGCGCGCAGGTCACCCGCATGCCGGTCGACGTGCTCGGGGTCGACGGCGCGGTGCTGTACGCCGACATCATGCTGCCGTTGTACGGCATGGGCGTGCCCTTCTCGATCGACCCGGGCGTCGGCCCGATCGTGCACGCGCCGGTCCGCGACCGCGCGGCGGTCGACGCGCTGCGGATCGTCGAGGCCTCCTCGGCCACCCCAGAGCTGTTCGAGACCATCCGGCTGCTGCGCTCAGAGCTCGGCGGCAAGGCGGCGCTGATCGGCTTCGCCGGCGCGCCCTACACGGTGGCGTCCTACCTGATCGAGGGGCGGCCCTCGCGCGACCACGCCCGCGCCAAGAGCCTGCTGTACGGCGACCCGGCTCTGTGGCACCGGCTGATGGAGACGCTCACCGAGGTCACCATCCGCTACCTGCGCGCGCAGGTTGCCGCCGGCGTCCAGGTGGTGCAGCTCTTCGATTCCTGGATGGGCGACCTCGGCCGGCGCGAGTACCAGCGCCACGTGCTGCCGCACACCCAGCGGATCTTCGCGGCGGTCCGCCAGGAGGGCGTGCCCACCATCCATTTCGGAACCGGCACGGTTGGCCTGCTGGAGCAGATGGCGGCGGCTGGCAGCGACCTGGTCAGCGTCGACTGGCGTGTGCCCCTGGACGAGGCCTGGCAACGCATCGGGCCCGGCAAGGGCATCCAGGGCAACCTCGACCCGGCGGTCCTGCTCGCCCCGATGGAGGTCGTGCGGGAGCAGGCCGGCGAGGTGCTGGCCGCGGCAGGCGGCCGTGCGGGCCACATCTTCAATCTCGGCCACGGCGTGCTCCCCGACAGCCCGTCCGATCACCTGCGCCGGCTGGTCGACTTCGTCCACGAGGAGACGGCCCGGCAACGGGCGGAGGTACGCGCATGACCACCAGCGCCGCGCCGCGCCAGCCTGGGCGGCGCCCCATCGGGGTGCTGCTGATGACCTACGGCTCGCCGTCGAACGTCGACGAGATGCCGGCGTACCTGCGCAGCGTGCGCGGTGGCAGGGAGCCGAGCCCCGAGCTGCTCGCCGAGTTCGTGCGCCGCTACGAGCTGGTCGGCTGGTCGCCGCTGATCCGCATCACCAGGGAGCAGGCCGCCGCCCTCCAGCAGCTCCTCGACGCCACCGGCGGGCCCGGCCGCTACCTGGTCGAGGCCGGCATGCTCCACTCGGAGCCGGGCATCCCCGGCGCGGTCCGGCGGCTGGCCGGCGCCGGCGTCGAGCAGGTGCTCGGGATCGTGCTCTCGCCGCAGTACTCCTCGATCATCATGGGCCGCTACGACCGGACCCTGGCGGAGGCCGCCGCGGCCCTCGGACCGAACGGGCGGGTCAGCGTGGCCGGTGCCTGGCACCTGCTGCCCGAGTTCCTGGAGTCGCTGGCCGAGCGGACCACCCAGGCCCTGGCCGCCCTGCCGGACGGCGGGCGCCACGTGCCGGTGCTGCTCACCGCCCACAGCCTGCCCAAGTCCGTGGTCGACCGCGAGCCCGGCTACGTGGTCCAGCTCACCGACACCGCCGAGGCCATCGCCAAGCGGGTCGGCCTGGACCCTGAGCGCTGGCGGTTCGCCTACCAGAGCGCCGGTCACACGCCCGAGGAATGGCTGCGGCCCGACCTGAAGGAGCTGCTCCCCGGCCTGCGCGAGGCCGGCCACGAGGCGGTGCTCGTGGTGCCGGTGCAGTTCCTCGCCGACCACCTCGAGATCCTCTACGACCTGGACGTCGCCGCCCGCGAGGAGGCCGACGAAGCGGGCATCGCCTTCCACCGCGTCGAGCTGCCCAACACCCAGCCGGCGTTCATCCGCGCGCTGGCCGAGGTGGTCCACCGGGAGGAGAGCCTCCGGGCTTCCGATTTGCGCGGCTCCTTACGATAGAAGCTCCCGGGAGTCTGACGCCGGCGCGCCGGCCTGAGCTTGGAGGTGGCCGTGAGCGCCGACGCCGGTTCACTGGCCAGGAACCCACGGGGCCGTCGCCTGCGCGATCTGGTGGCACGCGGCGGCACAGCGGCGAGCCGTTCATCACCCACCCGCTCGCGGTCGCCGCCATCCTGGCGGACCTCGGCGTCGACACCACCACGCTGGTCGCCGCCCTGCTCCACGACACCGTGGAGGACACCGCCTACACGCTGGAGCTGGCGCGCGAGGAGTTCGGCGAGGAGGTGGCGCACCTGGTCGACGGCGTCACCAAGCTCGACAAGCTGCGCTTCGGGGAGGCCGCTGAGGCGGAGACGATCCGCAAGATGATCCTGGCGATGGCGCGGGACCTCCGCGTGCTGGTGATCAAGCTGGCCGACCGGGTCCACAACATGCGTACGCTCGGGTTCCAGCCGCCCCACAAGCAGGAGCGCATCGCCAGGGCCACCTTGGACGTGCTGGTGCCGCTGGCGGACCGGCTCGGCATCCAGGTGTTCAAGCGCGAGCTCGAGGACCTCGCCTTCGTCACCCTGGAGCCGGCCGCCTACGGGGCCACCACGCTGCTGTTCCGCGAGCGCGCCGCCCAGGTCGAGGCCTACCTCCGGGAGGTCATCGGCGAGGTCGAGCCGGCCCTGCGCGAGGCCGGCGTCAAGGCCACCATGAGCGCCCGGCCCAAGCACCTGTTCTCGGTCCACCACAGCGTGCAGGAGCGGGGCGGCGGCACCACCGACTTCTACGACGTGGCCCGCCTGCTGATCGTGGTCGACGGCGACGCGCCCTCGTGTTACGTGGCCATGGGCGCGCTGCACGGGCGCTGGAAGCCGGTGCTCGGGCGCTTCAAGGACTTCATCGCGATGCCCAAGTTCAACCTCTACCAGTCGCTGCACACCACCGTGATCGGCCCCCACGACGAGCTGCTCCAGGTGCTGATCCGCACCGAGGCGATGCACCGCGAGGCGGAGCACGGGATCGTCGCCCGCCTGCGGGACGACGCCGGTCGCAACGGCAAGTGGGAGGGCACGGCGGCGGTCGGGCGACCCGACGACCTCGAATGGCTCCGCCGCCTGGTCGACTGGCAGCAGGACGCGCCCGACCCGGGTCAGTTCCTCGAGTCGTTGCGCTACGACCTGAGCGACCACGAGATCGTGCTGTTCTCTCCCAAGGGAGACGCCATCACGCTGCCCGCGGGCTCCACCCCGGTCGACTTCGCCTACGCCCTCGGCACCGACACGGGGCACCGCTGCGTGGGCGCGCGCGTCAACGGCCAGCTCGTGCCGCTGGCGAACGCGCTCTCCGACGGGGACGTGGTCGAGGTCCTGACCGCCGCGTCCGCTGACGCCGGCCCGTCGAGGGACTGGCTGGAGTTCGTGAAGACCCCGCAGGCCCAGCTCAAGGTGCGCCAGTGGTTCACCGACCAGCGCCGCCAGCTCGCCATCGACGCCGGCAGGAAGGCCGTCGGCTGGGCCCTGCGCGAGGCGGGCAGGGACCTGGACCGCACCCTCGAGGACGGCTCCCTGGCCCGCGCCGCCTCCGAGCTGCGCTACGCCACCCTCGACGACCTCTTCGAAGCCGTCGGCGAGACCCTCGCCTCCCCCGCCTGGATCGTCCACCAGCTCCTCACCCAACCACTCCCGGCGCTATGACGCACGGAGGTCGCTGCGGTGAGTGTCCAGATCGGCCACGCCACATTCGACCGCGTTAGCTCCAGCACCGGGCCGGACCCGGCGAGCTCGGCGAGGAAGGCCGCCGCCTCGCCGGTGTCGGCCGGCAGCTCGACGCTGGAGTCGTAGATGTCGGCGATGCGGTCGCCGTAGGTGGCGCTGTCGTAGCCGTCCATGGCGGGCCTCACAGGCCGGGCAACATTTCCGCCTCGATGGTACGCAGGAGGGCGTTCCCGGGGCCGCGGCCGGTCCGGTCAACCGGAAGCCGGCGGTTCCGGTGGCCGCCGCTCACGCAGCACCTGCGTCTCTGCCTCCGGGTCGACGCCGCCGATGACCTCGGTGTCCTCCTTGTCCTGGTCGGAGGGTTCCACGGGCTCCAGGACGTCGGTGTCGGAGCCGGTGGCCCTGGGCTGCGGGCTGCCTCGGGGTGGCCAGCCGGGGAGGCGGAACGCCTCCGGGCCGACCGGCGGCTCGATCGAGTCCAGGTCAGGGACCTCCGGGACCGGCCCGGCCGCGGCCGCCGACCCGTCGAGCGCCCGGCCCCTTCCCCGCGAGCCGCCGCGCGCACCCACCAGCACGGCGATGCCGAGCAGGACGAGCAGGCCGGGCCACAGCCAGCGGGCGTGGTTGAAGATATCGAACCTCCCGATCATGACGAGGATCCCGGAGCCGGTGAACAGCAGTCCGAAGATGAAGGCGATCGGGT
>WNGB01015380.1_pt1 | contig 10132 bp, 4 predicted proteins | sample 5400681 | NCBI WGS metagenome assembly WNGB01 (sample SAMN13153367, study PRJNA577476) | soil metagenome | isolation source: 115 cm soil or saprolite under grassland replicate 2 | place: USA:California | collected 2016-06-15
CGCTTGGCGTCGACGTCCCGGTGGCGGCGCTGGTCGGCAGTGCCGGACCGATCCTCACGCAGTACCTGGTGGAGGTCGCCGACTGGTTGTCGGGCGCGCTGCTCGGCACGATCGGGGCGGACAGCGCCACCGCCCTGGGGCGAGTCGGAGCCGTTCTGGGACACCGAGAGGCTGGACGCCGCCCTCGGCAGCGCCTACGACGACACGCTGCGGCGCAAGCTGGTCAGCGACCTGCTCACGAGCTGGTTCCGCGGCTTCCTGAGCGACGCCCGGGAGAGCGCCGAGGGCTTCATCGCGCTGGACCGGGGCCTCACCGAGATCAGCCGGCATGCCAGGCAGCTCGGCTACGACGCCCTGGTGCTGTTCCTCGACGAGCTGGTGCTGTGGCTCGCCAGCTCCATCGGCGACCAGCAGTTCGTCGCGCGCGAGGCGCAGAAGGTGACCAACTTCGTGGAGGGCGGCGACGCCCGGCGGGCAGTCCCGGTCGTCAGCTTCATCGCGCGGCAGCGTGACCTGCGCGAGCTGGTGGGCGAGGAGGTCAGCGGCGCGATCGAGCTGAGCTTCCAGGACACCCTGAACCTGGCGAGCGGCCGCTTCGACCTCATCACGCTGGAGGACCGCAACCTGCCGGTAATCGCCCACGAGCGGCTGCTCAAGCCGGTGAGCGAGGAGGCAGCCGCGGCGATCGCGAAGGCGTTCGACTCGACCACCAAGCTGCGCCGCGACGTGTGGGACGCGCTGCTCGGCACCGAGGGCACGACCGGAGCCGACATCGAGTCGTTCCGCGCCAGCTACCCGTTCAGCCCGGCCTTCATGGACACCCTGGTCCACGTCTCCAGCGCGCTGCAGCGCTCGCGCACCGCCCTGAAGCTGATGCGCCAGATCCTCGTTGATCACCGCGACGACCTGCACCTCGGCGAGCTGGTCCCGCTTGGCGACCTGTACGAGGTGATCAGCCGTGGCGGCGACCAGCCGTTCACCGAGAAGCTGAAGATCGAGTTCGAGACCGCCCAGAAGCTGTACGAGACCAAGCTGCGCCCTCACCTGCTGGGGTCGTACGGCCTCCGCGACGACGACATCGAGCGCAGCCGCCGCGAGGGGGCGGAGGGTGAGCTTGCGGACAGGGTCAGAGCGTTCACCGGTGACGACCGTCTGCTGAAGACGCTGCTGCTGTCGGCGCTGGCGCCGTCGGTGCCGGCGCTGCGCAACCTCACCGCGAGCCGGCTGTCCGCGCTGAACCACGGCAGCATCAGGAGCCCGATCCCGCGCGGCGAGGTCTCACAGGTGGGGCGCAAGGTCGAGGAGTGGGCCTCCCGGTTCGGCGAGGTCAAGTACACCAGGGCCGACGATCCGGGCGCGGCGCTGGAGCTGATCGGAGTCGACGTCGACAGCGTGCTCGCCTCGGCCCGTCACTACGACAACGCGGGCGCCCGCAGGCAGCTCGTCAAGCGGCTGCTGTGGGAGGAGCTGGGCATCGGCGCCAGCGACAAGTTCCTGGACCACGCCGAGGTCGTCTGGCGTGGCAGCCGGCGCTCGGTCGAGATGCTCTACGGCAACGTCCGCGACGAGAACGACGTCCGCGACGACGCCTTCCACCCGCTCGACCCGACCGCGTGGCGCGTCATCGTCGACCACCCCTTCGACGAGGGCGACCACGGCCCGGCCGAAGACCGACTGCGCGTGCAGACGCTGCGCTCGCGAGGAGTGCAGGCGCGCACGATCTGCTGGGTGCCCGCGGCGCTCACGACCGAGCGGCTCACCGACCTGCGGCGGCTGGTGATCATCGACGCCGTGCTGAGCGGCCAGCGCTTCGAGAGCCACGCGCAGCACCTCAACCCCAGCGATCGGCAGCGCGCCCGCGCGACGCTGCAGAGCCAGCGCGACGCGCTGCTGACCAGGATCCGCAGCGTGCTCCGGCAGGCCTACGGCCTGGCCGCCAAGCAACCGGCTGACGTGGCGACCTTCTACGACGACCACCTGTTGACGCTGATCCCGGACCTCAAGCTGACGCTCCCGGTCGGCGCGGCGATGAAGGACGCCCTCCACGACGTGGCCGGCCAGGCGCTCGCCTACCAGTACCCCGCCCATCCGAACCTCGATCCGGACCGCACAGGGGCCATCGTGCGCCCGGTCGACGCCCGGATGGTGCTCGACTACGTCCGCAAGGCGATCGAGGCAGCAGACCCCCGCGTCGAGGTGGAGCGCAGGGACCGCGCCACGATGCGCCGGATCGCCAACCCGCTGCTGCTCGGTGAGATGCACGAGGCCGCGTTCGTGCTCGGCCGCCACTGGGTGCAGCATTTCCATCAGAAGGCCGCCCAGCACGGCATCGAGGGTGACCTGAAGGTGAGCGATCTGCTCGGCTGGCTGGACGACCCCAGTCCTCGGGGGCTGGAGCCACTGGTCGCCCACCTGGCCATCGCCTGCTTCGCCGAGCAGAGCGACCGTGCCTGGGTCCGCTATGGCGGTGTGATGGAGCCACCGCCGGACCTGAGCGCGATCAGCGCCGACCTGACGCTGCGGGAGCAGCGCCTGCCGAGCGAGGAGGCCTGGCGGGCGGCCAGGCAGCGCGCCATGGAGGTCTTCGGCGTCAACGCGCCGAAGCTGCGCCGAGGCCGGCTGGTCGGCATCTTCGCCCGCCAGCTCACCGACCAGACCAACGGGTACCGGGCCTTGGCGCACCGCCTGGTCGAGCAGTTGGAACGGCATGCCGCTGGCCTCCGCATGGACCCCTCCGCGGCTGAGGGACGCCTGCACACCGCCCGTGCCGCCGCCGCGCTGCTGGACGGGATCAGCACGCGCCAGGGGGGCGTGGAGGTCGTAGAGCATCTGGCGCGTGCGGACCTGGGCGGGCCGGCGCCGCGGACCGGCAGGAGCATCCGCAGCGCGGAACGGGTCGCCGACGCCCTGGCCACCACGCCGTGGGATACCTTCGACCTGGTCGAGGGGCTCGGCGAACCGTACGCGGCGGAGGCCACGGCCATCTTCGCGCCGCTGCACCGCGCGGCGCAGGCCGACGAGCTGACCGTCTCGCTGCCGGAGGCACTGGCAAGGGCACGGGCCGAGGCCAACGAGCTGCTGCGCAAGGCGACGGCCCGTCAGACCCGGACACCGGGCGACCGCGTGCCACCAGGTGGGCCCGGGCAGCGGCCTGGCGCGGCCTCCGGCGGTCGCCGTGTCACCGCTGCCGAGGTCCAGGAAGTGCTCGGCGAGCTGCGAGCGTTCGTCGAGGACCACGGTGATGAGACGATCGAGGTCACCTGGCGGGTGGTCGAGTGACCGTCTCGGCCGCGCCGTCCCGCGCCGTGGCGATCCCGCCGGCAGCGCTGGAGCAGCGGGTGGCTCAGGTCCTGCAGCGTGCCCGCGACCGGCACGGCGGGCTCCCCGCGCGGGTCCTGCTGGTGCGGGCGGCGCCGGTGTGGGGTGGCGCGGCGTCCTTCCAGGTCGGCGAGTGGATCGTCCGCGTGGTGGCCTGTGTCTCGCCGCTGGCCGTGCTGGAGCAGGTTACCGGGCACGCCGCTGCGGACGATGGCTCAGTGCTGGTGGTGCTCACCGACCGGGAGGACGGCGAGCTGGGCAACGGCGTGCTGACCCAGGTGCTCGGGCAGCAGGTGGTGACGATCGAGCCGTGGATGCTGGTGCTGGAGAGCTTCGGCGCGCAACGTTTGGATCCCCGGCTGGTGCGCGAGGGGTGGGCGGCGGAGGCGCTGGTCGACGCGATGCCGCCGAGCGGCTGGCCGCGGCTATCCGGCGGCGTGCTCAACCGTGATGTGGTGCTGCGGCATCTGGCCGTGCGCCGGCTCGGCCTGGAGCGGCTCGGGGTGACGGCAGAGGACTTGGACGCGCAGGCGCTGCTGCGGTGGAGCGCTCTGCCCGGCGCGGTGGACTCGTTCGGCAGTCTGCGGGCCGAGGAGCGCCAGGGTCTGGAGGGATGGCTCACCGAGCTGACCGGCCGTGCGGCCACGGCGCTGTTCGCCCTGGCTGAGGCGCGGCGGGGGTCCGATGCGCTGGCGCTCGGGCTGGTCTGCGGAGCGCTGTGGGCGCCCGCCACGCAGGGCATGACCGAGCGCTCGCAGGGCAGGGTGGACCGCTACTTCGGTGACGCGCACCTGGACGACGACGTGGTGCGGGGGTTCGCCGGGGTCGCCGGGGAGGTCGTCGGCGGGTTGCTTGACGAGTCCGCTGGCTCCGGGCCGGGCGCGGCGGAGGCCGGCCGGCTCGTCCACGCCGTGCTGGACCGCGCCGGGGAACTGCTGGTGCAGTTGGGCGTGGAGGACGCCGCGCGCTACAGCGACGTGCTGCGGGCCGGCTTCGAGCACCGCGTCGGGACGGTCGCCGGGGCGTTGCGGGCGTGGCTGGATGGAGCAGACCGCGGCGAGGCGAGCGCGGCCCTGGCGGGAGCGGTGGCGGCGCTCGACCACCACCGGCTGGCGGGGATCGAGCCTCAACGGCATCGCATCGAGCGGGCGAAGATGGCCCAGCGGCTGGTCCAGTGGCTCGACGTGCCGGTGGAGGAGCCGTTCAGCGTCGGCGACGGGATCGACCGGCAGGTGGCCGATTGGGGTTGGGTCGACCGCGCGCTCAGCCACGTGTGGATCGGCGAGGACGTCAACGCGGAGCTCAGGGCGGCCTACCGGACGCTCTACGAGCGCGCGAGCGAGCGTCGCCGCAGGCTCGATGCAGCCTTCGCGACGCGGCTGGGCGCCTGGACCGCGGCTGGGGCCAGTCCCGGGCGGATGCTGACGGTCGAGTCGGTGCTGCCACGGGTGGTGGCGCCGCTGGTCGTCGCCGGCAAGCGCCCCGCGCTGCTGGTGGTCCTGGACGGGATGAGCGCGGCCGTCGCGGTGGAGCTCGCCGAGGAGCTGAGCCAGCAGCGCTGGGACGAGTATGACCCGCTCGGAGACAGCGGGCCACAGCAGCAGGCGCGGCGGCGGGCGGTGGTGGCGGCGCTGCCAACGGTCACCACGGTCTCGCGGATGTCGCTGTTTGCCGCCGAGCTGCGCCAGGGCGGACACGACGAGGAGCGAAAGGCGTTCGAGGGCCACCGGCTCTGGCGTGGCCGCAAGGTCCGGCTGTTCCACGGCGACGCGGTGCGCGGCCGGGCCGGTGAGGTGCTCGCCGACGAGCTGCAGCACGCCCTGGCCGACACCGACACGCTAGTCGCGGTGGTAGTGAACACCATCGACGACGCGCTCGACCACGGCCGTGAGGGCCTGGACGCCGGCTGGCGGGTCGCCGACATCGGACCGCTGCGTGAGCTGCTGGACTTCGCCCGCTATAACGGCCGCGCGGTGGTAATCGTCAGCGACCACGGACACGTGCTGGAGCACGGCGGCCAGCTGCGCCAGGCGCAAGCGATCCTGTCCGCTCGGCACCGCGCCGGCGATGGTCCAGCTCACGACGGAGAGGTCGAGCTAGCGGGCTCGCGGGTGGTGGCGCCGGGCGGGCGTGTGGTCGCGCTGTGGGACCCGCGGCTGCGCTACGCGCAGCGCCGTGCCGGCTACCACGGTGGCGCGTCGCTGGCCGAGGTCGCCATCCCACTGCTCGCCTTGTTGCCCTTGGGCGCGGAGGCTCCGCGGGACTGGCGCCCGCTGGCCGACCAGCAGCCGGCCTGGTGGTCGCTCACCGGCCCAGGGTGGCCCGAACCCATCCCCGCCCCACCTGCCGCCCCGCCGGCGAAGCGCGCGCGGAGGCCGGCGCCGCAGCCGGCAGGCCAGATCGCCCTGGACCTGCCCACGCCGGAAGCGCCCGCCGCCGCGCCGCGCGGCCCCGGCACGCTGGTCGACGCGCTGCTCGAATCTGAGATGTTCGAGGTCCAGCATGGGCTCACGCCGCGCAAGGTGCCCAAGGCCAAGATCGGGGCGGCGATCGCGGCGCTGTTGGACGCCATCGGGGTCCTGCCGGTGACGGTGCTCGCCGACCGGGCGGGCGAGCAGCCGGTGCGGGCGCACGGCTTTGTGACCACGCTGCAGCGCATCTTCAACGTCGACAATTACCCGGTGCTGTCGGTCATCGATGACGGCCGCACTGTCCGGCTGGACGCCCGCCTGCTCCGCGAGCAGTTCGACCTGAAGGGGCTGGCGGGGTGAGCGCGCCGGTCAGCGCGGCGCGGCGCCGGGAGGTGATCGATGCGCTGCGCCGCGGGGCGGTGCCGCAGGCCGGGCTCGATCTGCTCGCCGTGGGGCTGGACCGCTTCGAGGCGGCGGTGGACGAGGATCTGGACGCGGTCGCCGCGGGAGCGTCGGTGTTCAAGGCGGTGCGCGGTGAGTACGGCTCAGGCAAGACGTTCTTCAGCCGCTGGCTTGGTGAGCGTGCCAAGCGGCGCAACCTTGGCACCACCGAGGTACAGGTCTCCGAGACCGAGACGCCGCTGCACCGGCTGGAGACCGTGTACCGCCGGCTGACCGAGCGGCTGGCCACCGCCAGCTTCCCCCCGAGCGCGCTGCGCCCGATCGTGGACGCGTGGTTCTACGCGCTCGAGGAGGACGTTCTGGCGGCTGGGACCGTGGACGCGACCAACGCCGACGCGCTCGACCGTGAGGTGGAGGCGCTGCTGGCCCGCCGGCTGGTCGAAGTGAGCCGCACCGCTCCGACCTTCGCTGCGGCGCTGCGCGGCTACCGCGCCGCCCTGGCGCGCAGCGACCAGGTGACCGCCGAAGGGGTGCTGGCCTGGCTCGGCGGGCAGCCCAATGTCGGCGCCGCGGCCCGCCGGGCTGCCGGGGTGCGCGGCGACCTGGATCACTTCGGCGCGCTCGGCTTCCTGCAGGGGCTGCTGGCGGTGCTGCGCGACTGCGGCCATCCCGGGCTGCTGCTGGTGCTGGATGAGGTGGAGACCCTGCAGCGGGTCCGCTCCGACGCCCGCGACAAGGCCCTGAACTCGCTGCGCCAGCTCGTCGACGAGGTCCACGCCGGCCGCTTCCCAGGGCTGTACCTGCTGATCACCGGTACCCCGGCCTTCTACGACGGGCCCCAGGGGGCGCAACGCCTGGCGCCGCTGGCGCAGCGGCTGGCCACCGACTTCTCCACCGACCCCCGCTTCGACAACCCCCGCGCGGTCCAGGTCCGCCTGCCCGGGTTCACCATCGAGGCGCTCACCGAGCTGGGCGGCAAGGTCCGCGACCTGTACGCGGGCGGCTCGCAGGCGCCAGACCGGATCGCCGGGCTGGTCGACGACGCCTACGTGGCCGACCTCGCCCGCGCGGTGGCCGGGAGGCTGGGCGGCAAGGTCGGCGTGGCGCCACGGCTGTTTTTGAAGAAGCTGGTCGGCGACGTGCTGGACCGCGTGGACCAGTTCCCCGACTTCGACCCACGCCAGCACTACGCGCTCACCCTGGCGACCGCGGAGATGAGCGAGGTCGAGCGCAACGCGGCCTCCGCCGACGAGGTGCCGGTGGACCTGCCATGACACCCCCGGCACCGGACGCGGCCGAGCTGCTGCACCCGGTCCTGCTCCACCACATCGTCAACAGCCTGGGCTGGCCGGCCCTCCGGCCCCTGCAGGCGAGTTCTATCCAGCCCTTGCTTGCTGGCGAGGATGCACTCCTGCTGGCCCCGACCGCGGGGGGCAAGACCGAGGCGGCCGTGTTCCCGCTGCTGTCGAGGATGGCCGGAGAGGGCTGGCAGGGCACCTCGCTGCTGTACCTCTGTCCCCTCAAGGCGCTGCTCAACAACCTGCTCCCTCGGCTGGAAACCTACACGGAATGGCTCGGGCGCCGGGCCGTCCTCTGGCACGGCGACACCACCGCGACCCGGCGCAGGCAGCTGCTGCGCGAGCCGCCTGACGTGCTGCTCACCACCCCGGAGTCACTGGAGTCGATGCTGGTCAGCGTGAACGTCGACCACCGGCACCTGTTCTCCGGCCTGCGCGCGGTCGTGGTGGATGAGGTGCACGCCTTCGCCGGCGACGACCGCGGCTGGCACCTACTCGCCGTCCTGGAGCGGCTCCAGCGGGTGACCGGACGCCAGCTCCAGCGGGTCGGGCTGTCCGCCACCATCGGCAACCCGGAGGACCTGCTGCGATGGCTGCAGGGATCGGGTGCGGGGGCCTCTGGGTCTAGGCCCGGCCGCGTGGTGGCCCCGCCCACGGACACCACCTCACCACCCCCGGACGTCCAGCTCGACTACGTCGGGTCGGTGGCCAACGCCGCAACCGTGATCGCCGCGCTGCACCAGGGCGAGAAGCGGCTGGTGTTCTGCGACTCCAGGCAGCTCGTGGAGGAGCTTGGCCGTGCGCTGCGCGCCAAGGGAGTGACTGCCCTGCTCTCCCACGCCTCCCTGTCGGTCGACGAGCGCCGCCGCGCCGAGCAGGCCTTTGCCGAGTCGCGCGACTGTGTCATCGTCGCCACCAGCACCCTGGAGCTGGGCATCGACGTGGGCGACCTCGACCGCGTGATCCAGCTCAACGCGCCCACAACCGTCGCCTCCTTCCTGCAACGGCTGGGCCGCACCGGCCGCCGCCCAAGCAGCACCCGCAACTGCCTGTTCCTGGCCCTCACCCAGGAGGCCCTGCTCCAAGCCGCCGGGCTGCTGCTGCTGTGGAGCCGAGACTGGGTCGAGCCGATCGTGCCCCCACCGCAGCCGCGCCACATCGTGGCGCAGCAACTCCTCGCCCTGTGCCTGCAAGAGCACCGAGTCGGCGACAAGCTCTGGCCCCAGTGGTGGAATGGACTCCAGCCATTCGCGGACGGCTCGGAGCCGATCGTCCGCCACCTGGTCGAGCATGGCTACCTCGACCAGGACAGCGGCATGCTGTTCATCGGGCCCGAGGCCGAGCGCCGCTTCGGCCATCGCCACTTCATGGCACTCACCGCCGTGTTCACCGCCGCGCCGGAGTTCACGGTCCTGTCCGGCCGCACCGAGATCGGCCGTGTCGACCCGCTGCTGCTCACCGAGCAAGTCCAGGGGCCCCGCCTGCTCCTCCTCGCCGGCCGCAACTGGCATGTCACCTACGTCGACTGGACTCGACGCCGCTGCTTCGTCGAACTCGCCGACGGCCGCGGCAAGGCCCGCTGGACCACAACCGCCGGACTCGCCGGCCGGTCGTTCACGCTGCTCCGCGCCATGCGCGAGGTCCTGCTCGGCGAGGATCCAGCCGCCGTCGCCCTCACCCAGCGCGCCACCGCCAAGCTCACCGACCTCCGCCAGGCATCCGTCACCACCGTCCACCCCAGCGGCACCCTGATCACCCGCGACCCCGACGGCGACGTCCGCTGGTGGACCTGGGCCGGCTACCGCGCCAACGCCACGCTCACCGCCACCCTCGACGCCGTCGCCGACCCCACCCAACGCATCGACGACACCCACATCCGTCTGCGCGCAGACCTCACCTCCCAGATGTGGAAGCAAGCCACCACCGACGCCCCCGACCGCCTCTGCCTCCCAGAAATCGACGAGAAAGCCCTCACCGGCCTCAAATTCAGCACCGCCCTCCCCCGCCGCCTCGCCACCGCCACCCTCGCCACCCGCCTCGCCGACCCCGACAGCGCCACCACCGTCCTCCAAGAGCCCACCCGCCTCTCGTCCATCTGACGGTCATCGCCCCCGGCTCAGCTCAAAACGTCGGGGGGGGACCCTGGGCGGACCCGGATCCGCGCGTCTCCATCGATGCCCGGGCGGACGCTCCTCGCCTATCTGGCTTTCATATCCCATGTCGTGCAGATGTCTCGTGTTTCGGGGTTATGCGGTGGGGTCGAGGTGAGTGAGCAGGGCGTCTGGGAATAGGTCGAGGGTGCGCTGGTCCGGGTGACCGTGCTGATATTGGGCGTGCAGGAGGGCACGGCGGAGTGCGGCGAGCATGTCGGCGACCGAGACGGTGCGCTTGGTCCGGTACCAGGGCGCGCGGGCGCGGTGGGCGGCAAGATCAGTGGCGGGCTGGCCGTGGCGGGCGTACCAGACGATCGCCAGGCTGTAGCAGACCAGCCCGAAGGGGACCAGGCGCTCCACGGAGCGCTGGGTGCGGGTGCGGGCCTGGCCGACGCCGGCGAGGTGGCGGGCGTCCAGAAACGTGGTCTCGATGGTCTAATCACAACTGGCAAGTTCTGCTGCACGCGCTGGGGGCGGTTGCGGTTGGATTGGTCGCGTCGGCCGGTGTGGGTGCGACCATCTGCTGGTCAGGCTGTCGTTGTTGCAGGAG
>WNGB01015382.1_pt1 | contig 10132 bp, 9 predicted proteins | sample 5400681 | NCBI WGS metagenome assembly WNGB01 (sample SAMN13153367, study PRJNA577476) | soil metagenome | isolation source: 115 cm soil or saprolite under grassland replicate 2 | place: USA:California | collected 2016-06-15
CAAGGAGACCGGCCTGAAGCTGTGGCGCAACGGATTGATAAGCGATGAGAGTTGACATGCGCTCGAACTGGGGCGCGATCTCGAGCCGGACTTCGACGTCATCCACTGCGCCTACGCGCAGCTACGCGAAAACCCCTGTACCGAGCGCGACCGCCAGGTGCTCCGCCTCCTAAGCGGCAAACGCGGTCGAGCAGGAGACCGACGAGTACCGCTACCGCTTAGTGCTGTGACGGCACGATCTTCGTGATTTCGGTGACGCCACCGTTCAGGTCGCGCCGTTCGCGCGTTCGGCGCCTGCGTCGAATCGCTCGCGCGCTGCGCCTCGGCCCAGTCGCGAACGCCGGCGAGGACCGCAACGAGCGTGTCGCCGAGCGGCGTCAGTGCGAACTCGATAGTTACCGGACCGTCGCGAACGCCCGCCGTGGTCGAGCCCGTCGCTCGAGGCTGCGCAGGGTCTGCGTCAGCATCTTCTGCGAGACGCCGCCGATTCGCCGGCGCAACTCGCCGGACCTGTGCGGGCGTTCGGCGAGGACGCCGACGACGAGCGCAGTCGAGCAGTCACCGATGCGGAGCATGGCGGGCGTCGACATCTTTCGCGTCAACGACGACGGCAAGATCATCGAGCATTGGGACGTCCCCAGCACGAGAGACGACCGCCTGCGGGAACGACATGTTCTCCCGACTCACCTAGTCCAAGGCTTGCTGAGCCCGTGGTAAGGAGGGGGGTCTCCGGTTCGGAGTCCGGAAGAGGGCTTGCAAAAGTCCCGGGAAATCGGGACTTTTCGTTCAGGTCGACTTGCTCTAGGGCCAACGCGCGGTAGGTATGGAGCCCTTTATGGAGCCTTCAAGCTCAAGAAGGCCGGCCCGCCTAACTCCCTTCACCCGTTCGCCTGACGATCCACACCGCGCCTAGACCGGCGACGAGATCGACCGGCTCGTCGCCGACCTGGATCGTCTTGTCGACCGCGTTCCGGCGCGGATCGATACGCGACACGGTGCCATCCGCTCTGTTTGCGACCCATACTGCATCCGCGCCGACGGCGATTGCCGTGGGCGCGTCGCCGACTTTGATGCTCTGCGTGGTACGGCCGCTTGCAGGATCGATTCGGACGACGGCGTCCCCACTCCGGTCGGCCAACCAGACGCCGCCCCTGCCCGCGTCAATTGCTCGGGGAGCGAACGGAAGGCGGATGCTCGCGACCACTCGGAGCGCACGCGGATCGACTCGCCAGAGCGTGCGGCCGCCGACCGCCCAGACCGCGCCCTCGCCCGCTGCGACCAGTCGCGGCGCGCCGGGCAACGGGACCGATGCGGCGATCGCGGTGTACGGGGGATTGAGGAGCTCCAGCCTGTAACCGCTCGGGTTCGCGACCCACACGTCCCGCCCGAACGCGACCGCCGTCGCGGGCGCACGGGCGATGGGAACCTTGACGACGCCGCTGATCTGCCCGAACTGGGCGTCGACCATCGTCACCTGCTCCGGCGGACCTGAGACGACGGCAGCGAGATCGCCGACGTTGGCCACGTCGCTCGGTGTGCCGCGCACGCGAACCTTGTGCGGCGTCAGCGACTTCGGATCGATCTGGAAGACAGTGCCGGCCCGAGTCGTCACCCAGACGCTCCCTCCACACACGGTCACGGCCGTCGGTCGCGCTCCGACCGCAACTCCCCCGGTGGGCTGCCCGGCGCGAAGATCGATTCGGACGAGCGAGTCCGACCCGGCGATGGCCGTTCCCCCTCCGCCGAGCATGAGCACTCCGAGTGCCGCCGCGGTAGCAGCTACCGCGAGGGCTGCGGCGATTCCTAGCCGCCTGCTCCGCCGTCGGACACGGGGCTTCGCAGCTCCATCGCCGAGCGCCGAACGCGCGGCCTCCGCGAGCGCGGCACACGTTTGCCACCGCTTGTCCGGAAGCTTCGCCGTTCCGCGTTCGAGGACTGCGTCCAGCGCCGCCGGCAACGTCGGCGCGCGCTCGCTCGCCTTCGGCACACGCTCTTCCAGGTGCGCGTAGATGACGGCAACGTCGCTGCCGCGCCGGAACGGCACGTCCCCGACCAAGCACTCGTACAGGAGACAAGCAAGCGAGTAGACGTCGGCGCGACCGTCCACGTCGACACCTCGGATCTGTTCGGGTGCGACGTAGTCGATCGTTCCCACGATCTGCCGCGCGTCGGCGACGCTGCGGTCCGAGGCGCTGGTGCTGAGCCCGAAGTCCGCGAGGTAGCAGTGCTCCTCACTGGGACGACCGGTGAGGAGGACGTTCGACGGCTTCACGTCGCGGTGCACGAGCCCGCGCTCGTGCGCGGCGTCGAGCGCGCTCGCCACTTGGCCAACGAGCATCAGCGCTCGCTCCGGTGCGAGCGGGCCTTCTGCTCGCAGCAACGCCCTCAGGTCGGTGCCGACCACGTAGCGCATCGCGATGTAGAGGAGCCCGTCGACCTCGCCCGCCTCGTAGACGGGTACGACGTTCGGGTGATCGAGCGAAGCAGCAAGCTGCGACTCGCGCAGGAAGCGTGCGCGAAAGCCCTCGTCCTCTGCGAGTTCGGGCGCCAGGACCTTCAGCGCCACGTTCCGTTTCAGGCGGAGGTCGTGGGCGAGGTAGACGACACTCATGCCCCCGCGGCCGAGCACGCGCTCGATCCGGTACCCGGCTAGCTCAGTGCCGATCCGATCCTCGGCTACAACCGCCACGTTTCAAGCGTACGACGAACGTTGAGCTCGCACTAGGGCGCCGGCCCGAGCGTCCAGGTAAAGCGCGTGAGACTCTCACGCGGCGCCAAGCCTCCGGGCCGCACGCCGCGGCGGACGAGCAGCGCAGGCGGTCGCGCGTCGACGGCGAGCGCGCTGCGGACGGGGCCGAGGCCGTCGCGACGCCACCGCTCCGGTAGACCGACCACAACGAAAGCCGCCTCTTCTGCCGCGGCGAGCACGTCCGGCGCCGCCGGAGCGACAAGCTCCGGCTCGGCGGCGATCCCGAACACGCGCTGTACGGCAAGCGAGGCACTGGCGAGCGCGCGGCTCGCGTCCCGCTCGGCGCCTTCGGCCGGTCCTGCGAGCCGCAGCGGCACATCTTGCGCGCCCGCGATCCAGGCGCCCACCTCGACGGCAGTCCAGTCGTGGTCGCCGCCGCCGAAGAGAACGAGGATGGGCCCTTCGCGCGGCGGCTCTCCACGACCGACGTGGACGGCGACATCGGATGGCGCGCGTGCGAGAATCGTCTCGAGCACCGGGTCGGAGAGATCGGGTCCGCCGTCGACGAGCAGCAGGTCGACCTCCTGTTGGGATGCGATGCGGACGAGGTCCTCACCCGCTGCAGCGGAAGTGAACGTGATCGCACGCGCGGAGACACCGCGGGCGAGCAGGGCGTTCCGGTATTCCTTTGGCAGCGTGGCTGCTGTGGTGAGATCAGCACCCTTCGCAACCAGCCGCACGAGGATTACCTCGCGTCTCGGACGTCTCGCCAGCGCCTCGGCGAGGGCGACCAGCTCCGGGAACCGGCGCGCGTCCTGCGGGGCGATGAGAATCGAACGCTCCGGCGCCGCGACCGGCCCGTCGAGCGACGGATCCTGGCGAAGGATCGCTTGCTGGAGCCTCTGAAGCGTTGGAGTGGGCTCGATGCCGAGCTCTGCGATGAATTCGTCTCTCGTGCCGCGATAGACGTCAAGCGCCTCCGCCTGGCGACCGTCGCGATAAAGCGCGAGCATCAGCTGAGCGCGCAGGCGCTCACGAAAAGGGTGTGCAGCAACGAGGTCCTCGAGTTCGGCGACGACTCGAGCGTGGAGGCCAAGCTCGAGTTGCGCCTCGATTCGCGACTCGAGCGCGTGTGCGCGCAATTCCTCGAGACGCGCGATCGCGGGCTGCGCGAACGACTCGTAGGCGTAGTCGGCCAACGCGGGCCCGCGCCACAATGCAAGCGCCTCGTGCAACATCGTAACCGCTCCGGAGGGATCGCCGACCGCGAGCGCGTCACTCCCGTCGGACAGCAGCTGCTCGAAGCGATGCAGGTCGAGCTGATTCGGCTCCAACCGGACCAGGTACGCGTCGCCGCGCCTGAGCAGGACGTCGCCGCCAATCGCTCGGCGCAATCCCGCCACGCGAACCTGGACCGATTTTCTCGCCGTCGCCGGCGGTGAGTCGCCCCACAGCTCGTCGATCAAACGATCGACGGAAACAGGCTCGCCCGGGTGGAGCAAGAGCAATGCCAGCAGAGCCCGCTCCTTCGCGCCGCCGATGGGAACCGGCCGGCCTTCGTGCCGGACCTCGAGCGGTCCCAGGATGCGGAACTCCACGCCCGGTCGATCGTAACCGGCCGGTAACCGCCCTCCGTCACGCTCGCCTCCAGGCTCAAGAAAGGAGGAATCATGCGTTTGCTCAAGGTCTTCGCGCTGTTCGCGACGCTGACGACCGCCGCCGCGGCGGCTGCACAGGCGGATGTCGGCCCCCCGTGGGGTCCCGAGACGCCAAACTTCAATCTCGAGGTCGTTCTCCGGCCCGCGGCGGGCGGACCGGACAACGGCTTCGGATTGGTGAAGTTCCGTCAGCCGAACGACGAGAACAAGATCATCCTGCTGGACGTCTGGGTGCGGAACCTGCTCCCGAATCACACGTACAACCTTCAGCGGGCGGTCGACATGGACGCGCCCGATGGCGTCTGCAGTTCAGAAACTTGGCTGACGCTCGGCCCGATCACGACCGACGCCGGTGGAACCGGTCGAGCCGCACTCTCCCGGGCCGTCACAGCGGTGCCGACTGGAAAGGAGTTCGACATCCACTTTCAGGTGATCGACCCGGCCGCGTCGCCACCGACCGTCGTCCTCCAAAGCGACTGCTACCAGTACACGGTCAGCCAGTGAGCGAAGGGTGGCCGTGGTGGCGGCCACCCTTTCCTCACCCGCTCACGGCATAGCCGCCGAAGAAGCCGGACGGCGGACCCGGCATGTTGCCGTGGCCGCTTAAGTACGTCCGGAACGTCTCACCGACCCGTCCGAGGCGGATACTGCCACGACCGGCGGGAAACGGCCTCGTCGAGACGATCGTGTTCTGATGGAACGTCGTGAACGAGCCCGTGACGGTGTTGTTGACGACCTCCTGCCGGAACCGGGCCACGAGTAGGGGTGTCCCGTCTCGGAAGGACTCGGGTTTGGCGAAGTCACCGTTCGTCGACGGGTCGCGGTAGATCGTGAGCTTGCCAATCCGCGTAATGATGCGGAGTGGGCCGTTGGGGATCACCCGCAGAGTCGCCCCATCGGCAAAGAAGGTGAAGAGCGCTCTTGTTTCGTTGGTCGGCGCTCCCTTGAAGACCGAGAGGCCGCGGACATACGAGAGGTAGCCGTAGTGGATGTGGGTCGCCGGAGTCACGCCCGGTGGTGAGTTCTGAAACTGTCCGACGAACTCGAGCGAAAGGACGCGGATCTGCCGCACGGACCGTGTGCCAAGCTCGCTGTGGCTCCTAAACGCTGTGGCTCCAGTCGAACCAACTAGCGCCACCGCCGACGCACCGAACAGCGCGAACGCCTTCGTCATTGTCTCCTCCTCGGTTGTTGCGGCGCGAACCCAGCTGCGCTGCGTGCGGGACCGTACCGCCGCCGCAGTTCGCGCTGTGAATCGAGTCCGTCACCGAAGCGCTTGGACAGAGCGGGCCTACCCCTGCGCTGAGCACCGATGGAGCCTTTGTGGAGCCCAGCGGGCGCAACCAGTGGCAATCAGCCGCAAATCTCGCGGCCGCGCAACGCGCAGAAACAAGCTGTGTAGGCTCGCTGGTAGCCGTGGTGTCTGTCCGATGCACGGCTGAGAGTGCGAGGCGGCGGCGGGATGACCCGCAAACAAGCTGGCGGGTTTCGGCCCTGCCTTCTTTTGGACCTGTCTCCCGCCGTCGCTTCGCTCGACTGGCCGGTGACCTGATAGAAGCCTGCGTCCCTTTGCCCGACACAGCCCTGTCCAGGCCGGTCGACCACATCGACGGCAAGGAGGCTAGGCGATGGAGTGGACGGTGGCAATCGGCGTCGACACGCACAAGGATGTTCATGTCGCGGTCGCTCTCGATCGGTTCGGCGGCCAGCTCGACAGCCGCGAGGTCGAGACGAGCGAGACGGGGTATCGCTCTCTGCTCTCCTGGGCGTTGGAGCTCGGCGTGCCAGGCTTCGCCGTCGAAGGCTGCGGCAGCTACGGGGCCGGGCTCGTCCGCTTCCTCGAGCGTGCCGGCGTCGCGGTCTGGGAGTGCGAGCGGCCACGCCGCCGGGAGCGCCGCCGCGGTAAGAGCGACCTGATCGATGCCGCGCTGGCGGCGCGACGGCTGCTAAGCGGAGATGGGCTCTGCCTTCCTCGCGGCGGCGGCCGACGCGAAGAGCTGCGCCTGCTCTTGCTCGAGCGTCGAAGCGCCATTCAGGCGCGCACCGCTGCCCTCAACCAATTGAGCGCGCTGGTCGTGACCGCGCCCGCTCACGTGCGCGAGCGGCTCGGCACCCTCTCGGGCGAGCAACTCGCGCGAGCGGCGGCTCGGCAGCGGGCCTGCTCGGATACCACCAGCGCCGTACTGCGCCGGCTCGGTCGTCGCGTCGAACGCCTGTCCCAGGAGGTGGCCGAGGTTGAGCGCAACCTCGCCGCCCTCGCCAGCGAGGTCGCGCCCGCCCTGCTCGAGGAATGCGGCGTCGGACCCGTCTGCGCAGCGCAGCTGCTCGTCTCCAGCGGCGACCCCAAGCGGATGGCGAGCGAAGCGTCCTTCGCCGCCCTCGCCGGCACCAGCCCGATCGACGCCTCCAGCGGAAAACAGCAGCGCCACCGCCTCAACCGCGGCGGCGATCGCCAACTCAACCGGGCGCTACACGTGATCGCGCTCGCGCGGATCCGCCATCACTCCCAGACGGCCGCCTATTACGAGCGGCTGCTCGCAACGGGAAAGACGACCAGAGAAGCACGCCGCTGCATCAAACGCGCACTCGCGCGCCACTTCTACCGACGCCTGCGGGAGATCCCCACGATCGCCTTGACAACATAGAAGCGTCCAAAACCATTGCCGTGGGTTGCGACCGGTTGCCGAGCGCTGGAGCAACTCCGCCACGGGCCGGGATTCGCACGCGGCCCGTACGACGCGCTTATCTGCCTCGACGGCGGCGGGGCCGCCTCCGCGCGGCTGAGCGAGGTTGCCGACGCGATCGAAGCCGGCGGCACCCGCGTCCATCGGTTCGCCGCTCGCGAACTCGGAGAACCGCTGTCCGTCTTCCCGCTGACTGCAACCGTGCAGCACATCGCACTCGACTTCGCCGTCCAGCTAGGCACCGACCCCGACGACGTCAGTTCCCCGGAATGGGAGGCGATCGAGCTCTAGATCCGTTCGAACAGATCGCCCAAACTGACCTCGAAACGCCGTCCCCAGAGTGCCGTCGCCCGACGAGGAAGCTGCCAGCAGAGCGACAGTGTCGCGCCTACGGCCTTCATTGCGAATCGCACTGCGTCCCGCCAGAATCGTTCGCATCGTTCGGGTAAGGGTCGCCGCTTGCGTCGCCGCCGCCGTGGTGCTGCTGCCGGGTGCCGCGCCGGCCGAGCCGGGACGACCGGCGATCTGGTTCGCTCCGCTGCCGCCGCTGCCGACGAACGAGTTCCGGCCCTACGTCGGCTCGACCGACTTCATGCAGCTCTTCGGGAAAAGGGCGGCGTGGTCGAACGCGGCACGACGCGTCTCGGTTTTCAAGTTCTACGGCGAGTGGGTCGCGCACAGTGCGACGACCGCGCAACTTCGGCAGGCGGTCAAGGACCTGAAGCGGCGGAAGATCTCGATCGCGGTCGAGACAGGGCCGCTCGAGCCCCCGCCAGAGTGCGGGCAGGGAGTCGAAGGATTCGCGGGTGCGGAGGGGCTTAGGACAGCGAACCGGATCAAGGAGGCCGGCGGGACGCTCCGCTATATCGCCTTCGACGAGCCTTTCTACTACGCGGCGCTCTACACGGGACAGAACGCGTGCCACTGGGACGCGCGCCAGGTCGCGCGGGCCGTGGCCCGGTACGTCCGCAACATCAGGACGGTGTTCCCCGACGTGAAGTTCGGAGACATCGAGCCGCTCACGACGGGCGCGCACGTCGAGCGGTACAAGGAATGGATCGACGCTTACCAGGAGGTGACCGGCGAGAAGCTCGCATTCATGCACCTCGACATGTGGTACACGCTCCCACGCTGGCCGCAGCTCGGGCGCGAGCTCGAGGAGTTCGCGCATTCGCGAGGCGTCCCGTTCGGGCTCATCTACTTCGGCGACTTCGATGACGTCAGTGACGATGCATGGCTCGCGAAAGCGCAGCAGCGATTCGAGCTGTACGAGACGGAGGGCGGCCGTCCCGATCAAGCCGTACTCCAGTCGTGGCATAACAAACCCGACCGCGTCCTACCCGAGACGAAACGCACGTTCACGAATCTGATCGTCCGGTACGCGCGCCCGCGCACACGACTCGAGCTCGCGGCGCTCGCAGGGGCAGTCCAGGGCAGGCTGGTCGCTGCAGGTCCGCTGGCGCACGCACTGGTGCGGCTCTCGGTCGAGCGCATGTTCGAAGCCAGCGCGTACCCCTCGAGCGGCGCCCTTGCGGCCGCCTCAGCGACGACGGGTGCGGACGGCCGGTTTCGCGCCGGGCTGGCAGCGCCGCCCGGCGCTGCGATCGTCGCACGGTATCCCGGTTCGAGGCGCTATTGGCCTGCATATGCAGTCACAGGAAACGGCGCCGGTCTGCGCAATGTCGCGCGGCGTCGGCCGGTTTTCGCTTCAGCAGAGGAGACGACGGCACCCGCAACGTATGTGGACGACGGCGATACGACGACGAGCTGGAACGCGGGGCAGTTTGCGCCGCAGTGGATCGAGATCGACCTCGGCGCTCCATTCGCGATCGCCGCGATCCGACTTGGCGTAGCGCAGACCCCGGGCGGCGACACCGTCCACGCCGTGCTCGGCAGGCCGCAAGAGGGTTCGTACCGCGAGCTCCACGTCTTCCGCGGGCGGAGCACGGACGGTGAACTCCTGGAGTACGTGCCGCCGATGCCCTGGGAAGGAATCCGTTACCTGCGCGTCGAGACGCGCGCGACCCCGTCCTGGGTCGCGTGGCGCGAGATCGAAGTGTTCGCCGCCGACTAGCAGCTCGAGAGCGCGAGCCCAGCGCGGGCCATTGGTTGAGGCGCGTAAGGAGGGGGTCGACGGTTCGAGTCCGTCAGAGCGGCGTTCCGTGTGGATCGGATCCCGGCCACATCGATCCGCGGCCGGGATCCGTGCAGGGACTACGAAGCGGGAGCCGGCCTCGCCGGGACAGTCGACGGCTCCTCGGGCTCGACGCGCGGGAGCCACTGGAGCCAGCCGGGGAGGTACCAGTTCCGCTCGCCCAGCAGCTTCATCGTCGCAGGCAGGAGCACCGCTCGAACGAGGGTGGCGTCGATCAGGATCGCCGCCGCCAGCCCGACGCCGAACTGCTTGAAGAACAGCAGCGAGAGGGTCGCGAAGATCGAGAAGACGGCGACCATGACGATCGCTGCGCTCGTGACCACTCCGGCGGTGGACTTGATCCCGTCCGCGATGGCGTCATCCATGCTCGCGCCGCGATCGAACGCCTCCCGGATCGGTAGGAGGCGACTCGCGGGCGGCTGGAGTACGTTCATGTGCGTGAGAAGCCTCTGGTCGCTAGCGCACAGGTACGGGTTCGACGCACTGATCGTGCTCGCAGCGGTCGAGAGCACGCTCGCAATTGCGCTCCGCCACGACTCGCCGCAAGCCCCGCGCACGACGCTGTGGTTCGTCGTGCCGGCGACCGCGATCGTCATCTTGCCCCTGCTCGCGCGCCGTGGCTCGCCGAGGAGCGCGATGCGCTCAAGGGCGTCGAGCACGCGGGCCGCACGGCGCTTGCCGAGATGCGCCGTCTCCTGGCCGCCATGCGCCGAGACGGGGACGAGGTCGAGCTCACGCCCCAGCCCGGCCTCGACAGCCTCGACTCACTGCTGGAAGGGATCGGCCGCGCCGGGCCTGCCCGTTCGGCTGGATGTCGACGGCGAGCCTTTCCCGCTCCCACGAGCGATCGACCTCTCTGCCTATCGAATCGTTCAAGAAGGCCTGACCAACGCGCTCAAGCACGCGCGCGCCAGCAACGCGGACGTGACCATCCGCTACGCGCTCG
>WNGB01019562.1_pt1 | contig 10132 bp, 9 predicted proteins | sample 5400681 | NCBI WGS metagenome assembly WNGB01 (sample SAMN13153367, study PRJNA577476) | soil metagenome | isolation source: 115 cm soil or saprolite under grassland replicate 2 | place: USA:California | collected 2016-06-15
AGATCGTCTATCGCGGCGTAAAATGATGACGTGGCGAAGATACTCCCGAACGCGACAGCTTCTCAACTTGCGGAAGAAGTCGACGACTTTTTCATGAGGCGCGATCGCGTTTGGCGGACGATGGAGCAATTGTCATCGCGACTCCGTGACGAGCACATCGACTACGTCATCATCGGAGGTATGGCTCTTGTCCTTCATGGGTACGTGCGTGTCACCGGCGATGTTGATGTCGTGACAACTCCAGACGGTCTGAGCGCAATTCATGAACGCTTGGTCGGGCGAGGGTACCGACCCTCATTTGAGGGTTCAAGGAAGAAACTGCGCGACACCGAGACTGGCGTCGACGTCGAGTTCATCACCACTGGTGAGTATCCCGGTGACGGAAAACCAAAGCCCGTTCGTTTTCCCGATCCGAACGAGGTTGCGGAAGAGCGGCAAGGCATTCGGGTGATCTCTCTTGCCAAGCTGATCGAGCTGAAACTCGCTTCCGGATTGTCTGCCGAGCATCGCCGCCTGCGCGATCTGGCCGACGTTCAGGATCTGATCATCGCCCTCAAATTACCGCGACAGATGGGCAACGACATCGATTCCTCCGTGCGCGACGAGTACTTCAGAATGTGGGATGCGGCGCAAGAGGGTTGAGGGCGTCGTCAAACCTCGAAGTCCTCGAAATGAGTCAGCGCGCGGAACGCGCGATAACGCTCGTAGATATCGTCCAGCGTGATCTCCCGCAGACGATCGAGTGAAAACTTTTCCACGGTGAACGAGGCGAGGACGCTGCCGAAGATGATCGCCCGGCGCAGCTCGCGCTCATCGTGATTCTGTCGCGACGTGAGGTAGCCGAGGAAGCCGCCGGCGAAGGTGTCGCCCGCGCCGGTCGGGTCGAACACATTCTCGAGCGGATACGCCGGCACCGCAAACGCGGCGCCGTTGGTGATCATCAGCACGCCGTATTCGCCGCGCTTGATCACGATGGTCTGCGGGCCGAGGTCGAGAATCTTATGTGCGCCTTTGACGAGGTTTGTTTCGGCGGTGAACTGCCGCGTCTCCGCCTCGTTGATCACGACGAGGTCGACCTGCCGGAAGGCGCTCTCCAGTGCATCGCGCTTCGTTGCGATCCAGAGATTCATCGTGTCCAGGGCGACCAGCCGTGGCCGTTCTGTCTGGTGCAGCACATCCATCTGCAGCTCAGGATGAATGTTTGCTAGAAACAACACCTTCGCGTGTCGCTGCCACTCGTTCAACTGCGGACGAAAGTCGGCGAAGACGTTGAGCTGCGTCTCGCGGGTCTTCGCAACGTTGAGGTCGTATCCGTATTCGCCGCTCCAGAAAAACGTCTTCGCTCCGCGCACGCGTTCCAGCCCGTCGATGTTGATGCGGCGGCCGCGGAAGATTTCCAGATCCTTCTCCGTGAAATCGTCGCCGACGACGGCAATGAGGTCGACGTCCGTGAAGAACGACGCGGCGACGGAAAAGTACGTTGCCGAGCCGCCGAGACAGCGTTCCGCTTTTCCGAAAGGAGTTTCGATGTTGTCGAATGCGACGGTGCCGACGACGAGAATGCTCATTCGTTCTTCGTTCTTCGTTCTTCGTTCTTCGTTGCTCCGCTGGGATTTTCGCCGGATCGGTGACGATCGCGTACTGCAACGCATTGACGCACGGGCAGTCGCGCTTCCGCGCGGCAACACGCGGCACGGTCAGCCGTAGGATGCGCTGCGCCATCTCCGCGTTTGCTTTCAAATAGCCGAGGATTTGTTCGACGGTGACGGATTCCGCCGTCTCGTGCCAGCAGTCGTAATCGGTCACCAGGGCCATCGTCGCGTAGCAGATCTCCGCTTCGCGTGCGAGCTTCGCCTCCTGCAGGTTGGTCATGCCGATGACGTCGACGCCCCACGAGCGATAGAGATTCGATTCCGCGCGCGTGGAGAATTGCGGGCCTTCGATGCAGATGTAGACGCCGCCCTCGTGCACGCGCGCGCCGCACTCACGGGCGGCCTCGCTCGCGAGGAACGACGCGCCGGCGCAGATCGGATCGGCGAAGCTGATGTGACCGACGATGCCGTCGCCGAAAAACGTATCGGCGCGATGCCGCGTGCGATCGATGAATTGATGTGGGAAAAGGATGTCCGTCGGATGGTAGTCCTCTTTCATCGATCCGACTGCGCTTGCAGAGATGATCGTGTGCACGCCGAGGGTCTTGAAGCCGTAGATGTTCGCGCGGAAATTCAGTTCGCTCGGCAGCACGCGATGCCCGACGCCGTGCCGCGACAGAAACGCCACTCCGACGCCGTCGATTTCGCCGATGGCATACGAATCGGATGGAAGTCCGAACGGAGTCTCGATGACCTCTTCGCGAAGGAATTTCAGCCCTTCCATTTCGTAGAGGCCCGAACCGCCGATGATTCCGATGCCGACTTCGTTCATCTCAACTTTTTGTCACGCCGAGCGTGAGCGAGGCGCCTGGAGGTGTGGGTGGCGCGGCCCCCGGCCACCCAGGCCCCTCGCTGACGCTCGGGGTGACACCTTAGGTTCATTGCCTCCATTTTTTTAACGACTCCTGAATTGCCGCTCCGACATCCTTTGCCAGCGCGACTGCAGCGAGGCCGTCCTCTCCGGTGACCAGGGGCCGCGTGCGATCGCGTACGCACTGCAGGAATGATTCGAGCTCGGCGCGCAGCGGCTCTTTTTTCTCCACGTTGACGATGATCGGCTCGATCGCCCGATTGCCGAGGCGAAATCCTTTCACTTCCTGCTCCTTCGTGTCGACCGAGATGTACGCCTCGCTGCTGAAAAAGCGCACTTTGCGAATCCGCTCCTGGGACACGCGGCTGGCGGTGAGATTCGCCACCGCGCCATTTTCGAGCTCCAGCCGCACGTTGGTGATGTCCACTTTCTCCGTCAGCACCGGCACGCCCACCGCCCGCACCTCGGTGACTTTTGAATGCAGCAGCGACAGCACGAGATTCAAATCGTGGATCATCAGATCGAGGAGCACGTCGATATCGAGAGAGCGGCCGACAAAGACGCCCAGTCGCTCCGCCTCGACGTAGCGGATGTCGTGCAGCAGCGGCGCGACGGCGGCGATCGCCGGGTTGTAGCGCTCGACGTGACCGACCTGCAAAACTCGATCGTTCTTTTTCGCGATTTCGATCAGCCGCCGGCCTTCGTCGACTTCCGCCGTGATCGGCTTCTCGACCAGTACATCGCATCCGGCTTCCATCAACTCACGCGCGACGTCGAAATGCGTCGTCGTGGGGGTGGCCACCACCGCGCAGTCGGTGACCTTGGCCAGCTCGGCAACGGAGCCGAAGCGATGCAGCGCGAGCGTGTTGGTGACCTCGAAGGCCACGCTGTCATTCCCATCGACGAAGCCGGCCACTTCCGCTTCCGGCATTTCGGTCAGCACGCGCGCATGCAGGCGGCCGAGGTAGCCGGTGCCGACGACGCCGATGCGGACGCTCATCGAATGAATCCGCGCCGCGAACCTCGAATGAAATCGACCAGGTAGCGCGTCTCAGGAAAAAATTCGAGGTCGGTTTCGATCTTCTGCAGCGCGTCCTGCAGTTTCAGTTTCGATCGAATGAGGATGCGATAGGCGCGATCGAGAGCATTGATGGCCTCTGCGGAAAATCCTTTTCGCTGCAGTCCGATGGTGTTGATGCCGTAGGTTTTCGCGGGGCGATCGCCGACAGTTTTGATGTACGGCAGCGCGTCCTGTGTGACCACCGTGAATCCGCCGATGAACGCGTGGTCGCCGACTCTGCAGAACTGATGGACGGCGGAGAAGGCGCCGATCGTGGAGTGATCGCCGATCTCGACATGGCCCGCAAGTGTGGCGTTGTTCGCAAAAATCGTGTGCGAGCCGACATGGCAATCGTGCGCGACGTGCGAATAGGCCATGAAAAAGTTGCCCGATTCGATGGTGGTCATTCCGCCGCCGCCCGCTGTACCGCGATTCATCGTAACGAACTCGCGAAAGACGTTGTCGTTACCGATGTTCAACTCGGTCCGCTCGCCGTGATACTTCAGATCCTGAGGCGGGCTGCCGATCGAGGCGTGGCCGTAGAAAACATTGCGTTCTCCAATGGCAGTCGGACCTTCGATCCGCGTGAATGCACCAATTTTGGAATCCGCTCCGATCGTGACTCCCGGGCCGATGATGACGTACGGGCCGACTTCGACACCCGCTCCAAGCACCGCTTCGCTGCTGACGATTGCAGTTGGATGAAGCTGCACTACTGCGGCCTCTCCACCATCACACTGAGCATGTCCGCCTGGGCCACGACGTCGCCGTCGACGGTGGCCACGCCGCGAATCTTCACGCTGTTCGAGCGCTTCTGCACGATCTCGACCTCCATGCGCAGTTGATCGCCCGGCACGACCGGTTTTCGGAATCGCGCTTTGTCGACGCCGCCGAAGAGAAACAGCTTTTTCTCGCGATCGGGGATGTCGCGCAGAATGAGGACGGCCCCGCATTGCGCCATCGCCTCGACGATCAGCACTCCGGGCATGACCGGCGCTCCGGGGAAGTGGCCCTGGAAGAATTGCTCGTTGGCGGTGACGTTCTTGATGCACACGATGCGCTTGCCCGGCTCGAGCTCGAGCACGCGGTCGACGAGCAGCATCGGATAGCGATGGGGAAGGATGTTCATGATCTCGGTGATCGTCAGCATCGCTACCTCTTCTTCGCCAGCAGTCGTTTGAGCATCATGTCGCGACGCGCGAATTCGCGAAATTCGATCGCCGGCGTCCCCATCACTTTCGTGCCGTCGGGGATATCGTGGAACACGCCGGCGCCGCCGCCGATCTGCGCGCCCTTGCCGATTTTGAGGTGGCCGGAGAAGCCGGCCTGGCCGGCAGCGACGACGGAATCACCGAGTTCGGTCGAACCGGCGATTCCCACCTGCGCGACGATCAGGCAATGCTTGCCGATGCGAACGTTGTGGCCGACCTGCACGAGATTGTCGATCTTCGTTCCTTCGCCGATCACCGTCTCGCCTAACGCGGCGCGATCGACGCAGGAGTTTGCTCCGATCTCGACGTCGTCTTCGATGCGCACGATTCCGATCTGCGGGATCTTGCGATGACGCCCGGCGACCTGCGCGAATCCGTAGCCGTCCGCACCGATGACCACGCCGCTGTGGAGAATGCATCGGCGGCCGATTTTGCAGCCGTCGTAAATCGTGACATTCGGGTAGATGAGTGTGTCGTCGCCGATCTCGACGCCCTCGCCGATCGAAGTGAATGCGCCAACGGTGACGTTCGCCCCGATTTTTGCGCTCTTCGCCACCGAAGCGTGCGGCGAGATGCCTTTCGGAGTGCGGCGCGTGTTGAAAAAGCGATCGAGCACTTCCGCCAGCGCGGCGTGAGGTTTGGCGACGCGGATGAAGCGGGGATCGTCGCCGTCGACGTCTTCAGGGACCAGAATCGCTCCGGCGCGGCTCGTGGCGACTTGCGGAGCGTAAAACGGGTTGCCCAGAAAAGTGAGGTGATCTTCGGACGCCTCTTTGAGCGTCGACACGCCTCGAATGACACGATCGTCAGGGCCGCCGTAGCGGCCACCGACGAGGGTGACGATGTCTTTGATGGGAACTGCCGGCATCGGGCCGGCCATTGTAGTGGAGGACAGCCACCCTCGGCTGTCCAGATCGCCGGGGGCGGCGGTCCTACTGCTTCTTCGCCGCAGGCTGTGCGGCGGGCGGCGGAGTGGCGCTTGCCGCCTGCGTGGACTCGTTGAAACGCTTGATCACCGTGTCGGTGATGTCGATCGCATCGGACGCATAGACCAGGCCGGACTCGAACTTGTTGAAAATCACGGCGAGGCCCATCTCTTTGCCGATCTGATCGATCACCGGCTTGATCTTGCCCTCGAGCACGACCAGCTCTTTGTCGCGGGCGTCAGCGAGCTCTTTGTCCGCGTCCTGACCGAAGCGCTGCATCGCGATCTGCTTGTCCGAGAGCTGCTTCTGCAGGTCGGCGAGCTTGTCCTCGCTGAGCGAGAGTTTCTTCGTGTTGATCTCGGTGTCCAGCGCCTTCAGGTCTTCCTGCAGCTTTGCGGCGCGGGCCAGCTTGTCGTCCTGCAGTTTCTTCAGTCGATCCTGCGCCGATTTGCCGGCCACCGAAGTGTTCAGCACGCGCTGGACATCAATCACTGCCATCCGTCCGGGTGCTGCGTTCTGCGCGAAAACGGGGATGGCCAGCGCCGTGATCGCGATGGAAATGAGAAGCTTCTTCATGATGTCTCCTTGTGTGTGTTGGGACCGAACAGCCCAACTTTCCGAGTCTTAGTAGGTATTCCCAATCGTGAACTGGAAGCTCGAGAACCTGTCTCCCGTCTTCCTAGCCGGGTTCATCGCGTAAATGAAACGGATCGGGAACTGGAACACCGGCAGGAAAATGCGCAGCTCGGCTCCGGTCGAATAGCGCAGATCGGCCGGCCGCACCTTCTGGTGATACCCCCAGGCAAAGCCCGAATCGGCAAAGAAGACGAGGCGGAGCGGGTCATTCACGCGGAAGATGTATTCCCCGTTGAATATGGCCTGCTTGTAGCCGCCGGCGATGACGGTTTGTCCGTTGAACGTCTCGTTGGGCCCGAGGGTCCCATACTCGAATCCGCGGACGGAGTACTCGCCGCCGACGAAGAAGCGCTGCCCTTTTGGAATGCACAACTCTTTGCTGGTCAACTGCTGCTCATCGAGTGTGTTCGAACAGTTCTTGTTCAGCGGCACCATGTAGCCGAGATCGCTGTTGAAGCTGACGGAGCTCCGGCGGGAAAGGCGGATGAACTTCGTCATGCCTAGGGTCGGCCGGACGGAGTGAATCGTCCCGCCGATTGGCCCGCCAGAGTACGAGATGCCCAGCGAGAAGCGCCCGCCGCGCGTCGTGTCGAACGGATTGTCTCGCGAGTCGAAGCTGTACGACGGTGCAATCGACGATTGCGAGTAAGTGAAATCGGCGATGTCGGCGATGGGAACGTTGCCGTTCACATCGGGAGCGACGTTGAGCTCGTAGTGGCTCTTGACGTGCTCCAGGCCGTACACGAGCGAGAGGCTGTCGAAGCGATGCAGACGGTAACCATAGGCGATCGATCCGCCCTTGCTCAGCTCCTGATAACCGAACGACAGCGGGTAATTCGTCGTTCGATTGAAGAGCGACATGCCGAGACTGTTCGGAGTGTCGAGGAACCAGGGATCAGCATAGGAGAGCGAGAAAAAGTGCAGACGATTTCCGGTCTGGAAACTGAGGCCGAGGTTTTCGCCTTCGCCGAGGAAATTGCGGGTGGAGAACTGCGTCTGGACGAAGAAGCCTGTTCCTTCCGAATATCCGCCGCCGAACTGGATGTCGTTCTTGCCTTCTTCGTTTCCCTTGACCGTGATGTCGACCGACTTCTTCTCCTGATTCACTTTGAAGTCAGGGTTGTCGGTCACCTTGAAGTAGCCGAGCTGGCCGAGCTTGTAGAGACTCTGTTTGAACGTCTCCATGTCCATGATCTGCCCCTCTTCGAGGAAGATCTCGCGGCGGAGCACTTTGTCCTTCGTGGTCGTGTTGCCCTGGAACTCGAGCCGGCCGAGACGGAACTGCTCCCCTTCGTAGACATGGATCTGCACGTCGACGACGTTGCTGTCCCGCTCGACGTACTCGGGGTTGATGTAGGAATAGATGTAGCCGCGCGAGCGATAGGCGTCCGCGAAGGCGTCGATGCGGTTCTGGATCGGCTTGCGGCGGACGATGTCCCCTTTCTTCACAGGGAAATTGCCGATGAGCTGATCTTTCGTGAAAACCGTGTCGCCATCGACAGTGACGGCGCCCAGCGTGTGCACCGTTCCTTCCTTGACCGGAATGACGATCTTCACGCGCTGCTTTTTCTTGGCGGAGCGCACGTTGACGACCTGCGGATCGCCGAACGACACGTTCGTGTAGCCGTAGTCCATGTAGTAGTTCTTGATGTTCTCGAGGTCTTCATCAAGCTTCGAAGGGATGTAGAGATTCTTCTTGCGGATCCACGACACGATGTTCGTCGGCTGCACATTTTTCATCTGCCGGCGCAATCGGCGGCTGGAAAAATGCTTGTTTCCGACGAATTCGACGGAGGCGACGCTGGCCTTCGTTCCTTCGTTGATATTGAAGACGATCTTTTTCTCGCCCGGCTCGAGCATGTTCTCGGTGGTGGCGTCGACGCTCACGCTTTCGAATCCCTGTTCCGAGTACGCGCGTTTGATTGCTTCTGCCGCGCGCTGGACCAGCGTCTGCTCGATCGTGTTTCCGACGTGGAGATCGATCTTGTCCTTCTCCAACGCCTCGTTGATCTTGGTCGTGTTCAGTTCTTTGTTGCCTCGGTACTCGACCGATCCAATGCGCGGCCTCTCTTTGACGATTGCCCGGACGATCACTCCGCTGTCACCCTTTTCGGCTTCGATGCGGATGTCGTCGAACAGCCCCGTCTGCCAGAGATTCAAAAAGTTCTTCTGAATCACATCGGGGTTGTATGACTCGCCGGGCGTGATGCCGAGGTAAACGCGGATGGTGTCGCTGGCGACGGTGGTATTGCCGACCGCCTCGAAGCGTTGGACAGGCTGACCGGTCAGATCACCCGGTACGGACGGCGTCAGGCGCGCGGGAGGAGGCGTCGGCGCCACCGGCTCCGTGATCTTGCCCGCCTCGGGCCTGGGGATGATCATGCCGGGCTTGGGTTTCTCCGGCTGCTGCTGAGGATTCGTTTGCGCTGCGGCGGTTCCGCCGATCAGTGCCGCCAGAGCAATGGCCAGAAGTCGTGTCATAGAAGGTGGAAAACTACTGCGGTTAGACGTGCGAACCGCGCAGAAAGTCACGGGGCAGAACACGGCTGAAGCGCGGCGCATTCTAACGTAACCTTCAGCTCGCTAAAATGTTTCTCTCAGCTCTCCTGGCACTGCGAATCGTCGTGGTCGGGGATATCGGCGCCGGCACCACGGAGATCGCGCGCGGAATCGAGCGCCTGAATCGCGAATCACCGATCGAAGCCATCATCACCACCGGTGACAATATCTACCCCTGCGGCGTGAAATCGCTCAGCGATCCGCACTGGAACGTCCTCCGTCCTCTCTCCTCCCTCGGCATCCCGATTTATCCGGTGTTGGGCAACCACGATCACTGCGGCAATCCCGATGCGGAGATCGGGGCACCCCTGCCGAACTGGCGCTTCCCGGCACGCAAATATGTGATCCACAAAGCGGTCGCAGATTTCGCAATGCTCGACACCACTCCGTACGCCGATGGCCGCGCTCCACCGCCGGATATCGATACGCTCTTCAACGGCTCCACTGCACCGTGGCGCATCGCGGTCGGCCATCATCCGCTGTTGTCGTCCGGCTATCACGGGCGTCTGCCGCGCGACGAGCATCGCCGGATGGTTGCGCTGATTCCTGCGATGCGCAGCGCGCAGGTCGATCTGTACATCTGTGGGCACGATCATCACCTCGAGCTGATCGATGGCCGTCCGCGAATGCTCATCAGCGGCGCCGGATCGGACCCGGTGCCGCCGCTCCTCCGTCACGTGAAGACGATTTGGGCGAACGAAGGGCCGCCCTACCGCGGGTTTGCGATCCTCGAGATCAGCGCAACGACGATTTCGATCCGCTTTTACGATGCGGAGGGAGATCCGCGTAGCCGGTCGTTCGTGTTTCGCAAGTAACGCCGGCTCCCAGCCGGCAGGATCGCGAGCTTCCAGCTCGCCGCCAGGATGGCGGCGTTCCTGCCGGCTGGAAGCCGGCGTTACGCGTAAGTAGCGCGGCCGCCGCCGAAGGACCAGTTCTCTTTGGTCACCTCGACCAGCGAGATCATCACGTCGTCCGGCCGGACGTCCGCCGCGTCCTGCAGCCGTTTCGCGATATCCGCGTAGAGATTTTTCTTGATCTCGACTGTGCGGCCGGCGTTGAGCGTGATCTCGATGATCACCAGGTCCTTCGACCGACTCACGTTGCCATAACTCGGGTGCGCGATCAGCGTGTCTTCATCGAGCTCCTGAATGATGTGAAAGCGATCGTCGGCGGGAACGTTTGCCTGCGCGACGAGCGCCTCGTGCACCGCATCCGCGACGCTGCGGACGTACTCCGGTGTCTTCCCCTTGCGCAGAAAAATTTTCACCAGTGGCATT
>WNGB01022601.1_pt1 | contig 10132 bp, 5 predicted proteins | sample 5400681 | NCBI WGS metagenome assembly WNGB01 (sample SAMN13153367, study PRJNA577476) | soil metagenome | isolation source: 115 cm soil or saprolite under grassland replicate 2 | place: USA:California | collected 2016-06-15
TCGTTGAGCGCGCCGACTTCGAGCACAATCGGCAGATCGAGGCGGCTGTTGACGGACAGCGCCAGCCCGCGCTGCGTGAACTTGCGGAAGCCATCCGCCTGCACCGTCACTGTGTAGGCGCCGGGCAGCAGATACGGAAACTCGAATGTGCCACGGTCGTTCGTGACCGCCTGGTTCGAGACGTTCGTTTCGTCGTTGGTTACGATGACGGCCATGCCGGGCAGCACGCCGCCAGAGCTGTCCTTGACGGTTCCGGCGATCGTGCCACGGGTTTCCTGCGCATGCGCGGTGGCGGCCGAGAGAACGCCCGCGACAAGCGCACACGCGAACGCTCGAAAGAAGGATTTTGCCATCAGCCCCCTCCTGCGGTACTGGTGAACGGTACCTTCGAGGGGCCTATAGTAGCGCCGATCGGACGGCCGCGCGCTACGCGGGCGTGAACGTCACGGTGTGCGCGTGGCCGTTGTTGTTCGTCGAGTCCCTGTTCACGGCCTGGCGATTCTTGAGCGTATTGAGATCCGCCTGCGAGATCTCCACGGTATGCGGGTGAGTGGCGGTACCCTGACTGTCCAGCGAGAAACGCGTTGCCGGCTGTAATCCGCGCGGCGGTGATGGTCGCCGCGTGACCGTGGTTCCCCGAGATGCTGCCTGGACGTCGTTCACGGTCGGCGTCGGCGAGTTCGGGCTCTTGGTTCCGCCGCAGCCGTCGATCGCAATGACGCAGGTGGCGAGCAGGGCGAGCGCCGACTGAAGCGTAAAATCGCGCCTCGGGGCCTAAAGGCATGCGGGTATGGCAAGGGGTGCCCGCCGGGCTGAGGCGATTTGCAGCGAAATTCAACGCGTGCGCCCACCAGCGCCTTTCGTCACGCGTAAACGGCGGAAGAGCCCGTAACGACGAACCCAAGTGGTGGCACAATAGCCAAGTGTCCGCCCGAAGGGCTGCGGCGCTCGCACTGTCTATATGTCTGTCCTCCGCGCCAATCCTGGCGACGGATCCCCCGCAGGACTCCCGCGCGAAAACCTCCTACGAGCGCGCCCTGGAAATGGAGCACCGCGCGAATTACAGCGCTGCGTTGTCGCTGTTGTGGGACGCGGCCGCGCTCGCGCCTCGTGACGCCGAGATCCAGAACGCGCTCGGCGAAGCGCTCGAGCACATCGGCGCGCTCGACAGCGCCATCACGGCTTACCGCGCAGCGCTGGCGGCCCAGTCGGACTTCCGCAAGGCCTCGAACAATCTGATCCTGGCGCTGGTGAAGGCGGGGAACGGAACCGAAGCGGTGGCGCGCGCGCGTGCGCTCGCGGCCGCGGCGCCGAATGATCCGGAGCGCCACTTCACGCTCGCGCTCGCGCAGTCGGAACAGGACGTGTCGGGCGCGATCGAGAGCTTCCGCCGCACGCTCGCGCTCGCGCCGCGCCACGTGCTCGCACGCTACAACCTTGCGCTCACGCTCAGCCGCGTCGATCGCGCCGACGACGCGATCGATGAGCTGCGCCGCGCGATTGAGATCGAGGCCCGTCCCGAGATGTATTACGCGCTCGGCGTCATCTACTGGCACGAGGGGGATCTCGATCGGGCCGCCGCGGCGTTGCAGGAGGCCGTGTCGCGCAACGACCGCTATGCCGAGGCGTACTACACGCTTGGCGTGGTGTTGAAAGGCAAGCGCGACTGGAAGGGATCCTCCGCGGCGCTCGGACGCGCCATCGCGACCCGGCCCGACTTCCGTGAAGCCCACGACACGCTCGCGCAGGTGCTGCAGCTTGCCGGCGACACGCCGCGCGCACGCGAGGAATTCGAGCGTGCCGGCAAATTGCGGCAGCAGGCCGCGCTGGAGCAGGAAGCGAGCGTGCTGACGGCGGCTGGCGCGCAGCAGCTCGAGCGCGGAGAGTTGCGACCGGCGCTCGAGACGTTCCGCAGAGCGACGAGGCTCCTAAACAGTTACGCTCCGGCGTTTTACCAGATGGGACGCGCGCTGGATGCCCTCGGCCAGCCCGGGGCGGCACGCGAGGCGTTCGGGCGGGCGCAGCAGCTGAACCCGAGCCTGCTGCCTCCACGAAATATTCCTTAAGTAAACGATTACATTCGCGATCGGTCCCATCATCCGCACGCCGGATCGCGTGTTGCGAGTGATTTCACGGTGTAAAACGCCGGATTTCCGGCAAAACCCGCTACGCCTGGAGCTTGTGTGTCCATGACGCCGGTTGTATAACCTTCCCGTCGTCTTTCGAACGGGGAAATCCCCGCTCTGGAGGAAGCTGATGATGAGAATCCGGGTGTCTCACGGCCTTGTGTGCGCAGCTCTGCTGCTGGCCGTGACAGGCGCGCTGCACGCGCAGGAATTCCGCGCCACCGTCAAGGGTCAGGTCGTCGACTCGAGCAAGGCGTCATTGCCGGGTGCGACCGTGACCGTCCGCAACCAGGACACGAACGAAGTGGCCACGGCCACGACGAACACGGAAGGCAACTACACGATTCCGTTCCTCCGCCCCGGCGTCTACACGCTGACGGTGGAGATGAGCGGCTTCCAGAAGTATTCACGTACCGACATGCGGCTCGAAGTGAGCCAGGTCGCCATCATCAACGCGCAGCTCGGCGTCGGCGGGCTCACGGAAAACGTGAACGTCTCGGCCGAAGCGCCGCTTCTCGAAACCAGCAAGGCCGACCGTGGCACGGTCATCGATCAGCACCGCATCGCGGAGCTGCCGCTGCAGTCGCGCAGCCCGATGGCGCTCGCGGTCCTCGTTGCCGGCGTGAACTACAACGCGCAGGCGATCTACCTGCGCCCCTTCGACAACGGCGCGCTCGCCGACTGGTCGATGAACGGCGGGCAGAACCGCAATAACGAGTTCCTGCTCGACGGCGCGCCCAATAACGCGAACCAGGGGGGGAACAACATCGCGTACGTCCCGCCCGCCGACGCGGTCCAGGAATTCAAGATCGCCACCAACTCCTATGACGCGCAGTACGGACGGACGGCCGGCGGCGTCGTGAATATGTCGCTCAAATCCGGCACGAACAATCTTCACGGCTCCGCGTACGAGTACTACCGGCGCAAATGGCTCGACGCGAACTCGTTCTTGTTGAACGCGCAAAGCAAACCCAAGACGAACCACTATCTGGATCAGTACGGATTCAGCATGGATGGTCCGGTGGTGATCCCCGGGCTCTATAACGGCAAGAGCAAAACGTTCTTCATGTTCACGGGGGAGAAATACCGCGAGGGCACTCCGGCGCCGCAGCTCAGCACGGTACCGACGGAGGCGTTCCGTCGCGGCGATTTCAGTGGACTGGTCGACGCGCAGGGGCGCCAGATCATCATTTACGATCCGGCGACCGGCCGCGACGTGAACGGCGTGTGGACGCGCGATCCATTCCCCAGCAACATCATTCCGCCCGAGCGGTTCAGCGCCACGGCGTTGAAGATCATGCAGTACTACCCCCTGCCGAACGGCAGCACGGCGGGCGTCGCCCCCTGGCAGAGTAACCTGCTGTACTCCGAACACTTCAACAAGGACGTATTCTGGAATTGGGTCGGCAAGGTCGATCACAACATCACATCGAACGACCGCGTGTTCTTCCGCTGGGGCGAGAACGAGCGCAATGAGGTGCGTAACACCACCGCGATCCGGACCGGGCCGGCGCAGAACGGTCAGCTGCCGCTCGTCCGTGCGAACAGGGCGCTCGTCGGCGACTGGGTCCACATCATGGGCGCCGGCACCGTGTTCAACATCCGCAGTAGCTACACCTACTATCTCGAGGGCAGCCGGTCGGACGAAGCGCTCGGTTTCGATCCGGCGAAGGAGTTCGGCTGGCCTGCCAGTACCGTGTCCCAATTCCCGGCGCAGCGCCTTGGCAACCTGTTCCCGGTGATAACCATGGATCAATACGTCCAGCTCTCGCGCGGGCTCGGACCCCGGACCAACAGGGTCTACACCGTGCAGCCGAACATCTCGCTGACGCGGGGCCAGCACAACATCCGGAGCGGCCTGGACATGCGGCGGACGACGGTCTACAACGAGAACGACGGAAATGCTGGCGGTCAGATCGGCTTCGGCCGCGGCTTCACACGCCGCACGCTGAACAGCAATAGTGAGCTCGAAGGGAATGCCTTCGCGTCGTTCTTGTTGGGCGCACCCGACAGCGGTTCGGTGCCGGTCAACGTCTTTCCGAACCTCGCATGGACTTTCGCCGCGCCCTGGATCCAGGACGACTGGCGTCTGTCGAACAAGTTGACGATGAACCTCGGGTTCCGATGGGACTTCAACAGCCCCGTCAGCGAGAAGAACAACCAGCTGAACTACATCTTCGATCCGACGCTGGTGAACCCCGTCTCGAGCCGGGTGGGGCAGCAGGTCATGGCCGGTTTGACATTCCTCGGTAAGGACGGCAAGCCGACGACGCCGTACAAGTACGACAAGAACAACTGGCAGGGGCGCGCCGGAATGGCATATCAGCTGAATGAGAAGACGGTCCTGCGCGCGGGCTACGGAAAGTACTTCCTGAATCCCACCGACGAGGGGCAGACGAACGGGTTCAGCCAGTCGACGAACCTGATTTCATCGAACGATGGTGGCCGGACCCCGACGTACGCGCTCGCGAATCCGTTCCCGAACGGCATCGAGCAGCCGCCCGGGAGCGCGCTTGGCGCGCTGACGTTCCTCGGCCGCGGGTTGACGTTCGTCAATCCCAACTTCGTCACGCCGAACGTGCACCAGTTCTCCGCGGGTATCCAGCGTGAGCTGCCGTGGAAGGTCGCGCTCGAAGCGAGTTACGTGGGAAGCCGCAGCTACGACATCCAGGCCAACTGGGGCGGGTTCAATGAACCCTCCGCCGAGTTCCAGCGGCAGTGCGACATTACGCTTGGCGGGAGCCGCTCGTTCTGCGATCAGCTGCTGCCGAACCCGTTCTTCGGAGTGCCGGGATTCGAGGGCACCACCCGCTTCACGAATGCGACGCTTTCGCGGTTCGAGCTGTCGCGGCCGTACCCCGCGTTTGGCGGCATCAGCAGGAATGTGAACAACTCCGGAAAGATGTGGTACGACTCGGCGCAGTTCGTCGCCAACAAGCGCTGGTCCAAAGGGCTGACAATCAACGCGACGTACACGTGGGTGCCGCGGTGGACCGAAGACGGCGCGAACACCACGACCGGCATCGGCAACGCGTTTGTCGATGACGTCTCACAGCTCAGGAACCATGGTCCGTATTTCTCTCACCGGAAGCATCGCCTGACCGCGTCTGGCGTGTGGGAGATGCCAGGCAGGAACCGGAAGGACCTCATCGGGCACCTTCTCGGCGGATGGTCGCTCGCGCCGATGTTCGTCTTCCAGTCCGGACAGCCGTGGGACATGCCCGGCAACGTCGAGCTGCTCGTCGATCCATCGAAGATTGCCCTGCCCGGCAAGCGGGACGGGCAGTTCATCTACGGCGTGAAGCCGTGCGTCGGACAGCGCAATGCCGACGGCTCGATCCGGCTCCTCGACGCCGCCATTGCGTATGGCTGCACAGAGCCGTACTTCCTCGTCCGTGAATCGTTCCAGCGGCGCACCGCGATGTTCCGCTACGACGAGTTCCGCCGCCCCTCGTACTGGGAGCTGGATTTGAACTTCGCCAAGACGACGCGCGTGACCGACAAGATGCGGATGCAGGTCCGGCTCGAAGCGTTCAACGTCTTCAACAGTCCGATGTACGACGAACGCCAGTACAATCAGACAACGTCGTCGGCCGATTTCGGCAGGATCAACCGAAACACGGGCGGCGGCGCGCAGTCGAACTTCCAGCGCTTCGTGCAGCTCGGGTTCCGGTTCACCTACTGACGATTCGCTCAATCATAGGGCGCGGTCTGAAGACCGCGCCCTACCTTTTCGTCCTCTCCCTCGCTGCCGCGCAGGGCCGGCAATCTCGCGCAATTACCTGGGCGGACATTACACCGCTCCAATCGCAGCTCGAGGCGCGAGGAATCACCTCCGCCTCGTTCAGCGCCTACGTCCAGCGCGTCCGCGACGAGGACGCCGCGCGCGTCCGCGCCGGGGATCTCGATCACCTCGTCTTCTACACGCTGCAGTCGACGCACTTCACGTCATTGCCGCCGATCGAGCCGGCGCTGAGCGCGAAAGCTCTGGTCGGGGGTGGCGGCCGCGTGCCCGCTGACGTGCCGCCGCGAATCGCGGCGCTTCTCAAGGCCATCGACTCCACCTCGCGCGATCCGCGCCTTGTCTACTTCCGCGCGCTCGTCCAGGCGGTGTTCCCCGATCGCGCATCGCGCGAAGCCGGGCTCCTGCGCGAGTACAGACGCGTGATGCAGTTCCTCTACGACAAGGAGTTCGTCGCGCAGAAGGCGGGGCCCGATGCCGTCGCGGAGCTGTATCGCGCCCGGGGCCTGAGCACCGACACGGCGGTCGAAGCGGGGTACGTTGTCTATAACGGGCTTGGCGTGGTGAAGTCGCTCGAGCCGGATCGCAGGATTCGCCGGGTGCTGATCATCGGGCCCGGGCTCGACCTCGCGCCGCGCACCTCGTTCGTCGAGGCGGGGCCGCCGGAGAGTTACCAGCCGTGGGCGGTGATCGACGCGCTCGTCTCTCTCGGCCTGTCACGGCTGGACGATCTCGCTGTCGTCGGCGCCGATATCAACCCGCGGGTTGTCGATCACGTGCGCCGCTCGCGGGACGCCGCGCCTTCACTGACGCTCGTGAGCGGCATCGCGGAGACGCCGACGCTGAAGCTGTCGCAGGACTATCGCGAGTATTTCGCGCAGCTTGGGCGGTCAATTGGAGAGGTCAAGGACGCTACCGCGCCGCGAGGACTGGAAGGGCGCCTCGCGAAGACGGTCCGTGTCCGCCCCGCGGCCGCGCGCGCGCTCGAAGCCGAGCCGCTCGACATCGTCACGGAGCGCCTCGACGCGGCGTCGTTCGATCTCGTGATCGCGACCAACATCCTTCCGTACTTCGACGACACGCAGTTGATACTCGCGATGAGCAATATCGGCAGCATGCTCGCGCCCGGCGGCATCTTCCTCCACAACGAAGCGCGCCCGCTCCTGGGAGACGTCACGGCGGCGCTCGGGTTTCCATTCGACCAGTCGCGCCATGTGGTCGTCGCAAGCCCGGCGGGCGGCGCCGCTCCACTCTTCGACAGCGTCTTCATTCACCGAAAGGGACGGCCTGCCGTGAGCCGAGTCGAAGGGTTTTCATTCACGAACATCGCGCGGCAGGCGGGACTCACCGCGCGCACGATTTACGGGAAGCAGGGGACCAACACGTATTTGATCGAGACCACGGGCACCGGCGCGGCCGCGTTCGATTACGACGGCGACGGCTGGATCGACATCTTCCTCGTGAACGGAAGCACGCTCGAGGGATTTCCACCGGGGCAGGAGCCGACGAACCACCTGTATCGAAACCGCGGGAACGGTACGTTCGATGACGTGACCGCCGCGGCCGGCCTCGTGCAGAGCGGATGGGGACAGGCGGCGTGTGCCGGCGATTACGACAACGACGGCCACGACGATCTGTTCGTGACCTACTGGGGTCAGAACCACCTGTATCGCAACAACGGAAACGGCACCTTCGATGATGTGACAGCCCGGGCGGGACTGACGGAGCCGAGACGACGCTGGAACACGGGCTGCGCGTTCATCGACTACGACCGCGACGGGCGCCTCGACCTCTTCGCCGCCAACTACATCGACCTCGATCTTTCCGCAACGCCCACGCCGGAATCAGGGCTGTGCCGCTACAAGGGGCTTCCCGTCGCATGCGGTCCGCCCGGACTGCCCGGAGGCACGAACCTGCTGTATCACAACCGTGGAGACGGCACGTTCGCCGATATCTCGGAGGCGAGCGGCATCACGCGCGCGGCGGGCACCTACGGTCTGGGCGTCGCGACGCTGAGGGCCCAGTCAGGGATGGGCCTGGCCATCGGCGACTACGATCGCAACGGCACGATGGACATTCTCAAGACGAACTTCGCCGGCGACACGTCGACGCTCTACGCGAACATGGGGAACGGCTCGTGCGACGATCGCACGTTTGCGGCGGGGATCGGCGTCAACACGCGGTGGCTCGGCTGGGGGGTGGGTTTCGTCGACCTGGACGGCGACGGGTGGCTCGATTTGTTCCTCGTCAACGGCCACGTCTATCCGGAAGTCGATCGGCTGCAAAGCGAAGCGGGCTACAAGCAGCCCAAGATCGTGTACCGGAACCTCGGCAACGGGCGGTTCGCGGACATCAGCGAGCGCCTGGGCCCGCCGGTGACGACGCCGAAGGCGGGACGCGGCGCGGCCTTCGCCGATTTCGACAACGACGGCGACGTCGACGTGGTGATCAACAACGTCCACGACACGCCGGATCTCTTTCGGCTCGACCGCGCCACACCGGCGCACTGGCTTGGCGTGAAACTCGTCGGTCGTCAATCGAACCGCGACGCCATTGGCGCGCTCGTGCGCGTCGTCACGGCCGACGGCGAACAGCGCCAGGAAGTGCGCGGCGGCGGCAGCTATTACTCCCAGAACGATTTCCGTTTACACTTCGGTCTCGGACAGGCAGCAGGCATCCAGAAGATCGTCGTCCGCTGGCCGAACGGACTCCAAGAGTCGTGGACCGCTCCGGGCATCGATCGGCTGCACATATTTATCGAGGGCACCGGCCAGCGGCAGGACATCGGTGGTGCCGGCCTTTAGGCCGGCTCGACCAGAGGATCAAATGAGAACCGCCACGGCTTTCATACTCGCGATTGTCTTCGCCGGCTCCGCGCCGCACGCGCAGGCGCCGCAGGCGCCCGTTGCCGGCGGCATCTACCCGCAGACCGAGCCTGACGACAACACCGGCTTCGTCCCGATTTTCGACGGAAAGACGCTGAACGGGTGGGACGGCGACACGCGCTACTGGCGCGTCGAGAACGGCGAGATCGTCGGTGAGACGACGCCGCAGAACCCGATCACGGCGAACAGCTTCCTGATCTGGCGCGGCGGGAAGGTCAGGGACTTCGAGCTGAAGGTCGAGTTCAGGATGAACGGCACCAACAGCGGCATTCAATATCGCAGCGTGGAGCTGCCGAGCGTCGGCAAGTGGGTGCTGAAGGGCTACCAGGCCGACATGGACTTCACGGAAGGCTACGTCGGCAACATCCACGACGAGCGCGGCCGCGCGCCCTCGGGCGAGGGGCACGTCGTGCTCTCGCGGCGCGGCCAGGTCACGCGGATAGTGGAAGGGCCGAAGTACAAGGTCGTCGGCAACATCGCCGACTGGACGCTGCTGAGGGGCGTGATGAACGTGAACGGCTGGAACCAGTACCACATCATCGCGCGCGGGCCGGTGCTGATGCAGTTGATCAACGGTCAGCTGATGGCCGTGGCGCTCGACGAGGACACGCAGCATGCCGTGCCTGAAGGGGTGCTCGGGTTCCAGATGCACACAGGGCCGCCGTTCAAGATCGAATTCCGCAATGTCATGTATCGGCGTATCCCGTAGAATCTCACGCAGAGTGCGCTACGGATCTCGCGCAGAGGCCGCAGAGGTCGCGGAGATTTCGCAGACGGCAGAAACCGCGGACGAAGATCGGACCGCGTTCGCCAACACGCGCTTCGCGCGTTCAGGCCGGCCGGAGGCCGGCGTTGGCGGACGCGGGTAGCTCTGCGCACTCCGCGCTCTCTGCGCGAGATCCGTTCGTGACGGCGGCGTCTGTCGTACCGGCGTGATCAGAGTATCGAGGACTAGATGACCTTGACGAGAAGGCAGTTCTTCAAAAAGGCAACGGCGGACGGTGCGGCGGCCGCGTTGATCGCCGCTTCTGTAGCCAAGCTCCGCGCGAACCCGCTCGGCCTTCCAAACGGCAGCCAGGTCTACCCGCATCGCGCGCTGCTGAAGGACTTCCCGTCGTACGTGAAGACGATGGCCGACATGGGCGTGACGCGGCTCGAGCTCTGCTCGCCGCTCGGGTACGGCGCGGACTTCGTGACGCTCTCGAACGCGAAGGAAGTGAAGAAGATCATGGGCGACCACGGTGTGAAGTGCGCGAGCTGCGCCAGAAGCCGCTCGACAGCATCGCGTGGGCGAAAGAGATCGGGATCAAGCAGATGATCGTGGCGACGCTCTCCGACGGGAACGGCGGCAGCAACGAGAGCGTGGGCGCGCTGAAGGC
>WNGB01037696.1_pt1 | contig 10132 bp, 8 predicted proteins | sample 5400681 | NCBI WGS metagenome assembly WNGB01 (sample SAMN13153367, study PRJNA577476) | soil metagenome | isolation source: 115 cm soil or saprolite under grassland replicate 2 | place: USA:California | collected 2016-06-15
ATACCAGGTGACACGCCCGTCCCGCTCCGCCGTCACTCCCTGCTGGAACAGCGCGGCATGATCCCCTTCTTTGACTCCCAGGATAGAGTGGAGATCGTGGTCGTGGAGGGTCTCGATGTGCGGGGCATTGGCACTCAGGCTGTCTGCAGTGACGATGCACGTGAGGTGGGGATGATCTTGACGCCATGTGGCCATCAAGCGTTTGGCAGCATGGCGTTCACCATCATTTTTGTCCGTCCCCTCTTGCTTCACAATCGGTTCAGGCATCAATGGAATGACTGCGCGTACGTCCGGATGAAGAAGTGCAGCACCCAACATCGGATGAAAATAGGTCATCGAACCGTGGCGGTGGACTTTGTGCAGACACGAGGCACAGTGCATCGTCTGGGAGGAAAAATACCCTGTGCCATCCAGGGCTAGGAGAGAGCAGCCATCGAACAATACCATCGGTTCAAGTGCCTTGCCGCGCTGCAATGGTCGAAAGACGCTCGTGCACAACGGGCAGAGTGACTCAGGGGACACCGGATCAAGTCGCTCGCGCATGGACGTGTCGCACGGGACACGCGCCATACCATAGATGGTTGCCAAATTGCCCGCTGCCCGTTCCTTATCAAAGGCGAGTAAAGAGGGCGATGTGAGGGAAAACATGGCGAAAGCCGACATAAGCGCGTCCGGTAAAGCAAGGTCTGCATCGCTCGCGCGATGATCCGGCAGGGTGGCGAAGCCGGTGCGCACCAAGCCAAAGAGCGCATCAGCGGAGAGATATTTGCGTCCTTTAGGGGCAACGATGGACATGGCAACCCCCGTCTTGAGCACCTCACATCGTTTCAGTGAGAGGGGTATTGTCGCAGTGATGTTTACGAAAAGGCAATCGAAATATCACGGTGGTTACTGAGTTTTGTCGCTCTCCGGGGATTGCTGCTGAACTACCATGAGCTGAACCGCCGCGCTAATCAAGTGGCGTATCACCTGCGGGGGCTGGGCGTAGGGCCAGAGGTGCTGGTGGGGCTCTGCATAGAACGCTCCCTCAACATGGTGGTAGGGCTCCTGGGTATCCTCATCGGGTATCAGTGGTCTTGACCGAGGAGCGCCTCGTGGCGAGTCTGCCAGATTGTAGGGTGGCAGTAGTCTGCCTCGACTCTGGATGGTACATCATCGCCCAGTATAGCGATCAGAATCCGGTCAGTGGAGCAATAGCCGATGACCTGGCCTCTGTGCTGTATACGTCAGGATCGACGGGAAGGCCCAAAGGGGTGCTCGGAACTCATCGTGCCACTCTGAATGTCCTTGCCTGGCTGTGGCAGACGTTTCCCTTTGCGCCTCAGGAGGTGTGTTGCCTGCAGACCTCTATGAGCTTCGTGGATTCCATCCAGGAATTGCTGGCCCCGCTACTGCGGGGAATCCGGACCATTCTGATGCCTGATGAGGTACTGCAAGATCTGCCTCAGTTTGTGCAGACGCTCGCTGTACATCACGTGACCCGCATTCTCCTCGTGCCCTCGTTGTTGCAGGTGTTGCTCGACACCAATGTCGATCTCCAGCGCCGGCTGCCCAGCTTGGCGCTGTGGTGCGTGAGCGGGGAAGTTCTCTCACAACACCTCTGTGCATGCTTCTTCGAGCGCATGCCGCACAGTCGCCTGATTAACCTCTATGGCGCGTCTGAAGATACTGCCGATGTCACCTGGTACGATACAAGCCTCGTGCACCATGAGCTTAGGAGCGTGCCCATCGGTCGTCCCATTACCAACACGCAAATCTATATGCTCGACCGGCATCTGCAGCCCGTACCTGTCGGAGTTCCCGGCGAACTCTACGTTGGGGGCGTCGGCTTGGCCCGGGGCTATCTCAATTGGCCCGAGCTGACCGCAGAGAAATTTATCCCCAACCCCTTCAGCACCGAACCGGGGGCACGCCTCTACAAGACCGGCGATCTGGCGCGCTACTTGTCCGATGGCCACCTCGAGTTCCTCGGTCGTCTCGACCACCAAATTAAGCTCCGTGGCTTTCGCATCGAGCTAGGAGTGATCGAGGGGGTGCTGGGGCAGCATCCAGCCGTGCACCAAGCTGTTGTGCTGGCAAGGGAGGATGCGCCTGGCAACGCACGCTTGGTGACCTATGTCGTCCCAAGTCGGGAGCCGGTGCCCACGACCAGTGAGTTGCACAGCTTCCTGAAGGCGAAGCTGCCCGAGTATATGGTGCCCCCGGCCTTCGTCCTGCTGGACTCCTTGCCGCTGACGCCCAACGGCAAGGTAGACCGCCACGCGCTGCCTGCGCCCGACCAGGCACGCCCCGAGCTGGAAGGGGCCTTCGTGGCTCCACACACCCCATTGGAATTGCTCCTTGCCGAGAGCTGGCAGGACCTACTGGGTGTCGATCGAGTGAGTCTATACGACAAATTCTTTGACCTAGGGGGACATTCGCTATTGTCCATGCAAGTCATTGCCAGAGTAGAAAAGCAAGTAGGACTGCGGCTCCATCCCACGGACCTGATGCTCCAAACGCTAGGGCAGCTTGCTGCAGCGTGTGAAGAACGAATGCATCTTCTCCAACCAGTGGAGACTAGGAGCTACACACAAAAAGTTTTTCATATGATCAAGAGCGTGATATTCCAAAGGACAGGCGACCGCAAATGAGAGGATTCTTGGCATGGAAAGTGGTAGATATTTCGGAGGTGATTCAAGCTGTATATGCGCATGTCTAGAGAATATGTAGAGCCATTATATTTTGGAACAAACAAAAAATCCCTCTTTGGGATCTATCATACCCCGCAGGGTGGACCGACTCGCGACTGCGGTATTGTACTTTGTTATCCCCTAGGAAATGAGTATATCAACTCCCACCGTGCCTATCGGCAGCTGGCTTACCGTCTTTCTCAAGTCGGCTTTCCTGTTTTACGGTTCGATTTCTACGGCTGCGGCGATTCGGACGGCGACTGTGAACAGGGAGAGATGCGGCAGTGGCTGACGGATATTGCGGCTGCTATTCGCGAAATACGAGGCAAGAGTGGGGTCAGGCAGGTCTGTTTGGTTGGTCTCCGACTCGGAGGAACTTTGGCGGCGATGGCTGGAGCCGCGTGGGGGGACCTTGATGGGCTGGTACTTTGGGATCCTGTTATCAATGGAAGAACGTATCTTGAGGAGTTGAGAGCCTTGCATCAGGAACGGCTGCGCATCGTATTCCGGGATGAGCTGCAAGACACCCTTAGAGCCGAAAGGCCTACAGAAATCATAGGGTTTCCCCTCACGCCTTCCTTGCTAACGGCTCTCGAGCACCTCGATCTTTTGGCCATGCAGCAAAAACCAGCACAGAATATCCTTGTTATCGCAAGCCATGAGGGGGCTTGTGCAGGACAATTGAGGGAGCATCTGAAAAGTCTTGGCGCCCGTTTGGCGTATCAACACCTTGCGAGCCCTCAAATCTGGAGAGGGGAGACATACACAGTACTCGTCCCTCACCAGCTCCTGCAGTCTGTAGTCGCGTGGCTTGCTGAGGTGTACTCATGAGAGAGGAAGCGTTGCTTTTTGGAAAAACGAGATCCTTGGTCGGGATCATTACCGATCCTCCGGAAGCCGAGAGAGGCAAGCTCCTTCCTGCAATTATTCTCTTGAACGCTGGGATCATCCATCACGTTGGCCCGCATCGTCTCTACGTCAAAATGGCGAGGAACTTGGCCGCGCTGGGATTCGTGGTGCTCCGATTTGACCTCTCCGGTTTTGGAGATAGCCCAGTGCGTGCCGATAATCTGCCTTTTGAAAAAAGCGCTGTAAGCGAAACACAGGAGGCAATGGACGTTCTGAGCGCGGCAAGAGGCACGGAGCACTTTCTTCTCAGTGGTATCTGCTTAGGAGCACTAATCTCTCTGACCACAGCATACTGTGATCCGCGGATTGTGGGGGTCATTCCGATCAATGCCCCACGCCATAAGATGGCGTATGCTGAAGATGGAGAGGTTAGATCCTATATTATAAATTATAAAGCTGTACGTATATATTGGGATTATTGGAAGACTGCCTTATTCAATTCCAAAGTGTGGCTGAAAGCCATAACAGGAAAAGCTAATTATCGTATGATGATCCAGTGGACAATCATGACAATGGCTTTGCAGATAAGAAGCAAGGCCACTCGTAAGCAGATTGTTTCATCTCGGGCGAAGAATGCCGCATCAGATCTACACGCATTGACCGAGCGCGGTGTTCGCCTGCTCTTTGTTTATTCGACAAGGGATAGTGATCTGGGGTTAGACTACTTCCGTGTGGTGCTCGGTAATGAAACTCGTACATTGGTTACGGGTGGAAAGTTGCGCGTAGAGATTATTCCACAGGCAGACCACCTCTTTACTTTGCTTTGGCATCAAGAATGTCTTCTTCACGCCATGCGCAATTGGGTTTTGTCGCAAAATTGGTAGTGTCCCTCGATAGTGGCTGACTATTCCAACATCAGCTGCCCTGCTCTATCATAGTTGTTACGACAGGTCAATTGTACAGGCGCCGAGGCTTGCCGCCCTATGAAAGAGTTGCAAAATCCTCCCCGCGCAACTCTCTCCGTCCTGCTATACTCCCTCATCCTGCGGAGGCCATCATGCGTTTCCAGCGTAAGCGTTCAGGTTGTCAAAACATAACGCTTGCGATCACATATTGTATGGCCCCAGGTGAGACTCCCGAAGAGACGGTGGTGCGCGAAGTCTGGGAAGAGACCAGTGTACGCGTCGAGGTCGTCGAATTGCTGGGCTGGTACGAGCGCACCGGGTTTCGGGCGCATTGTGCGCCGGTCTACGTCTGCCGTCCACACGGCGGACCACCACAGGCACAAGATACTGACACCGTGCAGGCGCGGTATTTTCCCTTGCACATGTTGCCACGCGGGCTATGTCCCTGGTATCGGGTGATTCTGCAGCGCCATCTCCTCAACCCATACCCCCGACCGTTGCGACATACCCAACACCTGGGGCTTTGGACCGTGTTGCACTGCATCGGGCTCGACCTCGCCAGCCAATTTGGTTTGCTCAGCTAGAGTCTATGAAGATATATATGGTATAGTGAGCCGGTAGACACGCGGTGTCAGGTGGGGGCAAGCTTACAGCTGTGGGGGAAGAGTGTGCAGCACAAGATGGGCTTTCTGGTTGGTGTGCTACTGTGTATCCTGACGGCCTGCCAGAGTACCGGCATTTTGCAAGGGAGCAGTCAAGAACGAGCCTTTCGGGAGCGCTACCTCCAGAAACCGTTCTATACAGCCATAGCGCTCCATCCGTATCGCTACAACGATGAGTATCTTATTGACCTGACAGGGACAGTCGCAGAAATCGATGCCGATACGCCGCTGGCTCCGGTGGTTGTGCCATTAGGGAGTCCGATGACCATTGTTGGGTTGGATGATAAGTATGTCCTGGCACGCATTACGGGGCACACCCCTCTCTTCCGCATTCTCGTGCATACGCGGCATGGGACCCTTGACGATGTAGCGAAAGAACTGGCCCTGCTCCTCTCGAAAGAACCGCCGTTGCAGTTTGCACGCCCCGAAATGCGTGCATCCGTCGAGCGGCAGGAGATCACCCGTGGGATGACACGGCGCGAAGTCTCTATGAGTTGGGGACTACCGGACAAAATCAATGAGGTCCCAGGCTTTGCAGGCAGGCTCGAGGAATGGATCTATTTTGCCAAGCGGGCGCATATCTTCATGGATAACGGCATGGTCACAAATTGGCAGCAGTTTTAGTGCTGACACATAGAGGGATATCACCAGTAAAGGAGCATGACCTATGCACGTGCTTGTGACCGGTGCCAGTGGGCTCATCGGTTCGGCCCTGGTGCCTTTTCTGACCGCTGGTGGACATAGGGTGACGCGGCTGGTGCGGTCGACACCACGCCCTGGGTCCGCGGCAATCCCCTGGGACCCGGCAGCTCGCAGTATTCCGACACCGGCCCTGGAAGGATTTGACGCCATGGTGCATCTCGCTGGCGACAACATCGCTTCAGGGCGCTGGACAGCCGCGAAAAAAGCCAGCATTCGCGACAGCCGGGTGCAAGGCACAACGATCCTCTGCGACGCGCTCGCGCAGCTAGTCACACCGCCCAAAGTGCTGCTGTGTGCGTCGGCCATTGGCTATTATGGTGACCGTGGCGCAAGTATTTTACGTGAGGAAAGCGCTCCGGGGACGGACTTCCTGGCTGAGGTGTGCCAGGCCTGGGAAGCTGCCGCCGCACCCGCCGTGCAACGCGGTGTGCGCGTCGTGTATCTGCGTCTAGGCGTGGTGCTGAGTGCGGCAGGCGGGGCACTGGCCAAGATGCTCACCCCCTTTCGGCTCGGCCTCGGCGGGGTGATTGGAGATGGCCAGCAGTATATGAGTTGGATTGCCCTGGACGACGTCCTCGGGGCTATACACCACGCCCTGATAACCGAAACCCTGCATGGACCAGTCAATGGGGTGGCGCCGCAACCTGTGACCAATCGAGCATTCACCACCACGTTAGGGCAAGTGCTGCGGCGTCCCACCAGGTTCCCCCTGCCTGCCTTTGTGGCACGCCTGATCTTTGGAGAGATGGCCGATGCTCTGCTGCTGGCCAGTACCCGTGTGGCACCGGTGCGACTCCAGGCATCTGGCTACACCTTCCAGTATCCCGCCCTGGAGGAGGCACTCCGCCACTTGCTGGGGCAACACCAGGCCCCCTGAGGTCGCCAGGGCAGGTGTCGACTCACCCCGCCAAACTGGTGGGGCAATGGCGGTGCGCAGCACTTAGGTGGCAGCGTCATAGCGCTGTTTGAGCTGCTGCCGGAGTTCCATGATCGTGCGCGCAAAGATTTTGGGATTCACCAGGGCGGTGTCGGTACGATACGCTTCGATGTGGGTGTGCAACGACGGCGACTCCACAAAACCAAAAATTTCTTTAGGTTGCACCTGCAGCGCGGCCATCTCCTCACCCATGGCTAAGAGATAGACCGCCAGGAAATAGTCAGTAATTTCTGTCATTGGTGCTCCTTTCGTGGAGATTATCGCCCGTGTTCCCGAAACCTGTATGCCTCTCTACCATACCATCTCAACTTTCGTTCTTGCCACTACGAAATTGGCAGGTTGTGGTATAATCGCCCTACACGGCTAGGGTAGCTCACCATGTCGAGTGGTCCCTGCGGGAACCATCAGGAGCAGAAGGAGAGGTACGAATATGGAGAAGACCTACGATCGGACAATTCAAGACATTGGCAATATCCTCGGTATGGAGCATCTCAATGTGTGTGTGCCCAACCAGGAACTCGCACAAACCTTCTATGTAGCCGGCTTAGGGTTTACACGGGATCCCTACATGATGGTCGGTCCTGAGAACATGTGGGTGAACGTCGGGCAACAGCAGTTCCATCTGCCGACGCGTGACCCACAGGTCTTCCCAGGCTACATTGGGCTGGTGGTGCCTGACCTCGAAGCCCTCAAGACGCGGCTGGTTGGCATCAAAGAGCGTCTCGCCGGGACGAAATTCACCTGCGCCCAGGCAGAGGAAGGCTATGTCACAGCGACCTGCCCGTGGGGCAATAGATTCCGCTGCCATGCCCCAGGCCCAGAGTTTGGGGACATGACGCTGGGTGTCCCGTATGTCGAATTTCCGGTGAAGCCGGGTTCTGCCGCAGGCATTGGGCAGTTCTACAAAGAAGTCTTCAGTGCGCCTTACACCCTGTCGCAAGACATGAACTGTGCCACGGTGCGGGTGAAGGTCGGTCCCAAGCAATGTCTCATTTTCCGTGAAACGACGGCGGACATTCCAGAGTATGATGGGCACCACCTCGCCGTGTACGTAGCGAACTTCTCAGGTCCACATGCGTTCCTGAAGCAGCATAGCCTCGTGACTGAGGAAAGCAATAACTATCAATATCGCTTCCAGGATATTGTGCACCCTGAGACCGGCCGCAAGCTGTTTACCATTGAACATGAAGTCCGGAGCATGACCCATCCGATGTTTGGCCGTGAGTTCGTGAACCGGAACCCGTCGCAGAACCTCGGGGCCTACTCCCGTGGTCGTGATGCCTTTGTGGCGGCGTAGTTCCCAGCGTGTGCTGCCTCTCTTCCCTGGGATAAGGGAGGGAGGCAGACGTCGTGATCTCTTCATCACCTCGTCGACGTAGGTGTCTTGTACCGCACTGCATCATCTGCTCCCAAAACCTCCAGGTAGCATATGCACACTCCATCCTCCAGCGTTTCCCCCACTGATGACGTCGCCCTGTGTGGGCGCGATCCGACACCGGGCCTGCTCGCTGTGCAGCCGCTCCCTCCAAGAGGAGAGACCGGGCACGCCATGATGCGGGTGTATCAACGCCAGGAGACAGGCGTTGGGCGGCGTACTGAGGATGTGCCGTTCTACCCGTTCTTCTTTCTGACTGACGTTCGGCTGCTCCATGGCTTTCCACGTGAAAAATTTCGCTGCAAAACGCTGCAGGGGAGCAATGCCTATAGGCATCTCGTGGTGTTCACGACCTGGCAGACCCACTGGGATGCGGTGAGTCACATCGCCAGGGTGACGGGTGCCAGGGATGACGACCCCGACCAGATCTATCTTATCCCCAACCCGGCCCAGCAATATTTGCTGCAAACGGGACGTACATTGTTCAAAGGGATGTCCCTGGACGACGTGCACCGGCTGCAACTGGACATCGAAGTGTTCACCGCTGGAACCTTCCCCCACGCGCAGCGTCCTGAGGATCAGATCATCCTCATCGCCCTGTCGGATAATCGCGGTTGGCACCGCATCCTCGATGGGCGTTACGCCTCTGAACAGGCCATGCTGACTGAACTGGTCCAGCAGTTGCGGGAACGTGATCCGGACGTCATCGAAGGCCACAACATCTATGCCTTTGACCTGGCCTACCTCATGGCCCGCTGCGAACGGTATGGGATAGCCTTTGCCATAGGCCGCGATGGCTCCGTGCCGCGCATCTTTTCGTCCAGCATGCGATTTGCGGAGCGCACGGTGGATTTCCCAGCCCTGGACGTTGCTGGCCGACACATCATCGATACGTACTTACAAGTGCTGACCTTCGACGTGTTTAAGCGCGACTTGCCCGATTACACGCTCAAAACCGCCGCCCGCTACTTTGGCCTGGCGTCGGCGCAGCGGACCTACATTGAAGGCCGGGACATCGCGCGTGTGTGGCAGGAGGACCCGGAGCGGCTCATCGCCTATGCCCGGGATGACGTGCTAGAAACCGGGCGTCTGGCGCGGCACCTGTCGGGCTCGACGTTCTACCTCACCCAGATGCTTCCCATGCCCTATGGCCAGGTGGCACGTACCGGCCCGGCGGCCAAGATCGAAGCGCTGTTCGTGCGGGAATATTTGCGGCACAAGCACGCCCTGCCGCGCCGCGCTACGGGCAGCCAGATGGCGGGTGGGTATACGGATGTCTTCGTCACGGGCGTGGTCGGGCCGATGGTCTATGCCGATGTGGAGAGTTTGTATCCCTCCATTATGCTAACGCACGACATCCACCCGAGGACGGACGAGTTACAGCTGTTCCAAACATTTTTACAGCGCCTGACCGACCTGCGCCTGGACACGAAGCGCCGCATGCAAGCCGCTGCAACGCTTGAGGACCGCAGCGCCCTCGATGCCCAGCAGAGTTCGTATAAGATTTTAATTAATAGCTTTTACGGCCAGTTGGGATTTCGTCACGCGCTGTTTAGCGATTTCGAGGCGGCGGATCGGGTGGCGACGACCGGCCAGGCCATTCTGCGGCAGATCATTGCCGCCATTCGGCAGGCCGAGGGCACGGTCGTTGAGGTGGATACGGATGGTGTGTTGTTTATCCCCCCGGACACGGTGCGTGGTGAGGCAGAAGAGCGCGCTTTTGTGCAACGCCTGCATACGGCCCTGCCATCAGGGATTCGTCTAGGCTATGAAGGGCGCTTTCGGAAAATGTTGTCGTATAAGATGAAAAATTACGCCCTGCTGACCTACGATGGGACGTTACACTCTAAAGGTTCGGCTCTCGTGTCACGCTCGACGGAACCTTTCGGTAAGCGCTTTATGTTCGAGGTGATTGCCTTACTCCTCCAGGAAAACATCCAGGGCTTACATGACCTGTATATGGCAACGTATACTCGTATCGTGCAGCATGATTGGCAGGTGGAGGATTTTGCCCGGACTGAAACGTTGAA
>WNGB01023503.1_pt1 | contig 10131 bp, 12 predicted proteins | sample 5400681 | NCBI WGS metagenome assembly WNGB01 (sample SAMN13153367, study PRJNA577476) | soil metagenome | isolation source: 115 cm soil or saprolite under grassland replicate 2 | place: USA:California | collected 2016-06-15
CTGGAACACCTGATGTTCATCAAGGAAGTGACGGACCAGGGGCGGCTACAGTACGATCATCCGCTAGGGTTGTGTCTGGTTGCGGCTGGGCGCGGCAACACGATCCCGCTCAAAGAGACCCTAGACCAACCTGATCCGACCTGGCTCCAATTCCGCCGCCGCCTCGACAAACTGGACCCGTTCTGTCAGATCGCAGGACATGCTTCGGAAGAAGTGCGCGAGATTCTGGCCACCCTGGAAACGGTGTACCAGCCGCTCTTTCCGCAGCTCAACTTGCGCCAATGGGCAGGCTCAATCTACACCTGGCTGACGCAACCGGTCCTCGACCCAACTCACTCTGGCCGCGTGACGATGGATAACCTGATGAAGCTCGTCACGACTGCTCTAGAATGGTCGTATGGGGCAAAGGATTCGGATGTGAAGGTCGAGCGACTGAAGTCCGCCGCAGAGCTTCTTGTGCTGCGCCATGATACGCTTCGGATCATTGATGGAGCAGAACCTGGCATTGAAGCTCCTCCATCAGAATCTACAGAGCAGGGGGATGGGAGCGAGATGGAAACTGAATGCGCTGACCAAGTGAGTCAGGCCCTCTCCGTGCGGATCGCCCGGACGACCAGCCGCGATGTAGCAGGAGATAGCGCGCGGTCCACCAAAGCGACCAAATGCACATTTTCCGGGATGGTGGTTCCTATCGAACTCCAGCGGTTTCAGGAAAGCTCCACCCGACTGGTGGAATGCCCCGATTGTGGGGCAATGCGCACCCTTGAACCACATGGTGGAGTCTTGCGGTTCAAGTCTCACGGCAGACGCAAAACGACGACTCCCAATACCGGACAACGATGGGCCAGAGGGAAAACGGACTGGGATGTGGTGAATGGATAGACCTATGATCGATCCTCATGATGACCCATTTGCCAGAACTCTTGATGGGAGAGTAGAGGCAGCTCGCCAGCGCTTGCTCGGGTAGTAACCACATTCATCGGAAAAGCTCCGTCAAGCTGCAATTGCTTTCCTATCCTCGGGTATTTCCCAACAAAGGAACCAAAAGCGTCATGGGGATTTTCGTAACTGCTGAGTATGATATGTTTAGCTGACTTTGCTCTTCCCACTTTTTGCCTCCTCAAGGCCCTGTTTTTGGGAGATGTTAAATTGATTTATTGAGCTTCCTTAAGCATAATGACGCTTTTGGTTCCTTTGTTGGGGAATACCCAATTACGCGATCACGCTGTGGAACAATACCCTCCGTCGCGTTATCAAATTCGCAGTAACGAAGCGGTCCCTGGCTTGAGCCAAAAGCCCGATGTCGCCGTGATTGACACGCAGACTGGTCGGGTAGTGAAAATTTACGAGGCGGCGCGCTTCAATAAATCGGGCGGGCTCATCCGGCCCGATGAGCGCGCCAAGATCCCCGATTACGAAGCGGCTGGGGTACCTTATGAATTTCATCCTGTCGGCCCGAATCAGCCGCCGGGTGGCGTACTGCGATCGCCGCCTTAAACGTCTTGAGGAAATGGCAGAGATGCGGTAGGAAGGTACTCACTGGCTCCCATAAACCTCTCGCCAGTGTGCGCCCAGCGCCGCTGGCAACGCGGTGAGACGATGAAGGAAAGTATATGAGATCGTTCGATTACTTCGCCACTTTCGATGAATCGGTGACGATTCTCGGAGACCTTTTCGCGCAAGGGTTAACACTGGTAGCCCAACCCGCACCGTTCGACGAGCCAAAGGCGCCGACTTTTGACAGCGTCAGTGATAAACTGGTTGAAATGCTCAGGTACGCGCCCGGCTTTTTCCTGGCCGGGCCGTTTACCAAGTTCCCCATACAATTCTCTCTACTTAAGTCCGGGCCTTCGGCCGGCAAGTACGTAGTTGATTTGTTGACGCAAGGGCCGCTCATGCAAGGTTTGATTGCGCGGATCAATACTGTTGATGGCATTGAGGAGCTCCTACCAGGCCGCATCTCGTACCAGGATGCCTACAAGAACCCCACGACCGGCGAGTGGGAAAGGCCGTCTGCGGAGTTGAAGGCCGCGTTTAAACTAGCGGTGTCGGCCATCAAGAAACGGTGCCTTCGTCATAAGATAGCAGACGCGGAAATCTTCATTGGTCCTGCGGCGCTCGAGCTTTTGGAAAACGGCCAGGCGCAGATCGATGATTCCCAAATTGTTAGGTAGGCCATCACATCAATCTTGATCACCTTCCCACTCTTCGTATGACGCCACTTGTTGCGGCCGCAATTCGTAAGGGGGTGAAACTCGTCTCATGAGCTATTTTCTGTATATTTTTTGTCGTTCTCAGTCGCCCATACAAAAAACCAGTAACCTTTTATCGCAATGCGCAGGATGAGTCGCTGCGCAATCAGATTGAAGATGCGGTTGACGACGTCGAAATGTCCGGCAAGGCAAGCAAGGAGCAAAGTCTGATCCGGCATTTGGAAGCCTGTCAACAGGTAATCACAGTGGAAATCGATCGATCCGATCTGACTGAAGACACTTGGGATTTGATAAACAACCTGGAGAGATACTTGGCGAAGGAATACGGAGGCGTTATTTATGCCCCAGACGACGGATTTTATGACCATAATCTGCGTTTGATTCTCTCTCTACATAAATGAAGCTGGTAAATGCTCTAAGCGCTGAGGGAATCAAAGAGGTGGCGGATGAGTTTGCCGCTGAGACGGTAGTTCACGCTTCAGGCGCGTCCGTTAAGATACTGCGCGTTACACCGACAGGGACCCGGCAAGTGACGAGCTTTGACGTTGAGGTTGATGTCGACTGGCTCGATGTGGCTCCCGACGGTCAAGGCGTGTTAATTTGGGGTGGATGGGCGACACGGCTGTGGCGCTGGCGCGCTGGCGTCGGGCATCTGCTCACAGCGGCCTACGACGCGCGAGGAGATGAGTTCGGAGGCGCCTTTGCCGTCATTCGTGGTGAGGTAATCATGTTCATCGCGCAGCATGGCGTCTTGCGGGGGTTCAGCACAGACGGTCAGGAGCGCTTCGCCGCGAACCTGGGTACGCCGCGCAATTTCCTCGTGCGGAGCATAGCCCAGCTACCAGGCGACCGCCTGGCGCTGTTCGGAAACGAGGGCAGCGACCCCTACAACGAGGTCGTTACGGTCTTTGCTGCTACGCTCGACGTCAGCGGCATGCGGACTGCGTGGCTGACGGAAGACGGACAAGTAGAGATCAGGCCGATCATCGAACTACTCTAATTCGAAATAATGGCTATGCGGATCTGCGTTGTTTCTGCTGCTCTTGCTGATATCGCTTTCTCAGTTTACGCGCCCATTTGTCCAACCATGGGCGAAGCGGCTTGAAGAGTTTCGTCCGCCATCCGGCCTGCCTCTCACGCCATATCTCGTGGTATCTGTCGATGTAAGCTCGTATGGCGCCTTCGTACTGATGCTTTTTGATTCCGTGTGACAGCGTCAGATGATAATGCTGGGCTTGCAGGCTCAACACCAGATAGGCCAGGTTAGCCTTGAAATTGAGCCGCGCCGCCAGCCTTTTGAAGAATCCCTCCGACGTCGTCAAAAGCGCGCCGAGCGCGATCTCGAGCCAGGGCTGAATGTTTCCCTGACGCGGGTGATAAATTCCCGGCAGTTCTGAGACGCTCATGTTAGGAAGTTGAATCCTGGAATCCGGCGCGACCCTGTCTACGAGCACAATCTTGTTCAGATTGCGCATGTGTTCTTTGGGCACAACGTCGAAGACGCTCTGAATTGTCTCTTCAGTTTTCCTAGGGAGTTTGATGGTCGCCTTGTTCTCTACTTTAATGGCCATTTATTCTCTTGCCGCGGTAAACGCTAAGACTGCGCGTGTGAACCTTGCTGATCTTCAAGTTTAGCCAGCCGCGCTTTTAGCTCTCTTATCTCTCTCTGGAGCTTTGGGAGTTGGGCGAAAATCGCGGATGACTTGAGCCAGTCCCGATTCTCAATCGCCGGATACCCGGATATGATTTTTCCCGCCTCCACAGAATTCGGGATGCCGGTCTGGGCGGTGGCGATCACTCTGTCGCCTATTTCCAAATGTCCCGCCGCGCCCACCTGTCCGCTCAAGATGACTTCATTACCGACACGAGTGCTGCCGGCTAGCCCGACTTGCGCGCACAACAGCGTGTTCTGGCCGACAAATGAACCATGCCCGATCTGCACCAGATTGTCAATTTTCGTCCCCTTGCTGATCACCGTCGAGCCTATGGTGGCGCGGTCTATCGCGGCGCCCGCGCCTATCTCCACATCGTCTTCGATAATTACCGTCCCGGTTTGCCGTATCTTAAGCCAGGAATTGTCAGGCCTCTTCGCATATCCGAATCCGTCGCCGCCGATCACGACGTTGTTTTGCAGGATCACCCTGTCGCCGAGCGCGCATCCTTCGCGGATGACGCAATGCGAGTGGATCATGACGTCGGCGCCTATCCGGGCGCCATGATAGATCACGCAATGCGCCAGTATCGAAACATTGTCTCCGATGACCACGTCGTCTCCGATCACTGAATAAGGTCCTATTGAAACGTTCTCTCCAATGTCGGCGGAAGGGGAGATGATTGCGCTCGGGTGTATACCTCTCTCCAGACTAAGAGGCGGGTAGAGCATATTTATCGCCTCGGCGAAGGTCAGGTAGGGGGCAGGGGAGATGATGGCCGCTTTGCCTTCAGGCCTGTCTTCGGCGTTTTCGAGAATGATCGCTGAAGCGCCGGTGGCGCCTAGGTATCGCCGGTACTTCCTGTTACTTAAGAAGGTGAGATCGCCGGGCTGCGCATTTTCGATCGGCGCGACGCTAGTGATGCTGGTTTCCTGGTCTCCCACGAATTCACAATTCAATTTAGCAGCAAGTTCCTTGATTTTCATAATTGACGTATCAGTGAAAGAATGGTTAATATTGCCGTGAATTGGGTCTGATAACGGATCAAGACTCACTCGCAAAGAAGTCAAGAGGGACTTGGGGGCTTGGAAAAAAGAGCGAGCCGAGAGTAATAGATCAAGAAAAATCGTGTCACTCAGGAAAGGCAGTTTAGCACAGGGAGGCGCCCATATGGACAACCAGAAACTCATCGAAGGCTTCCTCACAGCCATCCGGGTTGAGAAAGGACTTTCAAACAACACCATTCAATCCTACAGAAATGACTTGAAGATTCTTTGCGAATTCCTCGGCGGGAAAAAGAAAAACCTGCTGACCACCGAGCGCGACGACTTGGTCGGCCTCCTGACGCGCCTGAAGGACGAGGGGCAAAGTGACGCCAGCATCGCCAGACTTATGTCCTCTGTAAGAGGCTTCTTCAAGTTTGCCCTGACTGAAAAGCTCATGAAACAGGACCCCACAGCATATATGTCGACTCGCAAAGCATGGCAGACCCTCCCCAGATTCTTGACTCAGGAGGAGGTTGACAAGCTGCTCGAACAGCCCGACCTTAGCGATGATGTAGGGGTCAGAGACCGCGCTATGCTTGAGCTTCTATACGCCACCGGCTTGAGAGTCTCCGAGTTGGTCGGCCTCAAAATTGCTGATGTAGAGCTTGAAGCAGGATCGCTAAGTTGCTTCGGGAAGGGAAGTAAACAGAGGCGAATACCGATCGGGAGGTCTTCAATCCATTTCCTGAAGAATTACTTCATCGTCAGGCGGCGAATGCTCAAAGATAAGCGCTCCGATCTGATGTTCGTAGAGCCGAATGGAAACCCGATAAGCCGACAGAAATTCTGGAAGATAATCACGCGCTATGGCGAACAGGCGGGCCTCGGACATGTCACGCCACACATGCTGCGCCACAGCTTCGCAACAGCATTGATCGAGAACGGCGCGGATTTGAGATCAGTGCAGATGATGCTCGGCCACAGCAACATCAACACCACCCAGGTCTACACACATGTCACGAACGATCGCCTGAAATCCGCTTATAAGCAGTTCCACCCACGATCCTGAGCTTGCGTTGTGTCAAACGCATGAACGCTTCAGCCCTGCGGGTCCGGCCCGTTGTCGTTTTTCAGATCAAATGGCGAAGAACTGGAGTATACTCATTACGGTCTGCCCGAAGAGGGAGTCGAATCATTCATTCAGCGACGCGACGCTTGTCACTAGAAGGGAACCGCAATGGCCGTCGGGCAAAATGTTTTACGAAAAGAAGGATTCGAAAAGTTGACCGGCGCGGCTCGCTATGTCGACGACATCACGCTCGAAGGCATGCTTTTCGGCAAGACCGTTCGCAGCCGCGTCCCACGAGGCCGGGTCAAGACGATCAACTTCGATCCGGATTACGATTGGTCGCGAGTGGTGATCGCCGATTACCGCGACATTCCCGGGGAAAACTATGTGGCGTTGATTGAAAACGACCAGCCGCTTCTCGCCGAGGCCGAAATTCGTCATTGCGAAGAACCGATCCTGCTGATCGCCGCCGAGAGCAAACATGAAGCCGAGATCGCCGCGAGACACATCAACATTGAATACGAGGAGGCGCCTCCGCTGCTGACGATTGAAGAGGCGTTGAACTGCGGCGAGATCATTTACGGCTCGGACAATATCTTCAAAAGTTTTCTGATCGCGCGCGGCGACGTCGACGAAGGCTTCCGACAGGCCTCTCGCGTGATCACCGGCGAGTATCGCGTGCCGCATCAGGAGCAGCTTTATATCGAAACGCAGGGAATGATTGCGATTCCGGGGGAAGATTCGTTGACGGTGATGGGTTCGATGCAGTGCCCATACTACGTCCACAAAGCGATCAAGCAACTTTTCAATTTGAGCGATGATCGTGCGATTGTAATTCAGACGACCACCGGCGGCGGTTTCGGCGGCAAAGAGGAGTACCCGTCAATGATCGCGGCGCATGCGGCTTTGCTGGCGCATAAGGCGCGGCGCCCCGTCAAGATGATTTACGACCGCGCGGAAGACATCGCCGCGACGCCGAAGCGCCATCCCGGAATCATTCGCCATCGCACGGGAGTGACGAGCGACGGACGCCTTGTGGCGAGCGAGGTTGACATAGTGTTCGACGGCGGAGCTTACGCCACGCTCTCGTCAGTGGTCCTTTCTCGCGGGGCGATTCACTCGCCGGGGCCGTACAGATGCGACAACGTCCGCGTCACCGCCCGCGCCGTCGCTACGAACACTCCGCCCAACGGGGCGTTCCGCGGATTCGGCGCGCCACAAGTCACGTTCGCTTACGAAATGCAGATGGAAAAGATCGCGGCGGAACTCGGCATCGATCCGCTCGAACTGCGCCGCATCAACATGCTGCGAGAAGGAGATGTCACTGCGACGGGTCAGAGATTGAGCTGGAGCGTAGGCTCGGAAGATGTGTTGAGCGCGACCGTCGAACATTCCGGCTACGTCGAGAAGAGGCGGACGATCTCGCGAAACAACGACGGGTCGAAGCGTCGGGGCGTCGGCCTTTCGTTCTTCTTTCACGGCGCCGGCTTCACCGGCAGCGGCGAAGCGAAGATGAAGGCTCAGGCCGGCGTAGAGATCACGCCGGAAGGGCGCGCGCGCATTCTCACAGGCTCGACGGAAATAGGTCAGGGGACTCGCACGATCTTTTGTCAGATCGTGGCGGAGGAATTGGGCGTCGGTTATGACGACGTCGAGATCGAAGAGCCGAACACATCGCGCGTGCCCGACAGCGGCCCGACAGTGGCCTCTCGAACTTGCATGGTCGTCGGTCGAGTCGTACAGCTTGCGGCGCGCGAAGCGAAAGAGAAATTGCTTCGGTTCGTCGCCGAACGTTTTGGCGAGGCTGACGTGAAACTGATTGACGGCTGGTTCGTAGTCGGCGGGAAGCGGCTTGCGAGTTTTGGCGAGACAGTCCGCGAGTACGTCAATCTGCGCGGCGAATTACGCGCCTTTGCGCGTTACGCCAATCCACCAGGCGTCGAGTGGGACGATGACACTTACACCGGCGACGCTTATCCCGTCTTCTCTTACGGCGCCGAGGTCGCCGAGGTCGAAGTCGACATGGATACTTACGAAGTGACGACGCTCAAGATCACGACCGCGCAGGACATCGGGCGCGCCATCCATCCGGCGCTGGCCGCCGGGCAGATCGAAGGCGGGACGCTGCAAGCGGTCGGCTACGGATTGTTCGAGGAACTGGTTTGGGAGCGCGGTCGCGTTGTGAACGACCGCCTGACAAATTACATCATCCCGACATCGCTCGACGCGCCTGAGATGGAGACGATCATAGTTGAGAAGGAATACCCGCACGGACCTTTCGGCGCTAAGGGAGTAGGCGAATTGCCTATGGACGGAGCCGCTCCCGCGATCGCCGCGGCGATCTTCAACGCCACCGGCGCATTCATGAGAGACATTCCAATCACTCCCGAGCGGTTGATGGCGGCGATAGAAAATATGTCCGCGCCGCGAGCGCCACGACCGATTGATAATTCCGATCAGCGATGAAGATAAATTTTGAGATCAATGGCGTCGTTCGTGAGATTGACGCGCCTCCGATGAAGCGACTTCTCGACGTGTTGCGAGAGGACCTGCGTTTGACCGGCACGAAAGAAGGTTGTGGCGAAGGCGAGTGTGGAGCTTGCTCCGTGATCGTTGACGGCGAGGTCGTAAATTCGTGTCTCGCCCCGGTTTGCCAAATGCAGGACGCGAATGTTCTCACAGTTGAAGGGCTGTCACGCGACGGCCGGCTAGACCCATTGCAGCAGGCTTTTCTGGAATGCGGCGCGGCGCAGTGCGGCATATGCACTCCAGGCATGCTGATCTCCGCCCGTTCTCTGCTCGACGTCAATCCGCGCCCGACACGCGAAGAAATCAGGGCGGCGATTGCGGGAAATTTGTGCCGCTGTACGGGCTATATCAAGATCATCGACGCAATCGAACGAACCGCTGAGACCTATGGTTTACGATCCCACAGTCGTTTCGCCGACCAACCTTGAAGAAGTCTACGAAATTCTCGCCGAACGCGGGCGCCGGGCAAAGATAATCGCCGGCGGCACGGACCTGATGGTTGCGTTTAACGCGAAATCGCTCGCCGCCGGAGAGTTCATCGATATCTGGCGTTTGAATGAACTGCGCGACATCGACGATGAAGGAGAAACGATTCGGATCGGGGCGCTGACCACCTACACGCAACTGATAAGATCTCCACTGATTCAACTGAGCGTCCCGGCGTTGGTAGAAGCGTCGCGGACCATAGGCGCGATTCAAATTCAGAACCGCGGCACTATCGGCGGCAACATCGTCAACGCCTCCCCCGCCGGCGACACTCTCCCTGTGTTGTCGGCTTTCGATGCGGAGGTCGAGATCGGGAGTGTTCGAGGCGTCAGGAAAGTCAGTTTCAATAATTTCTACACGGGCTATCGTCAAACGGTGATGGAGCCTGATGAGATACTGCTTGCGGTAAGACTGCGGAGATTGAAACCGAACGAGCGGTCTTTCTTTTTCAAAGTCGGCGCCCGCCGCGCGCAGGCCATCTCTAAGATCGTGATGGCGGTCAAAGTCGGAACTACGGGCGCCGAGATCAATTCCATCAGCATCGCCCTGGGGAGTGTCGCTCCAGTAGTGGTACGCGCGTTTCGGACCGAGTCATTGCTGACAAACGCGATTCTCAATGCGACGATCATTGAACAGGCAAGAAGAACGGTCTCCCAGGAGATCAGCCCGATCACGGATGTGCGCTCCACGGAACATTATCGCCGCACTGTTTCAGGAAATGCGCTCGCCAGAGTTCTCTGGCGATTGATGTAAATGAAATCTGATCACGCGCACTATTGAAAAGCATTCTTACAAACTGTTTCGTTCAGGCTCTGTGCGATTACGGACGGACTGAAAGCGCTTGCCCAAGTAAGCTCGTCTTCTCCCTATAAGAACATACCCGCCCCAAATAAAGCCCCATTGAGAGAAGAAGGAGAATTGACATGCGAGCCATCGTTAGAGAGTGCTTTGGCGGTCCAGACTGCTTAGTCATCAAGGAAGTACCCGAGCCTGAACCGAAACCAGGCTACGTCGTCATCCAGGTAAAAGCATTTGGGATCAATCACGCTGAAATTCATCGGCGCTAAACATGGCGGTAGAAGCAGGCGCAAAGGTCATCGCAACCACTCGCAATCGAGAGCGCTTTGGAAAGCTCGAGGGGCTCGGCGCATATCGGGCGGAGATCGAGAGCCCCGATCTCTCGAAACGCATCGCTG
>WNGB01022177.1_pt1 | contig 10129 bp, 5 predicted proteins | sample 5400681 | NCBI WGS metagenome assembly WNGB01 (sample SAMN13153367, study PRJNA577476) | soil metagenome | isolation source: 115 cm soil or saprolite under grassland replicate 2 | place: USA:California | collected 2016-06-15
CCGGCGGATGAAAGCTGAGGTAGAAGCCGGTGATCATTTTCGTGCAGACATCGATCATGGTAGTCAGCCACGGCCGGCCGAGCGGCAGTCTCGTTTCGGTGTCTATTACCATCAGGTCGAGCTTTGTGTCGTCACACTCGACGCGTTCCAGTGGCCTCACTGGACGCGGCCCCTCCCCCCGGGCGCGGAATTGTTCATCGGCATATCTCTTTCCGTAACGCCTCATGGCGACTTCGTATGGGTCCAGTCGTTCCACTGCTGTATAGATGCTGCTCAGATGCGGCAGTGGTAGCTTATCGGCCTCGGCGCGATTTTGATTGAGAGAAACGATCCTGGCGACGGCTGATTCATGCACGGAAGTGACGGAAGGCCTCTCCAGGCGCAGATACTTAACTCGAATCGTCTCATCAACGATCTGCGCTACTTCTTTAGCCTTTTGCTGATCTTCGGCGCTGAAGGTCTCGACAATGCGGCCGGAGTATTTTGCCTGGCGGTTGCCTCTGGCCTTGATAGCTGGAACCAGGGCGCGCACATCCTCTCCGGATCTTTCATAAATACGGCTCCAGCGTTTGAGGGTGGTCCACGCCGGCGGACTTTCATCTTTGATCTGTTCGCTGACCCGCTTGATGATCGGGGAGAGAGTCTCCTGTGTGCGAATGCGCGGGCGCTTATCAAAAACCGCCTGGACATAATGAAGCCGCCTGAGCGCCTCCACTTTCAGCGGATCACTGTCATCGAGCAACGTCAAATCGGAAACCCGCGTTTGCGCCAAAGCATCCCGCAACACCTGCCCCTCTTTGCCTTCGCCGATCAATTCGAGACGCCCAGCGAACAGATCCTCCAGCAGGTCGGCCGTCGTTCGGGCGGAAGAAACGTCGGTGAACGTGTCTTTGATTTTGAGTTGATCGTTCGGCAGCGGGCCTTCGATGGCGAATTCGCGGCCCTGCTGTACAAAACGCATTCCGATACGCAGACGATAGTCTTTCATTGCGCCTCCTGATGTGTCGATTGATTAACCTGATTGATTGACAACCTGAGTGATAACTGAAAGCCCGTAGGGTAAGACATATGAAATCCGTATGGATCGTTTGGATGAGCAGATCTTCGCGGCTGCTTCTAATTTATCGTCTTTCTGTGGACATTACAATGGAAGAGGGGTATCTTCCTTGACATGTCCAAAGGAAGAAGCGCGGAAGAGCAGAAACCGGAAGTCCTCCAGGGGACGCTCGACCTGATGGTCCTGAAAGTTCTCGACGCCCTCGGGCCGCAGCATGGCTATGGCATCGCCCGACGGATCGAGCAAGTGAGCGAGCAGGTCCTGCAGTTGAATGAGGGAACGGTCTACACCTCGCTCCTGAGGCTCCAGCAGCGGAAATGGATCGCTTCAGAGTGGGGGACGTCGGAAAACAATCGCAAGGCGAAATACTATTCGATCACGAAGAGCGGCCGAAAACAGCTCGAGAGAGAGACGGAGAATTGGGAGCGGATCGCCGGGGTAATCGGACGCCTGTTGAAGCTGGAAGGCCAGGAATAGAGATGATTCATTATTTGCGCGCCCTGGCGGCGAGACTTCGGGGATTGTTCGGAGACCGAAGGGCAAATCAAGAGCTAGACGACGAGATCGAGACGCACATGCGACTGCTCGCCGAGAGGTATGTCTGCCAGGGGATGAGTGAGGTCGAGGCCGCTTGGGCCGCGCGCCGCCAGTTTGGAAACGTCATGTTGCTAAAGGAGGAGCATCGCGATATGCGTGCAATCAGACTCATCGAGACATTTATTCAAGACTTGCGTTATGGAGCACGAACGCTACTGAAAACACCAGGCTTTACGCTGATTATCGTCATTACCCTAGCGCTCGGCATTGGCGTGAACACGGTGATTTTGAGTACGGTGAATGGCTTCCTGTTGCGCGGGCTGGCCGTTGAAAAGCCCGCGGAACTCATCTCGGCGTTCTGGGGCAAAAAGTCCGACCCGCAGGTGTGGGATGTTTTTTCCTATCCCAATTACATTGACGTGCGCAATCGCGCCCAAAGTTTTTCCGGCCTGGCTGCGTGGAACAATGTGTCTTCGGCGAGCCTGAGTACGACGGACAGCCGCAACGCCGGCGGCCAGGAACGCGCGGAGCTGATCTGGGGCGAACGCGTCAGCGGAAATTATTTCGAGGTGATGGGCGTCAAGCCGATTTTAGGGCGCGGCTTTCTGCCGGAAGAGGATCGAACGCAAAATACCCATCCGGTAGTAGTGATCAGTCATGCGTTGTGGCAAAGCCGCTTCAATGCGGACCCCGCGATTGTAGGCAAGACGATTTACTTGAATGGCGTCGCGTTCACCGTCGTCGGCGTCGCGCCGGAAACTTTTTACGGTTCGCAATTCACGCTGCGGCAATCGTTCTGGACGCCTTTGATGATGAGCTCAAAATTCGGCATGGGCGCGGAGTGGGAGACCAATCGGGATTGGAAGAATATATTTGTGTATGGACGCCTCAAACCAGGCGTCACGATGGCTCAGGCTGAAGCGGAATTGAACCTGATCGTGGACGGATTGGCGAAACAGCACCCCAACAATGCCGATACGAAAATCCAGGTGAAGGCCGAAACAGATGGGCGCTACCAGAATCTCACGAAAACCTTCAGGCTCGGCGGTTGGCTGGCGATGTGTGTAGCGGGGTTGGTGTTGCTGGTGGCGTGCGCCAACGTAGCGAATCTGATGCTGGCGCGCGCGGCGGCTCGCGCCAAAGAGATCGGCATCCGTTTGGCGATTGGCGCAGGCCGCCGGCGCATCGTGCGGCAATTGTTGACCGAGAGCGTGCTGCTGTCTCTGCTTGGCGGCGCGTTGGGCTGGCTGGTGGCGTATTGGGGAACCTGGCTGGTGGCGGCTTCTGTTCCGCCGCTTCCGTGGCCGATTAACTTGCAGGTCGCGCCGGATGGATACGTGTTGAAATGGATGCTGGGTTTGTCGCTGCTGACGGGCCTGATCTTCGGCCTGGCCCCGGCGTTGCTGGCTTCGCGGCCTGATTTGGTCGCGGTCATTAAGGGCGATGCGGCTGGGCAAAGAAGCGGGCGCCGGCGCTGGAGCCTGCGCGGCGCGCTGGTCGTCGCGCAGGTTGCGATTTCAATCATCGTATTGATTTGCGCGGGACTGTTTCTGCGCAGCCTGAATAAAGCGCTCAAGGTTGATCCCGGCTTTAGCGCCGAGAATTTGGTGACGATGATTCTCGATCCCAGCCTGCCAGGGTATGACAAAGCGGCGGGCTTGCGGTTTTATCAGGAACTCACGCGCCGCATCGAAGCGCAGCCTGGCGTGCGCGCGGTTTCGCTGGCGACGTTTTTACCGCTCGGCAGTGGCGGCGACGGTCGCGGTCCCATCGTCAAAGAAGGCGAAGCCGATCCGCCGCCTAACCAGGGCATCGGTTCCAGTTGCGGCTTTATCGCGCCGAAGTATTTTGCCACGATGCGCACGCCGTTAGTGATGGGACGCGAATTCACCGAACATGACACCGCCGATGCGCCTCCCGTCGTGATCGTCAATCAGGAATTCGCGCGCAAGTTTTATGGGAGCGAACAAAACGTGTTGGGCAACCGCTTTCGCTTCTGGCAAGGCACGCCTTTGATGGAAATCGTCGGCATTGCCAAAGACGGGTACTATGGCTCCTTGTACGAAGATCGGCAGACTTACATGTTCCTGCCCGAATACCAGAACTATCAGTCACAGATGATGCTGCTGGTCAGCGCAAATTCCGCGGACGATCTGAAGGCCGTCGTCGAACACGCGCGCCGCGAAATCGGGCAAATGGACGCGCGCATTCCGGTTTTTGGCGTAACTATGGCGGAAGCCAATCTGTCTTACGCTTATTGGGGACCGCGCCTGGCAGCCGGGATGGCGGCGGCTTTCGGCCTGTTAGCGTTGCTGCTCGCCACGATGGGCTTGTACAGCGTGATGACGTATGCCGTAAGCCAGCGTACACGCGAGATCGGTATTCGGATGGCGCTTGGCGCGCAAGCGGGGGCCGTATTACGGATGGTGGTCTGGCGGGGACTGCGCCTGACGATCGTCGGCATGGTCCTGGGGCTGGCGGCGGCGTTCGGCCTGACTCGCGTCATGAAGGATCTGCTCTTCGGAGTGAGCGCGACAGATCCGGCGACCTTCGCGCTCATCGCCTTGCTGCTGGTCGGCGTCGCCCTGATTGCGAGCTACGTTCCGGCGCGGCGCGCGACGAAGGTCGATCCGCTAGAGGCTCTTCGACACGAATGACGCGGCCTCAGACGACCGCTTTGCCGTTCGTCTCCCGGTCGTCGCCGGAGTCCGAAGATAAATCGCTTTCGAAGTCCGGTGAGACATAACGAATAAAGTGGCACTCAGCAACACATAACCTGGCACTCCTCCGGGAGATCCTATCCGCCACCAAATTTCCTGCAAGCTGCCGGAGACGCCTCGTTCCATCCGCAACGAGCGTCAAGAAACACCAATCACCAAACCAGCAGGTCGCGGCCTGAGGGAGTGGGTATGAGCATTCCCATCCGATCAGCCGTGGAGGGATAGCTATGCTCAGTGACTTCGATTTTGGCCTGTGGTGTGGAAGGAACCGGATTCCCACAGATGCCCGCGCCATCATTGAACAGATTCGGAAATCAGAACCAACTCGCCGCGTGCGTAGCGCCGCAGGCAATGTCAGTGGTCGCTATCCGAGCCGCAAGATGGGGCGCACGATTCAGTTCGAAAGTCATCGCGGCGAACTGGCCGCGATTCTGATCTATGAACACGCGCCAGAGATCTGCGAGTTCTGGGATCAGCCACCTACAATCAAACTCAATTATCATAGCCGCAACGGAAAGCCGCTCGGCGTGCCCCACACGGCGGACTTCTTCGTGATTCGTGAAGACGGAGCCGGGTGGGAAGAATGCAAGATGGAAGCCGAGCTTCAGCGGTTGATGGAACACAATCCGCAGCGATATGTCCGCAGTGCTACTGGAGAATGGCAATGCCCGCCAGGCGCGGCATACGCGCAGCAATACGGGTTGAGTTATCGGGTGCGATCTTCAGCAGAGATTGACTGGGTCTGGCAACGCAACATCCTATTTTTGGAAGACTATCTGCGTGTGGACGCACCGACAGTTGAGGCTGAAGCCCAGAATCAATTATGCGCATTGATCCAGGCGCATCCCGGGATTGCACTCTCCACGCTGATTGAGCAGACCCGGATATGGACAGCTGATGACATCTATCATTTGATCGTTACGGATGAGGTCTTCGTTGACCTCAGCGCCGCACCGTTAGCGGAACCGGGGCGTGTTCGCGTGTTCGCCACGGCGGAGACTGCACGAGCCTTGGCGCCAATCCTCAGCGAGATCGGGATACAAGGATTGCGTATGGTCAGTGATGACCAGTCTCAGTTCGATGTGGCCTCGGCCACCCCCGACGAACTGGCGCAAGCGGCGCATCGCTACACAGTCATCGCGCCATTGCTGCGCGGGGAGGCTGTCCCGACAACCGTCTCGCGACGCGCCTGCTTTCGTTGGTTGCAGCGCTACCGCGCGGCGGAAGCGCTGCAACCGGGCGCCGGCTTTGTCGGCCTTATTCCTCATCAGCGCGAGCGTGGCAATCGCACGGCGCGTCTGCCCGAAGCGACACGGATGTTGATGAACGAATTCATTGAGACACAGTATGAGACCGTCAAGCAAAAGGGAAAGAAGACCGTCTATGGCTCATTGGCCCGCGAATGCGAGGCGCGCGGCCTGAAGCCGCCGTGCTACCTGACGTTGTGCCGCGCCATTAATCAGCGACCTCAGGCCGAGCAGGTTTATAAACGCCGCGGCCATCGCGCCGCGAGCGTCCTCCAGCCGTGTTATCTGGAGCTGACTTTGACCACGCCGCGCCACGGTGATCGCCCGTTCGAGATCGTTCACCTCGACCACACCGAAATGGATGTCGAGCTGATTTGTTCACGGACGGGACGCAATCTGGGGCGGCCATGGTGGACGATGATGACCGACGCTTTCTCGCGACGCATCCTGGCCTTCTTCCTCACCTTTGATCCGCCGAGCTATCGGTCGTGCATGATGGCCTTACGTGAGTGTGTGCGGCGACATCAGCGCTTTCCGCAATGTGTGGTGGTGGATGGCGGGAAGGAATTCGCCGGCGTCTACTTTGAGACTCTGCTGGCGCGGTATGAATGCACGAAAAAAACACGGCCGCCTGCCCAACCGCGCTTCGGTTCGGTCTGTGAACGCTTACTCGGAACGAGCAATACGCAACTGATCCACAATCTGGCAGGCAATACGCAGATCACGAAAAATGTCCGGCTGGTGACTAAAGGAGTCGATCCTAAATGCCACGCTCAGTGGACGCTCCCGCGGCTCTCCGAGCGACTATGCGAGTGGGCCTATGAAGTTTACGACACCACGGAACATCCGGCGCTCGGCATGAGCCCCCGCGGAGCCTTTGAGCAGGGGATAGCGCACGGCGGTCACCGGGCGCATCGCGAAGTGGCTTATGACCAGGAATTCTTGCTCTGGACGCTGCCGACGACGACGCGCGGCCAGGCGCGCGTCGAGCCTGGCCGGGGTATCAAGATTCATTACATCTATTACTGGTCGCAGGTGTTCCGTGACCCAACGGTGGAGCAAACGCAAGTGCCGGTTCGCTACGACCCCTATGACATCGGAGTCGCTTTCGCTTATGTCGGCCATCACTGGGTGCAATGTATTTCGGAGTATTACAGTCTCTTCCACGGACGCTCTGAGCGAGAGATCGCGCTGGCGACGGCGGAGTTGCGTCGGGGCGCACAGGAGCACGCGCGCCGGTTGACGGTCACTGCGAAAAAACTGGCCGTCTTCCTGGATTCAATCGAGGCCGAGGAAGCGCTCTGGACGCAACGCCTGAAAGATCGTGAAACCCAAAGCGTGCTGGCCAGCATTGAGGTTGAGCAAATTGTGCCTCAGGCCGGCAATCCTCAAGAGCCGGCGCCGGCTGCCGCTTGTTCGCTGAAGTCAGTGAATTGGGCGGAGTTGGAGGTCTATGATCGCTACTGAAACCTCCTTCCCGCGCGAGCTACTGACGCAGCCAGTACAGACACGGCTCGACTACTTCCGGTCTTATACCATTGCCCATCCGCAGCTCGTGGAGATTGACGCCGCACTGAGGCGCGCGATTGAAGAACCTGGCGGGGCTTCATTGATTCTGGTTTATGGGCCGACCGGCGTTGGAAAGACAACGCTCCGACTGCGAGTGGAGCAGCGACTAAAACAAGTCTTCCTGCCGGCGGCTGAAACCCAGGCCGGGCGCATCCCGGTGCTCAGCCTGGAGGCCGTAGCGCCAGAGGGCGGCAGTTTCTCCTGGCTGTCGTATTACCGGCGCGCATTGCAGACGATGGCAGAGCCTCTCATCGAGCACAAGCTTGATTACGGGGTGCGTTATCCAACCAGTTACGGCGCCGTGCCCAGTCGAGCCACCGGCCATCAGTTGCGCTTCGCTTTGGAGCAGTCCCTGCGCCACCGCCGTCCCGCGGCAGTGCTCATTGATGAAGCGCAGCATCTGACCAAGATCGCCAGTGGCCGCAAGCTCTCGGATCAGTTGGATTGCCTAAAATCGTTGGCCAGTCTGAGTGGCTGCCTGCACGTTCTGTTTGGGACTTATGAGTTGCTGCCGTTCCGTAACCTGAGCGCCCAATTGAGCCGGCGAAGTTTGGATCTGCACTTCCGGCGGTATCGCGCCGAGCAAGCGGAAGAGGCGACCGCTTTTCAGCGGGTGATCCTCAGTTTTCAACGCCACCTGCCGCTCGCGGAAGAGCCCGACTTGTGCCACCGTTGGGAGTATCTTTACGCCCGCTCCATCGGATGCGTCGGCGTGCTCAAAGACTGGCTGCGGCGTGCGCTGGCCGCCGCACTGGAAGAAGGCGCGCGCACCCTGACCGAGCAATGCCTGGAAGGCCAGGCTTGGTCAGCCGAGTGCTGCCTGAAGATGGCGCAGGAAGCGATGGAAGGAGAGATTTGTTCGGATTGCCACAGGCTTCACACTCTGCCAGCCACTCGGTTCAAGCTGCTGTTGCGGAACAGGGAGCGAAATCGGCGGCCCGCGCCGTCGGTGTGCGCAAGCCTGTGTGTGATAAGGTTGGCGCTCCGGAGTCACGGTAGTTAAAGAGAGATTATTTGTGACGATGCGATTCTCCGATCATTTCCCTATAACAGTTGGCCACCCTTATAAATCCTGGGACCTCATCCCGCCGGCTCTTCCTCAGCATAGTCGGCTCTATCAGCTCAAGCCGATTGGCGTCGGGACACCGATGGTGGAGAGTCTGTCGGGTTATCTGGCACGACTTGCTGAAGCTCATTGTGTCTCACCTTATATGCTCGATCTTCGGGAAGTGGCTCCTCTCGCCGGACGTCGTCATGACGTGTGTCATCACCGTGGGGAAGGTGACACGGACAACGCTTCCGTGCAGTTGATCAATGGGCCCGGCGTCGTGGCCGAGAAGACAGCCAATGCGCTTGAGTTACTCACTCAACAGACCGGCTTGCGACATCTAACATTATGGCCGTGGGCGGCGATTTTCCGTCGCGGCGGTCAGGCGCTCCAGAGGCGCACGCGCGCCTGGTGTCCGCAGTGCTTGCGCGAATGGCGCGAATGCGGACAAGTCTGGTATGAACCGCTGCTCTGGACAATCGGCGCGGTCATGGTCTGCGTGAAGCATCAGCGAGCCTTGCGCCAGATCTGCTCACACTGTGGACGCCGTAACGGCTTGCTCAATTCCCGCCTTCGCCCCGGTTACTGTGCGCGTTGCTGGCAACCGTTGAGTGAAGCGCCTGACGATCCGGGAACTACAGCTGAATTATCGCCGGCTGTTGATCGGTGGGAGTTCTGGGTGGCAGGAGCGTTGGGAGAAGTTACCGCCGACAGCTCCCGACGGCAACATCCTCCGGATAAAAATGAGATCAGCCGAACCATCGCCGCCTGTATCGCGCGCATCACTGATGGCAACGATACAGCTTTCGCGCGGCAGTTCCACCTCACACAGAGTACGGCGCGGTATTGGCGGATCGGTCAGAGCGTGCCCACTTTCGCGACGCTGCTGGAGATTTGCTATTGTCTCAATCTCTCGGTGGCCGGCTTCCTCTATGGTGAAATAGAGAATTTTCCGGATACTTTCATCAACTCCTTCCCGCGTTGGCCTTACCAAACCCCTAGACCGAGGCGAACAGATACTAAGCCTGTTACAGATGATGAGTTGCGAACCGCTTTACTGGAATCGCTTGAGGAGAGTCCCCCACCGTCGGGACATCAGGTCACACAGCGCGTCCGGTGCAGCAGACAGAGAATCGTCAGACTCTTTCCTGATTTGTATCAGCAAATCACCAAACGTTACGCCGAGTCCCGGCGCACATGGCACGCTACCCGCCGGGATGAGAGGCTGGCGCAGATCAGACAGGTTATTATTGAACTGCATAGAGAAGGCGTAACCTTGAACTACCGAAATATTCGCACTCATCTGCCGGGGTCATGCAATGCGCAGACAGATGAAATAGGAGCTGCACTTAGAGAACTTCGCCCACAGCTTGCCGAGAGCTGAGAGGTGACTATTTGGCTGGAAGTTATCATTTTGGGGCATCGCTCAAATTCCGGGTTTTGGCTCTCGGAAATGGCATGACAGTTTTGATTTCATCTTCCCTATCTTTCTGCCAGGCATCACTACGCTGGAAAGGCTGATCGGCCTGGCGCGGAGCGAGAGCAGGAGGCTATCTTCGTGGAATTTAGTTGGCGGCTGACTTTGAGATTTCGGCTGTCACGCTCGTCCGGGGCGATTATTTTTTCCGGATCAGTTTTATTCTCCCACTTGCCCCCCCAGCTCTCATCTCTTTCCATGATCCTTCGAACTGATCCTTCGTCAATCTCAGCTCCGCCTTGAAAGTCTGCTCTCCGTTGAACACCTGGAAGGAGTATGTTTCGCGGTCTTTACCAACTTGCGTCTCGACAAGCCTCCATTCTTTATTCGCGCCAGCGATATTGAAGATCGGCTTTCCGGATCCTCGATGTCCATCGACGATCAACTCGCCCCGGGTTTCAGTTCCGTCGTTCGTAAGCAAAGACACAACCCAGGCGCCTGTGATCCACGTCTCAAAGCTCTGTGTCCGGGCCC
>WNGB01015389.1_pt1 | contig 10127 bp, 7 predicted proteins | sample 5400681 | NCBI WGS metagenome assembly WNGB01 (sample SAMN13153367, study PRJNA577476) | soil metagenome | isolation source: 115 cm soil or saprolite under grassland replicate 2 | place: USA:California | collected 2016-06-15
CGGGTCGCGCTGTGGGAGACCGAGTGCCAGGCGCGCGGAGACGCCGCATGCCTGTATCTGATCGTCTAGAGCGCCGGTAGCGTATTCGATCAGCGGCCCAAAAACTTCCGAAATCTGGGCATGTGCGTCGGTTACACGCCGGTATCGTGTCAGATTTCGGAAGTTTGGACATTACTCTACCGATGTTCTAGTACAGCTTGGCGTACAAACCCTGATAGTATCAACCACGAAGATGCGAAGACACGAAGAATCGATGTGGAGCGTTCTGTTGCTCTTCGTGCCTTCGTGCCTTCGTGGTAAACAGCCAACGCCGTCGTATTTGAAAGGTATTGCGCGTAGGAGTCATTAATAATGACGACGGCCATACCTGCCGCAGCGCGGATGGCTCGCCACAGCCCACGAGACTACGCGCTCACCCCGATGAACGTCTACTGGGAGATGACCCAGGCGTGCGCGCTGGCCTGCCGCCACTGCCGCGCCGAGGCGATGCCCCAGGCCCACCCTTTGCAGCTCACCCACGAAGAGAGCGTCAGCTTCCTCTACCAGATCGCTGCCTTCGGCAACCCCCTGCCGCAGCTGATCCTCACCGGCGGCGACCCGCTCGCGCGCGCCGACCTGTTCGATCTGATCGACGAGGGCCGGGCGCTCGGCATCAACATGTCGATCACCCCGGCCGCCACGCCCAAGCTGAACCGCGAGGCGCTGGTGCGGCTGGTCGAGCACGGGGTCGAGGGGCTGGGCCTCAGCCTGGACGGCTCGACGGCCGATCTGCACGACTCGATCCGCGGCATCGACGGCTGCTACGACCTGACGCTCAAGGCCGCGCGCTGGGCCGGCGAGCTGGGCATGCCGCTCCAGGTCAACACGCTGGTCACCGCCGAGACGGCCAAAGACCTGCCGGCGACCTACGAGCTGCTCGCGACGCTGCCGGTGACGCGCTGGAGCCTGTTCTTCCTGATCTCGGTCGGGCGCGGGCGCGTGCTGCAGCCGCTCAGCCCCGAGGCCGGCGAGGATCTGATGCGCTGGGTCTACGACATCTCGCGCAGCGCACCCTTCGCGGTCGCGACCACCGAGGCGCCCTCCTACCGGCGCGTGGCGCTGGCGCAGATGCGCGCCGAGGGCATGACCACCGAGCAGATCCAGCGCACCTCGATGTACCGCGGCATCGGCATCCGCGACGGCAACGGCATCGTGTTCGTCTCGAACACCGGCGAGATCTGCCCGGCCGGCTTCCTGCCGCTCGCGGCCGGCAACGTGCGCACCGGCCATCTCGTTGACGTGTATCGCAACGCGCCGCTGTTCCGCGACCTGCACGCGCCCGAGCGCTTCGGCGGCAAGTGCGGGCGCTGCGAGTACCGCGCGATCTGTGGCGGCTCGCGCGCGCGCGCCTACGGCGCCACCGGCGACCCGCTTGCGAGCGACTCCTTCTGCCCCTACGAGCCCGAGCACCACAACTGACACCGCCGGCGCCACGTGCCGTATCCGCGCGACCGAGACCGCCACGCCGCCGTTTGATCGGATGATCGGGAGTTAGCAGTTGTCAGTCGTGACACCTCACGACTACAGCGAATAAAGCACATCTACTTCGCGGTGGGTCCACCACAGCGGCCACCCGCACGATAAGGTATATGTGATCACGATGTAATGTCGTGGCGGCCTCCGGAGGCGGCTGCCGAGCCGCGCGCTTGTTATAATGCCGCTTCAGAGCACGTCGCAGCACGACATCGTAAGGAGGGCCACCATGTTCGACTCAGCATTCCGGCTCTACGCAGGCACGGCGGCGCGCCGCCGCGCGGGCTTGATCGCACTGCTGCTCGCGCTGGCCGCCGCGATCGCGATGTCGCCGGCCGTGCGAATCGCCGCCGGCAGCCCCGCGGCCAGCCAGCCGGTCTTCCTGCCGCTGGTGGGGAACATCGTCCACCAGGTGGCGCCAGATCTGCCCTTCGACCCCTACTCGACCCGCACGGGCAAGGCGACCTACTACGCGGCGGACGGCGGCGGCAACTGCTCGTTCGACGCGTCGCCTGGCAATCTGATGGTCGCGGCCATGAACCAGACCGACTATTATCTTGGCATCGGCTCGTGGCTCTGCGGCGCCTACGTGCAGATCGATGGCCCACAGGGCAGCGTGGTCGTGCGGATCGTCGACCGCTGCCCGGAGTGCCCGGCCGGCAACATCGACATGAGCAAGGAGGCTTTCGCCAAGATCGCCAACGTCGTCGACGGCATCGTCCCGATCAGCTGGCACATCGTGAGCCCGGCCCTGAGCGGCCCGATCGTCTACCAGTTCAAAGACGGCAGTAGCCAGTGGTGGACCGCGGTGCAGATCCGCAATCACCGCAACCCGATCTACAAGCTGGAGTATCGCACTGGGGCGGGCATGTTCAAGGAGGCGCCGCGGCAGGAATACAATTACTTCGTCGAGTCGAGCGGCATGGCCCCCGGCCCGTACACCTTCCGCGTCACCGACATCTACGGGCACACGCTGACCGACAGCGGCATCCCGCTGACCGTCGGCGGCGAGGTGGCCGGGAAGGCTCAGTTCCCGCCGCAGCTCTAGCGATTGCAGTCTGCCGCAGGGGTGGGGGTGTGGGGGCCGGGCTACGCCCGGCCCCCACACCCCCACCCCTACCACGGATTGACTGTCGAGCAAGAACTATGATCCCACCACCAGTTGTCGACCTGCTGCGCGTGGCCTTTCCTGGCCAGCCGATCGAGGATGTCGCGCCGACGCAGGGCGGCTTCTCGAACCTGACGGTGGCCGCGACGATCGGCGGGCTGCGCTGCGTCGTCAAGGCCGCGTCGGCGCCGCTGAAGCGTGCCGACGTGCGCCGTGAGGCGCGGCTGCTGGATCTGCTGCGCGGCGCCGACCTGCCGATCGTTGAGCTGCTCGCGCTCGCCGAGGACGACGCGTGGACGGTGGCGATCACGCGCGCCGCCGCGGGGTGCAACGGCCTGCTGGCGCTGGAGCGTGGGCCGGCCGAGCTGGAGCGCGTCTACCACGCGCTCGGCGGCGTGCTGGCGGCGGTCCACCGGACACCGCTCGCGGCCGGCGACGCCGATCTGCTGCTGGAGCAGCGCGCGTACGGCGTTCGCCGCAGCCTGTCCGCGCTGCCGCTCGACGCCAACCTGCGCGCGGATCTGGCGGCGGCCCTGGCGCACCCGATCTGGCGGTCGGCGCCGGCCGACCTGGTCCACGGCGACGCCGGCATCCACAACATCCTGTGGGATGGCCGCGTCGTCGCGCTGCTCGACTGGGAGTGGGCAGGCTGCGGCGCGCAGCTGCACGACCTGGCCTGGCTCTACTGGACGGTGCGCTGGCGCAGGCTGCCGGGCCGGGTCTGGCAGGTGTTCCTGGCCGGCTACGGCGGCGGCCCGGCGCTGGCGGGCGATCGATCGGCCGATGCGCTGCGCGCGCTGGCGCTCGGGCAGATCGCCGGCATCCTCACGCGCGTCCGGGGCCAGCCGGGCGCGTGGGAGGAGTGGCTGCGGCGACTGCGCTGGACCCGCGCGCTCGACTTTCCGGCGCTTTAGACAAGGTTTTTGAGCACGTTCCACTGTTTGCGTTCCAGGTCGCAGGTCACAGGTCGCAGGTGGCATCATCGTGCGACCTGCGCCATGCGCCATGCGACAAACGGTACAGCTGAAGTGCTTGACGCGAAACCTTAAGCGGAATAAGTGTATGTGCCACTTCAAATAGATGACGGTGACGCGATCCTGGTTCTCCATAGTGAATGTGAAGCCCAACAGTTCGATCAACTTGCGGCGCATCGCAAAGTCAGCTGTGTCAAGCAAGGGGACAGCCTCTGAGGCAAGGTCATGCAGCGCGGCTATATCCCCCTCATTGATAGTATAGTCACTTATTGACTTAGTTAGCTTGGCTCGTTCCTGTTCAAGACCGGCAACGGTTTCAGCGATATGGTCAGCATCCCGCTGTAAGGTCTCAAGTAGAAGGCCACCTTTCGCTGCGCGAGTACTACCGCTACCTCGTTGACCATGAACTCATCGTCAAAGCACCGACCGCCGGCGTCGAGACACCGAAGCGCGAGCACACGGTACGCCGCATTGTTCGCCTTGCCGACGCCGGCTGAAGTCAAGCAACTTTACGACGAAAGTCAATTCAGCGGCGCGCCACGGGGGAGGTTCGTCACGGGATCGTCTGCCGCGGACTTTCTTCACAACCTTCCGGCCCAGCCGACGCCATTCATCGGCCGCCAGGCGGAGGTGAAGGCTGGGAAAGATCTCCTGATGCGCGACCCGCAGGGTGTGCGCCTGGTTACCTTGACCGGTCCAGGCGGCACAGGAAAGACCCGTTTGGCGCTCCAGGTGGCCGCTGACCTGATCGATCGCTTCGCGGATGGGGTTTACTTTGTTGATCTAGCCCCCGTCCGCGAGCCCGAGTCTGTCCTCGCCGCCATTGCCCGAACGGTCGGCCTCAGGGAAACAAGCGATCGACCGCTGCTCGATGAGCTTAAGGGCCAGTTGCGAGCCCAGATGATGTTGCTGCTCCTCGATAACTTTGAGCAAGTCATGGCTGCGGCACCCAAGGTGGGGGAACTGCTCCGAGATTGCCCACAGCTAAAGCTGCTGGTAACCAGCCGAGAAGCGCTGCATGTGCGCGGCGAGCATGTCTTTCCGGTCCCCCCGCTGGCGTTGCCCAAGGCCGATCTCAAACAGCCATCTATCGAACAACTGACCCAGTATGAGGCCATACGGTTGTTTATCGAGCGCGCCCAGGCAGTGAAGCCTGACTTTAAGCTGACGACCGAGAACGCACCAGCAGTCGCTGAGATCTGCTTGCGGTTGGACGGCCTGCCGCTGGCGATCGAGCTCGCCACCGCCCGGATTAGTCTGTTTTCGCCTCAGGCTCTGCTCGAGCGAGTGGGGAGCCGGTTGAAACTGCTTCGGGGAGGGGCGCGTGACCTGCCGGTCCGGCAACAGACGCTACGCGACACCATTGACTGGAGCTATGAGCTGCTCGACACTGGGGAGCAGCGGTTGTTTGCGCTGCTCTCGGTGTTCCCCAGCTGCACGTTCGAGGCGGTCGAAGCGGTGGCGAGCGGGATCAAGCGCCTGGATGAGACCGGGGTGGACATTCTCGATGGACTGGCTTCCCTGGTGGACAAAAGCCTGATTCGGCGGGCGGATCAGGGCACTGGAGAGCCCCGGTTGTTGATGCTGGAAACGATCCGGGAATACGCTGCGGAACGGCTGGAGGAGGACCCTGAGTTCAGCGCCGCTGCTCGCCGGGCCCACGCCACCTACTTCGCCGACTTCACCCAGCGGCAATGGGAGCGCCTGACTGGCTTCGGACGAGAGGCGGCGTTAGGTGCGATGGAATCCGATATCGAGAACGTGCGAACCGCCTGGCGCTACTGGGTGGCGGAAGGGGATCTCGAGCAGCTCCGCAAATTAACCGACTGCCTGTGGCTGCTCTATGATGCGCGAGGATGGTACCACGCGATGGTCGCTCTCACCGCCGATTTGCTGAAAGTTCTTGCTTCGACCCCATCCACGCCGGAGCGCGCCCAGCAGGAGATCATGTTACAGACAAGCCTGGCCCGGGTGTTGATGGCCATCAAAGGCTGCACGTCGGAGGTTGAGGAGGCCTACACCCGCGCCCTGGAACTCTGTCAGGGGCCGGGAGAAATCCCCCAGCTGTTTCCTGTGCTGCGAGGACTGGCCAGCTTTTATATCTTCGTAGGTGATTTCGAGAAAGGAGCTCGGATGGGAGAACAGATCCTGAGCCTGGCCGAGCGCCAGGGCGATGCGAGCATGCGAGTCGAGGGGCATTTGGTGCTGGGATATAACCTTGCTTTCCTCAGTGATCTGCGCTTGGGCCTGGATCACTTGGAGAAAGGGATTGTTAATTACGATCCCGATCAGCAGCGCTCGCGTCGTTTCCGGCTCGGCAATAACCCGGGGGTAGCGTGTTTCACCACGTCCGCCCTGGTCCTATGGATGCTTGGTTTCCCGGATCGCGCGCTCAAACGGGCAAACGACGCTGTGGCCCTGGCCAACAGGCTGAATCACCCGTTCAGTATGGCCTATGCACTGTTTCACACCGGCTTGCTGCATCTGTGGAGGCGGGAGATGGAACTCGTCCAAGGGCGCGCGCAGGCCGTGTTGGACATCGCCGAGGAGCATGAGTTTCAGATCTGGAGAGCCGTGGCGACCTGCCTGCACGGTGCGGCGCTGACGGGAATGGGCCAGGCAGAGGAGGGTCTGATGCAGACCAACCGGGGTATGGATCTCTATCAGGGGATGAAAACCCCGCCAGTATTCTGGCCACTACTGCTCTTCGTTCAGGCCGGGGCATGTGGCCAAGCGGGAAGACCTGGGGAGGGATTGGTCCTGCTCGATGCGGCTATCGAGATTCTGGGACAAAGCTCCGGAAGCCCCATATTGTCGGAGCTTTGCCGGCTCAAAGGGAATCTGCTTCTCGCGCTTTCCCCAGGGAACCCGGCTGAGGCTGAGCCCTGGCTCCAGCAAGCCCTGGAGGTCGCCCAGGCGCGACATGCCAGGATGTTGGAGCTGCGAGCCGCCATAAGCTTGAGCCGGTTATGGCGGGAGCAAGGTAAAGCGGAACAGGGCCGACGATTACTGAGCGACGCTTACGGGAGATTGACCGAAGGCTTCACAACGGCTGATCTGCAAGAAGCCAGAACCCTTCTAGCAGATTTGTCGTAAATCGTGCCGCTTGGCGCGAAGGTGGCTAGACTTATAGAGGCTCAATACCGGACGGAACTTACATCTCATTATAACAGTTAATCGCACGCTTATTAAAAATGTGTACTACTTCAGGCGTGAATGGGCGATGGAGATAGTCTGCTAGGGTCGAAAGCCAGTGTTTTGGCACTTTCCAAAAAAGCGCCAGTTTCTGGTTGACCGCTCCCATGAATCGTGTGATGATTGGCTGGTTTGTCGGTCGCGCGGTGTCGCTACTCGTCGGTACGTCATCATCTGGTAATTGTTGCGCGAGTTCGTGGTCGGTTGGGGTAGTGTCATCCGGTTTGCGCCATCCCCTGGTATACTGTCGGGCTGGACTCATCGCTCACTGATACAGGAAGACTATGCCCAGGGTTGCCGAACTCAAAGATCAAGTGGACCGCATCTGGTTCGCCAGTTTCCATACCGACCTTGCCGACACGTTGACCCAGCAGTTGCGCCAGCATGCGCTGGTGGGTGTTCAGGCCGCCCTGGAAGCCGCCTTGCGTGAAGAGGTCGCCGACTATCGTGACCGCCTCCGCACTGCCGCCCGCACAGCTGGTCGCACGCCGTCCCAATTCCGCTGGGCAGGTCATTATCACCGCCGTGTCCTCACGACCTACGGGCTGATCCCCGACCTCCGCGTGCCCAAGCTGCGCAGCGGCAATGCCGAACGCCCCTGGCAGATCCTCACCCGCTACCAACTGGCCATGCAGGTGGTGCTGGATCAAGCCCTGTATCTGTATACGCTCGGCCTCTCGATCCGCGACCTCCAAGAGGCCCTCGATCTGGTCTTTGGCCACGTCTTGTCGCGCGAGGCGGTCAATCGTGTGACCGTCGCCGCTCAATCACCCATGCAGGTCTGGCGCACCCGCCCGATCACCGACACCCCACCCATCCTGATCGTCGATGGCGTGTGGGTGCAGATCTTGGCGCCGACCGGCCAAACCTGGATCGATCGCAGCGGGCACGAGCGAGTGGCGATGCGCGGCCAGGAGCGTGTGGTCTTGGCCGTGATGGGCATATGGGAGGATGGACGCCACGAGATTCTCCACTATGAAGCCACGGACGCTGAGAGCACGGAAGCGTGGTCGGCGGTCCTGGCGGCGTTGCAGCACCGCGGTCTCGATCCAGCTGCGGTGCGTATGGTGGTTAGTGATGGCACCACGGGCCTGCCGGCTGCGCTTACCCAGTACCTGCCTGCCGCCCAGCAGCAACGCTGTACGGTGCATAAAATCCGTGGTCTGGAGCGGCAGTTCTGCTATCGCGATCTCCTGATGACGGACCCGACCACCCAGGAAGCCTTGAGTTTTGAGCAGGCGCGGCGGCGGCGGCGCCTGCAACTCACGACCGATGCGCACGCGATCTTTGAGGCGCCAACGCGGACGGAAGCCGAGCAGCGCCTGGCCACCTTTCGGACGACCTGGGGCCAGCGTGAGCCCGAGGTCGTGCGGTTGCTGACGCAGGATATCGCGTTGAGCCTCACCTTCTACCAGTTCGACGTCAGCCTCCATCCGCTGGTGCGTTCGACGAATCTGCTGGAACGGTTCTTCCGCGCGTTCCGCACCAAAGCGGATGAGATTGGGGCGTTCCCGAATGAGTTGACCTGTCTCACGGTATTCCATCTCATTGTCGTCCGAGACCACGCCAAACACGATCGCGGAAAGGTGGCGCAAACCGGATGACACTACCTCGGTTTTGGTGGGAGATAACCACCATCGCGGAGGCAATCTTGCTTGAAATAGAGATGGAGGATGGAAGTCAAGAACATGCCCGCAAAATAATTCTCTATGCCCCAAGGATTGGAGCGTCTCTTTCGATTTTGGTAATGTCATACCATTTATAACGGGAAACTCGCTTCCGTCGACCGCATATGCGTCATGTAGGAACGCTAGTTCGGGATGGTGCAATAATTTGCGGGATGCAAGCAATTCCCGCACCGCACGGCGTAACAATCGGGGAGAAAAGCGACGCATCCCATCTGAAAGGGTCATTCGAGGTACTGCGGGCAATTGAAGCGCCGGTTCGGCATTGGCAAGGGCAACTGCTCAATCGTTGCGACTCTCGCAGCGGCGGGTGAAGAAATAGACCAACGTGCGGACCAATTCCAACCAGGCGAGCGTTTCGTTGCCGTGCTTGGGCCGTTCGTGTTCAATACGCTGGAGGATGGGCATAACGGGAGCCAGAAGGCGGTCAAATACGGTACGGAAGATCACCCCATAAAGATCGGTAGTTTCGATTAAATGCCGACATAGTAGCATCTTTCTGGAGATCTGTCAATCTACCTGTGGTAAGTTTCGTCCGGTATTGCGACTGCTGAGTCGCCCGTAGATTTTGGTATACTTTCTCGCAGCACCACCGCCGTTCATCTTGGCAAACGCGGGCGCATCGAATCCAAGTACAATGCTCTCGCACGCGAGGATCTACTATCTCCATGACTCAGAAACAACTCAAACTCTTCTCCTGGAACGTCAATGGCATCCGCGCCTTAGAGAAGAAGGGATTCTCGAACTGGCTACAGTCATGCGGAGCAGACATCGTGATGCTTCAGGAGACCAAGTGCAGTCAAGAACAGCTTTCGGCTGCGCTCTGTAAGCCGGAAGGCTTTTATGCCGAGTGGTGTGCAGCCGAAAAGAAGGGCTACAGCGGGGTCGCAACGTTCTCACGTATGCCCGCAACGACCGTACGGGGTTTGGGCGAGCCACGATACGACCGGGAGGGGCGCGTGCTTATTAGCACCTTCCCTTGGTTCGTCCTACTTAATACTTATTTTCCATCCGGCAGCAGTGGTATGGAGCGGGTAGCGTTCAAACTCGACTTCTATAAACACTTTCTGACCATACTGCGCGCCTACCTGAACGCCGGCCAGCGCGTAATTGTCGCTGGAGATGTCAACACCGCCTACGCCGAGATTGACCTGGCGCGACCGCGTGAGAACCGCATGACCTCCGGCTTTCTGCCCGAGGAGCGTGCGGCCTTGGGCGAGTTCTTCGCAGTTGGATTGGTCGATACGTTTCGGCATGTGCGGCCAACCGAGGCAAAGTATTCATGGTGGTCGCAGGTCACCAACGCGCGCGAGCGCAACATCGGCTGGCGGCTCGACTACTTTCTTGTCTCGCCGAACCTGCTGCCCTATATCATTGATGCCGATATCCACACCGACGTGCTGGGCTCGGACCACTGCCCCGTCAGCCTGACCCTGGCACTGCCGTGAGCCGGGCGCGCCAGAGCACGATCGCGAGGGCCGCGAATAAGCGCTTAGGCCAGATGCCTGGCTACTTTACAGTCTTCTCGTGCAGGTCGCAGGGCACAGGTCGCAGGAAATTGCGACTTGCGACTTGCGACCAATTGTAAAGCTGCACTGTGCCGGGCGATATCTTGTCTAAAGCTAGAACGTGTCGGGTGAAACCTTAGCGACT
>WNGB01015390.1_pt1 | contig 10127 bp, 5 predicted proteins | sample 5400681 | NCBI WGS metagenome assembly WNGB01 (sample SAMN13153367, study PRJNA577476) | soil metagenome | isolation source: 115 cm soil or saprolite under grassland replicate 2 | place: USA:California | collected 2016-06-15
CTTGCCGAGGCCCGCGCGGCCATCGACCCCGACGGCTTCCAGCGCCTCCAGCCGCACGCCGAGCATGCCGCCGGCTGGGCCAGGTCAGACGCGCTGAACAAACTCACCTGGATCGTGATCCGCAAGGGCGGCCTCGTCCGCGACATCACCGTCGGCGACTGCGTTGAGCTGACCACAGCGCTGCAGGAGCACCACTTCCGGGGCAGCGCGGGCAGGCCTCTGTTCTACGGGATGCTCAAGAAGGCCGGCGTCCTGCCGGCCGCGGCGCCCGAGCGGTTGCGGGTGTTGCGGCTGGACGGCCGCCGCAGCGTCGAGCAGATCGTCGACGCCTACGGCATCGAGTGCCGGCCAGTCCGCGTCCTGCTGGTCGAGTACCTCACCGAACGATCCCCCGAGCTCGACCACACCTCGCTGCGCTCGATCGCCCGCAACCTGTGCCGGCTGTTCTGGCGGGACCTGGAGATCCACCACCCCGGCATCGACTCATTGCGGCTCGCACCCGAGGTTGCGCAGGCGTGGAAACAACGCCTGGCCCACATCAGAGACGCCGACGGCCGCCCGGTGCGGCCCCGGGTGAACTACCGCAGCGAGCTGGTGTTTGTCCGGGCCTTCTACGAGGACATCGCCCGATGGTCCGCCGACGACCCAGCCCGCTGGGCGCTGTGGGTGGCGCCGTGCCCGATCAAGGCGGCCGAGGTGACCCTGAAGAAGGCCAACTCGCGGGTCAAATCGCGGATGGACCAGCGGACCAGGACCCAACTGCCGCTGCTACCGGCGTTGCTGCGGGCCGTCGAGCGGCACCGCACCGACGCCGAGGAACGCGTCAACACCGCCACCGCCACCGCAGCCGGGCGGCGCTTCACCGCGGGCGGTCAGGAACTGCAGCGCTGCCGCAAGGGTGAGTCCGGCCGGGTCTACGCCATCGACCTGACCACGACCAAACGGCGGGACCTCAGCCACGAGGAATCAGCGGCGTTCTGGTCGTGGGCGACGGTGGAAGTGTTGCGGCACACCGGGATCCGCATCGAGGAGATGCTGGAGCTGACCCACCACAGCTTCGTCGCCTACACGCTGCCGACCACCGAGGAGGTGGTGCCGATGCTGCAGGTGGCCCCGTCCAAGACCGACGCGGAGAGGCTTCTGCTGGTCTCACCCGAGCTCGCGGAGGTGCTGACCGCGATCATCTTCCGGGTCCGGGCGGGCAACGCCACTCTGCCGCTGGTGTCGGCCTACGACGTGTTCGAGCAGACCTGGAGCCCGCCGATGCCGTACCTGTTCCAACGGCGCTTCGGCACCGAGGACCGGCCTTTGACCCGCAGCTACATCCGGGAATGCCTCGTCGCCACCTCACAGGCCTCGCAGATCACCGCCGCTGGCCAGCCGCTGCAGTGGCGCCCCCACGATTTCCGGAGGATCTTCGTTACCGACGCCATCCGCTCCGGGCTGCCCCCGCATATCGCGGCCAAGGTCTGTGGTCACTCCACTGTGGACACCACGATGGGCTACGCCGCGATCTACCCCGAAGACGTCATCGCGCACCACCGGGCGTTCATCGCCCGCCGCCGGGCCGCACGGCCCAGCGAGGAGTACCGTGACCTCACCGCCCAAGAGTGGGACGAGTTCCTCGCCCATTTCGAGCTGCGGAAAGTCGCTCTCGGGACATGCGGACGCGACCACGGAACCCCGTGCGCGCACGAAAACGCCTGCGTCAGATGCCGTCGACCCGGCTCAGATGCCGCGGCTGGAAGGGATCCACGCCAACCTCATCGACCGGCTGCGGGAAGCCAAGGAGCAGGGCTGGCTGGGCGAGGTCGCCGCGATCGAGACCACCATCGCCGCAGCGACGCAGAAACTCGATGCCATGCGCGCGTCGACCGCTCAGCCCTCCACCACGAACCTGGGCATGCCCCGCTTCCACCTGACGGCCGGGAGGTCGAACTCCGCAACCTGAGCCCCGCGATCGCGCGCGCCCGTTCTACTGATGTGCGGATGGACGTGATCCTGGAGGAGGCCATACTGGTGGAGTGGGTGGATCGGACCCGTCCAAGGCCGAATGGGTGATCAACCTCCCGAGCGGGCCGCCAGCGAAGGAGGCTCTCGCGCGCCTGGTCGAGGCCGACGGCGGCCGAGATGACGCGAAGAACTCCTGCTACGAGGCGTTCGCAGGCCTCTGGCGCGACACGCCCGGCAACACATCCCGAACAAAGATTCTTGAGGATTACCGTCTGTCAGCGCCACCCCCATGGTCGCCGGAAGCCGCACCAAGATCGTTTCGGTTAAGCAGCTGTGTTCGTGGATGCAAGGGGTGGCGTAGGAGCGTCCGCAGTCCCCGATGGCGACCTTGCGGCGGATGAAGTGGCCGAGGAACTCGTCCCATTCGGCGTCGGTCGGGGTGCGGTATTCCTCGCCGGGGCGCAGTTCGCGGCGGCGGGCGATGAACGCCCGGTGGCCGTTGATGACCTCCTCGGGGTAGACGGCCTTGTAGCCCATGGTGGTGTTGATGTCGGCGTGTCCGGCGATGAGTTGGGCGATGTGCGGCGGCATGCCGTGCAGGATGGCGTCGGTGATGAACAGCCGGCGGAAGTCGTGGAAGGTGTAGCGCAGCGTGTGCCCGGCGGCGTCGCGGACACCGACCGCGGCCAGGGCGTGGTCGAGGTACTGGCGCAGCGAGGTCTCCGAGACCGGCCGGTCATCGAGTTGGCGGCGGTGCTGGAACAGCAGCGGCATCGGGGGGTTGTAGACCCGTTCGTTCTTGTCGTAGCCGACCACCAGCGGGACGGTGGCCCGGTCGCCGCGGATGCGGGCGATGATGGTGGCGAGTGCGTCGGCGAGTTCGGGGGAGATGACCAGTAGCCGTTCGGCGTCGGTCTTGGAGGGGGTGATCTGCAGCAGCGGGATCAGCTGTCCGCTGGCGGGTAGCCGGTACTGGATCAGGCTGTGGTGGCTCAGCTCGGTGAGCTCCTCGATGCGGATGCCGGTGTGCCGCAGTACCTCGACCATCGCCCAGGTCCAAAAGCCGCGGTGTTCTTCGAAGCTGAGGTCACGGCGTCGGCCGCCCTCGGGGTCTTCGGCCCAGACCCGGCCGGTCGTAGCGGTTTTCATCACCGACCGGCGCAACGTCAACGCGCCGGCGGTGAACAACGCACCGGGCGTGGCGTGCCGGGCGGCGGCGAGCCGCTGGTCGGTGCGGGCGCGTTGGGCCTGGACCCAGGCGGTGAGGGTGGGCAGCACCGGCAAACGTTCGCGGGTGCGTTGGTCCATGCGGGACTTGCGTTGGGAGCGGTGTTTCTTGTGTGAGGCGTCGCTGGCGCTGACCGGGCACCGCACCGCCCACGGCCCCCACCGGGCCGGGTCGTCGTCGGCCCACTCGGCGATGTCGAGGTAGAACGAGCGCACCGCGCTGAGCACGCTGAGCCCGTCCAGGCGGGCGGAGACCGTGGTCACGGCCGGGCCGGCGGCCGTGGAGGTGGTCCTGGTCCTGGTCATCACACGCTGCTTCCATGCGGCGCTGACATCGCGGGGCAGCTTGAGGGAGTCGATACCCGGATGGTGGGCTTCCAGGTCGGCCCAGAACAGTTTGCCGAGCAGGTAGGCGAAGCGTTGCAGCGAGGAGAAGTCCACCGACGGCTGGCGTTCACGTAGGTAGTCCACCAGCACGTCACGCACCGGCCGGCACGCGATCCGGTAGCGGTCGATCAGCTGCTCGCAACTGGGCCGACCGCGGCCGGAGAACATCTGGATCGACGCGGGCGCGTCCTGCCCGAGGTGCCCGCCTGCGCGCAGCAGTTGGTAGAACAGCGGGCTGTGCGCGTGCCCGTCCTGCTGGCCGCGCATCCCGGCGGCGACCTCGAGCAACTCCACGCAGTCCCCGACCACGACGTCGCCGGCCAGGCCGCCCTTCGCGGCCATGATGACCGCGATCCGCGCCATCGCCTGCTGCCCTGCCTGCAGACCCACCGCCGCGCTCGTGCACATCTTGGCCAGTTCGGCGAACGCCGCGCTGTCCCGGGTGCGAGCCATCTCCGCAGCCAGGCCGCGGCGGGCCGGTGCGAAGCCGAGCAGCCAGCCCAGCCCGGGCCGGATCACATCGGCGCAGATCAGCACCAGCAGGCCCGGCGCCAGGTGCGGCAGCCTCGAGCGGGGGTTGGCCGCCGAGCGGCCTGACCCGACGGCGACGACCAACGCCTGCCAGTCCGGGTGTGTTTCGGCGCCGCTGGCCAGCCACCGGTCCTGCCAGATCTCACCCGGCTGGGACTGTAGCCAGTTCAGCACGGCGAGCACACCCAGGCGGCGGGTCTGCTGGCTGCCTGGGTTCGGCAGCGCCAACGGCGCCGCCAACACCCGGCCCAGCACCGCCGATCGGCTGGCCTGGGTCACCGGCCACGACCTGGCAGCCGCCCTGGGTGGGAACCGCCTCATCAGCTGCGCACCAGTTGGGGCCGGGCCACCCGGTGCCGATGCGGCCCTCGGCAGCCGTAGCGGGGCCTGCCAGTCGGTCCCCCTCGTCACGGCGTGTCCTGACCAAACAGCACGCTCAGGCTCTCGGCCCGGTAACCCGCCGCCGCGGGTGCTGCCGGTCCGCGCTCCTGCCGTCGGCCGTGGAAGGCGAGCATCCCGTCGATCACATCCTCGGCACGCGGATTGAGATACGCTGCGTCGTGGACAAGTGGGCATGCCCGAGCACCCACTGCACGTCAGCAAGCGGCACATCCGGGTCGCGCGCCATCCGATACGCCGCGGTATGGCGAAGGTCGTGCAGCGACCAGTTCGCACCCAACCCGGCGTTGGCCCGGCCGAACATCAGCCGGGCCGCGTCGTAGCTCAACGCCCGAAACGGCCGCCGCAACGTCCACCACAACGGCTGGTCCCGGCCCGGCGGCACCAGACCGTGCAGCTGCGCGTCATACAACCGCAGCCACACGAACGCATCCGGACAGGCCGGCAACTGCTGCATCACCCGCGTCCCCTTACGCACCACGGTGATCAGCTGCTGGCCCGGATCAACATCGCCGACCGTGGCACCGAGCAGCTCCGCCGCCCGCGCCCCCGTCGACACCCAGAACGCCACCAACGCCCGGTCGCGGTGCGAGCCGAGCTGCGCGAACAGCTCGTTGAACCGCGCGTCCGGGATGCACCGCGGTACGCGTGGCACCACCCTCGGCCGATACCGGCCGCCGCGCTCGGCGACCACCGGCTCCATCGGGCTGCGATGCGCCCGCGCACGGCCAACGCGTGACCGCGCCAGCGGGAACGGGTTCACCATCGGACCCGTCCCCGCCTCCAGGTGGAAGTCGTAGAAACCACGCAGCACGCTCTCGCAATGCGCCACCGTCGCCGCCGCGAACCGCTCACCCGGCCCGGTCTTGCCAGTCACCGGATTCGGTGCGACACCCAGCACCCTCCTGCCCGACTCCGCCGGCGCACGGTCGGGATAGCGCCAATGCGGGCGGACCGGCTTGCCCGCAGTCTGCAGCCAACGGCAGAAATCCCGGGCCTCAACCCCCGTCGCCTGGTCCCAGCCGACCTCAACGGCCCACAGGAAACGAAACCAACGCAGCAGATCCATCCCGTACGACCGCTGCGTCGACGCCGGACGCCCGCACGCGGCCAACTCCGCGAAGAACACCGCCGCCGAGGCAACCACAGCACCACCCGCATCCAGCAACCGGTACGGCTCAAACAGATCCCCAACCGCCTCCAGCGACCCACATCCCGGCACGACCAGACGAGCCAGATCCCGCTGCGTATCCCCGTCGATCATCACGAGCAGGGACCGTAACCACCGAGCCAGCCCACCACGCGCGGCTGGAGGAGAACCCGCCGGATAGTTCGGTTAACTGGTCGGTCTTGGCGTGCCTCTTGGGTCCGCGGAGCGCGGCGGTGTCGGCCGGCTCGGCCAGGTGCGGACAGGGTGCGGACGCACCCCGGCCTTGCCCATCTCCTCCACCACATACCGCCACCCAGTACACCCCTCCAACGCGAACGCCACCGGCGTAGCCGTATCGAAGCGAGTCAGCCAGTCGGCCAGCCGCTCCCGGTCGGCCGGGGCGATGCGGCCCCGCTCCACCCTGCCCGTCTCCGTCTCGACGTAGTCGAATGTCAACTGCTTCCGGTGGATATCCAACCCGCCTATGATTGACATCGCGGGACCTCCTCAAGCTCCGTGGCCATCCGATGCCCAACGCACCGAGAGCCCGACTCTCGATCAATGCGTCTGAGCTGAGGAGGCCCCCACCAACCGGGCCTGTCAAGTCCCGGAAGCGGACGACGCCGAGCACCTCGGCAGCTCTACGGCTACCCACGAAGGCCGATGCATGTCATCTCATCGGCAAGATCGTTCGGTGCGAACGCACTCGCATTGGCACGGTCGTGGAGCTAATTCTTACAATCGTGCCTCTCTCATGGATGATGATTTGATCATTGCGCATCCCTATCCGGCGCCGATGCAGGTGAATAGGGCGGCTATGAGTTCGTGGGGTGTGTTGGAGGTGGTGCGGCGGACGTCGGCGAGGGCGTCGGCGGGGGCGCGGCCGGCGGCTAGGCGGCGGTGCAGAGCGAGCATGACGGGTGTGGTGTCAGCGTCGGGTATCGGCAGGAGGCGAAACCAGCGCGGTGGTGCCAAGAGCAAGCATCGCGGTGGCCATGCCCGTCAGTTCATCGCCCGGCAGTACACCAGTCAGCCCGGCGTCGCAGGAGGCCAGCACGAGTATCCGCGGTGCGCTGTCTAGTTGTTGCAGGTCATAGACGAACATGGGGCCGTCCGCGAGGCGCAGCGAGGACAGCATCGGCTGATCTGTACGGAGGCGACTGTGCGCGGCGATGTGGGCCAACGCGGCGCCGTCTAGGGTATTCACGACGGAGTGGACGGTGGCAATAGAGCCTGTCAGGGCGGTGGCGTCGGGGTAGATCGTGCGCAGCGTGTCGATCTCAGCGGGGCCGTGCGGCAGGTCGGGGCCGCTAATCAGGATGGTATGGCCCGGGTCGGCTGGCCCCAATCGGGCGGCGTGGTGCCACCAGCCGGCCGAGGGCGCGACGGTGACCGGGCGGTCCCTCGCGGTCGGCAGCGCAGTCCAGGCGAGGGTGTGCAGCGTGGCGGTGGGGATGATCACCAGTGGACGGTCGTCGATGTCGTGTCGCAGCGGTTGAAGCAGCACCTCGTCTAGTTGCTGCGCGGCGGCGGCGGCCGCGGCGGCGGTCTGTTCCAGGGTGCGGGCGTCGTACTGATGAACCAGCCGGCGTAGCCAGAACCGATGGGCGATCAGCAGCCGGGATGCCACCATAGTGGGACACAGCTTGTGGAGTCGGAGCCCGCGCTCGGTGACGACCACGGCGTGCAGGGTGCCGGCCACGTCGACGAGTTCCACCAGCGCCCGCTCGCCCAGGGCGGCGCGGATCTCGGCGGTGCTGGTGCGCTGCGGTTCGTTCCGGGTGGGTGCCGTGCTGCGGCGGGCCAGCCGCCGGATGGTGCGCTCCAGCGCTGCCTGCCGGTGCCGGCGGGCGGCCGGCCCGTCGCCGACACCCTTCGGGCGGCGGTCGGCGCCGTCTGGGTCGGCTCCCGTGCGCAGCAGTAGGCGGAGTTCGGCGAGTGCCTCGCTCATCTTCTCCTCCTGCGGTGGCCGGATCGGCGGCATGGACAGGGTGCTGGCCCGCCAGCGTTCCGCCCACTGCAGTACCCGCGGCGCGTTGCCGTCCTCGGCGGCCAGCCGCAGGCCCAGGGTGGCCAGGTCGGCGGCGTGCGCCGAGGCGTAGGCGCGCAGGTCGGTGCCGCCCAGGTCGTGGCGCTGCCGTTCGACCACCGCGATGCCGGCCCGCAGCGCCATGTTGGCCCGCGACCGGTCGCCCTCGATCAGGTGCAGCAGCGCCCTGGCGTAGAACGCGCGCGAGCGCAGGTCGGCCGGGTCGGCCCGGCGCGGCTGCGTGAGCCGGGCCAGCTCGGCCCGGGCGGCCGCCGAGCGGCCCAGGGCCATCGCCACCTGCGCGGCCAGCAGCCGGGCGTCCGCGGCCGCCACCGTCCAGCCGCTGCGTTCCAGCGCGGCGTCGGTCCGCCTGCTCGCGGCCAGCAGCGCCGGGGTGCGCTCGCCGGCGCGCCAGGTGGCATGGATGGCCACCTCGTCGGCCAGCGCGCGGTAGCTGGGCCGGCGCTGCCGGCTGAACGCCTGCGCGCTCTGCTCGGCCAGCGTGCGGGCCTCCGCGAACCGGCCCTCGTACAGCGCGATCCGGGCCAGCACCAGCCGGGCCTGGTCCAGGTACGCCGACAGGTGCCGCTGCTCCTGCTCGGCCACCGCCCGCTCGGCCACCGCGCGCGCCTCGACCAGCAGCCGCCCGGCCAGCAGCGCCTCGCTGCGGTCCAGCAGCCCCACCGCGTCCACCGTGCCGGCCGGGTCGAGCATCTGGTCGACCTCGTCGAAGGCCGCCAGCGCGGTGAGCAGGTCGCCGCGCCAGGCCGCCAGCAGCCCCAGGTTCTGGCTGGCCTGTGCCGCTGCCGCCTCGTGGCCGAGCTGCCGGTGCAGCGCCACCGCCTGCCGCAGGTCGGCGGCGGCCCGGGCGAAATGGCCGTGCCACGAGCGCAGCATTCCCCGGTTGTTGTGCAGGACGGCCAGCGCTTCCAGGTCGCCGGCGCGGGTCAGCAGCGGCAGCGCCGTGGACAGCCGCTCGTCCGCCTCGTCCAGCCTGCCCTCCAGTTGCAGGATGGCGGCGCGCTGGAGCTCCACCCGGGCCAGGTCGGCGCCGGCCAGCACCTCCGCGGCCCGGTCCAACTCGGCGTGCGCGGCCGCCATCCGGCCGGCGTAGGCCAGCGCTAGCGAACGGCTGATCCGGATGTGCGCGGCTAGATCGGCCGCACCCGCCCGCTTGGCCAGCCGGACCGCCCGGCACCGGTGCTTAGCCGCGCTCACCACGTCCTGTTCGGCCCGGGCCGCCATGCCCAGCGCCCGCTCCGCCTGCGCCGCGGCCAGGTCGTCGCCGGCCCGCGCCGCCTCGGCCCGGACCCACTCAGCCTCGGCCCGCGCCCGCCTCGGGTCGACCTCGGCCAGTCGCAACGCCGCATCGGCGCGTTGGATGGTTTCGGTTCGGCGAAGGACCTCGACACCACGGAGGGTCTCGGCACCTATGAGGTTGTCGTCAACATCGAGCGCGGAGACATTTGGTGTGTATCGCCACCGTGAATCTAGGTTGGCGAGCCGCAGAGGGGCCTCTCGCCGACGGAAAGCGGTGTCTGTCTCAAGCGTAAGTATCGTCGATCCACCGCCGGCCGCGACTCCTGCGAGGCCGCCTAGAGGTGATCCTGACGTAACATCTTGAGAGTGACCACGAACATCGAGCAGATTCTCGATCTCCGTAGCGGCGGACACTATTCGCGACCCGGCGGGCCGCGGCATGCCATATACTACTCTCATGATCTCGGACAACATCTGCTCAGAGTCGTGGGTGGCGTCGAATTCTGCCGCCAACAGCTCCTCTAGTTCGCTGTAGGCAGCTTCGAGAGGGGTCGACTCCGCGCCCTCGGCGTCGTTCCGCTCGCCACTCACGAGTCATTCCCCCTTTCCGGTAGTCCGTATTTCGCCTCGAATGACAGCTGAGCAGGAACTCCGAGCGCGATAAGCCGATCACGGGCTCGTTTCAAAGCCCCTCGCACGGTGCTACTCGGCATGTCGAGAATCTCGGCAACCTGCGCCTCGCTGAAACCCTCGCCCCAGACCAGCATACTAACGACTTTCTCCGTCGTTGGCATATCCTTTGTGGCTACCCAACAAGCGAAGGCAGTTAGTGCCGCCAAAGCTGCGCCTTCCGGGTCAGGTGCGCGCGACCGGTCGGGTTCATATAGCTTAGGCGCTTTGCCTTTGAAACTGTCTGTCGCTACGCCAACTGTCGCTTGCCAACCGCGCTAGGCACGTTCTTACTAAGGGGAAATTGTCTTAATAGACGTTCCGTCTGTCTGGATTATTCGGCGTAGAATCCGATAGAGTACCATCATGAAAGAGACCAGGGCGCCTCGGCGGATTCTCGCGGATGTGCGGAAGCGGTTTGCCAAGATGATCGACGAGGGCTGCACTCGGGGTGACATCATGGCGACGTTGCGGATAAAGAAGGCGACGTTCTACAGTTGGCAGAAGGCGTACCTGGCTGGC
>WNGB01015392.1_pt1 | contig 10126 bp, 9 predicted proteins | sample 5400681 | NCBI WGS metagenome assembly WNGB01 (sample SAMN13153367, study PRJNA577476) | soil metagenome | isolation source: 115 cm soil or saprolite under grassland replicate 2 | place: USA:California | collected 2016-06-15
GCCATCGTAGCGGGTGTGGAAGCGCACCTGGCCGCCGACCGTCGGCACGCCGAACGAGTTGCCGTAGCCGCCGATGCCGGCCACCACGCCCCCGAGCAAGAACGAGGTGCGCGGATGATCCGCCCGGCCGAAGCGGAGGCAGTCGGCCAGCGCGATCGGGCGCGCCCCCATGGTGAAGACGTCGCGACAGATGCCGCCGACCCCGGTGGCCGCGCCCTGGTACGGCTCGATGAACGACGGGTGATTGTGGCTCTCCATCTTGAAGACGACCGCCTGACCGTCACCGATGTCGACCACGCCGGCGTTCTCGCCCGGCCCCTGGATGACGCGCGCGCCCGTGGTCGGCAGCTGCTTCAGGTGCACGCGCGACGACTTGTAGGAGCAGTGCTCGCTCCACATCACCGACACCATGCCGAGCTCGGTCCAGGTCGGCGCACGGCCGAGCGCCTGGCACAGACGATCGTATTCGTCGCCCGACAGACCGTGACTCGCCGCCAGCTCCGCGGTCACGACCGGCCCGGCGCGACGCTCGGGATCGGCCGCCGCGCTCACCTCCGGCCCCCGACCCGCGCGGGGACCCCCGCCTTCCACGCGAGCGCGCTCTCGAACAGCATGGTGCCGTCCTCCCCCGCCTCGCCGAGCAAGTTCTCGAGCGCGCGCTCGGGGTGCGGCATGAGCCCGACCACGTTGCCGGCCTGGTTGCACACTCCGGCGATGTGGTGGATCGAGCCGTTCGGGTTGGCCGCGTCGCTGACGGTCCCGTCGGGCGCCGCGTAGCGGAACACCACCCGCCCCTCGCCTTCCAGCCGCTCCACGTCCGGGTGCACGTAACGCCCGTCCGAGTGGGCGATCGACACCTTGATGGTGCGGCCGGCCGGGATCGCATGGGTGAAGGGCGTCGGCCGGCCCTCGACCACGAGGTGGACGTCGCGGCACTCGAAGTGGAGCGAGGCGTTCCGGGTGAGCGCACCCTCGAGCAGGCCGGCCTCGCAAAGGATCTGGAAGCCGTTGCAGATGCCGAGGACCGGGCCCCCGGCCTCGGCGAACTCGCGCACCGCCCCCATGATCGGAGAATGGGCGGCCATGGCGCCGACCCGCAGGTAGTCGCCGTACGTGAAACCGCCCGGCACCAGCACCACGTCCACTCCGCCGAGCGAGAGGTCCTTGTGCCAGATCATCCGCCCGCTCGACCCGGCCGGGCGCAGGACCTGGTCGACGGCGCGGAAGGCGTCGTCGTCGCAGTTGGACCCCGGAAAGCGGATCACGCCGAACACCGTGCTCATGTCTCGACCTCGATCCGGTAGTCCTCGATGACCGTGTTGGCCACCAGGCGCCGGCACATCTCCTCGACCCGGGCGCGCGCCGCCGCCGGATCGGCGCCGCCGAGCTCGATCTCGACGTACTTGCCGATGCGCACCGACTGCACCTCGTCGTAGCCGAGGCGGGCCAGGGTGCGGGCCACCGCCTGTCCCTGCGGGTCGAGCACACCCTGCTTGAGCGTGACGTAGACGCGTGCCCTCATGCCACCCTCGCTCCCCCGATGCCCAGGTTGCGGGCGATGCGGGCCGCTGGATCCGGATCGGTGTCCGGCTCGAACCGGCGGCCCGTGATGAGATCGTGGATCTCGATGTAGCGTGCGGCCGCCTCGACCCGGACCTCGTCCGGCACGAGCGGCACCGGTCCCTCGCCGCGATACCCCGCCTCCTCGGCCAGCCAGCGGCGAACGTACTCCTTGTCCAGGCTGCGCGGTTCCTGGCCGGCCGCGACCCGCTCGGCGTGGCCCTCGGCGTACCAGTAGCGCGACGAATCCGGCGTGTGGATCTCGTCGATGACGACGATCTCCCCGCTCGGCGCCCGGCCCATCTCGTACTTGGTGTCGACCAGGACGAGCCCGCGCTCTGCCGCGCGCGCCCGACCGAAGGCGAACAGCGCGGCGGCGATCTCGGCCGCGCGGTCGAAGTCGCGCGCGCTCACCGCGCCGGAGGCGATGAGCTCCTCGCGCGACATCGACACGTCGTGCTCCCCCTTGTCCGCCTTGCTGGTCGGGGTGAGGAGCGGCTCGGGCAGGGCCTGGTTCTTCACCAGGCCGTCGGGCAGAGGGTGGCCGCAGAAGACCCGCTCGCCCCGCTCGTACGCCCGCCAGATGGACGTCGAGGTGACGCCGGTCAGGTAGGCGCGCATGACCAGCTCGACCTTGAGCGGCTCGCACTCGATCCCGATCATCACGTTCGGATCCGGCACCCCGAGGACGTGGTTGGGCGCGATGGATGCGGTCTCGGCGAACCAGTGGCGGGCGATCTGGTTGAGGACCTGTCCCTTGCTCGGGATGGTCGTGATGACCCGGTCGAATGCGCTCAGCCGGTCGGTCACGACGATGATGCGGCGCCGCCGTCCGGCGCGGTCCTGGCCGATGTAGCAGTCGCGCACCTTGCCCTCGTACTTCGCCCCGAGCCCTGCGAAGTCGGTCCGATCGAGGGTGGCGGCGAGCTGGCTGCCGAGCGTTGCACGTAGATCAGAGGCCATGGTCCTCCGGGAAGACGCGCCGGTAGATGGCGTCGACGTGGCGCAGGTGGTGGTCGAGGTCGAAGGCAGCCGAGAGCGCGTCCGCGTCGAGCTGGGCGCGCACCTCCGCGTCGGCGGCGAGGAGCTGGCGGAAGTCCCCCTGCCCGGCCAGCGCGGCCAGAGCCGAGCGCTGGACCAGCTCGTAGGCGCGCTGGCGCCCCATCCCGGACGCGATGAGCGCCAGCATGACCGCCTCGGAGAAGACCAGGCCGCGGCTCCGGGCCAGGTTCTCGGCCATACGATCGGCGTGCACCACCAGTCCGCGCACCAGCCCGGTCGCGCGCGCGAGCATGAAGTCGACCAGGATGGTGGCGTCCGGCATGACCACGCGCTCGACCGACGAGTGCGAGATGTCGCGCTCGTGCCAGAGCGCGATGCTCTCCAGGCTGGCGCCGGCGTAGTTGCGGACCAGGCGAGCCAGGCCGGACAGGTTCTCCGACGAGATCGGGTTCTTCTTGTGAGGCATCGCGCTCGAGCCCTTCTGGCCGGGCGCGAAGCCCTCCTCCGCCTCGCCCACCTCGGTGCGCTGCCAGTGGCGGATGCCGAGCGCGATCTGCTCGACCGCCGCCGCCACCAGCGCCAGCGCGCACAGGACCTCGGCGTGGCGGTCGCGCGCGACGATCTGGCTGGCCACCGTCTCCGGCAGGAGCGCCAGCCCGCCCAGCGCCGCCGCTTCGATCTCGGGCGAAAGGGCGCCGCCGTAGACGCCGACCGCGCCGGCCAGCTTGCCCACCCGGATGGCGCGGCGCGCGCGCTCCAGCCGCTCCCCCGCCCGGCCCAGCTCGGCGTACCAGCGACAGAAGACCAGCCCGGCCGTGATCGGCTCGGCGTGGATGCCGTGCGACCGGCCGATGCACGGCGTGTGCTTGTGCTCGGCGGCGCGGTCGGCAAGGGCCGCGCGCAGCCGGTCCAGGCCGCTCGCGATCTGCTCGAGCGCGGTCCCGCACTGGAGCGCCAGCGCCGTGTCGAGCACGTCGGACGAGGTCATGCCGAGGTGAAGCCAGCGAGCGGGCGGGCCGGCCAGCTCCTCGACGTGGGTGAGGAAGGCGATGACGTCGTGGCGGGTCACCGCCTCGATCTCGTGGACGCGGGTCGGCGAGAGCTTGCCGCGCGCGGCGCGGGCGACCTCGTCTGCGGTCCCGGCCGGGACCAGCTGGCGAGCCTCCATCGCGCGACACGCGGCCAGCTCGACCTCCAGCCACAGCTCGAACCTCGCCGCGTCCGTCCAGATCGCGGCGAATGCGGGCCGGCTGTAGCGCTCGATCATCCGGGCCCCCGGTTTTTACCGGGTGGGGCTGACCTTCGCAAGCGGAACGGCGCAGCAGCGGAACCCGATGTCGGCGCGATCCGGCGGGTGCGAGCGCGGCCGGCCTCGAAAGCGCAGCTCCGAGCAGCGACCGCGCGTCCCGTCGGTGGCCGAGGCGCCGCGCACGTGGCCGCTGCCGTCCCACTCGGCCGCGTTGCCGCTCATGTCGAAGGCGCCGGCCGCGCTCAGACACTCCGGGAACGATCCGGCGGCGGCGATCTCGGTCCCGCGCGCGTTGCACTTCCTGTCGGTGTACTTGCGGCCGTATGGAAAGCTCGCGCCGTCCGGGCCGCGGCACGCGTCCTCCCACTCCTCCGGTGTGCACATGCGCGCGCCGCGCCCCTGGCAGGCCGCGCGAGCCTCCACCGGCGCCAGGCCGACGAGCGGCGGCTGGCCGAGGCCCGGCCACTCGTGCCGGTCGATGCAGAACGGCTGGTGCGTGGCGTTGAGGAGCGCGCCGGTCACGAGCGCCATGCCGACCGGGCAGGGACCGCTGGGCGGTGGCGGCGCCGGCGGAGGAGGTGGGGCCGGAGCGGGGGGCGCCGGCCGAGCGATGGCGGCCGCGGTGGAGCGGCCCGCGGGTGGCCGCTGTCCTCGCTTCGCCGCCTCGCTGCCGCCCCAGGGCGCGACCGCGAGGAGAGCGGCGACCAGCCCGGCGCCCGCCGAAAGCCCGATGAGGAGAAGGGCGCGGCGCCGGCCCATGGCCGGGCGGGGCTGATCGCGGGCGCGCGGCGGCGCGTAGTGACCCAGGACTGCCGGCGGCTGGCGCAGGCTCGACAAGGGCCGCAGGACCGGCTGCATCTCCGGGCGGTCGATCGTCGGGATGATCGGCGTCGAGATGCGGACCGCGTCGGCGTCGGGATCGCGGTGGGAGCGGATCGGCACGACGACCGCCGGCGGCGGCGGCGGCGAAGGCGACGGCCCGACGCGGGCGGGCGGAGGTGAGCCGCGCGGGACCCGATCGCCGGCCAGGGTGGGCTGGTTCGGCCCGAAGAGCGGCGAGCGGGGCGCGGCCGACGGGTGGAGAAAGAGCGGCGACGATTCCTGGACCGTGCTTCCCTCGATGTCCTCCTCGACCACGCCCGACTCCTCGGCCGACAGCGGTGACAGGGCCGGCTCCTTCACCGGCCCGCGCGCCTCCGGTGGGATCACGACCGGCCGCTTGACGGTCTGTACGCGCTCGTCCACGAACAGCCGCCGCATGCGCTCGATCAGCTCGGCCGGCCGGCCGGGCCGGCGCTCGGGCGACTGCGACAGGGCGCGGGCGAGGAGATCGGCCAGCGACAGCTGCTCGGTGGCGAGCTGCTCGGTCGCCTCGCCGAGATCGGGCCGCGACACGCCGGACGCGAGCTCGCAGAGGATCGCGGCCATCGAGTAGACGTCCGCGCGCGGGTCGCCCGCGCCGGCCGCCAGCATCTCCGGCGCGAGATAGCGGACCGCCGCGCCCCAGCGCACGACCGCGAGCCCGGGATCGCGCGCCAGCCCGCGGTACAGCCCGGCCCCGCTCACCTTGATGTGCCCGGCCACCTCGACCAGATCGGCCGGGACCAGCCGGCCGTGGATGCGCCCGGCCGCGTGCACAGCCTCGAGCCCCTCCGCGATCGCGTTCGCGTATCGCATGAGGTCCAGCTCCGAGGCGGGCCGGCCGCTGCCCAGGCGGAGCGCGATGCCGTCCGGGCTGCCCAGCTGCATCGTCAGGTAGGGCACGCCGTCCTCCGAGCGTCCGGCCTCGAACAGGCGGCGCAGGTGCGGGTGCACCACGTTGCGCATCTCCGCCGCGGCCTGCTCGAACGAGGCGCAGTCCTCCTCCCCCGCATACAGGACCGGATCCATGCGCCAGAGCGCCAGCTCCACCTCGACCTCGCGGTCGTGGACACGGTAGTCGACGTAAGCCGGGCCCTCGAGGGTGCAGGCCCGCACCTCGTAGCGGCCGTCCGCGACCAGCGCGCCGATCTCGAGGCCGGCCCCTGCCCGCTTCATCGATCCGCCCGGCGGCCGGTGGATCCGAAACCGCCCGCGCCGCGCCGGCTCGGCTCGAGCTCGCTCGTCTCCTCGACCTCGGCCCGCGCCACCGGTGCGATGACCAGCTGCGCAATCCGCTCACCCGGCTCGATCGCGACCGGCTCGCTGCCCAGGTTGACGAGCAGCACGACGACCTCGCCCCGGTAGTCGGCGTCGATCGTGCCCGGCGCGTTGAGCACGGTGACGCCGGACCGCCGGGCCAGCCCGGAGCGCGGCCGCACCTGCCCCTCGAACCCGGCCTCGATCGCGATCGCGATGCCGGTCGGGATCGCGGCCCGCCCACCCGGCGGGACCACGTGCGGCGCGTCGAGCGCGGCGCTGAGGTCGAGCCCGGCTGCCTGCTCGCTCATGTAGCGCGGCAGGACCGCATCCGGCCGAAGCCGCTGAACCAGGAGGCGCGGGCTCATCCGCCTTCAGTCCAGCATAGTTCAGCCGACCAGGTGGTGCACTTCTTCCGGGTTGGCCGCGAGCGCTTCCTTGCGCGACAGGCGGATCTTGCCGTCCCGGTCGACGTTGATGACCTTGACCACCACCTCGTCACCCTCGTCCACCACGTCGGTCACCTTGCGGGTGCGCTCCTCGGCCAGCTCGCTGATGTGGATGAGCCCGTCGGTGCCGGGCAGGATCTCGACGAAGGCGCCGAACTCCACGACCCGCTTGACCACGCCGTGGTAGTACTGTCCGACCTCGGCCTCCATGGTGAGGCCGCGGATGAGGTCGATGGCGCGCTGCAGGCCGCGCGCATCGGACGACGCGATCGAGACGACGCCGGCGTCGTCCACATCGATGTGGGCCCCGGTCTGCTCCACGATGGCGCGGATGGTCTTGCCGCCCGGGCCGATGATGTCGCGGATCTTGTCCGGCTTGATCGTGATCTGCACGATGCGAGGCGCGTTCGCATTGAGCTCGTCGCGCGGCGCGTCGAGCGCTTCGGCCATCTTGTCCAGGATGTGGACGCGCCCGGCCCTGGCCTGCTCGAGCGCCTCGGTCAGGATCTGGCGCGAGAGACCCTTGAGCTTGATGTCCATCTGCAGCGCGCAGACCCCGTGCCGGGTCCCGGTCACCTTGAAGTCCATGTCGCCCAGGTGGTCCTCGTCGCCCAGGATGTCGGACAGGATGAGGTAGCGGTCCCCCTCCTTCATGAGGCCCATCGCGATGCCGGCCACCGGAGAGCTGATCGGCACACCGCCATCCATGAGCGCGAGCGAGGCGCCGCACACGCTCGCCATCGAGGACGACCCGTTCGATTCCAGGATCTCCGACACGACCCGGAGCGTGTACGGAAAGTCCTCCCGCTCCGGCAGCACCTGCTCGATCGAGCGAGAGGCGAGGTGGCCGTGGCCGACCTCGCGGCGCGAGGTCGAGCGCAGCATCTTCACCTCGCCGGTCGAGAACGGCGGGAAGTTGTAGTGGAGCAGGAACGGCTTCTTCTTCTCGCCGAGCAGGGTATCGAGCCGCTGCTCGTCGTACTTGGTGCCGAGGGTGACCGCGACCAGGGCCTGGGTCTCGCCGCGGGTGAACAGGGCCGAGCCGTGCACGCGCGGCAGGACGCCCACCTCGCACGAGATCGGCCGGATCTGGTCCGAGCGGCGGCCGTCGATGCGCGTGCGAGTCTCCAGCGTGTGAGTGCGGGCGAACTCCTTCTTGACCGCGCTCACCGCCTCGCCCACTTCCTTGTCGCGTCCGGTGTAGATGCCGGCCTCGCCGCACAGCTCGGCCACGACCTCGGTGCCGACCGAATCGAGCGCCTCGTAGCGGGCGTGCTTCTCCCGGATCGCCATGGCCGACTGGATCCGGGCCCAGGCCATCTGCTTGACCCGCTGGGCCAGCGCCTCGTCCTTGACCGGCGGGGTGTAGGCGCGCTTCGGCTTGCCGGCCGCGGCGCGCAGCTTCTCCTGCAAATCGAGGAGCGGCTGGAGCGCCTCGTGGGCGAAGAGCAGCGCGTCCACCACGACCGGCTCGGCGACCTCGGTCATCTCGCCCTCGACCATGACGATGGCGTCGCGCGTGGCAGCCACGATGATGTCGATCTCGCTCTCCTCGCGCTCGGCGAAGGTCGGGTAGGCGACGAACTCGCCGCCCACGCGCCCGATCCGGATGCCGGCGAACGGCCCTTCCCAGACCAGGTCGCTGAGATGGAGCGCGGCCGACGCGCCGGTCATGGACAGGACGTCGGCCGCGTTCTCGCGGTCGAACGACACGACGTTGGCGATGAGCTGGGTGTCGATGCGCCAGCCCTTGGGGAAGAGCGGGCGGGACGGCCGATCCATGAGGCGCGCGACCAGGATCTCCGACTCGGCCGGCCGGCCCTCGCGCCGGAAGTAGCTGCCCGGGATCCGGCCGGCCGCGTAGAACTTCTCCTGGTACTCACAGGTGAGGGGCAGGAAGTCCATGCCCTCGCGCGGTGACCTGGAGCCGCCGGCGGTGACGAGCACCATGGTGTCGCCCAGGCGAACCACCACGGCACCGGCCGCCTGCTTGGCCCACTTGCCGGTTTCTATCGATATCTCTTTTCCGCCGACGACGACGGACTCCTTCACGTAGCTCATGTGTCCTCGAGTGGCCTCGAGTGCCCGTGGTCTGGTCCCTCGACCCTGGGCGCGCCCGCACGGTCGCGCCTACGGCAGAAAGATCAAGCCCACCTGCACTCCAGGACCGGAAAGGCGAAGCCGGACACGCGCCGCCACCCGGCGGCGGAGCCCGCTCCGCGTCTGGCTGAATGGTGATGACTGGAAGAGTTACTTGCGCAGCCCCAGGTGCTCGATGAGCTTCCTGTAGCGCTCGAACTCCTTGCGCTTGAGATAGTCGAGCAGACTGCGGCGCAGGCCGACCATGCGCAGGAGACCGCGCCGCGAGTGGTGATCCTTGGCGTGCGTCTTGAGGTGCTCGGTCAGGTGAGCGATGCGTTCCGAGAGGAGCGCGACCTGCACCTCGGGCGACCCGGTATCACTCTCGTGCTGCCTGTGTTTCTCGATCGTCTCGCGCTTGCGTACGGTGGAGACTGGCATTCCTGGACCCTCGAATTCCGCGTTTTCTCTGTTGTTTTGTCGGGCAGGAGAGTGAAGGAGAAAGCTGCCGGCGTCAAGGGTTTGGTCCCGATCTAGTGCCCTGCAAGACGCGGCGGTAGCGAATCCGAATGCCGTCCACCTCGACGAGGGCGAGGAGGCGGCCACCCGGGTCGAGCAGGCAGATCGCGCCCGAGGGTGGCGCTTCGGGGGATAAGTCCTTCCACGACAGCGGCTTGCCCGTGCTGGCGGCACGTGCCTGCTCGGGTGTGAGGCGGACCTGGACGAGGTGGCGGAGGGCCTCGGCCGCGGCAACCAGGTGTGCGGCCAGCACCGCGGGGGTGACATCCGCGAGCGGGATGGCCCGGTCGATCGCGAAGCCGCCGGAGCGCGTGCGGCGCAGCGCGGTGAGGTGGGCGCCGCAGCCGAGCGACCGGCCGAGATCGGCGACCAGGCTGCGCACGTAGGTCCCCTTGGAGCACTCGACCGCGAAGCGCGCTCGCGGCGGGTCGTGGGACAGGAGCTCGAAGCGGTGGACGGTGACGTCGCGCGGCTCTCGCTCGACCTCGAGGCCGGCCCGGGCGAGCTCGTGCAGGCGCTGGCCGCGCCGGCGCACGGCCGAGTACATGGGCGGGACCTGCTCGCTCCGGCCGACCAGGCCGGCCATGGCGGCGGCCAGCGCGCTCTTCTCGACCGCGGCCGCTTCGGCCGGGCGCTCCGCCGTGATCCGACCCTCGGCGTCGAGCGTGTCGGTCTCGCGGCCGAGCTCGAGCTCTCCCTCGTACGACTTGTCGTCGGAGAGAAGCAGGCCGGCGATCTTGGTCGCCTCGCCGAGACAGACGAGCAGGACGCCGGTCGCCATCGGGTCGAGAGTGCCGCCGTGGCCGGCGTGGCTGACGCCCAGGCGGCGGGCGACCTCGGCCACCGCGGCGTGCGAGGTGATGCCGCCCGGCTTGTCGAGCGCGAGCACGCCGGAGATGGCGCCGGCGGAGGAGGCCGTCATGGTGGCGGGGGCGCGAGCGAGTCGATCCAGGCCCCGACCGCGGCCACGCCTCCCTCGGTGTCCGCTATCTCGGTGGCGAGGGGCGGCATCGGCAGGTTGTCCTCCTCGAGCGGGTCGCGATCGTTCATGCGCACGAAGGCGGAGCTGTCCTCGCGGCTGCCCGGCTCGATGACGGCGGAGAACACCGGAAACGGGATCGCCGGCTGCTTGTCGACCGTGGTGCTGTAA
>WNGB01015394.1_pt1 | contig 10126 bp, 6 predicted proteins | sample 5400681 | NCBI WGS metagenome assembly WNGB01 (sample SAMN13153367, study PRJNA577476) | soil metagenome | isolation source: 115 cm soil or saprolite under grassland replicate 2 | place: USA:California | collected 2016-06-15
TCGCGCGAGAAGCAGTGGATCAGCTCCTAGTCGCGCTCGACGTCGACAGCGGCGCCCGCGCGCTTGAACTGGCGTCGCAGCTCCGCTCCGTCGCCGGCGGGTTCAAGGTCGGAAGCCGGCTGTTCACGCTCGAAGGCCCGGCGCTCGTGCGGACGCTGGTCGAGTCGGGCGCGCGCGTCTTCCTCGATTTGAAATTTCACGACATCCCCAACACGGTGGCGCAAGCGGTCGATTCGGCGGTGCAGAGCGGAGCCTGGATGATCAACGTTCATGCATCCGGCGGAATCCCCATGATGCGGGCCGCTGGCGATGCCGGCCGCAACGCCGCGGCGCGCCTGGACCGGCAGCCGCCGTTGCTGATTGCCGTCACCGTGCTGACGAGCATGGACGACGGAACACTGTGCGAGGTGGGCGTGCAACGTCCTCTACAGGAACACGTGATCGCGCTGGCGCGGATGACGCAGGAAGCGGGGCTCGACGGCGTGGTCGCCTCGCCCCACGAAACCGCGTCGATCCGAGCGGCGTGTGGGAAAGAGTTCGTGATCGTGACGCCGGGAATCCGTGGCGCGTCCGCAGGCGCCGAACGCAACGATCAGTCGAGGACGATGGGGCCGGCCGAAGCCGTGCGGGCAGGCGCCAGCTATATCGTGGTGGGAAGACCGATCATTGCCGCCAGCGATCCGCGGCGGGCCGCGGAAGCAATTGCAAAGGAAATGGCGTAGGTCAAAGGGCTGAGGTCAAAGGTCAAAGGCAGGTCATAGGTCACAGGGCAAAGGTGGAGGCCAAAGGTACGTATGACCTTTGACCTGCCTTTGACCTATGACCCCTGACCTTTGACCTACTGATTACTTCGCGGTAAACACCGGGTGACCGCGGCGGTTGCGTGCGTAGCACGCATCCGTCATCTCGGTACACACCGGGCTTTCCTCGCCCTTGCTCACCGCGAGTATCCGGTCACCCCCGATGCCGAGGCTGACGAGGTACTCCTTCACGGAGTTGGCGCGGCGTTCGCCGAGCGACAGGTTGTACTCGTTGGTGCCGCGCGCGTCGGCGTGCCCTTCGAGGGTGATCCGCGTGGTCGGCCAGCGTCGGAGGTAATCCGCGTTCCTCTGCAGGATCGGCCGCGCGTCGTCTCTCACCGTCGACATGTCGTAGTCGAAGAACACGTCGGCGAGCGGCATCTCCTGGTTCAGCTGGTCCACCGTTTTCCGCGCAAAGATCTCATCTTCCGTCAGCGGACGGGGCGGTGGCGCGGGTGCCGGAGGCGGCGGCGGGGGAGGTGGCGGAGGCGGCGGTGGCGCAGCAGCCGGAGGCGGCGGTGCCGGCGGCGGCGGTGCCGGAGGTGGCACCTTTTTGGCGCAACCCGACACGACAAACACCAGCAGCAATGCGATAGCGGCGGAATACGACACGCAGCGGCGCAGTTTCATCAGCGGAATCTCCTGCGTTTTCTTGCGTTTGAAAGCCGACCCGAGCTTACAGTCGAGATCGCCGCGTGTCAATCAATCAGAAACGGGATCGACGCGAGATTCGAACAAACGGAGTGCAAGGTGGCGCTGGTCGGCCGTCCCTTCCGCAATTCCTGGCAGGTACACGCGGTCTGTTTCGATTGCAATCGCGCCCCCGCCGCGCGTAATGTTCTCGGCCGGGACAGTGACGGTCCATTCGAAGTCGGCGGCCGGGTGCAGCTCGCCGATGACGCGCCCGCCCGCGGTGACACGCACGGCCGGCGCAGCGTCGAAGTACTTCAACGGATTTTCGCCACGGAGCGTGACGCTGACGGCCTGCGGCGGCCCCTTCATCCGTATCACTGATTTCTCGCTGGTCCAGCGCCAGCGGCGGCCGGTCGGAAAGTCGTACTCCTCCTCGTGCCACCCTTCCGCGTAGCCGTACACGAGTTGTCCTGCAGGCTGGATGTCGAACTGGCGCACCGCGACCGCCGCCCGGCGGTCGGCGGGCCCGGTCGCGTGCGACGAGATGGTCAGGCGTGCGTAGACGCCGTCACCCGGGTCGATTCCTTCAGGCAGATCGAGAAATCGCAGAAAGTTGCGATCATCAACCGTCAGCGTCCAGCGATCGCGGACCCGGCCGTCTATCGCGAGCTCGAATTCGGCTGCCGGATCGCCTGGATCGCCGAGATGCCGCCCTCCGACCACGAGATGCATCGGTCCAGGACGCCGTCTGACCCACGCCTCAATAGGCCGATGATCGGGCCCTGTCGCCGTCGCGCGCGCGAGACCGCCAGCCTCGGCAGTGAGCGACCAGCCCTCGCCGACAAACCACCCGGGCCGCTCGAAGCGATACCAATCGACGCCGATCGGCCTCGTGCCGCTCAGCTCCGGCCGCGTCGCGACACTCCAGCGATAGCGCGTGACGTCGCGGCTGCTCTGCGGATCGATGAGCGCCAGGTCGCTGCGCCGCGCGTCAGCCAGGAACCAAACCGGGTTGGTCCCGCCGCCCTTCCAGTAATCGACGAGCCCGAGCCACTCGAACTGCCGGCGCGGCTCGATCACCGGCAGCATGCCGTTGTCGGCCTGCACCGCGCGCCAGATCGCGAAGTGTGAGAAGACGGCGGCTGGCCGGCTCGTTTGCGCCTTGCGGGCGGCGTCCGCAATGGCACGGAACGCCGGATGCGCCTCATGGCCGTACGCGATCCCGGCCGGCACCGCCACCACGAGCGAGGCTGCCACCAGCGGCGCGGCAATCATCGGCGCAAAGCGCCCAGCAGCGCCGATGCCGCGAACGGCAAGGAACGCCACCATGGGAATCGTCGGCAGCGCGTACCTGACGGTGATCGTTTCCTGCAACACCAGATGGAACAGGGTGTACGGCGCGAACGCGAGGAGCAGGAGCAGCAGCACGCGCCGCTCGCGCACGAGCAGGACGAGCGCGCCGGCGATCGCGGCGGCCGCTACCGCCACCGACAGCGGAATCGACGCCCACGGCAGCACGAACGTTTCGTACAGCGCGAATGCCAGCCGCCGCGGCGTGGGGTTCAGCCACACCATGTTGACCCAGGCGAAATCCTCGTCAGCCTGCGTGCCGAGCGCGCGCAGATAGCCGTCGATTCCGCCGCTCAGCGCGACGAGCGGAATAGCCCAGCCGACGATGCCGGCCGCAGCCGCGGCGATGGGTCGCGTCAGCAGCCACACGATCCCGGCATGCCGCTGTTCGATGAGCGCCAGCGCCAGCAGCGGCATCGTCAGCCACATCGTCTGCACGCGGAGTCCGAGCGCGAGACCGGCCAGGCACGCGCCGATCACGAGGCGTCTTCGATCTGTCCGGCCGCTCAGAATCAACGCCTGCGCCGAGATTGCCAACGCGAGTCCTGGCATGTCGCTCATGGGACGCAGGCCCGATATCCAGAAGACCGGCGCCGCGGCGGCAAGCGCCGTCGCCACGGCTTCGCCAAGGCTTCGGCGCGGCCCGCCTTCGCTGCCACTTCGGCGCGGCAAGCCGGACACGCTTGCATTGAGCTCGCGGAAGAGATGAAAGAGCGCGACGATCGCCACGGCGCCGCCGAGTGCCGACCAGAGCGCGAGCGCCGTCGCTTCGGCCGCGGTCTGGCTCAGGCTCGACCAGATCGTCGAAACCAGGAACAGCGACACGCGCCCCAGCGCGATGTAAACGGGATACCCGGGAGGATGCGGCTGGTGGCGGCCCGGATCGAAATCACGAAGGCCGAGTGCGAAGTTGATCGAGTCGACGTCTTCGAGGTTGGGCGCGAGAAACGGAAGGTGAAGCGCGAGATAGGCGAGCGCAATCGCCGAAACGGGCCACGGAGGCGCGGAGGCACGGCGTGACCCGTCGGGAATATCAGGCCGGGCGGAGGACGACACCTTCATTCAGGCTGCCCATCCTATACCCCTGCAAGTCGATCGTGACGTGCTGGTAGCCGATCGCGCGGAGCTCGCGGACGATCCGGTCGCGCACCTCGGGCTCGAGCGCGCGCGCCAATTCATCGCGCGCGATCTCGAGCCGCGCGAGCGTGTCGTGATGCCGCACGCGGCAGATGCGGAAGCCGAGGCCGCGCAGCACGAGCTCGGCGCGTTCGATCATCCGCAGCTTCTCCGTCGTGACTTCGGATTCGTACGGGATACGTGATGAGAGGCACGCCGACGCCGGCTCGTCCCACGTCGGCAGGCCCGCGAGCCGCGACAGCTCGCGGATGTCGTCCTTCGTCAGGTCGGCTTCGTCGAGCGGACTGCGCACGCCGAACTCGCGGGCGGCGATGCGCCCGGGGCGGTAGTCCGCGCGGTCGTCCGCGTTGCTGCCATCGACGATCAATCCGAACCCGCGCTCGGTGGCGAGCTGCGAAAGCGACGTATAGAGCTCCTGCTTGCAGAAATAGCAGCGATTCACGGGATTCGCGCGGTATTCGGGGCGCTCCATCTCCGCGGTGGCGACGATTTCGTGGTGCAGCTGAAACTCGCGCGCGATCCGCAGGGCGAGCTGTCGATGATGGTCGGGATAACTGGGGCTGTCGGCCGTGACGCAGAGCGCCGAGGGGCCGAGGACCTTGGTGGCCGCCCACGCGAGATACGCACTGTCAACGCCACCGCTGAAGGCCACGATGACGGAATCGAACGAGGCGAGCAGCTCGGTCAGCCGGCGCTCGCGGGTCTCTAGGGGCATGTCTCTCTCAATCAATCGTCCAGGTTTTCTTCCTCCTCGTCGTCATCCTCGTCGTCGTCCTCGTCTTCGCCCTCTTTTTCGTCCTCGTCGTCGACGTCGTCATCATCATCATCCAGGTCGTCGTCATCGTCGGCGACTTCCACTTCGTCGGCGCCTGACACCACGAGGTTTTTCCCGCATTCGGGACAACTCACGCTGTCGCCCTCCTCGAAGTCAGAGGTGTCAATTTCATCGAATTCGCACTCGGGGCAGGTCGCCATGCTGGCTCCATGCGGCGGCAGCCGCAAAGGTCGAATTATATCGAGATGTGCGCGATTCCTGCAACGAAGCCTAAGGTCAATCGCCTGCTCTTCCGATACAACCGGCGATGCCCGGCATAGCACCGGCGGCCGCGAAAACCATCCTGGTGGCCGACGACACGGCGTTCGTGCGCGATCGGTTCAAAGCGGCACTCGAGGCGGCTGGACACCGCGCCGCCACGGCAGCCAGCAGCGCGGAGCTGGTTGCGCGGGTGCGAGCCGAGGCTCCACGAATCGACTTGCTGGTACTCGACCTGCGTTTGCCACAGGGACATGGTGTCGGTCTCGTACGAGCGCTCCGTCAGATCGATCAGTTTCGCGCGCCAGTGGTGATCTTCAGCGGGACGATCGCGAGCGCCCAAGAGGTCCGCGAGCTCTCGACGCTGGGTGTCGCCGGCTATGTGAATGAGTACACGGCGGCGCAGCATATCGTGCCGTCACTATCTCCTCACCTCTTCCCCGATCAGAACAATCGCCGCTCGAGCCCACGCGCCGTCGTGGCGGTCTCGGTGTCGTATCGCTTCGGCAACACCATCGCGGCGGCGCTTACCCTGAATGTCAGCCGCGGTGGCGTGGCCGTCCGCACGACCAGCCTGCTCGACGCCGGAACGCCCGTGCGGGTCCGCTTCCGGCTCCCCGGGGCCCGGAAGGACGTCGATGCGGAGGCCAAGGTGGCCTGGATCGACCGCCGGGTGGGCATGGGGCTGGAGTTCACACGGATCGAGGCGGGCGATCAGGCCTTGATCGACGAATTCGTCCAAGCCCACTTCTTTTCCAACCGAAAGGCATAGCAGGGTTCCCGCCGGGTGTGCGGGCAAACGTGCATCCGACAGGGCCGGAAACCCGGATCCGGTGTCGGAAGGCCGACACGCCACGGTTTGCACAGATCCTGGCGTGAAACCGGGGGGTTGTCGGTCTCACGGCGGCGCTGCCGCCCAGGCGACACGGACGGCGACACGTCCAGCGCGGGCGGTTTCCCGTCAATTTTCAACAACTTACGAGCGGATCCCCACTTGCTCATGTGCTGGCCGCCATGAGAATTGTCCGCTTCGTCCTCTCAATGTTCGTTCTTATCAGCCTCGCCGCCAGCCCGGTGTTCGCCACGCCTGCCCCGAGGACCGTCACGAAACCCTCCATGGATAAGGCCCTCGAGCAGCCCGGAAAGGGCACCGACAAGCTGAAGGTCCTCGTCCGCTACAAGGCCGGGGCCTCAGCCCGCGTCAAGGCGCGGATGCTCGGCAAGGTCGATCGCATCAAGAAGGACAACCGCGGCTCGCGGTCGTTCGCCGTCGAAATGCGGCGGTCGCGGCTCGCCGAACTCTGCGTGCCGAACGGCGACATCGAAGGTTGCTCGTCGGACGCGCATATCAAGACGTTTTCCGAAGAAGACCCCGCGCCCGACCCCGCGCCCGTGTACGACGGCCAGCACCTGCGCGAGACGCTTGGCATTCAAGGGTGGAATTCTGCGTACAGCGTCGGCATTGCGATCATTGACTCCGGCATTGCGCCTGTGGACGACCTCTTCGGCAACATCCAGGCCTTCTACGACTTCACGGCGGGTGGCGTTGAGACGGCGCCCTACGACGGTTACGGCCACGGCACGCATGTCGCCGGCCTCATTGCGGGCAGCGGGTATGCGTCCGAGGGTAAGTATGTCGGCGTGACCAACGGGGTTCGCCTCATCGGACTCAAGGTCCTCGACGCCGACGGCGGCGGGTACACGAGCGACGTCATCGCAGCAATTGAGTTCGCGACGGCCAACAAAGCGGCGCTCGGCATCGACGTCATCAACCTCTCGCTCGGCCACCCGATCTTCGAGTCGCCCACAACCGATCCCTTGGTGCAGGCGGTCGAGAGCGCCGTCGCCGCTGGCATCGTGGTCGTCGCGTCGGCAGGCAATCACGGTTACAACCCCGTCACCCAGGAAGTCGGCTACGCCGGCATCACGTCGCCGGGCAACGCGCCGTCGGCGCTGACGGTCGGCTCGCTGCGAACCAAGGCGACGGCGGATCGGTCCGACGACGAAGTTTCATTCTTCAGCTCGCGCGGTCCGACGTGGTACCAGGGGCAGGTCAAGCCTGACATCGTGGCGCCGGGGCAGGCGTTGATCGCGATCAACGACACCGCGACGACGCTTTATCAGAACTCTCTTCTTCACACGGACATCGCTCCGTACATCAAGCTCAGCGGCACCAGCATGGCGGCCGCGGTGACCACCGGCGTCGTCGCCCTCGTCATCGAGGCTAACCGTCAGGACGAAGGCTACAATTCAGTGCTGACGCCGAATACGGTGAAGGCCCTTCTTCAGTACACGGCCCTGGGCGTCTCGACGAGCGTGACGGATCCGGGTATCCCCTCCGCGATCGTCGAGGGTGCGGGTGGCCTCAACGCAGCCGGCGCGATGGAGTTAGCAAGGGCAATCGACCCGGCCGTGACGGTCGGCGACAACTGGATCGACGGCTTCTTCACCCAGTTCACGGACATCGCCGGCACCACCTATTCGTGGGGTCAGCAGATTGTCTGGGGCGACCAGATCGTCTGGGGCGACACGGTGGAGCTGAACAGACTGGCATGGGCGCAGCAGATCGTCTGGGGCGACGACGACCAGATCGTGTGGGGCGACAGCCTCAACCTGTCGTTTGGTTCGAATCTCGTCACGGACTCCTTCAGCGTGTGGAGCAATCAAATCGTCTGGGGCGACCAGATTGTCTGGGGCGACGGCGACCAGATTGTCTGGGGCGACCAAATCGTGTGGGGCGACCAGATTGTGTGGGGCGACCAGATTGTCTGGGGTGATGACGAACAGATCGTCTGGGGAGATGCATTCGGCTTCCTAGAGGACTAACATGACCGGCAGAACCATGGTGTCGTTCCCCTGGGTGCCTTCCGTCAGCCGTGAGTCGCAGTTCGCGTCTCGCGGGGTAGTGACGGCCGTCTACGTGACCGCGGTCATCGCGGGCGGGGCGGCACTGCTCATCGCGAATTTTCCGCGCGAATATCCGCACCCGCTGCTCGCCATCGGGCTCCTCTGCGCCGCGCTCTCGCTGTCGGCGGTCAAGCTTCGCCTGCCGCTCGCCAACGGCGTCTCGACGATGGCGCCGGCCAACGTGATCGACTTTCTCGCGCTGATGGTGGCCGGCACGCCATTCACGATCGTGATGGCCGCCGCCGGCACGCTCGTGCAGTGCACGGTCCGCGTCCGCAAGCGGCAGCCGGTCCACCGAACCGCATTCAGCGTCGCATCGGTCGTCATCGCAGTGCAGGCGGCGGGTTGGGTCTGGCAGGTGCTCGGCGGCAGCGTCGTGCAACCGGGAATCACCGAAACAATCATTCCGCTCTCGGCCGTGGCGACGACGTTCTTCGTCGTCAACACGGCGCTCGTCGCCGGGGCGATCGCGCTCTCAACCTCCGGATCGGCCACGCGCTCGTGGCACCGCGAATTTCTGTGGAGCGCACCCAGCTACTTCCTGTCGGCCGTGGTGGCGGGCGTGGGCGCGGTCATCATGACCCACGACGCGTACCTGCTGCTTCCGCTCGCGGCGCTGCCGCTCTACATCTCATACAGGGCCTACCAGATTTCCGTACGGCGCATCGACGAAGAGCGCCGGCACGCGCAGGAGCTCGCCGCGATGGTTGCGACCACGCAGGAAGCGCTCGCGCGCGCGATTCAGTCGGAGTCGGCCCTCGAGGCTGAAAAGGAGCGGCTCGTGCTCGCGAAAGCGCGCCTGGCTGTCACCGTCGAGACGATCAGTGACGGCGTGGTCACCGTCGACATGAGCGGCTCGGTGCTGTTGATGAACGACGCGGCGCAGTCGCTCACCACGGTGCAGGAAAGCGACCTGGCCGGCCTTCCGGTCGCCGCGGTCTTCGATGCACTCGGCCTCCCCGCCCCGATTTACAAGGCGGCGCTCCAGCGCGTGCTCGGAGAAGGCCAGCCCGTGCAGCTTCGAAACGACGGTCCTGGCTGCGCTCCGGCACCGCGTCTCGTGGAAGTCACCGGTACGCCCACTCGCGACGGAGAAGGTGATGTCGCCGGCGCCGTGTGGGTGCTGCGCGACGTCAGCGACGCCGCGCGCCTCGAGCACGAGCGCTCGAAAGCGGCTCGTCTCGAATCCCTTGGCGTGCTCGCGGGCGGCCTCGCGCACGACTTCAACAACATCCTGATTGGCGTCGTCGGCAACCTCTCCCTGGCGCAGACGATGGTGCGGCCTGGCGATGAGGCGCTCCGGGCGCGACTGACCCACGCCGAAGCCGCCTGCGTGCGTGCGCGCGGGGTCACGAATCAACTTCTCACCTTTGCCAAGGGGGGCGCGCCGGTCAAGACCACCGCCTCGGTGCGCGATCTCGCGGTCGAATGCACGCGCTTTGCGCTGAGCGGATCGTCGGTCGCGCCCCGCTTCGCAGTGGATCCCGAGCTGTGGCCCGCCGACGTCGACACCGTCCAGATCGGCCAGGTCGTTCACAACCTGGTGCTGAACGCGTTGCAGGCGATGCCGCGCGGCGGCGTCGTCGACGTGATGCTCCAGAACGTTGAGGTCACGCCCAACGAGCCGCGGCCCGGCGTGGCTCTGCTGCCCGGCAAGTACGTCTGCCTCACGGTCGAGGACAACGGACCCGGGATCGGCGCCGAACATCTCAGCCACATCTTCGACCCCTACTTCACGACCAAGGAAAAGGGATCGGGCCTCGGCCTCGCGATTTCGTACTCGATCGCGCGCGCCCACGGCGGCGGCATCGCGGTCGAATCAGAAGCGGGCCGCGGCTCGCGGTTCTCCGTGTATCTGCCCGCGTCGACGCACATGCTGCCCGCCAAGGTGAATGGCCGTATCGAAACGGCGCAGACACGCACCGGCCGCATCCTGCTGATGGACGACGACGCCGAAGTGGCGGAAGTCGCGCAGGACATGCTCGAGAGCCTCGGCTACGCCACGCAGGTGGCGCCGTCGGGCCGGCATGCCATTGATATGTTCCGTGAGGCGGAGTTGAGGGGCGACCCCTTCGACGCGGTGATCCTCGACCTGACCGTGCCCGGCGGCATGGGCGGCGGTGAGGCCGTGCCCCACATCAAGGACATCCGTCCCGACGTGCCGGTCGTCGTGACGAGCGGATACGCAGACGACTCGGTGCTGGCGCGATTCCGTGACTACGGATTCGACGGTGTGTTGCCGAAGCCGTTCGCGATACCCGATTTG
>WNGB01015396.1_pt1 | contig 10126 bp, 3 predicted proteins | sample 5400681 | NCBI WGS metagenome assembly WNGB01 (sample SAMN13153367, study PRJNA577476) | soil metagenome | isolation source: 115 cm soil or saprolite under grassland replicate 2 | place: USA:California | collected 2016-06-15
CCGGGATCGAGCGCCGCCGATGTCGAAGGCGCCCCGCCGGGGAGCTCCACCACGACGTTTGGGATCACGAACTGCTCCAGAAACTCCGGCGGCCGCAGGTCCAGTGGCGGCCGCTGCCGCGCGACGACGAACACGAGCTCGGTCGTGTCGGCTTCGAGCATCCGTCCGAGCGTGCGGCGGTCGATCTCGGTGACGTGCCCGACGCTGACCGGCGGCCGCGGTCGGACCGGGCCGATCGACTCCCGCGGCGGGGTCGGCGCGCCGACGCCTTCCCGCCCGAAGACCACCCCGCCGCCGCCAAGCACGTTGCCGGGCAGCGTGGAGATCTCTCCGGTCACGACGTGCGTGGTAGGAGCGGTCGTGATCCGGGTGCGGGCGTCGATGAACACGCGGCCGCCGTCGTGGTCGGCGACGATCCCGGTCACGTTCGCCACGCCGGCCGCGATGCTGCCGAGGACCGTGAGCTCCCTCACCGGCTCGAACGATGCGGGGAACGGCTGTGCCCGTACCTGGTCGACGTCGACGGGGGCGTCCTCGCCGCCCGCGGCGGTCGCTGCCAGCTCGTTCGCAAGTGCGCCGTCGAGGGCGATGCCGGTGCCCGGGATCTCGACCGGACCGGATGCGCCCGTCGGAAGCTGCGAGCGGACCGCGGTCTCCACCGCGCCGTCGGGAGGGACGGGCAGCGGCTCCGGCCGGATCGTGCCGGCGTTCAGGGCCTCGGCGACCGGCGCGTCGCGGTCGAGCGCGACGCTGCGACGCACGGCCATGCTCACCGCCTTGCGGTAGCCGGGGTGGACGAACTCATCGGGGATCGGGCTCTCGTGTAGCGACCGGGCCGCGCTCGCCGAAGCGTGCGCGACGCGGTGCAGCGCCGGGCCGCCGGTCTGCATCGTCTGCCCGACCGTAAGCGGCAGGAGATGGCGTCGGCGCAGCGAGCCGCCCACGGCCGCCGCGAAGTCGAGGCCGCGCAGCTTCTCGTTCGCTTCGCCCAGCGCTCCTGACTGCGACCACGCGCCGTACACGAGCTCCTCTTGGTGCTCGCGCACGGCCCGGCTGCCAAGGCCGGCGGGGGCGCGACTCGTCGGCTCGAAGTTCAGCTCAGAGAACCATTGCGGCGGGGAGCCGGCGCCGATCGCGGCAGCGCCGTAGCGAGGCGCGCGAACCTCGTCGTCGGACTCGGCGCCGTCCTCCGTCGCGACCTCGAGCGCGCCCGCAAGCCGCGCGGCTAGCGCGGGGCCGAGCGCGGCGAGCGTGCGACCGGCGGGCACGAGCGCGCCGCCGAGGTCGGCGATCGCGCCGCCGTCGGCGGGGATCTCCGGCAGTCCCGGTCCCCCCGCCCCGACGAAGAGGGTCCGCCGGCCGAGCTCGTCAGGCAGCTCACGCGCGGCGAGCCGCCGCGCGAGCGTCTCGAAGTCGCCGGCCGCGCCGGTCGCGAAGCGCCAGTGCAGGTAGACCGGCAGCTCGACCAGTTCCGTGGCTGCGCCGCGGCGCCAGGCCGGCGCCGCGGAGGTCCCCGGCGCGGCGTCACCGAGCCCGCGCCGCGCGCCGAGGTCGAACGCCGGCACGACGCACGCGATGTACGGGCGGGCGGGGACCAGCCGTCGCGGGCAGATCAGCCGCGACAGCGCGAGCGCGGGGTTCGTCCGCGCGATCTCGGCGGCCGTCGCCGTCTCGCCGTCTTCGACGAGCACCTGTGCGTGCGCCCATGCCCACGACTCGGCCAGGTCCGGGAGTTGCTCGTCGGCCGAGGCCGGCGACGTGATGCGCAGCACCGGGAGCGGCTGGCCAGGCTCGAGGCTGACGCCCGCCGTCTCCTCCACCACGACCAGGACGATCCACGGCCGCAGCCGCTGCGTTCCGATGTTCGGGCCCGCCGGCGTCGCGAGCCAGGGAAGCTCCGGCCGGTCGAACTCGACCGCGGAGAAGAGGTTCGGCTCGAAGTCGGAGGTGCCCGGGCTCGGCACCCGCCGCACCACGTGGCGGGGATCGACGCCCACGACGTCGCCCGGCCCGGCGACCTCGAGCTGGGTCGTCACGGCGGGCGAGGCCCCCTCGTTGAGGTGGAGGCCGACGTCGAAGCCGGCCCGCGCGGGCAGCTCGCCCACGCCGTCGGGCCCGCGGACCGCGCTGCCCGCGCCGCTGCGAACCCATGGAAGAAACTCGTAGACCGGATCGCTCACGGCCGCGCCTCGTGCGCCTCGACCACGCCCGCGCCGGCCGCGCCGTCACGCGCGAGCTCTTGACGGGCGAGGTGGAACGACCGGTACGCGGCGCCGTCGACCGCCGCCAGGTCCTCGCCGACCACCACGTAGCCCTCGGGGCGCAGGTCCACACGGCGCTCGGGGGCGGCGGCGAAGTACGCGCTGCGGACGGTGCGCTGCGTCGAGGCGGCCGCCCAGAACTGCCCTAGCTCGAACGTCCCCCTCGGCGGCCGCGGGGGCTCGGGGACGGGCCGGTGGTCCTCCGGGATCACGATCGTCTCGTAGACGAGCGGGCGCCGGCGCCCGGTGCCGGCGAAGACCGCGTCCGATCGGGCCCGCACGCCAGCCGGCATGCGCTCGAAGCCCGGCTGCGAAAGTGCCGCCGCCGGGTCTAGGTCGAGGAACTGGGCGGCCGCGAAGTGATCCGTCACGTCGTCGAGCGCCACGTCGTCGCCGATGCCGCTCACGCGTGTGATCACGAAGCGCCGCTCGCCCGACGGGCGCGCCGAGCCGAGCCGGTCGAGCTCCAGCCCGAGCGGCAGCAGCGCCTGGCGAACGCCGAGCTCCCCGAGCGGGTGGATGACCACGAGGCCGTCCCCGCCCGCCACCGGGTCGATCGAGATCAGGCGGCGGCCCTCGGCCGGGGTCGCGCCCGTCCAATTGCGCGCGCTCGCCAGCTCGGCGACGAGCAGCTCCCGGGCATCGACGAGCGCTTGCTGCACCTCGCCTTCGGCGAGCGTCTCGTTGAACGGGATGCTCTTCTTGATGAACCAGATCTTGAAGGTGACCTTCCCTGAGAGCCGGGACGGGGTCGTGCCCTCGTACCGGCCGTGGAAGTCGACTCCCATCAGAGTCGTGCTGCCGCGCTTCAGCGCCGCGCGGGCCTGGAGGTCGGCGACGAAGTGGTAGGTGTCGGTCTCGACGATGACGTCGAGAGCGAAGGTTGCCTCGAACCGCAGCCCGAGCCCGCGCGCCACGAGGTCCGCGCGCACGCCGAACTGCATGGTCGCGGCGGCGATCGCGAAGTAGATCTCGGCCGACAAGCGAAGGTTGCTCCTCTCGAACCGGAAGCCGACACGGTCGAGGCGCGGCACGACGTTGGCCGGCGGAAGCGGGAATTGCGGGTGGAACCCCCCGATGCTGAGCAGGAACATCGGGTCGTCGCCGCCGCTCCGCACTCGCAGCGCGAGCGAGCCCGTGAGCGCGATTCCGACCAGATGCGAGTCCCGCAGGTGGGCGTCGACCGACACCGAGGTGCCGTCGGTCCAGTTGACGACGCCGAGCATGTCGGCGTGGATGCGCAGCACGTCGTGCGGGCGGCTGGGCAGCGCGATGTCGAGGCTGCCAAGCAGGACGAGCTCGCTGTCGTCGGCCCCGGGCCGCCAGCGGCCGAGGACGCCGAGGCGGATGTGTGCGACATCGCCCAGTCCCCAGGTCAACTCGAAGAACAGCGCCGCGGTGGTCGCTCCATGTTCGATCGGGAACACCGTGCGCAGCGTCTGGAAGATCCGCGCCGCGTTGCGGATCGGATCGTCGGGGAACATCACTTGGTCGAGCGCGCCGGTGCGCAGGCCGTCTCGCAGCGCCGAGAGGTCGTAGCCGTGGTTGACGGCGATCATGCCGCCGACGCCCGTCAGGGAGAAGCCCCAGCCGAGCTCCCAGCGGAAGCGCGCCGCAAGGGACACCAGCAGCGCGCTGTCGGCGGTGCCCTCGAGCTTCGTCGTGTAGAGCACCACCGCCTGGAGGGTCAGGTCGACGCTCTTGAAGTCGAGCGTCACCTCGAACGCGCCGGCGTACTCGCCGCGGTCCCGGTCGAGCAGCAGCATGCCGCCGCCCTTGACCATCTTGATGTCGACCCGCAGGCCGATGCCGGCGGGGGCGATGAAGTCGCTGAGGAGGTCACCGGTATCGATGTCGACCTTCAGACGGATGCCGATCCGGTCGACCGTCGCGTGGAAGTAGCTCCCGACGTCGAGCGAGGCGCTCGTCGTCAGGTCGACCCCGACCGAGCGACCGGCATCCGTGCCGGGTGGGACGAGCTCGACGCGTACGTGCTGGAAGCGCAGCCCCTTGAGCTTCAGCCACGGCGTTGGGACCGTGAAGCCGAGCGGCGTGCCGCCGCTGATGTAGACGCCGCGGCTGGCGGTCCAGCCGATCGAGAACGTGAACGGGAGCCGGGTCGGTCCGTCGAGCAGCTCCGCGCCGGGCTCGGCGGGCTTGTCCGGGTCCGGCTTGGGGTCGATCACGATCGCCGCGTCGCCGACCGTCAACTCGAGCGAGAGGTCGTTCGCGACGAGACCACCCGAGAACGCGACCCCCCCGATCTCCCAGCGCCGCCGGGTGTCGTCCGGAAAGACGAGCTTGGTGTCGCTCGGCGGGCGGCGCAGGTCGAACAGGACCGACGCCGGCCCCCCCGCGCCGCCGTCGAGCCGGAACGGCTCGGGTGAGTCCGGCAGAGGAATGAACGCCGTCGCCGCCGAGGGCGCCGCGAGCCGGAAGCGGGTGCCGGGCGGGCGGACGGGCTCCGAAGTGGCGGGGTCCACCTCGCCGCCGGGGGTCTCTATCTCGAGCGCGCCGCCGAGCCCTAGCATGATCGCCGGCCCGCGGTGCTCAGCCGACACGAAGGCCATGCTGATCAGGGCCTCGGCGGCGAGCTCGGCCGAGCTCGTCTCGTCGTCGATCAATCGCTGCCGAAACGCGATCGTCACGGAGCGCTCGCTGATCTGCTGGGCCGGGTGGTCGAGGATGGTGGGATCGGGGTCCCAGCCGTAGAGCCAGTCGACCTCGTCGACGCCGAAGACCCGGCCCAGCACGAGCGAGCCGAGCACGCTACCGGCCGGGAGCAGGGCAGCGTAGTCCGTCACCTGCGAGCCGCTTCCGTCGTCCGGCGGCTGTGGCACGAACAGCCGCGTGAACACGTCGCCGGCCTTGTCCCAGTCGATCCGCAGCAGATCGTCGCTCACGACGCCGAGCAGGCGCGCCCCCGCAAACGTGATCGGGTAGCGCTGGCGGACGCGCGAGGCGCCCGCGATCTCGAGCAGGCGCAGCCCCGCCTCCTTGAGCTCGTCTTCGTCACCGCCGCTCGCCAGTGCCCGCACGCTCTGCTCGACCAGCGTGATGACGGCCGTGATCCCCTCCATGATCTCGGCCGCGTCCTCGAACTCGGCGAGCTTGGACGAGGCCTCCTCGAGCTCCGCGAGCGGAAGGGGGGCGACGTCATCGCGCGGCTCGAGCTCGACGGCGATCGTGAGCTCGCGCCGGGCGGGCACGTAGTTGAACGCATCGATCAGCGGCTCGGCGGCGGCGGCGATGCCCTTGCCGATCGAGCGCAGGACACCGACGGTTCCCATCAGTTCTCGATCTCGATCGTCGGTGGCGGGTCGGGAACCGGCTCGAGGCTCGACTCGTGGCGCGTCAGCACCTCGCCGCGCACGCCGGCGTCAGCGTGCTCGATGCGCGAGTACAGATCGTGGATCACACGCAACCCGTCGGTCCCTGGCTCGGCCGCGAAGTACACCTCGCTGATGTTGTGTGGGTAGAGGAGCGTGCGCACCTGGGCCGAGTTGCGCATCGCGGCCTGGTGGCGCTGGAGAGTCTGCGCGTAGCCTGCAAACGGGCTCGTGGCGTCGATCTCGGGGAACGGCGCCAACAGCGAGCCGAGCTGGCTCGAGCGCAGGTCGTCGGGGCGCTGATCGGACAGCAGCGCGAGCCGATAGGCGAAGTCCGTCCGGCGCCGCTGGACCGCGCCGGGCGGCCAGCCCGCCGCCGGCACGCGAACCGGCGTCTCCTTGAGCTTTAGCTCGAGGTAGAGCCGGTCGTGGACGCCCTCGATCGGCGGCGTGTCGCTGCGCTCCCACTTCAGCGTGGTGGCCCGCGACGAGACATGGCGGACCCTCGCGCCGCTCGCGTGGGGCGCCGCCGTCGTACCCGGCAGGCCGCGCTCGACCTGCCACGGCGAGGACCCGCCGGGTCCGGCCGTGGCGAGCATCAGCTCGTCGTCGACCATGATCCTGAAGGGCTCGCCCTGGAGCGCGGTCGGCGCCGGCGTCGCGACGCTGATCGAGGTGGTCGTCGCGTCGGCGATCGCGTCGCTGAGCGTGGTGCCGAACTCGGTCGACGCGCCCAGCTGGATCAGGTCCTGGAACGGACGGAATGCGCGCAGGACGAGCAGCACCAGCGGCGGGTCCCAGTGGTTGCGCGCGGCGCTCCCCGTCAGCTGCACGATCCGCGCCGATGCTCCGGGCAGGTTCTGCGTGAGCCACGTGTCGATCGAGAGGCTGACGGAGAAGTGCACGTCGCCCGAGAGGATCACGACACGCGGATAGGTCGAGAGGCGCTCGAGCAGCTGCTCGTAGGCCTGGCGGTCCCCGTACCAGAGCTCGACCTCAGACCTCGCCGAGCTGATCAGGGGGTGGTCCGGGTGCCGCCCCTCCGGATGGTCGGCGTCCTCACCCTCGCCCTTCAACACGGTGAGGAGGTCGACGACTGCGGCTGTGTGCGGCTGACCGATGTCGTCGACGAGCGGCGGATGCACGACCGGCGCCGGCGATAGCAGCACGAGCAGCTCAAGCCCCGCCGGCAGCGGTCCCTCCGGGATCTCGTCCTCGATCTCCTCGGCTCGCATGAGCGCCGGCGGCCCGAAGTCGCTCGGGAAGTCGCGATGGCTGCGCGTGTCAATCGCGAGCAGCCGGTGCGCCGGCCCGTCGACGCTGAAGCCGAACCTGACCGGGACGTCGGCGGGCACGACCCGTAGGCCGAGCAGAGCCTCGGCGGTCGCGCGGTCGCCGTCGGCAATGGCGTCAAGCAGCCGCCCGTTGACGGTCGCCGGCGCGCCCGCCGGCGGGTCGAACGCGCGCGGGTCGTTCCCCCACGTCTGGAACACGGTCGCGGCCGACAGCGCGTTGAGGACCACGCGCCGCCCGAGCGGCGCCTCGTGCGTGCGGCGGCGGTGGCGCGCAGTCAGGTTCCAGTCGTCCGTGATCTCGTGGTCGTCGAAGAGCATGTAGGTCGGCACGTTCGCGAGCACGCGGGCGACCTTTGCGAGCGCCGCACGGAAGACGCGTGCCGCCTGCGTCTCGTCGGCCCATTTCCTGCGCAGCTCACGCATCTTCGCCTCGGCCTCCGCAGGCCGGCCCGCAAGTCGCGTCTCGAAGTCGCTGAGATGGTCCCGGTGCTGGGAGTCGATCCCGCTCAGGTCGGGGAAGGCGTCGGTACCGGGGATCGCCCGCCACACCGACGTGCTCCAGCAGAGCGCGTAGAGGCCGCAGTACTCGGCCAGCGAGAAGACGTGGCTCTGGCCCGAGTTGCAGGTGAACTTGGCGTCGAGCGAGCAGATCCGTCTGCGGTGGAGCGGCGGCAGATGGTTCGTGTCGACGATCAGCGACCCACCGTCGGCGAGCGGGAGCTCCTCGGTCGCGCCGCCGATCATCTCCCGGCCAACGGCGTTGGCCATCGGCAGCAGCGGCGCCGCGACCCTGTCGGCGTAGATCTGATCGCCGGTCAGCACAAGCTGGTGCGGCGGCGGCGTCGAGCCCTCGATCCGCGATCCGATCAGGTCGTCGACGTAGGCCATCGCGTCATCGCCGGCCGAGTCCGTGCAACGGCAGCTCGCCTGCACGACGCGCAGGTCCTCGACGCGGGCGGGGCAGGTCATGAATCCCGGGAGCTTGTCCTCGCCGTAGCCGAGCGGCACGCTCGCCGGCGCCTCGGCGTCGGAGCCGACGACGCGGCCCTCGGCGAGCAGCCCGTTGGCGCGCAGGTCGGTCAACCCGCCGCCGTCGGTGGTCATCATGAGGTCGTAGCTGTGGCGGCGGCCAGGCAGCAGCGGCGCGCCGATCTCCGCGACCACGACGGCGACGTGCAGGCTCTCGCCGAATCGCCGAGTGCGCGCCGTCCCGCTCGCGACCGGCGAAGCGCCGGAGCGCACGACCCCGGGCTGCCCGGCCCGGGCCTCCTGGACGCCCTCCCAGATGCGCAGCTCGACGGAGGCCGCTCTGCTGAGCGCGACGAAGACGGACGCCACCCGGCTGTCGACTCGGCGGACGATCGGCCCCACGACGACCAGCGGCAGGGTCACAGCGGCGAACCCCGAGCGCGCGACCCAAGCACCTGCCTATCCTCTCCGATCCGCCACGTCGGCGCGCCACTGCGTGTGCGTGCCGGAAACTCGGTTCGGCTGAAGGGTGACTTCGGCGGACCTTGTCCGATTGCGCCAGCCGCTGGTGCGACGCGCTTGAGCGTGCGCCGCTGGTGCTGATTCCGTAGGGTCAAGACCATCGACGGGGACGGGGCAATCCGGCTGTTGGGCTCGCTCACGTATTGGGTCGCCCGGCGTCTGTTCGAGATGGTGGTGCTTCGGCTGCGCTCGGATCGGTCGAAGGAGCTCGAGATCCTGGTGCTGCGCCACCAGCTGCATGTGTTGCAGCGTCAGGTCGGCCGACCGCGGCTGCGGCCCGCTGACCGGCTGCTGCTGGCCGCGCTCAGCCGCTCGCTGCCAAGGCCGGCGTGGTCGTCATTCTTCGTGTCGCCTGTAACGCTTTTGCGCTGGCATCGCCAGCTGGTCGCGCGCCGCTGGACGTACCCGCGGCGCAGCGTCGGCCGCCCGAGGACGGATAGGGGCAGGTGCGAGCTGGTGCTGCGCATGGCGCGTGAGAACCCGACGTGGGGCTACCGGCGCATCCACGGCGAGCTGGTTGGCCTGGGGATCGCGCTTGCGCCGAGCACGATCTGGGCGATCCTGCGCCAGCACGGTGTCGAGCCGGCGCCGCGGCGGGCGGAGCTGAGCTGGTCGCAATTCCTGCGGGCGCAGTCGTCGGCGATCATCGCCTGCGACTTTCTGACCGTCGACACCGTCTGGCTGCGACGCTTGTACGTGCTCTTCTTCATCGAGCTCGGGAGCCGCCGCGTCCACTTCGGCGGCGTGACCGCCAATCCGCACCAGCGCTGGGTGAGCCAGCAGGCGCGCAACCTGGTGATGACGCTTGCCGAACGAGAGCGGCCAGCCCGCTTCCTGATCCGCGACCGCGACAGCAAGTTCACGCGCAGCTTCGACGAGGTCTTCCGCTCCGAGGGTATGCGCGTGATCCGCACACCAGTGCAGGCGCCGAAAGCGAAGGCGCACGCCGAGCGCTGGGTGGGCAGCCTGCGGCGTGAGTGCCTCGACCGGCTTCTGATCGTCGGCCGCCGCCAGCTCGAGCAGGTCGTGCGCGCCTACATCAGGCACCACAACGAGCACCGACCGCACCGCTCGCTCGAGCAGCGCCCACCGCTCGCCAAAGCGCCACCGACGGAGGCGCCGCCGCCGAACCAGATCGGTCGCCGTGACCGGCTCGGCGGTTTGCTCCACGAGTACCACGCGCTCGCCGCATAGACCGCCGGCGCCGCAGCCGTGCCTTCCGTCTTTGCCGTCAAGCGAGTTCGACTCAGCCCCGTGCACGTCGAGCCGACACACTCTTGCCAAATTGGGCGCGACCTGATATCCGCGCGCGCGCGCGTGAAACATACGAAATGCCCGCGTCAAACCCGAGGAAACTAGAGAACGGAGTTCTCGGCACCCACAGGCGTAGGTTCGTAAACTCGGTCGTGCAGATTTGCAGCGAAAATCGTCTGGCCCGCGCCGCGCGGCCGAGCTGAAAGTGGACGCGCCAGTCGTCGCGACGTACGCGCCAGTGCGACCCGAGGCTGAGCCGACAGCAGACGGGCAAGTCTACTGAGTGGAGTGCCCCCGTTTTGGTGGACACCTGAGCGCTTGGTCGGCATTGTCCGGCTGGGCGGGAAGGATGCGCCACCATGCCAAGGGGATCGAACTTTCATAAGCCGTACCCGCCGGAGTTCCGGCGTGAAGCTGTTGAGCTGCTCCGCAGGTCGGGTCGGCCGCTGAGGGAGATCGCGGTCGATCTCGGGATCTCGACCGAGACGCTGCGGAT
>WNGB01015397.1_pt1 | contig 10126 bp, 9 predicted proteins | sample 5400681 | NCBI WGS metagenome assembly WNGB01 (sample SAMN13153367, study PRJNA577476) | soil metagenome | isolation source: 115 cm soil or saprolite under grassland replicate 2 | place: USA:California | collected 2016-06-15
ACCACGGCACAGCCGAGCACCGCCCGCGCCTGGCGCACGAGCCCCGGCCGGGCTGGTGCGGCGCCAAGGCCCACGACCAGCAACGACGACAGGTCGTAGCGTTGCACGTCGGCGATTGCCAGCATCGCCTCGACCATGCTCGGGCTGGCGGCGAGGATGTTCACCCGCTCGCGCTCGATCAGCTCGAGCAGGCCTCTGGGATGGAACCGCTCCGTCAGCACCATCCGATGGCCGCCCAGCAGCGCGTGCAGGGCAACGCGGAAGCCGGCGATGCTGTGCAGCGGCAGGGGGGTCGTCCAGGTCTGCGGCCCGATGCCCCGCAGCAACCGGCCGCGGTAGCGCCACAGCAGCGTGGCCACGCGCTTGGCGGTCTCGGCCGGCGAGCCTGAGAAGAAGCGCGTGTACAGCTCCTCCATGGCCAGGAACGAGTCGACCAACCCCTCGTGGGTGTGCAGCACCCCTTTCGGCGTTCCCGTGGTGCCGGTGGTGTAGAAGATGGCCGCCAGATCGTCCGGCTCGGCGTCGACGCTCATGGTCTCCGTCTGCTCGCCGCCCGCGACGACGACGTCGTTGAGCTGTCGGGTCCCCGGGGGCGCGTCGGGACCGGCGAAGATCAGCTCCGCTTGACTCGAGCTCGCCTGCCGCAGCTCGACCAGACAGGCCCCGAGGTCGTTTCCCGGGACTCGCGGGACGGCCAGGATCAGCGCGGGCAGCACGTCGTCGACCACGAAGGCGACCTCGCGGGACTTGCTGGCCGGGTTGACGGGGACGGCCACCCCACCGGCCCTGGCGACGGCGAAGAGGCCACAGAGCATCTCCCATCCGTTCGGCAGCAGCAGCACGACCGAGTCGCCTTGGGACAGACCGAACTGACGCAGCCCGACGGCCAGCCTGCTGACCTCAGCGTCGAGCTCTCTGTAGGTCAGGCGACGACCCGGAGTCGTCAGGGCGATCCTGTCCGGGACATGGCTCGCGGTGGCGCTGAGCGCCTCCGCGAGCGTCATGCCCTGGCTCACGCCGGTGCTGCTCGGGCTCCGCTGCTGCGTCGCCATGGCATCGCTCACTTGGTCGACAGCTCGACCGGCAATGCCCGCAGCGCCCGGATCGCCGCCGGCTCCGGCCGCCACTGCAGGGGCTCGGTGATGCGCCCGATGCGCGGGAAACGGTCCAGCAGCATCGACAGGGCGATCTCCGACTCCAGGCGCGCCACCCAGGCGCCGAGGCAGGCATGGACGCCGGTGCCGAACGACAGTGGCCGGGGATCGGGGCGCCGCAGGTCGAGGCGGTCAGGGTCGGTAAACCGCTCGGGGTCGCGGTTGCCCGCGCCGATCAGCAGGATGATGCGGGACCCGCCGGGGATCACTTTGCCGCCGATCTCGAGGTCATGCGGTGTATAGCGTCCATGGAGCTGGGCAGGCGAGTCGTAGCGCAGCAGCTCGTCGACGGCGTTGGTGAGCACGGAGCGGTCGCCGCGCAGCACCTCGCGCTGGTCCGGGTTCTGCAGCAGCGCGAGGATGCTGTTGCCGAGCATGTTGACGGTCGTCTCGTAGGTTGCGCCCAGCAGCAGGATGACGTTGGCCACCAGCTCGTCGTCGCTGATGAGCCGGCCGCCTTGCGTGGCCCCGAGAAGCTCCGACAGCAGGTCGTCACGCGGAGCGCGGCGTCGCTCGGCGATCTGGCCGCGGAGGTAGGCGTCGCACGCCAGCACCGCGTCGGCCATCTTGCGGATCATCTCGGGGTTGAGGACGGACACCAGGATGCGGCCGATCGACGCAGCCCACTGGCGGACCTGCGCGCGGTCCTCAGACGGGATGCCGAGCCACTCGGAGAACATGGTCATCGGCAGCGGTTGGGCGAACTCGGCCAGCAGATCCACCGACCGGTCGGTGGGCAGCCGGTCGAGCAGCTCCTCGACCTTGGCGGTGACCAATGGCCGGACCGCCTCCACCGCCCGGGGAGTGAAGAACCGGCCCATCAGGCCCCGGAACCGCCGGTGCTCCTGCCGATCGGTGAACAGCAGCCAGCGCCCGACCTTCGCCGCGGGACCGGAAGGGTCCTTCATCGCATCCTTGAGCCGGTTGATCGTCTGCTCGCCGAAGAACTCCAGGCTGGGATCCCGCTGCAAGGCCACAATATCCGCGTAGCGGCTGAGCGCCCAGAATCCCAGCGGGCTTCGATGCACCGGATCCTCGTCACGGAGCCGGCGGTACGCGGGATACGGGTCCGCGCGCAGCCCCGGATCGAAGGGGTTGTACAGCAACGGACGCTTGGTGTTCAGCACGCCACCGCCCGGTCTCGCGAATGCGAGTGTTGTATCCGGCTATTCGTATATGTAAGGCTTGCATGGTGAGGCCGCTGTGTCAACGCAAGCCCATTGCATCGTGAAGGGATCGCCGCCATCTCCTTCAGGGGAAGGGGCCCTGCTGCACAGGGCACCACGCGATGTGCCGCTCACGGTCGCCCAAGCCGTGCGTCTGGACGATTTCGTCGGCCGCGCCGTTGCAGAGCTCGGATAAGGGATTGCCGTGCGAATTTTCGTGACCAGCGACGACGGGACCGGAGCACCCGGGTTGGCGGCGCTCAGCCAGAACATGCTGGCGGCCTTCCCCGACACGGTGGTGGCGGCTCCAGTGAGCGATTGCGGTGGCTGTGGGACCTCGGTCCGCGCCGACACGCTATGGCCAGGCAATGGCTACACTGGCCGCTCGGAGTCGCCGTCAAGCCGAGTGCACGCGCTCTTCGCACCCCCTGCCGCCCTCGTCCTCGCGGCCTGCGACGGGGTTTTCGGCCCACCGCCGGACCTGGTCGTCGTCGGGGTCAACTACGGGCCAAACGTCGGCCGGGCGATGCTGCATTCCGGGACGTTCGGCGCGGCCCTCACCGCCGCCACCGCGGGCGTGCGTGCCGTGGCCGTCAGTCTCGACGACGTCTATTCCACCGGCGGGCGAGAGGACGGGCTCATGCACTGGGAGACGGCCGTGGCCGTCGCGCTGCCGCTGGTGCGGTGGCTGGCGCGGACCCCTCCCGGCACGGCCCTGAACGTCAATGTGCCCAACCGCCAGTTGCATGCGATCCACGGGGTGCGGGCGGCGCGGCCTGCGGCCAGGAGGCACACGCTTCGCCTCGACCAGGAGCGGGGCCGCCTCGAGGAGTGCCCAGGAGCCCCCTTCGACCTTGGGCAGGAGAAGGAGGGCAGCGACATGGCACTGCTTGCGGCTGGTTATGTCACTCTCACGCCGCTCGGGCTCCTCACCGGCGGTGTCGTCGACCCGTGTCCCGTCGCGGACTGGCTGGAGGCAACCCTTACCGAGGAGGGCAACCGTGAGCGCACGCCCGGGGGATGACGCTCCCCTCAGCATCGTGATCCCGACCCGCAACCGCCTCGGCTTCCTCCAGGAGTGCCTGGCGTCGATCATGTCCGGGCCCCCGACGTGGCGCGTGATCATCGTCGACGACGCCTCCGACGACGGCACGGAGGAATGGCTGGGGGCGCTCAACGACGCGCGCGTCGAGACGGTCACCCTCCCAGACCGGAGCGGTGCGGCTGCGGCGCGAAACCAGGGGCTACAGCGGGTGGACACCCCCCTGGTGATGTTCATGGACGACGATGACCTGCTGATCAGCGCGGCGGCCGACGAGCTCGCCGGCCGCCTCCTCGCCCAGCCGACGGCGGTCGCGGCGGTCGGGAGGAGCGTGGATCTGGACGAGCAGGGACAGTGCCAGCCGCGCCTGGGCCCGTCCCAGCCGCGAGTCGACACGGTCTTCGCGGAGGTGCTCGCCGGCTGGTGCCCCTCGCAGGGCGCGGCGGTGTTCCGCACCGAGGTCATCCGAGCGGCCGGTGGGTGGTCCACCAACGTCACGGTTCCGTGCGAGGACTACGAGCTGTGGCTTCGCATCGCCCAAGTGGGGCCGGTCGCGCTGAGCCCCGCAGTCGCCGTGCAGTTCAGGATCCACGAGAACCAGCGCACCTGGCACGAGGAGGAGGCGATGCACTGCGTCGCCAAGGAGTTGTCACGCAACGCCGCCCGCCGCTCGAAGGCCCCGCTGAAAGCGGCACGGGTGCACCTGGCGGCATGGAACCGCTACCGGGCCGCGAGCCTCAACGACAGGGGGCACCTCCTCGCCGCCGCCGCCTCCTACCTGGCGGCCATGCTGCTCTCGCCGGAGCTGAGGCGGTCGGTTGTCATGGGACCCGACATGCGGGACGAGCTGCGCCGCATCGCTGGCGAGATCCGGCGCCGGCGACCCCTCACGAAGACCGGCTGAGCTGGGGCACCTGGAGAGCCTGCGGCGAGAACTGCCGCTCGTAGAGCCTGGCGTACAGGCCCCCGAGCTGCAGCAGCTCGGCGTGGGTTCCTCGCTCCACGAGCCGACCCCGGTCGAGCACGAGGATCAGGTCGGCGGCCAGGATGGTCGACAGCCGGTGCGCGATCACCAGTGAGGTGCGTCCCTCGAGCAGGGGCCGCAGGGCCGCCTGGATGAGATGCTCGGAGATGGTGTCCAGGTGCGACGTCGCCTCGTCTAGGATGAGGATCTGCGGGTCCTTGAGGATCACGCGAGCGATGGCGAGGCGCTGCTTCTCGCCGCCTGACAGGCGGTGCCCCCGCTCGCCGACAAGCGTGTCGTAGCCATCCGGCAGCGAGGTGATGAAGTCGTGCAAGTGGGCGGCCTTGGCCGCCGCCACCAGCTCGTCGTCGCCTGCCTCGACGCGGGCGTAGCGAAGGTTGTCGCGGATGCTCGCGTGGAACAGGTAGGTGTCCTGGAAGACGATGCCGATGTGGCTGCCCAGTGACTCGAGGGTGAGCTCGCGCACGTTCTGGTCGTCGATCAGCACGCGGCCGTGTTGCGGATCGTAGGAGCGAGACACCAGGTAGGTGAAGGTCGACTTGCCGGCGCCGGTCTGGCCGACCAGCGCGACGAGCTGCCCGGGCTCGATCCGCAACGACAGGTCCTTCAGGGCGGGGCGGTTGTCGGGCCGGTAGGCGAAGGTGACGTCCTCGAAGGCGATCGCGCCCCGGCACGCTGTCATCGGGCGGGCGCCCGGGGCGTCGGTGACGGTGACCGGCATGTCGAGGAGGTCGAACAACCGCTGGAACAGCGCCAGCGAACCGGTCACGTTGACGTGCAGGGTGGCAAGATCGATGGCGGCGTTTGACACCCGCCGCATGAGCACGACGACGAAGGTCACGATCGTGCCGACGGTGGCCTGGCCATTGAGCACGAGGTAGCCGCCATACAGCCACAGCAGCGCCGGGCCGGCGACCCCCAGCACCTCCATGAGGAGCTGGAACCAGCGCTTGATCATGGCCTCGCGCAGCTCCAGATGCTGGAGCTCGTCGTTCATGCGCCGGAAGCGCGCTCGCTCGTCGCGCTGTCTGACGAATGCCTTGACGAGGAGGATCCCGGAGAGTCCGAGCACCTCCTGGAGATAGGCGGTCATCCGTCCGAGCTGCTCCTGGGTTCGCTTGCGCGCCGTGAAGGTCTTTCGCCCGGTGTGGCGGGTCGGCAGGATGACCAGTGGCCCCGCAATCAACGGCAGGAGCAGCGCCAAGCGCCAGTTGAGCACGAACATGAACGTCAGCGTGGCCGGCAGCACGATCAGGTTGTAGATCATCCCGAAGATGGTGCCGCTGACGACGTCCTCGACCCCTCGCACGTCGTTGTTGATCCGGCTCATCACCTCACCGGTGCGGCTCTCGGTGAAGAACCCGACCGACTGGTCCAGCAGCCGGTCAAAGATCTGACCACGCAGGTCGAACATGATCTTCTGGCTGATCGAGGTCTCCAGGTAGGCCTGGGCGACCCCGAACAGGCCCCCGACGACCGCCGCCAGCAGGCCGACCGCAACCAGCATCGCGACCTGCGAGAAGCCCCCGTCGGGACGGGTGAGGTAGTCCAGGAGCTCCTTGGTGACCAGCGCGGGGACCAGGCCCAGGATGGCACCGGCAGTGATCAGGATCAGGACGATCAGCCCTCGGCGCCAGTGCGGCAAGAAGTAGCGGACCACACGTCTGCGGAGCTTGCGGTCGTGGCGGGCCCGGATTGCGTCCTCGTCCAAGTCGGCGGTCAGGCTCTCGCCGCAATTGTCCATTCGAGCAGGGTAGCCCCCATCCAACCGGGGCGTAAAGCGCGGAACGCACGAGTCCGCGTTCAATGATGGCCCTGTGGGAATTGAGCTTTTTCTGCGATAGCGTCTCGTCGTGACCGTCGCGGAGCGACGCCTGATCGCTCACGGAGGACGACATGCCACCAGACGTCGGCGACATGAGACCGCCGGGGACCCGGCCCATGTCACCCGAGGAGCTGGACAGGCTGTACGCCGTGAGCCCGGATCCCTGGAACCACACCGGTAGCTGGCACGAGCAACGCAAACGCGAGCTGATGGTCGCCTCCCTGCCCAAGCAGCACTACAGTCGCTGCTACGAGCCTGGCTGCTCGATCGGCGAGCTGACCAGGCTGCTGGCACCACGTTGCGGCGAGCTGGTGCTGGCTGTCGACTGCGCCGCGGCGGCGGTGCAGAGCGCGCGGCAGGCGACGCAGGGGCTCGACCACGTACAGGTCCAGCGGGCGGTGCTCCCTGAGCAGCTTCCCGACATGAAGTTCGACCTGATCGTGGTCAGCGAGCTGCTCTACTACTTCCCCGACCGAAAGGCCTGGAACGTGGTCGCCGAGATCCTCGAGCTGCTGGCGCCTGGCGGCGACATCGTGGCGGTCCACGCGCAGGACGGGAAAGGCCGCGCCGGTGCCGACCTCCACCGCGTGCTCTTCGCCCACCGGCACCTGGTCCCGCTCGTCCATCACGAGGACCAAGGGTTCACCCTGGATGTGCTCCGAGAACGGGAATAGACGAAAGCGATGCTCGCTGCTGGCCGCATTGGCCCGCCGACGGTACCGTAGGCTCAGCGCTTGCGGGCGCCAGAGCATTGCGAGCCGTTCAGCAGGGAGGCCAGCGGGGTGGCACGGCCAGCCATCATGACCTCGAAGCCGATACCCTTGCCAGAGCACGAGCTCCTGGCCCGGGTCTTCAGGACTCTTGGCGATCCCAGCCGGCTACGCATGCTCGAGTTGCTGGTCGAGCGGGGGGAGATGACCCAGTCGGAGCTCATCGGCCACGTCGGCGTGATGCAGTCGCGTGCCTCTGAGCACCTGTCCTGCCTGGTGTGGTGCGGCTTCGTTGAGTCCCGTCGGAGCGGGCGGAGTGTCCTGTACCGGGTCATCGACGACCGCGCCATCGAGTTCTTCCGTCTCGCCAGGGAGTTCCTCGCCGACAACGCGGCTGCGCTCGGTTCCTGTGCGGTGCTGGCGAAGCAGCCCACCGCGACCGGTTCCTGACCTCCCGCAGGAGCTGCCGCTCACAACCGAGGCTGGGCGTGGAGCGAACGTTCCTTGACTGGGCCGTCGATATATCCGTTAAATCGAATGATATTCGGCTTACCAGAAGCTAGACGTGACGGGTGCTTAGGCGCGATCATTCCTCTTCGTAGGACTAGCGCCCTTCGCGGGGTGGGATGAACACGAGACCGCCGCCTGAGACCGTCGTCACCCCCCGGGAGGGCAGTGATGAGCTATAGCGACCAGGCCGGGAAGATCTCCTCCGGACTTGCGCTCGGCACTCCGCCGGTCGCGCTGGCGTTCGTCGCGGAGCCGCCAGCCGGCGTTGCCTCGACCGACCGCGCGGTCCCGTCCTCGTGCACCTTCTGGCGCCAGGCCGAGCAGGGCGTCTTCTACGCCTCGGCTGAGCAGCACTTCAATTGTCCCGTCGGCGCCATGGTGATGGGTTTCCAGCTTCCCGAGGCCCTGCAGGAGCAGCTCGGCGGGCTGGTCGGGAAGATGTGCGAGTGCGGATATCTGGGCGCCGAGGAGGCCGCGAGCATCCCGTCGGTCGGCCGCGGCAGCGCCGGCATCGTATACGGTCCCTTGGCCGACTTCCCGATGGCGCCCGACGTCGTGCTGCTGTGGCTCACACCAGCCCAGGCGATGTTGTTCAGCGAGGCTGCCGGCAGCGCGAGCTGGTCCGACTCACCGGCGACGGCGACGGCGACCGGCCGTCCGGCCTGTGCCGCCCTGCCGCTCGCCATGGTCAACGGCAGGACGAGCCTGTCGCTGGGCTGTATGGGTATGCGGACCTTCACCGATGTGGCCGACGACCGGCTCCTGGCGGCGATTCCCGCGGCCGAGGTCGACGAGTTCGTCGGGGCGCTCGAGCGGACGATGGCTGCCAACGAGGAGATGCGCTCCTTCTACCAGGAGCACAAGCAGCAGTTCTCGGGCGCCAGCAGCTAGTCCCGCCGAGCTGGTGCCTCCTGAGCCGGGATTGCAGGCAGCGGCGTTGGCGGTGGGTGCCTGCGGACTCGAACTCGCCGGCCCATGAACAGCAGTGCCACCACCAGCAGCGCGGCGGCGTAGACCACACTGATCGCCACCGCCGTCCGCACCGGGTAGCTCGAGCCGAGCGAGCTGTCGATCAGCCGCTCCGGCCCGTAGAACGGCAGAACCTTCGCAAGCCCCACCGACGGGTCGAGGCTGAGCTGGATGCCCACCACCCCGATCAGGATCAGCGTGGCCTCGAGCTCTCGCGGCACGAGCGCGCCCACCGCCAAGCCGAACGGGACCGCCACCAGCGCGACCATCGCGACGCCGATGCCCAGGACCCATGGTCGGGGCGGGTTGGACACCGCGGCCATGATCGCCGCCGACCCTCCGACGATCGGCACGCTCAGCGCCACGAGGCAGAGCAGTCGACCGGCCATCAGCTCCCGCGCCCGAAGGCTGGCCAAGGCGAGGCGCTCGTCGACGCGGCGTGCGGCGAGCACCGCGAAGATCGCCACCCCGGCCATGGAGAACGCCATCGCGATCCCGCCAGGAATGGGGGCGTGGCGGTCGTGTGGGGCCAGCGCGCCGTAGAACGACAGCGGCAGCGCGACGAGCAATCCGAGCGCGAGCCAACGTCGGGAGAGGTCGCGGCCCTGCATCTCAGCGATCGTCACGATCCGGCCAGCGGCGTTGCCCATGTCAGCCCACCTTTCCCGACTCCGGTTCGACTTCCGCTGCGGCCATGGCTCGGCCTGCCGTCGGGATCGACAGCTCGACGATGCGATCCACCCGGTCGAGCTCGGCCAGCAGGTGGGTGACCACCACCACCGCCCTGCCCTCGTCGCGCCAGGTCTGCACGTGGTCCCAGAAGTTCACATAGGCCCCTCGGTCGAACCCCTGATAGGGCTCATCGAGCAGCAGCACCGGCGGATCGCCGAGCAGCGCGAGCGCCACGTTCAGCTTCTGTCGCGCGCCGCCAGACAGCTCCCGTGCCACATCTCCGTGCTCGGAGGAGAACCCGAACCCTTGCAGCAGCTTCTTGCCCTGCATCACTGCCGCCGTGCGGGACAGTCCCACGGCGCGCCCGAACAAGACCATATGCTCGTCGGCGGTGAGCAGATCGAACACCCCGGGTTCCTGAGGGCAATAGCCAATGCTGCCAGCGGCGAGCACCTGGCCCGCGTCCGGCGCCGACAGCCCCGCGCAAATCCGCAACAGCGTGGTCTTGCCGGCGCCGTTCTCTCCCACCAGCGCCACGACCTCACCAGCCCAGACTCGCAGCTCGGCGTTGCGGAGCACCGGCTTGGTCCTGCGTCGGAAGGACTTCCAAATGCCGGTCGCCGACAGCAGTGGCGGCTCGTTGGGTGTCATGAACCCTCCTGGCACCGAGCGCTCTTGAACTACGATCCAAGATCGTACTAGATCGCATAGTAGGTGGAGATCAGACCCCTTGGAGCGCCCGCAGGGCCAGGTAGGCGCCGACGGTCAGGGGTAGGCACGACAGGCTGAGCGGCAAGACCAGCGAGCAGATCGCACCCGCCACTCCGGCAGCCCTGGCCGGCAGGCAGAGCGGCCGGGGCGGGATCAGCATGCGCTGGATCCGCCGAACGGCCACCGGACCGCCGGCGCCGAGCGCGGCGCCGGGCGCGGGGTCGCCAGTGACGTCGAGCAGCGCGGTCGCCAAGACGACCCGGCCGTGCTCGCGCGCGGCGATATCGTCGGCTCGCAGCTCCACCAGGGCCGCGATCTCTGAGCAGGCATGGCGAAACAGCGGAAGACCGGGAAACGCCAAACCGAAGGCCCGTGCCGCCAG
>WNGB01015398.1_pt1 | contig 10126 bp, 6 predicted proteins | sample 5400681 | NCBI WGS metagenome assembly WNGB01 (sample SAMN13153367, study PRJNA577476) | soil metagenome | isolation source: 115 cm soil or saprolite under grassland replicate 2 | place: USA:California | collected 2016-06-15
AGGGGAAAGCTGCTTTGGTGATGTTATTACTAAAATGGTCATTCTTTCACTCACATAGACATAAGTGCACTTAAATAGAAAAGGAAGATCACCACCTTTGGCCAAATTGAGTTGGATATATAGGTAATCAGGGTTACAGAACCCATCTACATACTTTATTTTATCAAAATCCATCAGGAATGGGTGGATGCAGCTCAGGATCACTGGATGTAGTTGTGAGGTTGATATTTCGCTTTTCTGGCTCATTTTTGGTCCTTTTTCTTTGATTTAAAGTGGTAGATACATGTATTCAAGGCCATAGAACCCATCTACATACTTTATTTTATCAAAATCTATCAGAAATGGATGGATGCAGCTCAGGATCACTAGATGTACTTCACTTTGATGGCCCATCAATGCTTTGCTGGCAGCATTATGGCTTCATAAAGAGCTATTCAATGGCAATAGATTATCAAAATCAACATATACTATACCAGAATGTTGTAATGTAATGTCTAAGAAGTGTAATAATCCATATACCTCTGAACTATAGTGTTCTCAGTGATCCTTTGCCACTCAGAATGTGTCATGTCACATGGCCTGTCAAAGTGGAGCTGAGATGAAAATTTTCTCTTTCTTTCTCTCCTCCATCATCTTCCTCTCCCTAATAGCTGCTTATTGGTTCTCCCTGTAAGAGGATTGTATTTTGGTTTCAAGAGCATTTGGAGACCAAGGTGAACTCTTCTGCAAAGTCCTACCTCCCTGGCCTCTTCTTTTTCAACAAAAGGAGTGTTACGCTGGTTGCATTTGGACCTCTTCAGAGATACAGTGTGCAGGGTGCTTAATAGCCCATTATCAACTGCTGCTGTTGAACACCGACTTCCCTTTTGCTCTTAGAAACTGGGTCTTTCTTCTCAGCTGTGAGAATTGATTTGTAGGCTATGGATCCTATGGATCAAGACCACGCACACACGAATACCCCTCGATCGAACGCACGAAGGAACGAACGAGACGCACGCACGCTCAATACCCCGGAACGCCGAAGAATTCCTGCTGGACCACAATTGGATCTCCCTCCTCAACCCTTTCTCTTTCCCCTTCCTGCTGCTGCTGCTCTTCCTGTTGGACCAGTTCAGTTCAATAATCCCTTTCAAAACAACTATGCTCCTGCTCCTGCTCCTGTATATCATCATCTTCCCATAAATTTAGCTCAAGCAGCTGCAAATCTTCCTCCATTGTTACCAGTAAGAGGGAGAGGCCGTCCAAGAGGAAGGGCTAATAATAATCAGAATCATAATTGGGCTCCCATTCAAATACCTGCTATTCCTCCTGTAAGTCACTAATCAAGTATAATTATTTTGATTTGCTTATATATCTGAAATAGGTTGTTGCTCCTTTGCCATTTCCTGCTCCTCCTGTAAGTATTTGAGATTTTAATGTCTTTTCCTCTTATATAATATACACATATTTAGCCAAATCCTCCTGCTAATCTGCCTATTCCTGTTTTACCTTTAAATATCCCTGAAATTCAATTGGTAAGTTTTTTTTAAAAGTCTTTCAGGTTAAAACAGATATATAATTATTTATAATACAGAATAATCCTCAAGAAGTCCCGCCTCCTGCACCACCTCTTCCTGCTCTTCCTATCGCCCGTAGACCTTTCACTCCAGAATTGCCTGTGTGTAATCTGGGCCCTATGAACATCATCTGTCCTTATTGTGGTGCTCCACATTGGAAATGTGAACGTCTTACCAGTTCATCTCTGGCCAATCCAAAATTTGGTAGATGCTGTCTCAGTGGCAAAATCTGGCTTCCTCCTCTTCAGCAACCACCTCCAGAGCTACACAATCTCCTTATCAGTCCAGACAGAAGAGCAAAAGAATTTCGAACAAATATCCGGAAGTACAACAATGCATTTGCAATGACTTCAGTTGGTCGAAATCTTCAGCAGATGGACGGTGGTGGCCCATATGTCTTCAAGGTCCATGGCTCTCTTTCCCATCGCATTGGTTCCCTTCTTCCTCCTCCCAATCAATCTCCTGCTTTTGGCCAACTCTACATCTACGATCCAGATGAAGCTCTCAACTATCGCATGAACAATCAGATCAATGCTGGACTGGACAGAACCATCATGCGCGAACTCCAAGACATGCTTCATCGCCATCACTCTGGAGTTGCTCTCTACAAACAAGCATTGGAGTTGACAAAAGATATGCCTGCAGACCATCAGTGCAAGATTGCTCTGCAGTATCTTCCTGGCACAGATCGTCGTCGGTACAATCTTCCCACAATTTCTGGAGAGATTGCTGCAGTAGTTCCAGGCACAGGAGAAGAATTTTCAAACAGCCGGGATATTATCCTTTACCGCAAAGAAGGGGCACTCAAGCGTATATCTGAAATCCATCCATTTTATCCATCCCTTCATTATGTTCTGCTGTTTCCACATGGTCAGATGGGTTGGCATCCAAACATTCCTTATTACGTTCCAGGATTAGGACATCAGCGAGAGGAGGCTCCAGGACAGAAACGGCTTAGCATGCGGGAGTTTTTGGCCTATCGCTTTCATCCACGAAACAATGAGTCCAATCATATCTTCCGCTCTGGAAAGCTTTTCTTTGAGTACTTGGTTGACTCTTGGGCAATCTGTGAGCAAGATCGTCTCAACTACATCAAAAGAAATCAAGGGAAACTCCGGGTGGATCAGTATGCAGATCTCAATGCAGCAGTTGAGCAGAATCCCCAGCTGGACCTGGATCAAGTTGGCACAAGAATCATTCTTCCTTCTTCCTTCACCGGCAGCACAAGACATATGCAGGGTATCTGTCAGGATGGTCTGGCTGTCCATCGTTGGAGTAAGGGCACAGACCAATTCATCACCATGACTGCAAATCCTCACTGGCCAGAGATTGAAGCTGCATTGCTTCCAGGACAGAGACCAGAAGACCGTCCAGACCTCATCTGTCGTGTTTTCCATGCAAAGCGGGAAGAGCTCAAAAAGGATGTCCAAGGCGGCTGTTTTGGAAGATGCATTGGGCTTATTTTCTCCAACGAGTTTCAGAAAAGAGCACTTCCTCATACCCACATGTTAAACTCTGTGGATCCAGCAGATAAGCTCCGCACTCCAGAAGCCGTTGACAGTGCCCTCTCTGCAGAATTCCCTGATCCAGACACAAATCCAGAGCTCTTTCAGTTGGTCAAGAAGTTCATGGTCCATGGTCCCTGCGGCATTCACAATCCTAATGCTCCCTGTATGAATCAAGACACCAAGAAATGCACCAAAAACTTTCCCAAGCCCTTTCGTGAATTGACCTCCATGTCTGAGGACTCCTATGCTGTTCTTCGTCGTCGTGATACTGGAAGATCATTTGAACACAAAGGAAAGCAGGTCGATAATCGCTGGGTCGTGGCATATAGTCCCTATCTGCTCTGGAAGTACCGCTGCCATATTAATGTCGAATGTGTCGCATCAGTAAAGGCCGTCAAGTATATCTACAAATACATCTACAAAGGCCATGATCGGATCACTATGGAGTTTCGCGAATGTCTGGATGAGGTCAAGCAGTATTTGGATGCCCGCTATGTTGCTCAGTGTGAGGCCTTCTGGAGGTGTATGGCCTATGAGATGCACTTCACCTTCCCCACGGTTTATCGTCTGGAGGTTCACCTGCCTGGAAAGCAGAATGTCACCTGGAATGAAGATTCTGCAGATACCATGAATGAGATCGTCGAACGTGCTGCTGCCAAGGATACCGCTCTTACTGCTTGGTTTTCTGCCAATGCTCAATATGAAGATGCCAGGAATCTCTATTATCAGGACTTTCCCACCAAATTCGTCTTCAACAAGCAAAAACGGAAATGGACTCCACGAAAACAGGACTTTGCAATAGGGCGGATATATTATGTCTCTCCCAAGGCCAATGATTCAGAACGGTTCTACCTCCGTCTTCTCCTCACTGCAGTAAAGGGTGCCATCTCCTTTGAACATCTTCGCACGGTCAATGGTCAGCTCAGGCCAACATTCAAAGACGCATGCATCGCATTGGGCCTTCTGTCAGACGATAATGAATGGCACCAGTGTCTGGAGGAGGCAGGTCATATGGCAACAGGACATCAGCTCAGAGTTCTTTTTATCACCATTCTTTATGAATGCTCTCCATCAAATCCAAGGCTTTTATGGGACACCCACAAGCACAGACTCTGCGACGATCTCAGATACAGGCTTCAGCATAGGCACATTCGAGAGGATCCATCCGATGAAGATGTTTGGGACTATGGCCTTTTTTTGATTGACCGGCTTCTATCAAATTTCAACAAGTCTCTCAGAGACTGGCCAGATATGCCACAGGTCCAGCAGGAGTGGGCCGATGCAATTCAGAATCCATTGATCGCCCGTGAAAGAGACTATGATCCAGTGGAGGAGGCCCAGTTGGCACAGGAGCGAATTCTTCTTCTCAATCTGGATCAGCGTGCCGCCTTTGATGCTATCAAGAATGCTGTCGAGTCCAAGTCAGGCCAATGCTTCTTTCTTCATGGTCCAGGTGGCACAGGCAAGACTTACATATACAACACCCTCTGTCATTTCCTGTGTGGTAAAGGATTGATTGTCATCTGCGTCGCATCCTCAGGCATTGCTGCTCTTCTTCTCATAGGCGGCCGTACCTCCCACTCTGTCTTTAAAATCCCCATCGAGATCCACGAGACATCTGTTTGCAATATCAGAAAGAACTCTGTTCTGGCTGATCTCATCCGTGCTGCAGATTTGGTCATATGGGATGAAGCTCCTATGCAACACCGTCACATCCACGAGGCAGTCAACAGAACATTCCAGGACATCCGTGGCTCTGATGCTCTTTTTGGTGGACTTTCTGTCGTTTTTGGTGGAGATTTTCAGCAGATCCTTCCAGTCATTGAAAAGGGTTCACGGCCAGAGATTGTTGGAGCATGTCTTCAGAGGTGCCACATATGGTCTTCACTCCAGGTCCTCCATCTCCATCAGAATATGCGTCTCAATGTTGGCATCGAGGAGGAGAAGAATTTTGCACAGTGGCAATTGGACATTGGTCATGGAAAGCACACAGATGAGCTCTGCAACATCAAGCTTCTTGACTGTATGAAATTGGAGGAGAACACAGTTGAGGCTCTTACACATCACATTTATCCCGGCCTCTCCAATCTCCAGTTGAATCCTCCTCCCTACGAATACTTCTCAGACCGCATGATTCTTTCAAGTCGAAACGATGATGTGGACGATCTCAACAATACCATGCTGAACACCTTTCCTGGAGAGGAGCAAACCTTTTTCAGTCAAGACAGTGCTGCCAATGATCATCCGGACGAGGGAGAACTCATGTACCCGGCAGAGTACCTCAATGAGATCAACTGCTCTGGCCTTCCTCTGGCAAAACTCCGGCTCAAGATTGGTTGTCCTGTTATGGTTCTCAGAAACCTTAACCCTGCAGAGGGTGTTTGCAATGGAACAAGAGGAATTGTGAAGAGAATGTCCTCACGTGTCATTGAAATCGAGTTGATATCTGAAGAACATCGAGGCAAAAGGGTTTTCATTCCAAGGATCATTCACACTCCATCACAATCACAAGTTCCCTTCAAGTTTGAGAGAAAGCAATTTCCTCTCAAGCTCTGCTTTGCAATGACCATCAACAAGTCACAGGGACAGTCAGTGACTCATGTTGGATTGAATATGAAGGTATGTGACATTATATTTCAGAGACAATAACTCATGGATTATCAAGGTGCCTGTTTTCACTCATGGTCAATTTTATGTGGCAGTTTCAAGGGTCAGATCGGTAAACAATATCAAGGTTATTTGGGATGAGAAGCTGGGTGATGGTGTTTGTAAAAATGTAGTATACCCTGAAGTTCTATTAGATTAGTGTGTTTGTAAAAATTTCGGAAAATCTTTGTAAAATCAGAAAATATTACTAAGCATCTTCCAGACCTCAAAAAATTCAAATAAATTCAAATAAATATTCATAAAACCACCCGTCGCGAAGCGACGGGCAAGCGAAGCTTGTCTATATAAGAAATGACAGTGGTCACATGTTTCCCAATTTGGTGATATTAGTAAGCACAGGCAAGCAGGAAGGCTGCAGGCCCGGAGGGCCTGCCTGGGCAGGGTGGCCAGGAAATTCCGAAAAAATCACCATAATTCATGAAATATTCACTTTCAAAGGGTTCCCACTTTTGTCACCCCTCTACTATCGGTGGTCGGGTTCTGCAATTTTTTGGTAAATCACTGATCCCGGGCTGAAAATCAAAAGGTTCGGCTTCAAATTTGGGAATTTCAATCTTCTATGTACTTTGCACAGAATATAAAAATTTCAAAATTTTTGGTGAGGAATTACGGCTGTGGTATGGGATGCAAAAAGGGCTGGGATATGCAAATTTATGTCACATGTAGGTCACACACTTTGCTGTATGCCGAAGGACGGCAGTGGCGGCAACGAGCAAAATGACATTCCGAAAAGGCAAGCGACAAAAACAATATATTCAAAAGTACACTACAGAGAAGGAAGATCCTCAAGCATCACTCTGCTTGAGGTGGCCGGAGGTGGCATGAACATTGAAGTTGAGTTTGTGATTTGGGTGAGTGCGGAAGGACTTTCAATACGACGCCGCTGTGAAGGTGGCCCGAAGTTGTTCTCGTCGACAGGTGCTGCATGTTTTCGGCCACGTCTCTGTGCAAAAAGACCCTCAAAGCGAGGGTCTTCCTTGAAACGTGGATGGGTGTTGAAGTATTCCGTAATGCGTGAAATAAGAATAGGCTTCGTGCCTTTGAGACCATCGTCGGTGAAGCCCAGGGCATCGAGAATGTCTTCAAGATCGGTTTTATTTTTTGAGGTGAGAGAGCCTGCAAAGATGAGATTATCCTTCCCTGTTGCTCGCCGAACAATATCCGCCTTCTTTTTCTCCTCCCTTGCCTTCTGCTTCACTGCCGCTGCCCTCTCTTTCTCCTCCCGCTTTCGTCGATCCTCTTGAGCCTCCAGCAGTCCTTGTTCATTTGTGACGACACGGGACGAGGTGTGTAATCTGCGTGTGGATGTTTTCTTCTCTTTCTTCTTGTTGAATTTGAATTTCCAGATGGACGCCTCACGTATCGCTTGAATAGCATGCGTTTCGGCAGCATCCCGCTGCGCCCTCGTGAACGCGATTGTCTTGTCCTTGCGTGCGAGCTCTTGCCGTAGAGCTTGAACCACGGCAGACGCGTCTTCACTCAGGCAATCCGGCATGATGTTGGTCTGTTCACGACGAAGTTGTGTGCAGGTGAGTGGTGGAGAAATGGGAGGGAGTGGAGTGCTAGTGGTGAAGGCGGCTGGAGGGAGGTCAAAGGGACGGTGGGAGTTGGAAGATGAACTTGTTGGTTGGTTTGGGAAGGTGTGTTCCACGACTTCGGTTTGTTGATTGACATGAACGCGGGTTCCTTCTGTCAGTGTCACCTGGACATCTTCCTCTGCCTCGTCACCATCATCACCCTCCTCTTCCTCTGTGTCTGAAGACATTGAACATACCCAATCACTTTCGTTACTGCTATCCGATAAGTCTTGATCTTCGCCGATGTGTTGGAACGTGGCTGGGTCAAACATGCCATCATCGGATGATGCGTCCGGCACATGAGGCATTCGTGATGGAAACGTTGATGGTGCATGGCACCGGCTTGACGAGGAGTGGCTGGGTGCAAAGTCGGCAGTTGTGAAGATGTCTGGATTCAACGGTCGTAAGCCCGATTTTCTCCACGCTTGAAGGATGTTTTTTTCGGTAAATGCCTTTCTTCGTGCTGTGAAATACTCTCTGACCACATCCTTCATATCCATTCCTTCCCCTGTCTCCTCAAGGATCTCGTTGCATCGGTTGCACCAGTGTGCTTGCAGAGGACCAAAGCACCCAACATCAAGAGGTTGAAGCCGGTGGGTTGTGTGGGGTATCAAGCAAAAGAGGATGATGTTGTGTTGGAGGGCATACTCGATCATTTCAGCAGTGGTATGTGATCCATGTCCATCGTAAACGAGCAGGATGGGGGGATCTTGTTGATTCTCTCGCTCACTCTCCACAGGTTCACTGGCACCATTTACGTGGGCCGCGATTTTGGCATTGCGTTCCAATCGCGACATGCGGCTGTTGCGTGCGGTTGCCTGAGGTACAAAAACCTGCTTGAACCACTCAAACCCGATCTCGTCATCGGTCCAACCGTTTTCTGAGGTTCCTATCCTGTGTGAGTTGGATTCAGAATGTCATTCATGGTCAGCAGAATGTGTAATACTCACATGTACTCTCCAGGTTCTTTGAACCATTCCTCGTGCTTCGCGACACCTGGAAACACAAAACCCGGTCCAATTTCCGCAGTTCCGTCAGCACAAACACAATCAATAATCGTCACAAGCTGCAGATCGTCAACCTGAATTTTGTATTTCATTTTGTCTTCCACCCCGAAGAAATAGACAATCCGCCGCCCGTTTCGTCCTCCACCCATTTGAATTCCCTTTTCATCCATGTTGTACATGTTCCGCCATGGTATATTGTTTTCTTCCATTACCTTTTTAAACATTTCAAAATGTTCTGATACTTTGGTGTAGTTGAATGCCTGGGCTCGTTTAGGGTCCAAGCCTGATCCTCGGCTCATTTTCAGGTCGGGAAGGTGTCGCTTCCGGAATCGGCGGATCCAAGACCTGGAAATCAACGCGTCTTTGTGGTCATCGATGCCCTTGGCTTTGAGAATGGCCAGGACCTTAAGCCTTATCGTCTGCTTGCTGACAGGCTGGCCGGTCAATGCGAGGTAGCGGATCCAATCAACCAGTGTGGCTTCTTCGGCAGCAGTGAGAAGCTGTTGAGCTTCGTGGGCAACCTTTTTTGGCAGTGCCAGGCCCTTGACACGTCGTCTTAAGGTAAAGTAATGCTTCTCGATGTTGTGGGCCCGTGCGGCAGCCCTGATGGATTTGTAGTGTCGTAAATTGTACTCGTGTGTTGCTTTTTCAATGAGTGCCTCCTCTTCGTGAGTGATGCGGCGTGGCCTAACAGTTTTTTTGGACCGGACAGCAGGGCGAGCCACTCGAGCCATGAAGCAGAAAATAGTTAAAACTCTAAATATGATTTAGTTCACGTTCCGGGGACCGGGACCTTCACGGTCTTTGAATTTTGCCGGCCGTTGTCACATCCACTCCTTTCGAGTGTTGTCGCTCATTTTAATGCATAGTTTGGCATGTAACTGGCTTGAAACACAGCATGAGTGTATTATGTATGTAAGTGAAACTAATGAGAAAAAGAATGACATGATAAGGCTTTGGCATTGAGTCGTTCCTGAACCCAAATTTGTTTACATCACCCGAAAACTGTGGTTTTTCATTATTCATCTTCCATCCCATAGATTTTTCTACATTCTAATAACATAGAACATCATTATTTACTTGAATACATTTCTCAGAATTTTTTAAGGGCAAAGGAATGTCAGGAAGATACTTGGATTGCAAAAGTTGCACAAGTGGGTACATTTGCACATGTTGACCACTGATAGTAAGCATGTCCACCGTGGAGTATTGTACGGTGGACGAGAACCGCATGGTTGCTTCGCCACTGATGTGATCATTATTTGGCTATGCGACAACTCACGCCGTGTAATATTTAAATTTTCATCTGTCACAGCCAACTGTAACCACCAAAAGATGAAATAAATATTTCCACAATCAATAGTGTATTTTATTCAACAGTATCTTACAGGATAAAACCAGTATATCAAGTAATATTGTGTCAATTACTTCTCAAATTAACAACCCCAAACCATTCTGATGAGACTGCCAGAGCAGGAGTGATGCACACAGGTGCCCCGCAGGGACATTTTTGCTCACCCGTACCTTTACCCGCAGAAAACCCGGCCCCTGACTACGGGTGCAGGTGTGAGCACAAAAAAAAACCCTCTGCTGCTCGAAATGCAAGAGAGGGAGAAAGAACCCTCCATCTCGCATCTTGGGCGAGCGAGGGGTGGTGTGGTCGGGACAAAACCCTCCACCGCTCGAAAACTGAGACGGAGGGTGGGCATTGGCAATGGTAACCCTTCCGTCTCGATTTTTGAGCAGCGGAGGGGTGGTGTGCTGGAGCCAATCAGTCTCTAAGTGCGCGGAAAGCCTATAACCACGAAAAC
>WNGB01015400.1_pt1 | contig 10125 bp, 13 predicted proteins | sample 5400681 | NCBI WGS metagenome assembly WNGB01 (sample SAMN13153367, study PRJNA577476) | soil metagenome | isolation source: 115 cm soil or saprolite under grassland replicate 2 | place: USA:California | collected 2016-06-15
CTGCCCTACAACTACTGGTCGAGGAAGCAATGGCACGCGGCGTTTGACGCGCTGCGCCTTCGAGTCCAGTCCTGGGACGAGGACCTCGGCCTCTATCCGCCGTGGGCAAACTGGTGCTTCGGCGGCCGGCTGCATTTCATCGCTTGCCTCACCCGAAGCGCCGAAAATAAGGGCTGACCAGCGCTACGCAGAGCGGTTTGGCGCGCGGCGCTGTTCGAAGTTCCATGCGTGGCGCATGATGGTCTCGAGGTCGCTGTAGCGTGGTTCCCAGTCCAGCACGCGCCAGGCCTTGGTCGCGTCGGCCACCAGCGCCGCCGGGTCCCCGGCGCGGCGGGCCGCGAAATTCACCTCGAAGTCCCGGCCGGACACCCGGCGCGCGGCGTCGATGACCTCCAGCACGGTGTTTCCCTCCCCGTTCCCCAGATTGAAGCAATCATATCTGCCGCCGTCCGCCAGCCACTCGAGGGCCAGCAGATGCGCCATGCAGAGATCCGAGACATGGATGTAATCGCGCACGCAGGTGCCGTCTCGCGTCGGATAGTCCCTGCCGTAGACGGAGATCGCGCGCCGCCGGCCCGCGGCCGCCTGCAGCACGAGCGGCACGAGGTGCGTCTCGGGAGCGTGCCGCTCACCGAGCGCACCCTGCGCGTCGGCGCCGGCGGCATTGAAATAGCGCAGGCTTGCAGCCCGCAGGCCGTGGGCGGCGCTGGAGTCCTGGAGCAACTGCTCGACGGCAAGCTTCGAGCTGCCGTAGGGGTTGAGCGGCTGCGTCGGATGCGCCTCGTCGATCGGCAGCCGCTGCGGGTTTCCATAGACCGCGGCCGTCGACGAAAACACGATATCGCGCACCGCGGCGTCGCGCATCGCGCGCAACAGCACGATGCTCCCGCCGACGTTTGTCGAGTAATACGTGAGCGGGTCGGCGACCGACTCGGCCACCAGGCTGCGAGCCGCGAAATGCACCACCGCCTCGATGCCCCGGTCCACGAGCAGCGCCGCGACGCGGCCCGGGTCGGCGAGTCCGCCTTCGACGAAATGACCGCCGACCACGGCGTCGCGATGGCCGGTGGAGAGGTCGTCGAGCACCGTGACCTCGGCGCCGCGTTCGAGCAGCAGCTTCACCATGTGCGAGCCGATATAGCCCGCGCCGCCAGTGACGAGCACCTTGCGCACGCTATTCGAATCTCACGCCAGACCCGGGTTGCGAGCGACGCCTATGAGGCGGGGACGGCTTGCGTCGAGCGGCCCGATGGTCCTCTTCGCCCGCAGGTAGCGGGCCACGACGTCCCAGACCGCTTCGCCACCCGCGCCTTCGGCGACCGGCGCCCATCCGGTCACCTTGTAGCGTTTGCCCCCCTGCAGCGGCTGGTTCGCGATCCTCATGTCGGAGATGCGCGCGCCGATGCCTGCGCCCGGCGCCAGCGCGTAGCTCATGCCGCCGACGCGCACCATGTCGCCGCCCTGCTGCAGGTAGGGATCCGGATTGAACAGGTTGTCAGCGATGTCCTCGAGCATCGCCTTGATCCCGGCCCCGGTCAGCTCGGAGAGCGTCACGAAGGGATAGGTGATGGCCGTCTGGCCCATCACATGCTCGAAGGTTATGGCGTCTCCGGGGAGCAGCGTCGTGCCCCAGCGAAAACCGGGGGAGAACGCGATCTCCGCGCCCTGGTCGGCGAGCAGCGCGTCGAGGATGAGCTGGTCGAAGGTACCGTTGAAATTGCCGCGCCGGTAGAGCAGCCCTTCGGTCACGGCAAGGTTTTCGCGCAATTTCGGCTCGAAGGGCCGGCGCGCTGCGGCGATATAGGCCGTCATCTCCGGGTCCTGCGGCAGGAGCTTCGAGAACACCGGCAGCAGGCGGTAGCGGTATTGCTTCACGCCGGCGCTGCCGACGTCGAAGTCGAGCACTGCGAGAAATTTTCCGTTCGAGCCGGCGTTGGTCACCAGCGTCCTGCCGACCAGCACGGGCGCGGGCACCGCGTCGTGGGTATGCCCGCCGAGAATCGCGTCGAGGCCGCGCACGCGGGAGGCAAGCTTGAGGTCGACGTCCATGCCGTTGTGCGACAGCAGCGCGACCAGCTTGGCGCCCTTGCGGCGCACTTCTTCCACCAGGCCCTGCAGGCGCGCTTCCTGGATGCCGAAGCTCCATTCGGGAAACAGGTGGCGCGGATGCGCGATCGGCGTATAGGGAAAGGCCTGACCGATCACCGCGAGCGGCACGCCGTTCACGCTGCGCAGCGCGTACGGCTCGAACACCGCGTCCTCGAAGTCGACGGTCTTCACGTTGTGCGCGAGGAAACCGATCGGCGCGAGCTCGGCCTCGACGGCCCGCTTGACGCGCGCCGCGCCGTAGGTGAATTCCCAGTGCGCGGTCATCAGGTCGACGCCGAGCAGCTTCTGCGCGCCGATCATGTCCCGCCCCGCGGTCCAGAGCGCGGTCGCCGAGCCCTGCCAGCTGTCGCCGCCGTCCAGCAGCAGCGCATGCGGCCGCGACGCGCGCAGGCGCTTCACCAGCGTTGCGAGATGAGCGAAGCCGCCGAGCTTGCCGTAGCGCCGCGCGGCGGCAGCGAAATCAAGATATGTGAAGGCATAGGCCGCCGGGCTGTTTCCAGGAATTCGGTACTGCTTGAGAAACGCTTCGCCGACGAGGTGCGGCGGTTTTCCGTTACCGAGACTGACGCCCGGCTCCCTGAAATAAACCGGCAGCAGCTGGCCGTGCGCGTCGGTGAGGTGCAGCAGCGAAACGTTGCCGAACGCCGGCACCTCGTAGAGCTCGTCGGCGGCCTGGGCCGCGCTCGCGCCGGGCCGCAGGCTCGCGCCCGCGGCGGCCGCGAGCGCCAGCAGCTGGAGAAATTCGCGTCGCTGCAACTACCGGTTCACCGGAGAAGCCGGGTCGAGCAGCAGCGCAACCAGATCCTTGATCTGCTCGGCAGTGAGCGTGCCCGAGTAGCCGAGCCGTGGCATCTGCGAGCACAGGCTATAGGCCTTGGCGTTGTAGATCTTGCCGTAGACGTAGCGCTGCATCTCGGGGCCTGCGCCGCGCAGCTTGCCGAAGCCTCGCAGGCTCGGGCCGATGGTGCCGTAGGACAGCTCCGCGGGCGCGAGCTGGTGGCAGTTGTAGCAGCTGCCGTCCCCCGGCGCTCCGGGCCGGTCGCTCCAGGTGAGGCCGCGCCCGCCCTGGGCGATCTTTTCTCCGCGCTGCCAGTCGCCCATCAGGTCGCCGCCGGGAAACGCAATGGTCTTCATCTGGTCGGCCTCGAGCGCTTTCGCGACCTCGGCGGAGGGCTTGTCCGCGCTCTCGGTGCAAAGCCGCTGCAAACTGTCCTGCGGGACGCGATCCATTGTCGCCTGGCCGCGCGGATGGAAGTCGCGCAGCAGCACCTTCTCGACATCCTGCGGGGTCGGCTCCGCCCATGCGATGGAGGCAAGCGCTGCCAGGGCGAAGAAAGCTCTGAGCTTCATCGCTTGGTTCCCGGGCCGCGGTAGGGTTCGCCTTGGCCGGTCGCGGTGAGAAAAAGCGTCAGCGCCACTGTCGTCTCCGAGGCGAAGGCCGGCTCGGGCATGCGCATCTGCCGGTAGCAGTCGTTCAGCCGCCACTGCATCGTCTTGAATGTGCTGTTCGAGACCCGGTAGGCGGGCCATGTGGCAACCACCGGTCGAGCGTACTGCGGCTTGTAGAGCACTGGCAGGTCCTGCATGCGGATGCGCTTGCCTTCCTCGCCGTGGCAGCTCGCGCACGAGAAATCCCAGGCGCCGGCGCGATGGAAAAACAGCGCCCTGCCAAGCTCATAAGCCTGCTTTTCCCTGGGATGGCTCAGTCCGGGCGAGATCTTCGCGCCGCGCGACCGCCCCGCGATGTAAGCCGAGAGCAGCTCCATCTCGGAAGGCCGGTCGTCATTGCCGAACACGCGCCGCGTCGCCTCCTCGCGCTTGCGGCCCTGCAGCGTGACCATGCAATACAGAAGCCGCGACTCGAGGTCCATCACCTGGTCGGCGTCCTTGAAGTAGCGCGGCAACCGCGCATAGGCGCCTTTCAGCATGCCCGGCCCCAGCCCGAGGTCGCATCTCTCGAGCGACAGGTTGCTCGGCCCCTGGGGCTTTTTCCACAGGGTCTCGCCCTCGAGCTCGAACAGCTCGACCGGGCTGCCCTCGGCGATCATCTGCTGGTAGCGCTGGATTTCCTTCTTGGTGTCCTGGGCCAGCACGGGGGTACACGAAAATCCCCCGAGGAGAAAGAGGCATACGAGCCTCCGGATCACGCCACCGCGCCTTCGGTCTTGTTGCTCTCGCCCTGGCTGTCGACCCAGCTCACCTCGATCTTGTCCCCCTTGGCGCCGCCCTTGATGCGGAAAGAGAACACGGGGTTGCGCGACACCCCTTGGCTGATCTGGCCGTCGACCACGGTCCTGCCGTTCACTTTCACCACCACGCTCTGGATGAAATGCATCGGTACCAGCTTGCCGTCCGGGTCCTTGCGCTGCCCCGTCTCCATCGGGTGGCTCATCAGCACGCGCAAGTCGGTGTAGCCGTTGCCGAGGGTCGCGCGCATTTTCATCGGTCCTGCCGCCATCGTCGTCTCCCTATCCGCCGCAGCCGCCGATGGTGACCTTGATTTCCCTGGTCGCCACGTAGTACCTGCCGCCCGCCTCGGCCACTACGCGCACATCGGAGGTCTCGCCCATCTTCACGTTGAGCTTGACGAAGGGCAGGGCGCCTTCGGTGAAGTCGAACTTGCCCACCAGCGGAAACGGGTTCTTGTCGACCAGCACCATGATCGAGCGGGTGCCGCGCACGCTGCTCGTGATCTCGATCGGCACCACCGCCCCGTTCTCGGCGATCTGTGGCGCCTCGATCATCAGATCGTGGCTCGGCACCGCGTTCGCGGCGCCGAGGCTCTTCAGCGCATCGGCCGCGTTCTTCGCGCCGAATGCGTCCTTGTTCCACGCTGCCGCAAGCGAGGCCAGCGGCCTGAGCAGCCCGGCGGCGAGCGCCGCGACCAGCGCCCTGCGGATCCTGTTCATGAAAACGCTCTCCTGCGAAGGCGCTATTTTAGCGTCCGGCGCGGCGAAATACCCCTGATTTTCCTCCGCGTTTTTCCTCCAGGCGCAGATCAGTCAGCGTCATGGCGCGGTCGACCGCTTTCACCATGTCGTAGATGGCGAGCAGCCCGGCGGCCGCTGCGGTGAGCGCCTCCATCTCGACGCCGGTCTGGCCGCGGCATTCGACGCGCGTCACCACGCGAACCGACGAGCTCGCACGCTGCAGCTCGAAATCGACCGCGACGCGGGTGAGCGCAATCGGATGGGCGAGCGGGATCAGCTCCGCGGTGCGCTTCGCCGCCTGGATGGCTGCGATCCGGGCGACGCCGAGCACGTCGCCCTTGGCCGCGCCGCCCGCGGCGATGAGGCGCAGCGTCTGCGGGCGCATGACGATGCGGCCGGAGGCGACCGCGACACGGCGCGTCCTCGGCTTGGCGCCCACGTCGACCATGCGGGCCGAACCTCCGGCGTCGAAATGAGTCAAACCAGTGCGCGATTTCCCCGCCATTCCGGGCGCTATCATAACTAGATGCGCAGCACCGCGTGGCTTGTGGCCACATTCATCGCTCTGGCACCGCGCGCCTTCGGCCAGGCCTTGCCCGATCTCGGCAGCGCCGGCGATGCGGCGCTGTCGCCCGCGCTCGAGCGCCGGCTCGGCGAGAGCATCATGCGCGACGTCCGCTTCCGGGAGCCGGCCTACGTGGACGATGCCGAGGTCTCCGAATACCTCGCGAACCTCGGTGGCCGCCTCGCGCAGGGCAGCGGCGCGCGCCAGGACTTCGAGTTCTTCGCCATCCGCGACCCGACCATCAACGCTTTTGCGCTTCCCGGCGGGTTCATCGGCGTGCACACGGGTCTGATCCTGGCAGCGGACACCGAGTCCGAGCTCGCCTCGGTGCTGGGACACGAGATGGGGCACGTCACGCAGCGGCACATCGCCCGCATGCTCGGCCAGCAGCAGCAGATGCAGATGCCGATGATGGTCGCGCTCGCCGCCGCGATCCTTCTGGGCCGTTCGCGTCCCGACCTCGCCGCGGGCGCCATCGCGGGGAGCCAGGCGGGCGCGGTGCAGACGCAGCTCGGCTACTCGCGCGATTTCGAACGCGAGGCGGACCGCATCGGCCTGCAGTCGCTCGACGCGGCGGGGTTCGATGCGCGCGCGATGGCGGTATTCTTCGAGAAGATGCAGCGCGCGGCGCGCGTCGCAGACGACGGCACCATGCCGGGCTACCTGAGAACCCACCCGGTAACCTTCGAGCGCATCGCGGATGCGCAGAACAAGGCCGCCAACCTGCCGTACCGGCAGCATCTCGATAGCGCCGAATTCCAGCTCGTCCGAGCCAAGCTGCGCGCCGAGGCGGGCGATGCGCGCGACGCGGTGAGCCATTTCGATGCCTCGGTGCGCGAGCACCGTTACGCCAGCGAGATGGCGGCGCGCTACGGGCTCGCCAGCGCGCTGTTGCGGGCGAGGCGGGCGCGCGAGGCCGACGCGGAAATGAACCGGCTGCGCGCGAGCGGGGCCGTCGGACCCATGATCGAGACGCTGGCCGCGCGCATCAAGCAGGCGCTGGGAGAGCCGCAGCGTGCTGCGGCGCTGCTCGCCGACGCCCGCACACGCTATCCGCATTCGCGTCCCTTGCTGTACGCCCACGTCGCCGCCCTGCAGGAGTCTGCCCGCAACCAGGAAGCGCTTGCGGAGCTCGCCGAGCCGATGCGCCTTTATCCGCGCGACGCGGCGCTGCATGCCCTGCGGGCGAAGTGCTACGCGGCGCTTGGCAAGAGGCTGCTGCAGCACCAGGCGCAGGCCGAGGTGTATGCCCTGCAGGGCAGCCTGCCGGCGGCGATCGAGCAGCTGCAGCTCGCTCGCAGCGCCGGCGACGGCGACTTCTACCAGCTCTCGGTGGTCGATGCGCGCCTCAAGGAGCTGCGTTCCCAGCACGCGGCCGAGGCGCGCGACGCGAAGCGCTGATCAGCGCTTCGGCGGCTCGAAATACGCCTCGTACAGCAGGTCGAAGGTCTTCTCGACTTCGCCGAGCAGCTCGGTTTCGTTCGCAGAACGGCGCAGCGCGCCCTGCAGCAGCGTCTGCACGCCCGCCGCCTCGGCCACCGGCGTGCCGCGCACCTCCAGAAAATGCACGATGCTGCCGATCTTCGTCAGCGCGGGGTTCTTCGCAAGCTCGAGCCGCGCCAGCATTTCCTCGTAGGTGACGCGGAGGTCGCTGTTGGCGAAGTGCGCGCCCTCGAAGGCAAAACCGACGGCGCCGGCAGGCAGGGCGTCGGTCTTCTCGAGCCAGGCCATGGTCGCCTCCGGGTCGACGAAGCGCCGGATCAGCCAGGCGCAGGCCAGGCGATCGGCCCACAAGGGTTTGCGGGTGGCCCAGGTGCGCCGCAGCAGGGCCTCGCCGGGGCCGAGCGCGGCGTGCGCCTGCGCCGGGAACAGCAGCTTTTTCACCTCGGCCTCGGAGTCGGTGAGCGCGTTCTGCGCGCGGCTGCGCGCCTCGGTCGGGAAAAAGTCCAGCGCCGCAATGCTTTCGAACTCGCGCCGCTGCTTGTGCAGCACCCGCGAGATGCCGCTCGGGTCGGTCTGGCCGAAGCCGACGCGCAGGCTCTCGACGGTCTTGATCAGCTCCTCGTAGCGCGCCGAGCGGTCGAACAGGCGCTGGAATCCCGCCTGCTGCGCGGGCGACGCTGTCGCGACGTGCAATACGTGCGTGCTGCCGGCGCTTTTCGCGATGTATTCGGCGAGCGCATCGAGGGCGCGCCGGTTGTCCGGGGTGTCCGGCAGCAGGTAGGCGCCTTCGCGGATCACCGCGGAGCCGAGCGACTCGAGCGTGCGCAGCACGCGCATGCGCGCCGCCGGATCCTCGGTCGGCAGCTGCGCCAGCGTCACCAGCCAGCCGGCGCCGGCCTCCGGGACGGACTTGTCCATGCGGCATAATACTTTATGCATTTCGACAAAGAGCTCGATGCCCGCGGGCTGAACTGCCCGCTGCCGATCCTGCGCGCCAAGAAGGCCCTCACCGACTTGCAGTCGGGACAGGTCCTGAAGGTGCTCGCCACCGATCCGGGCGCGGTGAAGGACTTCCAGGCCTTCTCCAGGCAGACCGGGCATGAGCTGATGTCGCATGCCGAAGCGAACAGGGAATTCACCTTCTTCATGAGGAAGAAGTGAGGCGGGTGTACGCGGCGCTTGCTCTCCTCGCCGGATTTTCGTGCAATGCAGCCGACGCCACCCACAGCGTCAGGCTGCTCACCCCTGAAACCGCGCTCAAGGCGGCGCAGGCCGCGCTCGCCAGGTGCCGCGCGAGCGGCTACCAGGTGACGGTCGCGGTCGTCGACCGCATGGGCGTGGTCCAGGTGCTGCTGCGCGACCGCTTTGCCGGGCCGCACAGCGTCGACCTGGCGAGCGCCAAGGCTTATACGGCGGTGAGCTTCCGCACCAATACCAGCGCGCTGGCGGAAGCGACGCAGCCCGGCCGGCCGCAAAGCGGCATCCGCAACCGTCCCGGCGTGGCGGCGGTGGGCGGCGGCCTGGTGATCGAGGCCGGCGGTTCGTTGCTCGGCGCCATCGGCGTTTCCGGCGCGCCCGGCGGCCGCGAGGACGACGCCTGCGCGGAGGCGGGTATCGCCGCAATCCGCGAAGACATCGAGCTGTGAAATAATCCGGCGCATGATGGCGCGCTGGATCCGGCTCGGCGAGCGCGAAGCCGCCGAGTTTCACGCTCTCTGTGCGCGGCTCGCCGCGGTGCAGGCGGGGCGCGCGCCGCCGGTGCTCGCCTGGGCGGACGCCGGCACCCAGTACCTGTTCGCGCTCATCGCGCCGCGCAAGTTCGCTCCCGGCCGCAGCGCGCGCTGGCTCGCCTGGGGGCTCGCGCCGGCGGTCGCCACGTATCGCCAGTTCGGCCTGCCGGCGTATCTCGAAGGCAAGGGCATCTGGCTGCACGGGCAGCGCATCGCCGAAGCCAGGGTGCAGGCCATCGGCGAGTGCGCGGTGATCGCGTCGAGCTTTCTCGCGCGCTTTCCGGCCAAGTGCACCGCGACGCCGTCGTCGGCATTCGAGCTGGCGTTCCGGCTGCGGCTCGAGGCGCAGCATGGCTGGCAGTTCGAGCATTCCTGGCCGACCGCGCCCGAGAGGCTCGAGCACGCGCTCGCCTAGATGCCAACGCGCCGCGACTTGCTGCTAGGCACCGCAGCCATGCTTCTGGTGCGCGACGCGCTCGCGCAGGGGCGCGTGGAAAAGGGAGTTCGCCGGCGCAGCGGCGACGTGCGGATCAGCGGCGAAACGATTTCCACCGGCGCGGACGGGCAGGCGGTGTTCGTCGTCGGCAGGGACGCCATGATGGTGCGGCCCAATTCATCGCTGAGTCTGGTGAGCAACGGCTTTCGCCTGGTGACCGGCGCCGTGCTCTCGGTATTCGCCCCGGGCGAAGCCAGGCAGCTGCGCACTCCGACTGCCACCATCGGCATCCGCGGCACCGCCGTTTACCTCGAGGCCGAAGCGAGCCGCACCTATGTCTGCACCTGCTACGGCGAAGCGGTGCTCGAGCCGCTTGCGGAGCCCGCGGCGCGCGAAACCGTGCGCACCCGGCATCACGAGCAGCCGCGCTACATCATGCCGAAGGGCGCGCCGCAGATGATCGTGCGGGCGCCGATGATCAATCACACCGACGCGGAGCTCGAGATGCTGGAAGCCCTGGTCGGGCGCAAAGCGCCGTTCTCGGGCGGGCCTCCCTACAACCCTCCCTAGATTCCGATCTTGTCGTAAAGCGGCCGGATCTCGCGGCGGATCGCCTCGAACCGGCTCGCATACACCAGCACCGCTGCGAGCCCGGCGATGCCGCACGCAGCGAGCGTGAGCGGCGGACCGACACGTTCGGCGATCCAGCCGGCGGCGAGCGCGCCGAGCGGCGCGGTGCCGATGAACGCCATGACGTAGAGCGCGGCGACACGGCCGCGCAGCTCGTCGGGCACAATCGTTTGCAGGACCGTGTTGGTCGATGCGGCGGACAGCATCAATCCCAGGCCGACGAGGTAGAGGGCAGGCAGCGCCACCCAGAGCGTGGTGGCCAGCGAAAACGCGACCAGGGCG
>WNGB01041201.1_pt1 | contig 10125 bp, 7 predicted proteins | sample 5400681 | NCBI WGS metagenome assembly WNGB01 (sample SAMN13153367, study PRJNA577476) | soil metagenome | isolation source: 115 cm soil or saprolite under grassland replicate 2 | place: USA:California | collected 2016-06-15
ACTTGCTTCTGCTTCGGTTCGCCGCGGCCCTCGGTGCCGGGCACTTGCTTCTGCTTCGGCTCACCGCGGCCCTCGGTGCCGGGCACTTGCTTCTGCTTCGGTTCGCCGCGGCCCTCGGTGCCGGGCACTTGCTTCTGCTTCGGCTCGCCGCCGCGGCCTTCGGTGCCGGGCAACTGCTTCGGCTGGCCGGGCTGCTGCTTTGGCTCGCCGCGGCCTTGGGTTCCGGGCTGCTGCTTCTGCTCGCCAGGTCCGCGGCCTTCAGTGGGCCCCTGCGCTGGCCCACGGCCTTGAGTCGGCCCTTGCGCAGCGCGCGGCGGATTGTCACCGAGGCGACCCCGCTCGTTGGCTCCGAGCTCCCGCGGCGGTGCCACCTGCTGCGACGGTCTGATCTCCGTGCGCGTTTCCCGGACCGTCGCTTGTGCACGGAAGGTCCGGCTCCGCAGGTCTTGCTCGCGCACCACGACCGCATTGGGGATCTGCGCGGTACCCGCCAGCACGCGCGGCTGGACCTGGAAAGTTCGCAGCGGTCGGCCGACTCTGGCTGCAATGAATGCTGCCGGAATTCCCGGATTCACGGCGAAGCGCGGGCCGCGGTCGCTGACAATAACACTGCGGTTGACGACCACGGTCTCGCGGAAGTAGGTCGGATACTCCCGTTCTGATATGATGACGTTCGCGGCGCGCGGCGCGATGAAATCACGCGCCCTGACGAACGCCCAGTAGCGCGGCGATTCGCGATATTCCACCTCGACGTCATCGGGGGGCAGCGCGGCCCAACCCACGACGTCGTTACTGCGCCGCCACTGCACCCAGGCTGGACCCCATTCCTCGCCGGCGACCCAGCACCATTCGAGCTCATCGTCATAGACCCAGCGACCATAGTGATTGGTCACCAGGCCCCAACTCGCTTCGGCGTCGTCCTCGATCCAGTACCAGCCCCAGTCGTCGGTGTAGACCCAGTGACCATTCGTATAAGGCCGCCAGTCGCGCGGTCGATTGCTGGGAATCCAGACTTCGCCCCAACGCGAATGCCGCGCCCATCGGCCATGATCTTGCAAGGCTGTGCGGAACTGGACCGAGATGGACGCCTGCGCTTGTGCGGGTGTGATCATGAAGCCCGCGACCGGAGCACCTGCCAACAGGAGCGCGGCAACAACGCCGGCCAGAAGGCGGATGCGCGTCGAGGAACTTCGGGATGACTCGTGATGTGTAAGCACGCTTCTGCTCCCTATCTGGTGATTAGTTATTGATGGTGGTTGATGGACGTTCCCGATTGGAACGCGGAACACACATCTTGGAACGCGGAACACACATCGCGTGTTCCTCGCGTCACAACGGTTCCGTCGTGGAACTGGGGCGCTGCTCAGGCGAGATCGATCACACCCGCGGAACCATCTTCGGTTCCAAATGCCAGCAGCCTGCCATCGCGGCTCCAGGCGAGCGCCGTGACCGGCGCATCAGCGGGCTTGCGCGCCAGCACCTCGGCGCCGTCATCCATGCGCACGAGCAGAATGAGACCATCGGCATAGCCAGCCGCCACCACGGCCTGCTTGGGATGACACGCCACCATTTCGACGTGATGCTCGGTCGGCGCCAGAAGCTGCGGCGTCTTGCCCATCGGGCCATCCTTCGACTGGAACGGCCACAGGATCAGCTGGGTCGAGCCCGAGGTGGCCAGCCACTTGCCGTCGGCGCTCCAATCGAGCGAGCGCACGCGCGCCGTATAGCCCTGCATGCGCATGTCCTTGCGATCCACGAGACGCCAGCCATGCAGCGCCGGCTCCTGCATTCCGGTCACCAGGAAACGCCCGTCGGGGCTCACGCTGGCGGCCAGATGCGAGCCCTTCCACTCCAGCCGCTCGGGCTCGGCCTGGGCGCTCGGAAACCAGAGCGTGGCGCCGCCGTAGTGCGCGATCGCGAGCCGGAAGCCCTTGGGCAGGAACGCGAGTGCGCCGACGGTCGAGGGCACGCCGAGCGCGTGCTCGGCGCCCTTGCCGGTGCGCACGAACGCTGTCTTGCCCGCCGACCAGGCCACGGCGCCGGCCGGGCCGATCGCGACGCAATCGATCCAGCGGTGCTTGGCGTCGGTGGCAATGACGGTGCTTGCACCGCTCGCATCAGTCGCGATTACCCTACCGTCGTCGCCACCCGTGACGATGCGATCGCGATCGCCAGCGGACGAGAGGACGGCGCCGCCGTGCACGGCGATGCGGCGCTCGTCGCCCTTGCGCGCGAGCACCAACGCTTCCTCGCCCAGCACGAACGCCGCGGCATCGCCGATGAAGCACACATCCACCACCGCGCCATCGACCTGCACGGGTCGCATACGCTCGACCACGGAGGGAATGTCGCTGTGGGTCTCGGCCACGCGTCAGGCCACACAGCTCTCGAAGCCCTGCCGGATCTTCTCCTCCGGCAGCTGGCGGCCGATGAAGATCATGCGGCTCAGCCGCTTCTCGTCCTTCTTCCACTCGCGCTGGTGATCACCATCGAGGATCATGTGCACGCCCTGCAGCACGAAGCGCTTGTCGTCATCCTTGAACGCCAGGATGCCCTTGCAGCGCAGAATGCTGGGGCCTTCCTTCTGCACGAGGTCCTGGACCCAGGGGAAGAACTTGTCGGGGTCGAGCGGCTTCTCGTGCGAAAGCGAGAGCGATTGCATCTCCTCGTCGTGATAGTGCTTGAGCCCGCCGCCATGGTGGCCATGGTCGTGGTGGTGATGATCGTGGTCGTGATCATGATGATGGTCGTGATCATGACCGTGGTCGTGACCGTGCTCGTGATGCTCGGCGTTGCGCCCCAACACCTCGGGCAGGGGGATCTGGCAGCGCTCGGTTGTGTGCAGCTTGGCATACGGATTGATGCCACGGATGCGCGCCTCGACGTCGGCAAGCTCCTCGGGCTCTACGAGATCGGCCTTGTTGATCAGGATCACGTCCGCGAAGGCAATCTGGTTCTTGGCCTCGGGCGCATCCTTGAGCCGGTCTTTGAGCCACCTGGCATCGGCCACGGTGACCACTGCATCGAGCTTGGTGCGCCGGCCGACATTCTCGTCCATGAAGAAGGTCTGTGCCACCGGGGCCGGATCGGCGAGCCCGGTCGTTTCCACGATGATGGCGTCGAACTTGCCCTTGCGCCGCATCAGCCCGTCGATGATGCGCACGAGGTCGCCGCGCACGGTGCAGCAGATGCATCCGTTGTTCATTTCAAAGACTTCCTCGTCGGCGCCCACGATCAGGTCGTTGTCGATGCCGATCTCGCCAAACTCGTTGACGATCACGGCGAACTTCTGCCCGTGCGGCTCGGACAGGATGCGGTTGAGCAGCGTGGTCTTGCCGGCGCCCAGGTAGCCGGTCAGCACTGTGACTGGAATCTTGTCAGACATCGATCACTCCATTTGGGCCGTAACATAGGGGCACCACAGCGGATTCCAAGGCGAAAGTGACGCATTGGGCTTGCTGGCCTTGCACCGGCGGAGACGCCGCCCTAGGCTCGCGGGCAATCTCGGCAGCCGCCCCGGGCGCGCAGGCGAGACGACGAGTTAAAGACGACACGCGAACGAGAGCACAAGGAGGATTCCCCATGATGACACGATGGTTGTCGGGCATTTCCACCGCCGCCCTGGCGCTGGTTCTGGCATCGCCACAGGCAAGCGCACAACTCACCGGACAGGTTGCTTCCGCCGAGGAAGGCAGCATGGAAGGCGTGGTGGTGAGCGCCAAGCGAGCCGATTCCAACATCACGGTCAGCGCCATCAGCAACGCCCAGGGCCGCTTCACGATTCCCGCCGACCGGCTGCCGCCCGGCCAATACACGATCACGACCCGCGCGGTCGGCTATGACCTGGATGGGCCGAAGCAGACTACGATCGCGGCGGGCGGGCCCACATCGGTTGACGTCAAGTTGCGCAAGACCCGCAATCTCGCGCACCAGCTCACCAATGCCGAGTGGATGCTCAGCATGCCCGGCAACGATGAGGACAAGCTCAGCCTGATCAACTGCGTGAGCTGTCACACGCAAGAGCGGATCGTGAAGTCGTCGCACAATGCCGATGACTTCGTGGGCGTGATCTCGCGCATGAACGGCTATGCGCAGGTGAGCAATCCGCTCAAGCCGCAGCGGCGCGTCGACCAGTCGCGTGCCTCCAACCCGGAGCGGTTCCGCAAGCAGGCAGAATTCCTCGCCTCCATCAATCTCAGCAAGAGCGACAACTGGAGCTACGACCTCAAGACCTTGCCGCGAGTCAAAGGCCGCAGCACCAATGTGATCATCACCGAGTATGATCTGCCACGGCAGACGATCGAGCCGCACGACGTGATCGTGGTCGATGGCGACGTCTGGTACACGAATTTCGGCGAGCAGTACCTCGGCAAGCTCGATCAGAAGACCGGCAAGCACACCGACTTCGCGATGAAGCAGTTCCGGCCCGGCTTCCCGGAGGGCAATCTCGATCTCAGCGTCGACAAGGACAAGAACCTCTGGGTCGGCATGATGTATCAGGGCGCGGTCGCCAAGTTCGACCGCAAGGCCGAGAGCTTCCAATACTGGCAGATCCCAACGGAACGGCTGAAGGACGACTCCCAGCTCAACATGGTAACCAACCGGATGGAGGTCGACGGCAAGCTGTGGGTCAACGACGCCGGCCCCTCGACCCTGTTCCGCATCGATCTCGCCACCGGCAAGTTCGAAGAGATGGATCCGCTCAACGTGCTGCCCGGCGGCCGCCAGGGCTACTCGATCTATGACGTGCGCGCGGATTCCAACAACAACGCGTTCGTCACCGATTTCCAGAAGAACCACGTCATCAAGATCGACGCCAAGACGCTGAAGTACACGGTCTATCAGACCGGCACCCAGGTCTCGCGCAACCGCCGCGGCCGCATCGACGAGAGCGACCGCTTCTGGTTCGCGCAATATCGCGGCAACAAGATCACGATGTTCGACACCAAAGAGGAGCGGATGCAGGAGTTCCCGCTGCCGACGCGGCACACGCATCCCTATGACGTGATCTGGGACAAGAATGGCGAGCTGTGGACCGGCGGCATGACCACGGACCGCGTGGTGCGGCTCGATCCCAAGAGCGGCGAGACGATCGAATATCAGCTGCCGCGCAACACCAACATGCGCCGCATGTTCGTGGACAATACGACCGCGCGCCCGACCTTCTGGGTCGGCAGCAACCACGGCGCCTCGATCGTCCGGGTCGAGCCGCAGGACTGACGTCTCAGGACTGACGGCTGCTGACTGATGGAAATAGAGCGCGGTCGCCATTGGCGGCCGCGCTTTATTGACCGGTCGACTCAAACCTCGATCGTCATCCTGAGGCGCGCGTGGTCTTTCACGCGCCTCGAAGGATGCACGCCCCTGATTCCGGTGGCCGTATCCTTCGAGGGCCGCGCAACGATAGTCCGCCATGTCCATGAAACGCTGCGGCTTGCGCGGCCACCTCAGGATAACGGATCAGGCTCGGCAGTTGCCGGAAAACCCGGATCACGTTTGATTTCTAATGACATGAATGTTGCATGCAGTCCCGCGTCCGAGCGCCCCCTGCTCGCGACGTCCTGATTTGCCAAGCGCGCCGGCCTGTGCTGGAGAGAGCGGGAGGCGGCGGCGCGGGAGGCCCGAATGAGCGAGACCCAAGTCGTTTGCGTGGGCGAGGCGATCATCGAGCTTGCGCGCGTCGGCGATGGCCGCTTTGCCATGAGCTGCGGCGGCGATACATTCAACACGGCGATCTATGTTGCACGCGCAGGCCTGCGCGCCGCCTTTGCGACCGGGCTCGGTGATGACCCCTATTCGAATGGCGTGCTCGCGCTTGCTGCGGCGGAAGGCGTGGCAAGCGACCTGGTGCTGCGCGTCCCCGGCCGCCTGCCGGGCCTTGCTCTGGTCGAAGCCGACGCAAAGGGAAAACGGCATTTCCATTTTTGGCGCGCCGAGGCGCCCGCGCGCGAGCTGTTCGAGCTTCCGGAGTGGACCCGCATCGTCGAAGGCCTGCTGCGCACGAAGCTTGTCTATTTTTCCGGCATCACGCTGTCGCTCTATTCCAACACGGGGCTTGGCCGTTTCCTGGCGGCCGTCGAGCTCGCACGCCAGCAGGGCGTCAAGATTGCATTCGACGGCAATTTCCGGGCGCATGGCTGGCGCGGCGACCTGTCCCGTGCCCGCGCGGTGTTCATGGAGGCGCTCAAGCGCGTCGACATCGCGCTGCCGACCTATGATGACGAAGCCGTGCTGTGGGGCGATCCGAGCCCGGAGGCGACGGTCGAGCGGCTGCAGGCCTTCGGCATCGGCGAGATCGTGGTCAAGAACGGCCCCAACAGCGCGCTGGTCGCCGCGGGCGGCGTCAGCGAGTTCGTGCCGGTGCCCGAGGTGGTGGAGCCGGTCGATCCGATGGCAGCCGGCGACGGCTTCAACGCCGGCTATATTGCGGCGCGCCTGTCGGGTGATGGCCCGAGCACTGCGGCCGCAGCAGCCCATCGCCTGGCCGGCCAGGTGATCCGGCATCGCGGCGCCATCATGCCGCGGACGGCCGAAGCGATGCATTGAGTTGCGCGCTACCCGTCGCGCGATGCAACACATTCATCGCTCACCCGAACAAATTTGGCGCAAAGCCCGCACGGCGCAGGACGCCATCGCGCGCCTCCTGGGCAAGCCGCAGCACCCGCGGCAGGTCGACGCCGACCAGGCTGCCGCGCCACTTCCTCACCTTGCCGGCGATGAACACGGTGTCGACATTCATCGGATTCATCAAGTTCACCACCGCCCCCGGCACGTTGTTAAGCGGCCAGACGTTGATCCGGTCGGCCGCCAGCATCACGATGTCCGCCTCCTTGCCGGGCGTGAGCGTACCGACTTTGCTTTCGAGATTGGTACAGCGCGAACCCTCGATCGTTGCGAATTCGAGCACGTCGCGCGTGGTCAGGAGCGGCGGCAGGTTCGGCTCGCCGCGGCGCGCGCGCTGCAGCACGTTGAGCCGCTGCAGCGTGAATGCTGCCCGCATCACCGTGAACGGATCCTGTGCCATAGTGACGTCGACATCGGAGGAGAGCGAGGGCCTGATCCCATGGTCGAGCGCTTCCTGGATTGGCGGCATCCCGTGTCCCATCGCCATTTCGATCGGCACTGCCAGCGAGACCACGCCGCCACTGTCCTTGATCAGGCGCCAGGCTTCGTCGCTCAGGTGCGTGCAGTGGATATATTGGTCACCGGGTTTCATCAGCCCGGCGCGCCCGAGCTCGATCAGCGTGCGCTCGGTATTGTTGTTGACGCCATGCGAGACGGTCCGCACCCCGATCTCGCGCGCGATGGTGAACAGCCGCCGGTCGAGACCGACGCCAAGCGCGAGCGTGAGGAGCTGATCGTCGGAGGTGAAGTAGGTCTGCCGCAGCCGGATGATGTCCTGCGGATATTGCGCACCGTCGCCGGTGCCGCGCGAATAGGCATAGACCACGCGCAGGCCGGACTCCTGCAGCGCGCGGATGCCGGCGTCACTGTGCTCGGGCGTGTGATTGACCTGCGAGGTGTCGACCGCCGAGGTGGTGCCCATGTCGATCATGCCGAGCGCGCTGATCAGCGTGCCGGCATAGACATCGGCCGGCGTGTAGGGCGTCGTCAGCGTGTTGCTGATGTCGCGGTTGTAGTCGGGATTGAGCAATCCGTTGCTGAGGATGTTGCGCAGGATGCCCTGGTAGAAGTGATGATGGGTGTCGATGAAGCCAGGCATCACGATCCGATTGGTGGCGTCCACCACTGCGGCAGCCTCGCCTGTCACCGCAATGTTCGGCCGGACCTCGCGGATCATGCCGTCCTCGATCAGCACGTCGGCCTGCGCGAAGTCGCCGACGGCGCGGTCGAGCGAGAGCACCACCCCGCCCTTGATCAGGATGCGGCGCTGCGCGAGCAGTCGCGTCAGCTCCGCATCGCCTTGCGCCTGCACGGGGCTTAGGCCAGCGCTTGCCTGCAGAAACTCCCGGCGCGAGCCGGCGAGCGCCGGCGCGGGATTGCGGCTTGCATCGTGGTTATCTTGATCACGCATGACAGACCTCATCGTTCGCTCAAACTTTAAGGCTTGCCGATCAGCATGGCGGCGATGCCGGCCAGGATCGGCAGCGGGATCGACACCGCGGCGCGCAGCCACACGACCCGCGGTGCCATCATGTGAATTTCCCAGTTGAACAGCCGCTGGATCGTATAGAGCGACCAGGCCGTCGTATAGGCGATCACCTGCGGGGCGCCGGCGCCGCCCTTCAGGGCAGCCGCCCCTACCGCGAAGCCAACCACCGCGCCGCCCGGCGTCGCCGCACCGCAAAGCGCCGCAATCACAATGCCCAGCACGCCAGACCCCGGGCCGATCCAGGCGGTGATGAGGTCCTGCGGCATGACGGCCGCGATGTAGCCCGAGCCGATGACGCCAATGAGCACGCGTGGGATCAGCACCACGAAGTCGCGTCCGCCTTCATAGGCGCCTTCGCGAAACAGCGCCTTGCTGCGGATCGCGGCCGTGAAGGCGAGCGTGCCGACCAGGAGCCACAGCAGGACGCTGATGACGATGCTGACGATGGTGATCAGGTCCACTGGTCATCACCTCCCCAGCGCCGCGCGACGACACGCGCAGCTGCGCGCGCGAGCAGCCCGGCGATGATCGGGAGCGGCAGCGCCAGCAATATGCGCCAGGCCACGAACTCGGGCCCGAAGAAGGGCAGCTCCCAGATCAGCGCGCGGTTGTAGCCGAGCAGGTTCCAGGCGGTGATGAAGGCAACCGCGGTGCCGATATCGGCGCCGAGCAGCAGGAAAGCGCCCGCCACCGGATAGATCGTGAGCGGGCCGCCGGGCAGCACCGCGCCCATCACCATCGCAACCAAAATGCCGACGAAGCCCGATTCGCTGCCGACCACCCGCGCCACCACCTCGCGCGGCAACAGCCGCGTGACAAAGGCCGCGATCAGACAGCCTGCCGCCATCTTGGGCAGCATGCCGGTGAAGAGCCACAGATCACTAGTCAGGATCGCAAGGGTTTTGTCCGAGCCGTCACGCAGATAAACGATCGTCCCCGCCACCACGGAGGTCAGCGCGATAATCGCCGTCGACCACTCGAAAGTCCTGACGCGGCGACGACGTTCGGCCATGAAGCTTTGGCAACTCGCTGAAGGAGGCTGGGGCCATCATCCTGGACGCGCCGGCGTACCCGTTCAAGCAGAAAACCCGCATGGAAAGGATGTCGCCGGGCCATTGACCGGACGCCCAGGCGTAACTAATACTAAAACAGATGGGGATGGAGTCCCCCGAAACCGCCTGCAACGGCTGATGACTCCTACCGCTGAGCATTGCGGTAGGTGTCCGTCTGCGACCCACCGCGAGGTGGGTTTTTTGTTGTTCGGTCGGGCCGGAGAAGGCTCGGTCCGAAGGTGGCAAGGATGGGACCATGACGAGCATTTGGGCCATTGCGGCATTGTGGCTGGGCCTCGCGTTGATCGCGAGCCTTCTTTCAGTTTGGTTCCGGGTGTCGACGGCCCTATCCGAGATTGTTGTCGGCACGATCGCACAATTGATCATTGGTGCCGTCATCGGCACTGCCCTGCTCGGCACTGACGAGTCGTGGGTCAAGTTTCTTTCCGGCATCGGCGCCATCGTCCTCACGTTCCTTGCTGGCGCGGAACTTGATCCCGAAGTCTTCAAGCGCAAATGGAAGGAAGCGACCGCAGTTGGGCTCACAAGCTTTTTCTTTCCGTTCATCGGCTGTGCTGCCGGTGCCTATTACGTGCTCGGTTGGGAGCCGATGCCGAGTTGGCTCGCCGGCGTTGCCATGTCGACCACATCGGTCGCGGTCGTCTACGCTGTTTTGTTGGAGTTCGGGTTCAACATGACCGAGTACGGCAAGACGGTTCTTGCCGCCTGCTTCGTCACCGATCTCGGCACCGTCATTGCACTCGGGCTTATCTTCGCTCCATTCACCATAAAGACGCTGATCTTCCTCGGAGCCGGCGTTTTGGCTTTTGCGATTCTGCCGTGGATCACGCCACGCTTTTTCCGGCGTTACGGAAATCGACCTTCGGAGCTAGAGGCAAAATTCCTGCTGCTCTGCCTCCTAGGCATGGGAGCACTTGCCTCCTGGGCCGATAGCGAAGC
>WNGB01061804.1_pt1 | contig 10124 bp, 9 predicted proteins | sample 5400681 | NCBI WGS metagenome assembly WNGB01 (sample SAMN13153367, study PRJNA577476) | soil metagenome | isolation source: 115 cm soil or saprolite under grassland replicate 2 | place: USA:California | collected 2016-06-15
CGTTTCGGAGAGCGCGTCGACCAGGCGCACCCGCGCCTCGACCGGGAGCGGCGCCTCGCTCTGCAGCCCGTCGCGCGGGCCAACCTCGCGGACGTCGATCGACGCTGGTAGTTCCACCTGGCACCTCGACGAGACGATCGGCAAATCCTCAGACGATCCTACCGGCCGCGCCCGACCCCCGGCTCGGACTGTCCACAGCCCCCCGACCATCCCGCCGCGCAGCGCCTTCCAGGACCCCGCCCGCAACTCCCACCGCCCCCGTAGCGGGTGGGCGGTGGGCCAACTGAGAATTGGAAATCGTGGATGACTCAGAGGCGGTCGAGGAGGTCGCGCTTCTTGCGCTCGAATTCCTCGTTGGTGACGGCACCGCGGTCGCGGAGGTTGGCGAGCCGCTCCAGGTCTTCGAGCACGCTGGGCGCGCGCGGCGCGGCTCCGCTCATCCGCTGGCCGTTGGCCTCCATCTGCCGGTAGATCTCGACCTGCACCGCCTCGGGTTTGGGAATGTCCTGGAACACGGACTGCCCGCGCTCCCCCGCCGACTCGATGAAGAGGTCGCCGGCGCCGATGATGCGCTCCCAGATGGACTGGGAGAAGGTCACGTCGTTGACCCGCTCCAGCGGGATCTCCTTGGAGAGCTTGGCGAGCACCCCGGAGCGGAAGATCAGCCGGTCGGTGGTCAGGACGAAGTGGGTCGTGGCCCAGCGCAGGTATCGCGGGACCACCACGACCAGCAGGCACAGGACGGCGATGCCGCCGATCGCGAGCCGGCCGGGCCGCTGGAAGCCGCCGCCCGGCAGGAACGCCCATCCCGCAACGGCGACGACGGCGACCACCACCGTCACCAGGATCGGGCCGACCAGGGTCCACCAGTGGGCGTGGAGGTCGTAGACGATCTCCTCGTTGTCTCCGAGAAGCCGTTGCGGAAACGGCACGCGAATCAACTCCTCGCGATCGGCGGGACCGCTCCGGCGTCGGCGTCGCGAGAGTAGCAAGCACGAGAAGCCGGCTCAAGAGCCGGCCCGCCGGGCGCCGAGGGCGGAGAGCGGGAACCGGTCGGGTCCGGACTGGAGCCTGACCGTTGCACGTTTGCAACCTCCGCGGCCGATGTTGGCGCAGTAGCGGGTTGCCGTGGGCCCGCTGGACCCCCGAGGACCGTGAGACGACACCGCTTGATCATCAGCGTGACCGGAGCCGCCACGCTCGCCGCCGCATTGGGCCTGCTCGCCAGTGCCTGCGTCGCCGACCGCGGCGGCGCGTCCGGACGCGGGGTGTCCGGCCGCGAGGTCGCCACCCTGGCGCTCACCAGGCCCGCCGGGCCGGAGGGGCCCGGGGACTCCCGAGAGGGCCCGGTGGACCAGGCCGCCGACCGCACGGTGGCCGCTGCTGACGCCCGCGCGACGGCCAGAGGGCCGATCGACGTGACGGTCTACTACCTGCGCTCGGTGGGGACGACCCGCTACCTCGCGCCCGAGGAGCACGAGGTCCCGTTCGCGTCCTCGACCGCGGGCATGGTGACCTCGGCGCTCACCGAGCTGCTGACCGGCACGCCGCGCTACCTCGGCATCGAACGCCCCTTCCCGTCCGGGACACGCCTGCTCGGCCTTCGCCTGGACGCCGGCACCGCCACCGTGAACCTCTCCAGGGAGGCGCTCGGCGCCGCCAGCGGCGACGGCTACGCCCTCCAGGCACTGGTCTGGACGGCGACGCAGGTCTCACAGGTGAGGCGCGTGGTGGTCGAGGTGGAGGGACGCAACGCCGGCGTGCTGGACGGCCAGCCGCTGTCCGGACTGCTGGGGGTGGGCGCGGGCGGTCGCCAGCTCGTCCGCGACCGCGCGGCGCGCGTGGCGCCGATCCTGCTGGCCGAGCCCGCGCCGCGCGCCCCGGTGGAGGGCACCAGGGTGGTCGTCAAGGGCCAGGCCCGGATCGCCTCCGGCACGGTCGGGCTGCGCCTGCGCGACCCGTCCGGACGGGTGGTGTCGCAGAGCTACGCGGCGCTGCCGTCCACCGCCCCGAGCTGGGCCATGTTCTCCGGAGCGCTCAGCTTCGTGCCGCCGCCCAAGCCGCAGCTCTGGACGGCGGAGGCTTTCGAGTCGAGCCCGACTGACGCGTCAGTCACCTACTCGGTGGCCGTTCCCGTCTGGGTGGGACGCTAGCGCCCGAAGGTGCCGCACGTCGGCGGTGGCGATCTCGACCCTCGCGCCGGTCCTGGTGAGCACGACCAGGTTGCCGCCGGCGCTCAGGTCCACGGCGGTGCCGACCACCGGCCCGCCGGCCAGGCGGTCGGCGCGGACCTGGCGGCCGAGCGTCTCCAGGCGGTCGCGGTAGGCGGCCAGCACCGGTCCGGTCGCGCCGGCGGCGAGCTGCCGGTACCCGGCCTCGAAGCGCTCGCCCCAGGCGCCGAGCAGCTCGGCGCGGTCGACGTCCGTGCCGATGGCCAATGCCACGCTGGTGGCCTCCTCGGCGAGCTCCGGCGGGAAGTCCTCCAGCGACTGGTTGACGTTGGCGCCCATGCCGAGCGCGACCCAGTCGAGCGTGCCGCCGCGCATGCCCGCCTCCGCCAGCAGGCCGGCCGCCTTCCTGCCGTCCAGCAGCAGGTCGTTCGGCCACTTGAGGCCGGCCCGCGGGCGCCGCGGCGCCTTGCCCGCCAGCTCGTCGACCGCGCCCACCAGCGCGACCCCGGCGAGGGAGGCAACCAGCCAGAGGTCCCGCGCCGCCAGCGTCGGGCGCAGCAGCACCGAGACCAGCAGCCCGGTGCCCGGCGGCGCGACCCAGCTCCGGCCGAGGCGACCGCGCCCCGCGGTCTGCTCCTCGACGACCACGGTGGCGCCCTCCGGAGCCCCCGCCTCGCCCAGCTCGGCGGCGCGCGCCATGGTGGTCGGCACCCGTCCTCCCCCATGCCGCGCGCCCGGCTCTGGAACGCCGGTCACGTATCCACGGTGCGCGCCGTTGCGGCAGGCTGTCAGCCTGCGTGACCCGGCGCGGCCCGATCTCGCGAAGCGGCGCGCTCGCGAAGCGGCGCGACATGACCGGCGTTCCCAGGGAGGGTACACGTCTCCCTACAATGCCCATCACCAGGGGCGGGGCCAGGGGCAGTACGATGTCCCGACGGTTTGGCCGGGCGGGAGGGTTCAGGTGCCACCGATACAACCGAAGACCATGAAGGAGCGCATCGACGAGCTCCGCAAGCGCAAGGAGCAGGCGCTGCACGCCGGCTCCAAGCAGGCGGTCGACACCCAGCACGCCAAGGGCAAGCTGACTGCCAGGGAGCGCATCGACGCGCTGCTGGACCCGGGCTCCTTCGTGGAGACCGACATGCTGGCCGTGCACCGGTCGAACGCGTTCGGCATGGAGAAGCGCCGCATACCGACCGACGGCGTGGTCACCGGCTACGGGACCATCGACGGGCGACGGGTGTGCGTGTTCAGCCAGGACTTCATCCAGGAGGGCGTGGTCGCGCTGTCGGGCTACGCCGAGATCTTCTGGCGCAACGTGCAGGCGTCCGGGGTGGTGCCGCAGCTCTCGCTGATCATGGGGCCGTCGGCCGGCGGCGCGGTCTACTCCCCCGCGATCACCGACTTCATCTTCATGGTCAAGGAGACCTCCTACATGTTCATCACCGGCCCGGACGTGGTGAAGGCCGTCACCGGTGAGGACGTGACCTTCGAGGAGCTGGGCGGCGCGATGACCCATGCGGTCAAGTCCGGCACCGCCCATTTCGCGGCCGAGGACGAGGACGAGTGCTTCGACCTGGTCCGCCAGCTCCTCTCCTACCTCCCGCCCAACAACATGGAGGACCCGCCGCGGCGCCAGCCGACCGACGACCCGCGGCGCGAGGACCCGGGCCTGCTCGACCTGGTGCCCGACAACCCCAACCAGCCCTACGACATGCGCGAGGTCGTCAAGCGGGTGGTGGACGACGGCGAGTTCACCGAGGTCCTGCAGGCGCACGCGGAGTCGATCGTGGTCGGGTTCGCGCGCCTCAACGGCCGGCCGGTGGGGGTGGTCGGCAACCAGCCGCTGCACCTGGCCGGCGTGCTCGACATCAACGCCTCGGTGAAGGGTGCCCGCTTCGTGCGGTTCTGCGACGCGTTCAACATCCCGATCGTGAGCTTCGTCGACGTGCCGGGGTTCATGCCGGGCACCAACCAGGAATGGGGCGGGATCATCCGCCACGGCGCCAAGCTGCTCTACGCCTATGCCGAGGCCACCGTGCCCAAGCTGACGGTGGTCACCCGCAAGGCCTATGGCGGCGCCTACGACGTGATGGCGTCCAAGCCGCTGCGGGCCGACGTCAACCTCGCCTGGCCGTCCTCGGAGATCGCGGTGATGGGCCCGCAGGCGGCGGTCAACATCATCTTCCGCAGGGAGATCGAGGCCGCCGCCGACGCCAACACCAAGCGCGCCGAGCTGGTGGCCGAGTACACCGAGCGCTTCGCCAACCCCTACATCGCGGCCGAGCGCGGTTACCTGGACGACGTCATCGAGCCGCAGACGACGCGCCCGCGCCTGATCCACGCGCTGGAGATCTGCGTCACCAAGCGGGAGCGGCGCCCCCCGCGCAAGCACGGGAACATTCCCCTGTGAATTCCGAGGAAGGCATCCTGCGGTCGCCGGAGGGGCTGCGCTTCCGGATCCTGCGGGGCACGCCCGAGGCGGACGAGATCGAGCTCCTCGGGCTGGCGCTGGACCGGATGAGCGCCTGGGACCAGAGCCATCAGCCGAGCACCTGGGCGACGGCGAGCCGCCCCGGGATCGGCCTGCGCGCCTGGGCGAGCGGCACCCGCTGGAGCAACAGCCTGCGCTCCGGCTGGGAGCAGGAGCGCTGACCCGGAAGGTCGGGACGCCCGGCGGCGCGCTCGCGACGTTGCCGGGATCCTGGCCCGCTGGGCTACGCTTTGTCGACGACCCGGCTCCGGGGCACGACCTTGACCTCGGGGCCACGGGGGGAGCGGGCTCCCTCCACATGGATCGAGGAGGCATTCCGTGGAGAAGGTCCTGGTCGCCAATCGGGGCGAGATCGCGGTGCGGGTGCTGCGAGCCTGCCGGGAGCTCGGCCTCGTCGGCGTCGCGGTCTATTCCGACGCCGACCGGGACGCGCTGCACGTGGAGCTGGCCGACGAGGCCTGGCACATCGGCGAGGCGGCGCCGGCCTCCAGCTACCTGAACATCGACAAGATCGTCGAGGTGGCCCGGCGCGCCCACGCCGACGCCATCCACCCGGGCTACGGCTTCCTGGCGGAGAACGCCGCGTTCGCCCAGGCGGTCATCGACGCCGGCATCCGCTGGGTGGGTCCAAGGCCAGGGGCGATCGCCGCGATGGGCGACAAGGTGGCGGCCCGTCGCGTCGCCGAGCAGGCCAAGGCACCGGTGGTCCCGGGGACGCTGGAGCCGATCGCCGGCCCCGAGGCGGCAGCGGACTTCGGCGCCGAGCACGGCTACCCGCTGGCGCTCAAGGCGGCCTTCGGCGGCGGCGGGCGCGGCATGAAGGTCGTGCGCAGCCCCGACCAGGTGGCCGAAGCGCTCGGATCGGCCCAGCGCGAGTCCAAGGCGGCCTTCGGCCGTGACGAGATCTACGTCGAGCGCTACCTCGACGCGCCCCGCCACGTCGAGGCGCAGATCCTCGCCGACGGCAAGGGCGAAGTCGTCTTCATCGGCGAGCGGGACTGCTCGCTCCAGCGCCGCCACCAGAAGCTGGTCGAGGAGGCGCCAGCGCCCGGGCTGCCCGCCGAGGTGCGGGCCGCGCTCGGCAAGGCCGCCTGCGACATCGCCCGCGTCGCCGAGTACGAGAACGCCGGCACCATCGAGTTCCTGTTCGAGCCGAAGACCGGCAACTTCTACTTCCTGGAGATGAACACCCGCCTCCAGGTGGAGCACCCGGTCACCGAGCTGACCGCCGGCATCGATCTGGTGCAGGCGCAGCTCCGCGTCGCCGCCGGCGAGGGCATCCCCATGCACTACGACGGCATCGCCCCGCGCGGCCACGCCATCGAGGTCCGCATCAACGCCGAGGACCCGGGCAGCCGCTTCATGCCGGCTCCCGGTCCCGTCAACGGGTGGCGCGAGCCGTCAGGGCCAGGGGTGCGCGTGGACGCCGGCGTCAAGGCCGGCTGGGCGGTTCCGCAGAGCTACGACTCGCTGCTGGCCAAGCTGATCGTCTGGGGCGAGGACCGCGAGCAGGCACGCCGCCGGATGCTGCGGGCCCTCGACGAGTTCGTGATCGAGGGCGTGCCGACCACCATCCCGTTCCACCGGCTCGCCATGCTGGACCGCGCGTTCATCGCCGGCGAGGTGTCGACCACCCTGGTCGAGGAGGGCATGGACCTCTCCTCCCTGCAGCCGGCGCCGCCGCCCGAGGGGGCCGAGGTGATGAAGGCCCCGCCACGCCGCCTGGTCATCGAGTTGCAGGACAAGCGCTTCGACGTCGAGATCATCCCGCAGGAGCCCGTCAAGGTCGCCGAGCGGCAGCGGACCCCGCGCTCGCCCAAGGCGCTGGAGCGGGCCAGGGCGGAGTCGGGCGGCCCCGGCAAGGAGATCGTCAAGACGCCGATGCAGGGCACGATCGTCAAAGTGCTGGTCGCCGATGGCGACCCGGTCAAGCCGGGGCAGACACTGGTGGTGCTCGAGGCGATGAAGATGGAGAACCACGTCACCGCCCACCAGGCCGGAACGGTCAGCAGCATCACCGTCAGCGAGGGCCAGACCGTCTCCACCGGCGCGGTCATCGCCACCATCGAGGCCACCTGAGGCGGGGTTCGATCATGCCAGACAGGTCGCTTGCGGACTGGGCCAGGGGCGAGCCGGCCACTCGGGACGCCGTGCTGGCGCTGGCGGACCAGGCGGTCGCGCTGCAACCGGCCGCCGAAGCGGTGATCCAGTGGTGCCTGCTGGACCGGGAGGTGGAGCAGGCGCACATCGATGAGGGACGGCGCGTCCAGCGCGCCTACCAGGAGCTGGCCGACCAGTTGCGGGGCCTGGAGGCCGATCCCGTCGTGGCCGAGCCGTTCGCCGAGCTGCTGGACCGGCACCTCGAGCTGGTCACGGTCGCCCTGGAGGGGGCCTCCCCGCCAGAGGGCCTCGGCCGTGTCGCCGGCGAGCTCGTCGGCCTCCGCGACCTGCTCCGCCGCACAGCCCGCCTGCGCGGCCGCTCCGTCGCCGACGTCCCCGGCCTGTAGTTGTGTCCCACGTCACACCGATGGTGTGACCGGCGGCACTTTCAGGGAGCCAGGAATCCGCTTGGCTGTACCCGGGGACAGAGCAAGCTGGAGGTCCGTATGCCTCGGTTCATCGCGGTCGTCGAGCTCTCACCAGCGGCACTGGAGGATCTCGCCGGGCCACGGGAGCGATTCGACCAGGTGCGGGGCTACCTGGCCCGACGAGGCATCCAGCTCGACCGGACCTTCCCGCTCGACGGACCTCACCACCTGCTCGTGCTCGAGTCCCACGACTCACCCACCCGCCTGCTCAACCGCGCCCTTGCCCAGGCCTGGCCCGAGCCCACCCAACGCCCCGGCCACGCCAGGCTCGTCAGCACCGCCCTCTGAACGCCGTGGCGGCGGTGGTGGGCCGGCGCGGCATCCGAGGGCGGGGCCAGCACCGCCGGCGGGCGGCCGGCGGGGCGCGCCTGCCGGGCGATCAGTCGTCGGCGGGGTCGGAGCGGGCGGGTTCGCGGTGGCCGTTGAGGCGTTCGCGGAGCTCGGTCATCTCGCGTTCGATGCGTCCGAGCTCCTCGCCGAGGTAGTCGCGGGTGGGCATCTCACCGAGCGCCAGGCGGATCGCGGCGAGCTCCCGCGCCAGGTACTCGGTGTCGGCGAGCGCCCTGGCGTTGGTCCGCCGGTCGGCGAGCATCTCCTGACGGTCGCGCTCCTCCTGCCGGTTCTGGGCCAGCAGGATCAGTGGCGCCGCGTACGACGCCTGCAGCGACAGGGCCAGGGTGAGCAGGATGAACGGGTAGGGGTCGAAGTTCAGGCCCGCCATCCTGGTGGCCACGTTCCACACGATCCAAAGGAACACCACCACCGTCTGGAACACGAGGTAGCGCGCGGTCCCAAGGAAGCGGGCGATCGCTTCGGAGAAGTTCCCGAACGCCTCCGGGTCGTAGTACAGCGCCAGCCGCGGCGGCCGCCGCCGCGGCGCGGCCAGGCTCGTCCGGCGCCGTATCCGGCGCGGGATCACGCTCACCCGACCCGCTCCATCGGCTCGCCTCCAGCTTGCCCGTCGCCCGCACCGCCGTCCGGACCCCCGTTCCCACCACCGCCGTTGCGCATCCCGCCGCCGTTGCCGTTCCCGCCGTTGCCGTTCCGCGCCCGGACAGGCCCTCGCCGCCAGGCCGGTGGCAGCAGGTGGTCGAGCACGTCGTCGATGGACACCGCCCCCAGCAATCGCGACTGCTCGTCGCAGACCGGCGCGCACAGCAGGTCGTAGGTGGCCAGGTACTCGGCCACCCGTCTGGTCGGCAGGTTCGGCGAGAGGGCGTCGAGGTCGGTGTCGATGGCGGAGCCGAGCGGGTCGCCCGGCAGCTCACGCAGCAGCCGCTGGAAATGCGCCACACCCAGGTAGCGCCCAGTCGGTGTCTCCGTCGGCGGGCGCACCACGAACACCTGCCCGGCCAGCGCTGGCGGCAGGTCGGGGACGCGCAGCCGCGCGAGGGCCTCGGCCACGGTGTCGCTGGCCCGCATGATCACCGGCTCGGTGGTCATCAGGCCGCCGGCGGTCTCCTCGTCGTAGACCAGCAGGCGGCGGATCGGCTCGGCCTCCTCCGGCACCATCAGCGCCAGCAGCCGGGCACGATCGGCCTCGGTCATCTCACCGAGCAGGTCGGCGGCGTCGTCGGGGTCCATCGCCTCGAGCACGTCGGCGGCGCGCTCGTCGCCGAGCCTGGCCAGCAGGCCGGCCTGCACCTCCTCCGGGAGCTGCTCGAGCGTCGCGGCCAGCCGGTCGTCGTCCAGCCCGGAGGCCATGTCCTCGCGGGCCTTGGCCGGCAGGGCCAGCAGCGCCGCCGCCACGTCGGCCGGCCGCAGGTCGGCGAGCGCCGCCAGGCGCGACTCGGCGGACTCCCCCGCCTCCAGCCCGGCGACCATGTCCCAGTTCAGCCGCAGCCGCCGCGGCCGCCGCCACGCCCGCAGGCCCGAGGCAGGCTCGATCACGTCCAGCGCGCAGACCACCCAGCCCTCGCGGACCTGGCCGATGGCCACGTCGTTGATGCGGTACTCGCGGCCGGTCTCGCGGTGCTTGACCAGCGAGTCCACCAACTCGCCGAGCACCAGCGTCTCGCCGGCTCGCAGCTCGAAGGGGCGCAGGTTCACCGTGCCTGTGCTGAGCGTCGCGCCGCCGGCGTCCAGCTCGCGCACCCGGCCCATGCCGATGAAGATCGGCCGGCGTTGCACCCAGACGGTGAGCCCGAGGACGACCGGCGGCGAGCCCGGAGCGGCCCGCGCGATCACCACGTCGGCGATCCTGCCGATCATCTCACCGCTCGGCGCCCGCACCGACAGGCGCGCCAGGCGCGATACGAAAAGCTGCTCGCTTGCTGAAGCCACCCCGGTCATCCCCTCGTCATGGCAGGCCCGGGGGGCTGCTGGGGCTTAGGGAGCCCCCCGGTGCAATGTGTGATCGGCCCTCGACGGGCCACTATGGCCGGTACTCATCGCTACCGCGTCGCTCCGATCCTTCCGTTGCTCTGTTTCTCTCCGGCCCGCACCGTGAATCGCGGACGGGCTTCATCGGGCGTTGAAATACATCGCCTCGGGATGATGGACGATGATCGCCGAGGTGGACTGCTCCGGGTGAAGCTGGTATTCCTCGGACAATTCGACCCCGATCCGCCCCGGATCCAGCAGCTCGAAGATCTTGGACTGCTGCTCCAGGTCCGGGCAAGCGGGGTACCCGAACGAGTATCGCGCCCCCCGGTAGCCCAGGTCGAAGAGCGCCTCCATCTGCTCGGCGTCCTGGTCGGCGATGCGCAGCTCCTGGCGGATGCGCTGGTGCCAGTACTCGGCGAGCGCCTCGGCCATCTCGACGGTGACGCCGTGCAGCTCCAGGTACTCGCGGTAGCGGTTGGCGTCGAACAGCTTGGCGGTCGCGTCCGAGGCCGCTCGGCCCATGGTGACCACGTGGAACACTACGAC
>WNGB01020404.1_pt1 | contig 10123 bp, 11 predicted proteins | sample 5400681 | NCBI WGS metagenome assembly WNGB01 (sample SAMN13153367, study PRJNA577476) | soil metagenome | isolation source: 115 cm soil or saprolite under grassland replicate 2 | place: USA:California | collected 2016-06-15
GACTCTGGGGCGCGGCGTCGGTGGCCCTGGCGACGTCGGGTGGAAAGACATCCGGCCCGAAGAGCAGCTCACCGGAGGTCTGCGCCCACGGGGTCACGAACGCGGACTGCACCGTGACGGCGAGCGGGCCCGTGACCCGCACCATGGTGTCCCGCCAGTGCTCTTCCGTATCGGCGTTGCCGACCCATTTGTCGGCGACGGCCATCCCGCCGGTATACGCGACGCGCCCGTCCATCACGATTGCGCGGCGGTGGTCGCGCTTGTAGAACCGGGTCAGCTTGCCCAGGCGCGGCGCGCTGAACTTCTCGACCTGGCCGCCCGCGGCCTTGAGCGCGTCCACGTCCTTGTCGGGGGCCGTCATCCCGCCCAGGCCATCGAGGAGGACCCGGACCTTCACGCCTGCGCGCGCGCGCTCGACGAGGGCCGCGAAGACCTGATCGCTCGCCTCTCCCGGCTCCCAGATGTAGACGGAGAAATGGATCGTGCGCTGCGCGGCGCGGAGGTCCTTCAGCAGCGCCGGGAAGAAGGCGACGCCGTTGTTGAGGAGCTGGACAGTGCCGCCCGCGCGTATGGGCGCGCCCGCCGTTCCCGCGATCGCGGCCAGGAAGTCCGGAGAGCCGACGGGCGGGGGAGTGGCGATCCGCACCTCGGGTGGGCGGCGGCCGAGCGACGAGAAAAGCGTGATCAGGACCGTACAGACGGCGAGGAAACCGAGGCTGGCGAACAGGACGATCCACCAGGGGTACTTCAGGCGCTCGGAGCGTGTCACTCATCGATCGTAGGGCGTAAACGACTGCGCCCCTGCCCCCGGGAGTGAAAATGGTAAAATTCCCTGATGCAGACACGTCGCGACGTCCTCATCGGCCTCGCCTCCCTGAGCGCGGGGCTGGCCTGCCGAGTGGCCGCTTCCGAGCGCGCGGGGGCGAAGGATGGCGGGGGAGTGAAAGGGAACATGAGCAGCACGGTCAGGTCGGATGCGGAATGGAAGGCCGTTCCCGACTCCGAATGGAAGCAGCTACTGACTCCCATGCAGTACAAGGTGCTCCGGGAGAAGGGCACCGAGCGGGCCTTCACCGGCGAGCTCTGGAACAACCACGCCAAGGGCATCTACGTCTGCGCCGGCTGCGGCCAGGAGCTCTTCAGCTCCGAGACCAAGTTCGAGTCCGGGACGGGCTGGCCGAGCTTCTGGGAGCCGATCTCGAAGAAGGCGGTCGAAGAGCACGCCGACGACTCGTTCTTCTCGCGGAGAACCGAGATCGTCTGCTCGCGCTGTGGAGGCCACCTCGGTCACGTCTTCGACGACGGGCCGAAGCCGACGGGGCTTCGTTACTGCATGAACTCGGCGGCCCTGAAGTTCGTGCCCGCCGCCAAGTAGGCGATCGGCTCGACCGGCCGCCAGTCCGCCGCCGTCACCTTCCAATCCGGCCCACGGCGCGCGAGCCGGAGATCGAAGCGAAAGGCCGCGGACGGGGGCAGGAACCCGTCGAGCCCGCCGATGCGCCGTGCCGCTCCGTTGAACTCGGCGCGAAAGCCCAGGTCCGCCTCCGCGTCCGTCCGCCGCGTGACGCTCACGTCGTAGACGGCGAGGTGGACGCTTTCGTAGGCGGCAAAGTAGCGGCGCAAGGTGGCCGTGGCCTCCGCCTTGTCCACGCTCCCGTTGCCCTTGAAGTCGGCGGCCAGGCGGTCGGCGATCGCCTGCGCGTCGCGGTCCTCCGCGGCCACACGCAGCGCTTCGACCAGGGCCAGGACCGGATCCGGTTGGCTCCGGCACGCGCCGAGGGTCAAGGCGATGACGGCGAGCGCGGGCGTCGGGCGCATGGACCTCCTACCCTACCTTACACTGTCCCCTTCGCTCATGATCCTGCCCCTCCTCCTCAGCCTGGTGGCGCCCGCCGCCGCCGAGGCGCCACCTTCGTACAGCGGGCGGGAGAGCCAGGTCCGCGTGGAAATCCCGCGGATCGAGGAACAGGTGAAGGTGGACGGGATCCTCAGCGAGGCGGCCTGGGAGCGAGCGGCGCGCCTCGTCGGGTTCTCCCAGTACGCGCCGGTGGACGGGCGGCCGGCCGAGAACGCGACCGAAGTGCTCGTGTGGTACTCGCCCTCCGCCATCCATTTCGGCTGCATCCCGACTTCCGGGCGGACCGCGGCTTCATCAGCCGCGGGGGGATCGCCCACGCGAACCTCGATCATCGGGTGACGCTGTTCGGGCCCCCGAAGGGCTTCTGGGAGAGCCTCTCCTCCGACGTCGTGCTGGACGGCATCTGGCGCTATCACGATTTCGCGGCCGGCCCCACGCTCGAGAGGAAGCTGCACTTCAACAACAACCTGACCCTGCGCGGGGGATGGAAGGCGGGCGCCTCCGCGACGCCTTCTTCCTGAAGGTCAGTTACCTGTTCCGGATGTGAATCCCACCTGTTCGCCCCGCAGCGGGCCATACTGGGCCTGAGGACGCAGCATGATCGTCGCACTGGCCGCCATCGCCGTCGGGCTCGCGTTGGCGGTGGGCCTGGCCTGGCTCGCGCTCTCGGGGCTGCTGATGGTCGCCTTCCGCCACGCGCGGACCTTCCTGCGCCGGCTCACACAGCGTCGGCAGTCTCCACGCCCGGACTCTCCCGAGCGGCGTCAGGAGGAACGCCGGGCACACTGAGTCCGCCGTGGTTCGTGATATCCGTCACGCCCGTGGCGCTCTCCCGCCACGTATGCGACTGCCATGAGGCACAACATGCTGGCCTGGCTGGGCTGCCTGTTCCGCGGGTATCACACTCCCGAGCGCCAGTTCGTCGGGGGCTTCCGCTGCGCGGATTGCGGGCGCGCCGGCGCCGACCTCGCGGAGATGGGCTTCGAGAACTTCGGGTACGCGCCCTCGCTCCGCCGCGCCATGGTGCGGCGCGAGGTGTTCAGGGGCTGACCGCCGGTCGGCTCAGGAAATGCCGACCGCGACCTTCTTCGGCTCCGCTTCCGCCACCGCGCGGCCGCGCGGAGCTTCCGTCGTACCCAGCCCCAGGATCCCCTTCTCCAGCCACTCGTGGCGTCCGTCCAGGACGTCCACGCCCGCGCGATAGAGCTGGACGTCGTCGTTGTCCCACAGTGCGTCGAAGAGGCGCTGCACGCGGCGGCGCGAGATGCGGCAGAAGAGATCGGCCAGCCGCCGCGCCTCCACTGCTTCCGGCCGCTGCTTCGCGGCCAGGGCGCGCGCACGCGCGACCGTCGCCGACATCGCGAACAGCTCGTTGGCCACGTCCACCAGGCGGAACAGGAACGCCTGCTTGTTCTGCAGCTTGGCCTGGTAGCGGAGCATCCCGTGGAAGCTGGCGCGGGCGAGCTTGCGGGCGCTCCGCTCCACGAAACGCAGATGGGTGGCCAGGGCACCGAACTCCGAGTACCGCGGCCAGCGTCCCCAGCCCAGCCACCGCGTCGGGTACCAGCCGGCGTAGAACGCGCCCATCTTCGGGAGGGCGGCCAGCTTGGCCGACATCGGCTGGTCGGGGTCGATCAGGGCCCCCGCGACCTGGAGGTGCTTGTCCACCATCTCGCGGGCCATGAAGAGGTGCATGATCTCGGAGGAGCCCTCGAAGATCTTGTTGATGCGGTAGTCGCGCATGATGCGCTCGACGCCGATGGGCTGCTCGCCGCGCTCCTTGAGGCTCTTCTCGGTCTCGTAGCCGCGGCCGCCGCGGATCTGCATCGTGTCGTCCACGATCTCCCACGTGCGGTCGGTGTTCCACTCCTTGGCCGCGGCCGCCTCCAGGCGGATGTCGTAGCCGCCGCGGTCCGCCATCTCGGTGGCGAGGGCGGCGATGGCCTCCATCGCGAACGTATGCGCGGCCATGGAAGAGATCTTGTGCGCGATGGCCTCGTGCTTGCCCACGGGCTTGCCCCACTGCACGCGCTCCGCCGCCCACTTGCGGCAGATCTCCAGGCACAGCTTGGCCGTGCCCACCGAGCCGTTCGGGATGGAGAGGCGTCCGTCGTTGAGCGTGGTGAGCGCGATCTTGAGGCCGCGGCCCTCCTGCCCGATCAGGTTCTCCACGGGCACGACGACGTCCGTGAAGCTGATGACCGCATTGGCCAGGGCGCGCAGCCCCATGAAGTGCGAGCGGTGCTCGACCTTCACGCCCGCCCAGGCCGTCTCCACCACGAAGGCCGAGATCTTCCGGGTCTTGGGATCGACCGCCATCACCACCAGCAGCTTCGCGATCGTCCCGTTGGTGCACCAGAGCTTGGTCCCGTTGAGGACGTAGGCGGTGCCGTCCGCGCTCTTCTCGGCCGTGGTCGCGAGGCGGGCGGGATCGGACCCGACGTTCGGCTCCGTGAGCGCGAAGGCCGAGATCTCGCCGCGCGCGCAGCGGGGAAGGTACTTCTTCTTGAGCTCGGGGCTGCCGAACAGCTTCAGGGGCTGGGGCACCCCGATGGACTGGTGCGCGGAGAGGAGGGCCACGATGTTCCCGTCGACGGAGCCCAGGAGCTGCATGACCTTCTGGTACTCGCCGTTCGTGAACCCGAGCCCGCCGTACTCCTTCGGGATCTTCATGCCGAAGGCGCCCATGCGGCGCAGGGTCGCGATCACGTGCTCCGGGTACTCTCCGGTGGCGTCGATCTCCACGGAGTCCACGTCCTCGCGGAGGAAGCGCTTCATCTCGTCGTAGAAGGCGGTGAACTCCGGCCGCTCCGCGCCCGGGAGCGGGTAGGGATGGACGAGGTCCAGGCGGAAGTTCCCCAGGAACAGCTCGCGCATGAAGCTCGGTTGATGCCACTCTCGCTGGCGCGACGCTTCCGCGACCTTCAGGGATTCCCGTTCGGATGTCTCGGGAGAGGTGGCGCCCATTTCCAGCCTCCGTTAAATGAACCGCGGTTCAGTTATGACTGTAACGCGCTATTCGATTTCTTGCAAGTCCGTTCCTGATGGCAGACCGACCTGGCCCCAACCTCTATCCGCTAACCCAGGCCGATCGATCTTTATTCCGTCCCCACCAGCTCCTTGAACCGCGGGTCGTCCCTGAGCGACGCGAACTCCGGCTCGATGCGGGCGCGGGCGACGTTGAACCGCCGCCGCATGCGCACGGCCCGGCCCAGGCTGCTCAGCGCTTGCTCGGGCTCGCCGCGCAGGGCGTGGATGCCGGCCACGTAGAAGCGGGTGTAGGGATCGTCGGCGCCCAGGCGCAGCCGCTCCTCGAACATGGAAAGGGCGATCTGGAAGGCCGCCCGCGCCTCCTCGTGCTCGCCCAGGTGCAGGTGGGCGGAGCCGATGCGCTGGTGCAGCTCGATCGTCGTGCGGCTGCGCAGGGCGTGGTCTCCCTGCTCGAGGAACCGGCGCTCTCGCTCGAGGTGCTCCAGGGCTTCCCGATGGCGGCCCTGGAGCGCGGCCAGGTGGCCGAGGCGCATGTACGACCCGACGATGACGACCCCGTCGCGGCCCGACTGCATCTTCTCCTGCAGGGCGGCGGCCTGACGGGCGGCCGCCTCGCCGCGGGCGAAGTCGCGCCGGAGGGCCGCGCAGTGCGAGAGCTGGAGGGCGGACCAGCCCGCCTGCGGGTTGAGACGGAGGACGGTCTCGTATTGGGCGGCGGCGCGGTCGAAGTCGGCGCGCCCGATGAAGAACGCGCGGGCCAGCGCGCCATGGGACGGCGCGTCCGCGGGATCGAGGGCCAGCGCCCGCTGCACGGCCTCGATGCCCTCCTCCTCGCGCCCCAGCGAGGTCAGGGCGGAGCCGAGCTCCTTCCAGGCCACGACGAGGTCGGGGGCAAGCTCGATCGCGCGCCGGAACGACTCGATCGCGCGCTCGTGCAGCTCCGGCGTGGTCAGGTAGCCGGCCTTGACGTCCCAGGTCGAGCCGAGCTGGAGATGGGCGCGGGCGTAGCCGGGGTCGAGGGCGACCGCGCGCTCGAAGAAAAGGACGGCCCGGTCCAGGGCCTCGTAGCTCTCGATGCGCAGGTTGAGCATGCCCTTCGCGAAGGCCTCGTAGGCCTCCACCACATGGGTCTCTTCCGCGCCGCGCGAGCGTGGAGTGAGGCGGAGGCGCAGGCCGGACGAGAGCTCGCTCACCAGCCGGTCCTGGAGGTCGAAGATCTGGCCGATGCCGCCGTCCACCTTGGCCGTGTGCACGACCGTGCCTGTCTCGACCTCCGTGACACGGGCGGTGACGCGCACGACATCGCCCAGGCGCTGGTAGCCGCCGGTGACGACCCAGCGCGCACCCAGCTCGCGGGCGGCGCGGGTGGCGTGGGCCTCGTCGTCGGGCGCGCCCGTCGACCCCATCTTGCGCACCGCCTCCCACACGCGCTCGCGCCCGACCACGGTCAGGCCCTCCACGCACTTGAGGTCGGCGGTCAGCGTCTCCGCGATGCCCGTCCCCAGCCAGTCGTCCTCCGGGCTGCCCGTGATGTTGGTGAGGCTCATGACCGCCACCACCGGCGCCGCGGGCGCCAGCCCCACGCGGGACGCCTCACCTCCGATGGTGTCGAGGTCGCGGCCGAGCTCGCGCAGCGACTGGTAGCGCTGCTCGCGGTCCTTCGCCAGCATGCGCCGCAGGATGCGCTGCAGCTCCGCTCCGCCGCTGCCCACGCGGGGCACGGCGGCGGGGGGCTCGCGGTGGAGGATCCCGTCGATCACCTGCACCGCGTTGTCGCCGGGGAAGGGGAGGGCGCCCGTGACCAGCTCGTAGAAGACGACGCCCAGCGAGAAGATGTCGGTGCGCGCGTCGAGCTCACGCCCGAGGGCCTGCTCCGGCGACATGTAGGCCACGGTGCCCACCAGCATGCGACCCGCGCCTTCCCCCGGGGCCCGGCTCCAGGTGCTGGCGGTGTCGTCGGTGCGCGGCGAGTACTGGGCCAGCCCGAAGTCCAGGACCTTCACGCGGCGGTTCTGCGTGACCATCACGTTCGAGGACTTGACGTCGCGATGGACGACGCCGCGGTCGTGGGCCTCCGCCAGCGCCTCCGCGACCTGCCGCACCAGGGCCACGGCCTCCGGCACGTCCAGGGGATGCGCACGCACGAACTCGGACAGGGTCTGCCCCGGCACGTACTCCATGGCGATGAAGCTGCGCGGGCCGTCCTCCCCGTCCATCTCGTCGATCTCGTAGATGACGGCGATGTTCGGATGGTTCAGGGCGGAAGCCACGCGCGCCTCGCGCAGCAGGCGATGCCGCGCGTCTTCGTCACCGCCGCCGCGGAGCATCTTGAGCGCGACCTGCCGGTGGAGCCGGAGGTCCTCGGCCAGGTAGACCTCGCCCATGCCTCCGCCGCCGAGGCGCTGCAGGACGCGATAGTGGGAGGCGGTCTCGCCGACGATGGCTCGCTCCTTCCGCCCATTATCGGCGGGGCCGCCGGCCAGGCGTAACCGGGCACCTCGCGCAGGGCAGCGCTATACTCGTGCCGCGACGCCGGCCCGAGGTCCTCCGGCCTCGCGTCGGGAGGGATCGTGCACGATCACGCTCTCGAAAGGGGCGGCGAGGGAGCTGACCAGCCTCCGCTCCTCGATCGAGGCCATGGTCGGTCTCCTCGAGCGGCGCGATCTTCACGGTGACGCTGCCGGTGCCGACGCCCGACGCGGTGTCCGCCCTGGGCGACCGGCCACCCGCGCCAAGGGCGAATCTATGACACGGCACCCCCTTGCAAGGTCGCGCGGGCTGCGGCATATTGTGAATCGACATCCGGAGCGGCCCGCCTGACGCGGGCCCGGCAACCTGGGGGGACATCCCAAGGTGCCGGTTCTTCCCAAGGGAGCGGGAAGAAGATGCGGCCCCTCGCAGAGGGGCAACGAAGTGTCCGGCGCGGCGGCCCCGCGCTCTCCGGGTGTGTTCGAGAGGGTGGACATGCCCATCGAGACCCCCGCGGAGAGCAGCCGCGGCGTAATCTCTCCGGCGGATCACGCCGCTGGCGACCCCGATCATCACCTCTGGCGGAACGGACGGCTGTGGTGGATCGCGTTCACCGTGCACCTCCCGGGCTGGCAGAAGGAACGCGTGCGTCTGTCCCTTCACACCGCGGACGTCATCGAAGCGCGGCGGCGGCGGGACGACCTGCTCCACCGGTACCCCGAGGAGCGGGGCTGCGCGCTCTCGCTGCGCATCGGCGTCCGCGCGGCTCGCGGTGCGCGCCATGCCGCGCCCATGCGATCGCCGGTAGCGGCCTGAGCCGCTCCGCGGGGCGAGGAGCCCGGAGGGCCCGCGTCAGGGATTGGCTTCGCGCACGCAGCGCAGGCCGATGAAGTCGCGGCTCTCCGGGCCCTCGAACCACCGGCTGCGTATGGAGGCGCGCAGGAACGCCGGCTTGTTCACCCAGGCGCCGCCGCGCAGGACGCGGCGCGGGCGTCCCTCGGCCGCGTCGCCCCGCCAGACGTCCTGGGTCCATTCCCAGACGTTGCCCGCCATGTCGTACAGGCCGTAGTCGTTGGCCGCATACGCGGCGACCTTCTCGGGCCCGCGGTCGTGGCAGTCCTGCTCGTCGTCGAAGCGCGCCCCATTGGGGGCCCCGGGCTGACAGACGGGCTCGTCCTTGCCCCAGGGATAGTACCAGTCGCGGTGCCCGCCGCGATCCGCCCACTCCCACTCGCCTTCCGTCGGCAAACGGCCGCCCGCCCAGGCGCAATAGGCACCCGCCGTCTCCCAGGGAACGTTGACGACGGGGAGGTCGTCGCGCGCCCAGCCCTTGTTGAAGAACGGCGCCTTCGGCATCTCGCGCCCGGTGGCCGCGGCGAAACGCTCGTAGGCGGCGACCGGCACTTCCGTGCGGCCCATCCAGAAGCCGTTCGGGATCGTCACGTCCTGGTATGGAAGCGTGGCCGGGTCGCAGTTCGCATCCCCGGGCGTGCAGCCCATCGGGTACCGGCCGGGCGGCACCCAGGCGTAGTCGAGGTCGTCGACGGGATTCGCCCACGTCTGGCCGCGGCGGCCCTCGTCGGGGCGAGCGTTTCCCGGGGCCGGCGGGGAGCGGCGGCCGCGGGGAAGAAGGGCCGCCGCCAGCACACCCACGACGACGAGCGCCACGACGACGAAGATCGCGCGCTCGCCCCGCCGCCGCCCGCGCGGCAATCTCTTCCGGACGACCCAATCCCGCTTGGGACGTTCGCTGTAGGCGGGTCCCGGCGGATCGAGGACCCGCGTGGTGTGGTCCTCGGGGACGAATCCCTCCGGAGGCGCCGCCGTCATTCCCTCCGAGGAGGATCCGGCCACCAGCTCGCGTAGCGGCTCCAGGACCTCGCGGATCGAGCGGATGGTCGTGCGCACCCGGGGATCGGGATCGGTGGCGCGCCAGATCTCCTCGCGCAGCGCCTGCGGAAAGCCCGGGCCGATGTCGAGCTTGCCGTGCTGGAGCTTGCGCGCACCGACCGCCGCCGCGACCGCGGCCGGGCTCATGCCCGACTCGACCGCGAACGGACGCTGGCCGGTGAGCGTCTCGTGCAGGCACTGTCCGAACGCGTAGACGTCGAGGGCCCTCGGGTCCGTCCGCTCGCCCCGGAAGATCTCCGGCGACAAATACGAGAACGTGCCGACGTGGCCGGTGGCGGTCAGCGCTTCCCACGACTGCGCCATGGCGATGCCGAAGTCCACCAACTTCACTCCGCCGCCCGGGGTGAGGATGATGTTGGCGGGCTTGACGTCGCGGTGGAAGATGCCGGCGGCGTGCGCGTGCTCCAGCGCCGAAGCCAGGGGCGCGAACGCGGAGAGGGCCTCCGCCAGGGGCAGGGGACCGCGCTGGAGGCGCGCCTTGAGCGTCTCACCGCGCGCGAGCTCCATGGCCAGGTACGGCAGCTCGCGGCGGGGGTCTTCGCCGACGGCCATGACGCGCACGATCGCGGGATGGCTGAGCGTGCTGAGCGCCTCCGCCTCCCGGATGAATCGCACGCGCGCCTCGCCCCCCGCGGTGGGCTTGAGGATCTTGAGCGCCGCGACCACGCGGTCGCTCATCACGGAGTGCACGCGGTAGACCGCGCCCATGCCGCCCTCGCCGAGGCGGTCCTCGATCACCCAGTCGCCGACGCGATCACCCGCGCTCAGCACGGCCGTGCGCGCGCGGGCCGTGCCCGTGCCGTCACGGTACCTGCGCGGGAGGGGACGGTGAAGGGGCCGCGGCCGGCGGCGACGGGCGCGGCGTCGTCGTGGCCGCGGGGGGCCTTGGCGTCG
>WNGB01015409.1_pt1 | contig 10122 bp, 11 predicted proteins | sample 5400681 | NCBI WGS metagenome assembly WNGB01 (sample SAMN13153367, study PRJNA577476) | soil metagenome | isolation source: 115 cm soil or saprolite under grassland replicate 2 | place: USA:California | collected 2016-06-15
CGCGCGCCGCTCCCGCGTTCGAGGTGTCTCGCACCAAGCGAGACTCTGAACTTTACCTTCTGGCAGTGGAGTTTGACGACGCGCGGAGCAAGATAAGGTGCAAAAGGCGCGCGGGACTTGGCGGGATGCCCGAGGAGGCACTAGCCGCGCAATGACAGGATTGGGGAGCTATGATGATCGTCATACCAGCATTGCCCGTAGCAGGGTCCCAGGCAAGCCGAGTTTCGCACGAAGCGGCGGGATTAGCGAGCCGTTAGCTGCGCCTTCGTTGCCTTGCCGTTGACCGCTCGATGTCGCTTTTTCACCCGCTTCCTTGCAACCGGCACCAGGTAAATGCCGCGAATAAGTGTCCCAACCGTGGCCAGGCGTTCATTTTGCAGGCATTCTCCAGGGGGTAGAACCGGCCCACTCCTGCCAAGGGGCAAGGAAGTAACCACAGCACCGCACGGAATTGCCGGAATGCACGCGGCGTGTGGTGTGTGCGGCGGGAACAGCAGGCACGGCACCGGCCGCACGCACGGCACAACCGCCACGATCCGCCGCCGTATCTCAGCTGTCTCAGCGGACTTGCGACCCAATCCGCTGCTACCCCCCTTGCCGCCGGCGACATCGCGGCTACAACCGTTGCAGCTGACGGGCGACCGGGAACGCCAGCAAGCCCTTGCTGACTGGCCGCCCGCAGCGGACGAGGGCTTTCCCATGCGCCGCGTTGTTGCCGTTGCTGTTGCCGCTCTATCACTGACGCTGTTCGCCACCCTGGCCGCCGACGGTCAGACAGGCACGAAGAAAGGGACTTTGCCGCAGGGATGGAAGAAGCTGGGATTGAGCGAGGAACAGGCGACGAAGATTCGCGCCATTGGTGCGACCTACAAGACCAAGATCGATGACTTGACGAAGCAGATCGCCGACCTCAAAACCGAGATGCGGACCAAGCAGGTTGCCCTCTTGACCGACGCCCAGAAGAAGGCGCTCACGGCCCTGCCGATCGACCCCGCCGAGAAGCCCGAGACGAAGCCCGACAAGAAGTGACATAGGGATGTCACTGGTCAACTGACATGGGTGTGTCACTCCTCCAGTGTCATACCCATGTCACTGCCGCCGATCTCCCCGAGGGTGACCCAGAACCCTCCTGCGCCGAGATCGAGGCCGCCACGACGAGCCTGGACGCTACAAAGGCCCTTCTCTCCGCGACCTGGAACCCGCCCCCTCCTGCTGCTATTCCTCATCACCATCTAGCGCGATCCTTCCCCTGGCAGGGGCCTTTCGTCTGCCGCGCCGGTCCAACCGGCGGTTTTCTGCAGCATTGCGGGGCTGTCGCCCCTTTCGGCTGCCGCCGGCGCCTCGGTCGCGAAGCGCGGGGCTTGTGCTCCACCAGCTCGGGCGCCTGGTCCGTCCCCCTCGTTCGCTCGCCGAGCCGTGCGTTCGTGGTCCCACCCACCCTCGCTCCGCTGGGGCTGTTCGCGGGCTGCGCTCGCGTCATCGCGTTGCTCGCGGGTGAACCTGCCCGCTCCCGCGACCGCGCAGCGCGGCGCGATCACGGCACGCCGTTCGCCCCTGCGCGGGGCCAGCGTAGCGCGTCGCGGCGCCCGCCATATCTCCCCCCAGCGCGTCGCGTTCCGGTCCGCTTTGGCCCCTGCCTGCCCCGACGCGTCTATCGCGGGGGCGGCCGGGGCCTGCGCGTGCCGGTGCGTTCCGCCCGCTGCCACGGCCGTCACTGCGGGCGGAAGACGGGTGGGGGGCAACGTCCTGGGCAAGTCTCCTCCTCATCGCCCCTTCCTGGGGCGGCCGCCTTCCTGGCGGCACGGCTAGGAACTCTCCGGCTTTTCCGGATGGCTCAAGCCCGGCGTGCCACAACGGGGCGATCCCGCCCCGGCCCCGTCCTGGGGCAACCGCGTGCGAGACGCAGCGCGAAACCGGCGTGAACGCCGGGCGGCTGCGCAATTCCAGACCGCCAAGCCTGAAGTGTGGCTCCTGGCTTCGTCCCGCCGCGCCTGGGGCCTAGCTCACGTCCGCGTTCGGCATCGCTGCGAAGCGGTCGCCCTGGTCTGCGTCGTGGTCCCGCGCTCAGCGCTCACCCGTCGTCGCCGTGGTCTCTGGACCTCGTCAGCCCGCATCGGGCCAGAATCCATCGTCTCGGTTCGTCCGCCCGCCTTCGTGGCCTAATCCCATCCGGCCGGCGCGTCGCCCATCGCCGGCCTTCTTCCATCGAGGGTATCCCATGCTTGCACTCACCATCCGCCAACCGTTCGCCGCTCTCATCCTCCGCGGGCTCAAGACCGTCGAGTATCGCCGCTTCCACTTGCCGCTGGGCGTTGACATCGCCCTGCACACAAGCCGCGCCCTCGCTGGCCCTGCCGAACTGGAAGCCGCCCGCCTGGCGTGTGCGGGCGCATCCGACCAGGCGGTATTGCGCTGGCTCTCGCAGCTCCACCGCGGCAAGATCGTCGCCGTCTTCCGCTGCACAGGCCACAGCTCCGCCCCGGTCGAGTATGTCCGCCGAGGCTGGCCCATCGCCAACATGATCGAAGTTATCGAGGAGTTGGCGGAGCCCATCCGCGCCATCGGTCAGCCCGGCCTATGGGACTGGACCGCATCCAGCCCTGCCACCGAGCCGCACCAACAGGGCGAGTTGTTTTTGTGACAGCACGGGGAGGGGACTACTCTGCACGGAATTTGCACGGAATGCCGTGGAAACGAGGAAAAATGGGCTAGTGTTGAGGGGTCAGCCTGATGTGGGATCGACGCAAAACCTGATAATGTAATGAGTTATGGGATTGGCCCGGCAACCCGGCTATCCACGGTATTCCGGTCCCCCAGGTAGTTGAGAAAAGGTGCTCAAGCGAGGTGGAGGGGGCTGCCGAAATAAAAAGGCAGAGTTCGGCGAACCAATGTCCTGACGGTCAGCGGGCCTGGGACGCTGGTTTGGAGTACACGGAGGAGGAATGAACGGCACAGGCTGGTTCGGCGCAGCGGACAATTGTCCCACGAAGGGCGCCATGCCCCTGAGCCCAAGTCAAACCCTACGGAGGATACCTCGTGAATGTTGCGTACTTGTTGGTAAGCACGGCTTGGCTCTCAGGACAAACGCCTGATGGCAAAGATACCAAAGCCGTGATCCCCCCGCCCGCTGTTGTCCACCCCGCCGCGCCGGTCATGGGCGGCATGACGGGCGGCAGCTGCGGTTGTGAGAGCGGTTGTGATACCGGTTGTTGCGATAGCGGCAGCAGCTGGGGGCATCGCTTCCGCGAACGGATGCGCGGTCTGTTCCGCCGTGGCGGCCACGGCAATGATTGCTGCGATACCTGCGCCCCGGCGCCGACCTGTTGCTCCGCTCCGGCCCCGAGTTGCTGCTCGGCTCCGGCTCCGAGTGGCAACACGTGCGATAGCTGCTGCGACAGCGGCAGCAGCAGGGGACATCGCTTCCGCGAACGGATGCGCGGTCTGTTCCGCCGTGGCGGTCACGGCAACGACTGCTGCGACACCGGCTGCAACAGCTGTGGCGGCGGCGGGGTCGGCTACGGCCCTGGCGGTATGATGATGCCCGCCCCGAAGGGCGAGTTGATTCCGCTCCCGAAGGATGGCACGCCGCTGCAGAAGATGCCCAACGACAAGGGCACCGAGCCGCCGGCCAACGGCACCAAGGGTGTGCAGATCAACGTCGTCCCGAACGCGCCGATGCCGGCCGCCACCCCGGCCCTGGAATCTGCTCCGACGATCACGCCGGCGCAGCCCGTGATCGAGGAGAACAAGACGCCGTTCTAATCGTGAGCCAAGGGATGGGTGCGGTCGCCAGCCCTGTCGGCCGCACTCCCCTGACCACCCTCCTCAGTCCCTCCCGCCTGTCCTTGCGACAGTTGGGAAACCTGGCGAGGGTCGCTTGCTGCCGTCAGTGTTGTCGCTGGGCCGCGATCACGCGCTCCGACGACAAGAGCTGACGTCAGCACGGTTCGTGGCCTCCATCCTGTCGGAGCCACGTGGCCGGATTCGATGGCTGGCCCCACTGCACCCTTGAGTGCTGTGGGGCTTTCTCGTTTTCTCACGTCGCGAACAAGCCACGGGAAAACCGCTTGTCCGCAGAACGGGTCCGGCTCTCATTCACAATCCGGTTGCGGGTGTCCGTTCGTAGTACCGCCTTTAGGCGGAACCCCCGTTGATTCCGCCTAAAGGCGGTACTACGAACGGACACCCGCAACCGGAGCCTGGATTAGAACCGGCAAGACGGCTGCCCCTCGGTGGTGGGGACCTCACCTGTCTCCATCAGCTGCTTGAAACGACGCAACTCTTCCTGCACCTGCTGCCCCGGTTCCTTGCCGAACAGCCAGGCGATGAGGCTGCCAACCTTGCCGGCCGGTGGGTCGTACTTCATGACGACCTCCACTTCCGTGCCGCGCCCGCCCGGCGCCGGCGTGAAATGGACCGAGCCTGCGGTCGCGACCTCCGACCCTTCCAGCGACCGCCAGGCGATCAGGCGGTTGGGCTCCTCGTTGATGATCTCGGCATCCCAGGCCACCTGCTTGCCCATTGGGCCGCACGCAACCCAGTGCGAGCGGTTGCCCGTAGTCGTGACCGAGACCAGGTGATGCATGAAACGCGGCAAGTTCTCGAAATTGCGCCAAAAGCGATAGAGTTCCTCCGGCGTACGATTGATCGTAATGGAGCGGATCACCTTGACGCCGTGGCCCGCCGGCACGCTCGTCGCCTCGCCGTGGCCGCCCGTGTCCAGGCCCAACGCCTCGTAGAGATGACAGTGGCCTGTCAGCCCGCGGTAGATGAGGCTGCCACCCACGGCAGCGAGGGCCAGACCAGGGAGCGAGCGACGGCTCAGGCCAAACACGCCCAGGATGCTGCCGCCCAGCACTGATAGCCAGCGCTCTGTCTCGCCGACGTTGATCCGTTTGGCCCCGCCGCTCTCTAGCTGGCCGGAGCCGACGTCACGACTGATCGGGGTTCGCAGAGAGACCATAAGGCACTCCTTACTCCAAACCAGGCGGCGACGCATCGCCGCACAGCAAAGAAAAAACGGGCGCGGAGAGTTCGGCAAAAGCCTCCCTCTCCGTGCCCGCCACCCACGTCTCCAACTCGTGCGTCCTAGCAGTAGCAGACGTTGTCGCCGCTGAGATCCTTGAACTCGCGTTGGATCTCGCTGGATTCGTCGCTGTTGTGCGGCACGACGCCGATCACGACGCCGCCTTCGCGCAGGGCTTCGTGGTAAGCGTTGGCGTTCTCCTCGGGAATGCCCCAGCCCACCAGGGCGCCGATCAGGCCGCCCGCGACCGCGCCCGCGCCGCCACCAGCCAGGGCCGCCGCGAGGGGACCAGCCACCCACAGACTGGCGCCGGCGGTAAAGGGCACGGCGATCCAGGTGCCGATCATGGCCAGCGCACCCACGGTCGCCCCCACCGCGGTGCCGATGGCTCCGCCCACGCCCATCCCTTCCGCCGCCATGGTGCCCGTCTTGATCGAGCCGGGCTCCTGACCGGAGAAGTACGTCGAGCGCGTCTTGTCGGACATCAGCACATTGATCTCGGGATCGGTGTAGCCGCGGCGGCGCAGGAAGTCATGAGCCCGCTGCGCGTTGACCGGATCGCGAAACACTGCCGTCACCATCTTCTGTCTGGTGTTCGCCATGTGAGTCTCCTTCCACTCCAAGGTTAGGGACGGCCCGCCATTTGTGAAACACTCGCAGGCGTCCAACAGCCGCCCTCGGTTCAGTTCACTAGGGCAAACGTGATGCCGCAGCGAAACGAAACCAACTGCCGCCCCCCACCGCGGATTTCACGCCCAACCAGGGTTGACCGCAGGCAACGAATTCAGACGCTGGCGGTCACTGAGCAACCGCATTCTCAATTCGGTGTGCGCCGCTTGCCCACTGCGCGCGCGCCGTGAATCCCTTCTCCTGCGATGGCAAGCAGTTTCCCTTGTCCCCGCTTTGCTCCCCTCCGTGGTACACCATTTGCGACCTCGTCACTACGCGACCTCGCTGGAGGTCGCGTCTGGGTCGAAACGGCCTTACCACAGGAGGAGCAACGATGAGAACACGGCTTGTGGGATTTGTCGCCCTGGTGATCGCCTTCGGCACGTTGGGGCAGGTGGGCCGCAGTGCCGGCGACCCCCCCAGTGACAAGGAGTTCGTCGCGCGAGCCCTGGCCTGCAACATCCTCGAAGAGAAACTGGCCGAGCGCGCGGTCAAGCACGCCCAGAGCCAGGACGTTCGTGACTTCGCCAAGCGATTAGTTGACGATCACGCCCTCTGCAACAAAAAGCTCCTGGCGGTCGCCGCTGAGATGAAACTTGGCGTCGTCGCTGGCCTGGACGCGAAGTCCAAGGAAACACGGGCGCGCTTCGACCGGCTGGAACCCGCTGCCTTCGATCGTGAGTTCATCAGCCACATGGTGAAGGAACACGAGCGCGAGATCCGCACCTACGAAGGCGTGGCGAAGAGCACCACCAACGCCAGCCTGCGGACCTATGTCAACGATGCCCTGCCGACCCTTCGCAAACACTTGGAGGAAGCCCGCAAGATCGCCGAGAAGCAGAAAACCCCGAAATAGGTGCCCATTGCAGGACAGTGCGGGGCCGGAACGAGAGAGGATAGAATTATGGAGCCATCACGAAGCAATGCCAATGCGACCGCGGTCATCTGGGCTGTGGTCATTAGCTTCTTGCTGCTGGTGAGTTGGTTGAGCGGGTTCCCGTGGAACTGGTTCACCCATTAGATCAGCAGAGTACCGAGGACGGAGTACCGAGTACCAAGTACAAAGTACCGAGAGGAGGAGACATTGTTCTCTCCCCTCGGTACTTTGTACTTGGTACTCGGTACTCCGTCCTCGGTACTTCGTCCTCTGTCATGTGCATGGCTTGAGCGTCACGATGACCGCCAGCCCACTGGGCCGGTTCTCTGCGACAATTCCTCCCTGCAAACGTCGTTGTGCCAGCATTCGGCAGACCGCCATTTCCAAACGGTTCGGCCCCTCACGGGCGGAGACGAGTGGCTCGAACACCTGCGCGAGCATTTCCGGAGCGACCGTCGGCCCCGTGTCCTCGATGGTGAGCACCACCTTGCCACCCGTCAGTTCTGTCCGGATCGAGATGAAGCCAGGCAGGGTGGTGATCGCGGCGGCCGCGTTGGTCACCAGGAAGCGGATGAGCCGCTGCGCGTCCAGCGCTGTTCCCAACACCGGCGGTAATTCCGCAGCCAGCGACAATTTCACCCACACTCCCCCCTTCCCCGGTGGGGTTCCGTCTGGTGCGGCTAACCCGATCCGCGCCTCGCCAAAGCCCGGTTCCTCGCGGGTGATCGCCTCCACGGTCTGACGAACCAACGTGTTGAGATCGAGGGGGCGTGGCCCGATCTGCTGGCGGTGGCGGTACTGCTGCCACTGCCGCACCAGTTCGGCCACGGTTTTCCCTTGTTGCCGGATCACGCGAAACTCGGCGCGCCGAACACCCGGGAACTCCTGTTCCAGCACCGCAACCTGAAGCAGAGCGACATTGAGGAAATTGTTGAACTCGTGCATGACCGGGCTGCCCAGCAGGCCGAGGTTCGCGAGCCAGGTTTGCTCCCCAAGATCCACCTCCAGCGCGCTGCGTTCACGCCGCGCCGTTTCAAGGTCCAGACACCTCGCCAGGTGCCGGGCACACAGGGCCAGGAGTTTCGGCGCTTGCAGGTCGGCGTCGGCCTGCTCCGGGAGTGCCACGGCCAGCAGCCCGTGACCGCCCTCGGCCCCAAGGTCTTGCGCGACCCAGCGACGCCCTCCCGACGCGCCGGACAACTCCTCGGGCGCAACGTCCTTCTGCTCCACTCCTGCCCGGTCCACAACGACGGTATGAGATTGTCCATCGCGCGTCAGGCGGCAGGCGTACAGGAGAGCGTCGGGCACGAGGGAGCGGAGGGTTTCTGCAATCCCTGCGGCGCGTGCCCCAGGATCGTTCGTCCGCAGGAGCACTTCTTCCATGAGGTCGAGGCCGCGATCGAGAACGGTCAGGCCATCGGCGGGGGCGTGGGTCATCGCAGATCCTCGCGAGGTCGTGATGGGATGGGGCAATGCGGTCAAGGTCGGGCTCATGACGTCCGCTCCCTGTGTCTTCTTTTTGTACCCAGAGTGATCATAAAGAGGTAGGTGGCTTCAAAATCAGGACGGTTCAGCAGACAGTGGCGCGAGCCAGGGTCGGTCAGTGTCTCGAACCGCCGGCGGGCCGCTGGTCGGAGATCGGGCCAGGCCAGTTCACGCAAATAGCGGAAGAAGTCCACGAAGAAGGCCCGATCTTCCGACCCCAGTGGAGCGTGCCGACTCACCGCGTAGGTGGTTGAGCGTACCGGCTCCAGACCTGCCCTGCCCAAGAGCCGTCGCAACCGCCGCCCCGGATATAACTTGACGCCATTTCCGTAGCGCTGGCGGCACGCCCGGTAGAGGCCGCGCTGCAGGGCCAGTTCCAGCCCGACCGGCCAGGGTAACAGGACGTGATACCCGTCGTCGGTCTCCAGGAGAGCGACGGTCCCTCCAGGCCGCACCAGGCGATGCAACTCGCGCAGCGCAGGCACGGCGTCGAGGCTAATCAGACTCTGGGCACACCAGACCAGGTCGAAACTGTCGTCAGCGAAGGGCAGGTGATAGGCGTCCGCGGCTGCAAGCTCGACATGGGTGCGACTGGCCGGCTGTGTTAATCTCTTTGCCCACTCCAGATAATCGCTGGAATGATCGGCCGCGACGACCGTACCTTGCGGACCGACGCGCTGAGCCAGCAATGCGCTGTAGAAGCCGTCGCCACAAGGTACGTCGAGGACGCGGTCGCCCTGGCGCAGCGGGAGTTGGGCGATGGCACTGGCAAGTTCATCGCAGAAGGCCGTGTGCGTCGTCGCCAGGGCAGGAGCGTAGTCGGGCACCCCTTGCTCGGGTTCCCCGATCTGCCCCTCACCGCTTTGGCGGACTCGTTCGCTCAACATGCCGCCGTCTCGCTGCGGAAGTTGGACACGCAAGACACGAAGGTCGCGGGGCGGAAAGAATGCACTCGGCATGCCAAGAAGCGATGGGGCGGACCGGCAAGTTGGCGACTGGAAGTGAAACAACCAATGACGATCGGGAAAAGACAATTTGCAAAGGGGGAGTCTCCCAGCAATCCGCTCAGCCCCCCGACAGATCGGCTCGCGGAGAAACTCTCACACCCTTTGCAAAAAGTCGCACAATCGGAGGCCGCTAGTTTGGTTCACCGCGGCTGGATAGAGCGGATGCACGTCCCATGCCAACTCGCGCTGGAATGTAGCGTTAGCCCGCCCCTTGGCCTACGACGATTCACGCTGCCAGAATCGTTCGCAGAACATATTTCCACGGAAGGAGTTACGGTACAATCTAAGGAAGGCTGCTGTCAGGTGTTGTGGGCGGCGCGTGAAACGCACACGACGACTTGGGGTTTCGCGTGCGGCCCACGACACCAAGCAGGGAAATGGTGCAAGACCAGGCCGAAAAGTGAGAAGATGATTGCCCGAACCAGAGCAGAGGTGTTCGCCGGACAATGTCCAGGGAAAGCAGCGAGGCGAACCGGGACCGCCTGAGCTGCGGAAGTCCCGGTTCGCCTCGAAGGTTGGCGTTGCGCGGCCGCGTGTTAGGCGTGTGGCGGCGGCGTGGCGACCAGACGGCGCCCGGCCCAGTAACGGAGGATCAGTTCCGGCCCGGCTCCCACCAGGGCCCCGGCAATGGCGGCGAACAGCGAGAAGCCAATGCCGGCGAACGCCCACCAGGCCGCTTCGACCCGGTTCCCAGTGACCACATAGGGGCGGTTGGCCCGGTCGATCTGTTCCTGGGTGACATTCGGGCCGAACACCTCACGGGCACGCTCCGGCGTGAGGGTGTTTTGAGGGGATGACATCGTCTCCCCTGCCTGGAGCAGATAACTGCTGAAGGGGAGGTAAGCGCTCTGGCGCGTGGTGGCGAGGCCTGCCATCATCGCCACGAGAGCGCCCCACACCAACACGCCGTACATCATGGCTTCACCCTTCTTCTCACCGACAGTGGTACGGCTCGTCACGAGGCCACCCACGAAGAGGGAGATCAGCAACGTGGCGATAACCCAAATGCCCCTCCCGGTGGCGACGTGCTGCTCAGGGGTGTTCGTGCGGTCCCAGAT
>WNGB01020425.1_pt1 | contig 10122 bp, 9 predicted proteins | sample 5400681 | NCBI WGS metagenome assembly WNGB01 (sample SAMN13153367, study PRJNA577476) | soil metagenome | isolation source: 115 cm soil or saprolite under grassland replicate 2 | place: USA:California | collected 2016-06-15
GGTCCGGGTCGCGGAAGTAGAGAAGCCGGCGCCCGGGGACGACGAGGTGCTCGTCAAGATCCACGCGACGACGGTGAACCGGACCGACTGCGGCATCCGGGCGGCCAAGCCGTTCTTCTATCGCCTCTTCATCGGGCTCCTCAGACCAAGGCGGACGGTCCTCGGGACTGAGTTCGCGGGAGAGGTCGAGGCGGTCGGCAGCGGCGTCACCTCCTTCGAGGTCGGCGACCGGGTGTTCGGGTTCAGCGGGGACAGGTTCGGCGCGCATGCCGAGTACATGGTGATTCCCGAAGACGGGATGCTGGCGACCATGCCGGCGGGCTTGACCTACGAGGAGGCCGCGCCCAGTACCGAGGGCGCGCACTACGCTCTTACGGGCATCAGGGGGGTGAACGTCCGCAGCGGGCAGGACGTCCTGGTCTACGGCGCCACCGGAGCGATCGGCTCGGCGGCGGTCCAGCTGCTGAAGGCTCTTGGCGCCAACGTGACCGCGGTCTGCGACACCGAGCACGTGGAGCTGGTCAAGGGCTTGGGCGCCGACCGGGTGATCGACTCCACGACCGAGGACTTCACCAAGGACCAGCAGGCCTACGACGTGGTCCACGACGCGGTCGGCAAGAGCTCGTTCTTCCGCTGCAAGCGACTGCTGAAACCGGGCGGGATCTACCTGTCGACGGACCTGGGTCCGCTGTCCCAGAACCCGATCCTGGTGCTGGTCACGCCGCTGTTTGGCGGCAGGAAGGTCATGTTCCCCCTGCCGAAGCGTGACCCGCAGATGGTGAGCTACTTCAAGGGGCTGATCGAGTCCGGACAGTTCAAGCCGCTCATCGACCGGCGGTACCCGCTGAGCCAGATCGTCGAGGCCTACCGGTACGTCGAGACAGGGCAGAAGGTCGGCAACGTCGTGATCACCGTCGAGCCGTCGAGTTCCTGAAGCGCGCGACAGAGTTGTCCACAGATCGGCTCCTCAAACTGGTCATCGGCGCCCGGAAGGTGTAGAAGACTGAATGCCCCTAATTAGGGGCCCCGCGGAGAGCCGACACTCTCCCGGGGCCGTGGCCGACGCTACGAGGAGCGCCGACATGGAGCACATTAGCCCTTTGGGGCCATTTTTGGCAGCAGTAATGCTCGCCGCCGTCCCCCTCGCCCTCACCGAGCTGCCGCTTCGTCGGCGGCGCCGGTGGTAAGCGGCAGGGTCGGGCCACGGGAGCTCGCCGAGGCAGCCCTGGCCGGTAGCGCACTCCTGCACAGCTTGCGCTGGGCGGGAGTGTCGTGCGCGTTGCCGGCGCCGGCCGAGGTCGCGTTGGCCGCGGTTGCGCTGCGCACCTGGGCGGCCGATCTCACGGGTCTGACGACGGACGAGTTTGCCGAGCACCGGCCTCCGGCCTGAGAAGCCGGGGGCCGGCGACGAGGCGTCGACCCCCGGTCAGGGGAGGGGGATCACGGCGCGAGGGCCCGACAGCTCTCGTGGCCGCCCCCTCCCCGCCCCTTCTCAGCGCTTGCGTGCTCGCCAGATGGACTCGGAGGGCCAGCGGCGTGCCCAGTCGCGGTCCTCGTGGTCGCGGTAGGTGCTGACCGCGCGCTGTAGGGCAGGCTGAAGTGGACCATGCCGTCGGCCTCGATTTCGAGGAGGTCGAAGTAGTTGTGGACGAGCCGGTCGGTGGCGTGCTCGGCGTGGTCGGGCGTGGCGATCTCGAAGATGTGGCTGGTGTGGCTGAAGGCGAGCAGGCCGCCGGGTCGCAGGACGCGGGCTGCCTCGGGGATGGTGCGGTCGGGGTCGGCGAAGGAGAAGGCGCCGTGGTCGGCGAAGACGACGTCGAAGCTGGCGTCGGCGAAGGGGAGCTGCTCGCCGCTGGCCTGGACGAGCGGGAAGGCGATGCCGGTCTCGCCGGCGAGGCGGCGGGCGTGGGCGAGCTGGCGTTCGGAGAGGTCGAGGCCGACGGGTCTGGCGCCGTGGCGGGCGAGGGCGGTCGACCATTGGGCGCCGCCGCAGCCGAACTCGAGGACGTCCTTGCCGCTGACGTCGCCGAGGACGTGGAGGCGTGACTCGGGGATCGCCCAGAGGCCCCAGGCGATGTCGCCGCTGAACGCCTGCTCCCTGATCTGCGCGGCGTTGTCCGCCTGGTACTCGTCGGCGGTCTGGTTCCATCTCGCGCGGTTGTGGCGGACGTGGGCGGGGTCGGGCACGGTGGGAGTCCTCTCTGGTGGCGGAGGGTGGGAGTGTCGTATCTGGCTGGCATGGGAGTGACGGGTGGGCTAGCGTCCGGGGGCGTGGGGTCGATCTGGGAGGGCGAGCGCGTGCGGTTGCGCGGCATCGAGCCGGGCGACTGGGAGTCGTTCATGCGGTTCGACCAGGAGTCGGAGGACGTGCGCAGCGGGGGGCTGCTGTTCCAGCCTCGGTCGGCGGAGGGGTATCGGCGCTGGGTGGCGGAGCGGGCGGCGCAGGCGCTGCAGGTGGGGGTGGACGACTTCGACCTGGCGATCGAGTCGCTGTCGGAGGGGTGCCTGGTCGGGTCGATCGGCACGCACCAGAGCGACCGGCTGGCCGGGACGTTCGGGTTCGGCTTGGGGGTCGGCCGGCCGCACCAGCGGCGGGGGTACGCCAGCGAGGCGATCGTGCTGCTGCTCCGCTACATGTTCGGGGAGCGCCGCTACCAGAAGGCCAACGTTGGCGTGTACGCCTACAACACGGCGTCGCTGGAGCTGCACGCGAAGCTTGGGTTCGTGGTGGAGGGCCGCCGGCGGCGGGCGGTGTTCATGGGCGGCCGGTACCACGACGAGGTGCTGCTGGGGCTGACGGTCGAGGAGTTCACGGCGGCGCACCCGTTGCCGGACGTCACAGCTTGATGCCGTAGGCGAGCTCCAGCTCCTCGATCCAGTCGTCCTGGATGGTGAGGCCGTAGTCCTGTGCGAGCTGGTGGTACTCCGGGGGGCCCGCGCCGCCCTCGTGGGCCAGGACGGGTGCCAGCTGCTCGAAATAGGTCTCCAGGCCGGCGGGGGAGAGGATCTCGAGGATGGTCGCGGGGGTGGTGTGCGCGTTCCACATGGCGTGGGGTACTCCGCGTGGCTTGACCAGGTAGGCGCCCTGGGTGGCCTGCAGGACGCGGTCGCCGACGCGGACGCCGACGGTGCCGGACCTGATCAGGGAGAACTCGTCTTCCTTGGTGTGGGTGTGCGGCTTGACCAGGGTTCTGGCGGGGATCTCGACCTCGAGGAGGGCGAGGGTGCCGCCGGAGTCGGCGGTGACGACCTTGTAGCTGAACCGGACGCCGTAGAGCATCACGGTCTTGCCTTCCCCGGGTGCGACCAGCTTGGGGTCGGGAGGGGTCACTACGAACCTCCTTGGTCGGAACGGTCGGGGTGGTGGCGGACCAGCAGGACGGCGACGTCGTCGGCGAATCGCTCGCCGCTGAGGTGCTGGACGTGGGCGAGGAGGGCGTCGAGGCCGGCGCCGTCGAGCCTAGCAGGCTCGGGCTGGCCGGCGAGGTGGGCGAGCAGGCCATGCTCACCGAAGCGGTCGGATCCGGGGCGGGGGCCGCTGCGGGCCTCGATCAGGCCGTCGGTGTAGAGCAGCAGGGTCCAGCCTGGCGGCAGGGTGATGGTGGTGCCCGTCCAGCGGGTGCCCAGGCCGAGGGGTGGGCCGCTGGGCAGGTCGATCCGTTCGACCTGGTCGCTGAGCAGCAGCGGGGGCGGGTGGCCGGCGACGACGAAGGTGGCCTGGTCGCGGGTGGGGTGGACCCAGCCGCAGCAGACGGTGGCGAAGGTCTCCTCGCCTGGGTGCTCGGCGGCGAGGACGGCGGCCATGGCGTCGACGATGGCGACGGGGTCGGGCAGGGTCAGCGAGAGGCCGCGCCAGGCGGCGCGGAGGGTGGCGCCGAGGGCGGCGGCGTCGGGGCCGTGGCCGGAGACGTCGCCGATCAGGAGGGTGAGGGTGCCGTCGGCGCGCTCGACGGCGTCGAAGAAGTCGCCGCCGAGGAGCAGGCGGTCCTCGCCGGCCTGGTAGCGGGTGTGGATCGCCAGGTGCGGGTCGCCGACGGAGGGGGTGGGGAGCAGGCCGGCCTGGAGGCGCGCGGAGAGGGCGGTGACCTCGGCCTGGGCTTCGCGGGTGCGGGCCTGCTCGATGGCCAGGGCGGTCTGGTCGGCGAAGCGTTGCACCACGGTGAGCATGGCGCCGCTCGGCGCCCTGGTGGCGTCCCAGGCGATCACCAGCAGGGCTTCGATGCGGGTGCCGAGGACGATGGGCACCCGCAGGCTGGCTGGTGCGCCGCGGCCACGGTCCCGGAGGACTAGCGGATCCGAGCGGTCGGGGTGGCGGCGGAAGGTGGGCTCGGGGCCGGCGAGGTCGCGGAGCTGGTCGACCTGGTCGACGCGGACGGTGCGCTCCGGGGTGGCGCCGTTGCGGGCCGGTGCCTCGGCGAGCAGGCGGAGGGCGCCGCCGTCGAGCTGCCACAGGGCGGCGTGGGGGCAGTCGAAGGTGCGGACGGCGGCGTCGCAGGCCATCCTGGCGACGTCGCTGCCGCTGAGCTCCTCGGTGTGGAAGGTCGCCGTGAGGCTGAGCATGCGGTCGAGGGTGGCGCGGGTCTCGCGCTCGGCGGTGAGGAGCTGGGTGCGCTCGGCCTCGGCGGTCCTCCGTTCGGTGACGTCGTGGAAGTAGACGAACAGGCCGTCCAGCGAGGGGTAGGAGCGGACCTCGAACCAGGCGGCGAGGCCAGGGTGGTAGGCCTCGAACTCGGCCACCAGGTTGTCGGTGAGCGCGCGCTCGTAGTCGCGCTGGTGTGCGGTGCCGAGGGACTCGGGGAGGACGTCGAGCAGCGCGTGGCCGAGCAGCCGCTGGTCGTCGCCGCCGAGGATGCGCTTGGCCTCGCGGTTGGCGAAGGTGAGCCTCCAGCTGTGGTCGAAGGCGCAGAAGGCGTCGCCGATGCTCTCGAAGGCGCGGGCGATGTTCTCGCGCACGGTGCGGGACTCGGTGGTGTCCAGGGTGGTGCCGATCACGCGGATGGCGGCGCCGGCGTCGTCGGTGATCACCTGGCCGCGGCTGAGCGCCCAGCGGATGCGGCCGTCCGGCCGGACGATGCGGTACTCGACCTCGAAGTCGCCGCCGTCCTCCAGGGCGCGGTTGACGGCGGCGTCGAGGGTCTGGCCGTCCTCGTGGTGGGCGCGCTCGGCGAAGGCGGCCCAGGTGCCGGCGAACTGGTCGAGGTCGATGCCGAAGATCTCGGCGTGGTTGGCGTTCCAGCGCAGCATGCCGGTGCCGAGGTCCCAGTCGAAGGTGCCGGTGTGGGCGGCGTCGAGGGCCATGCGCAGGTGGGCCTCGCTGGCGGCCAAGGCTTGCTCGCCCGCTATGTCCTGTTCGAGCGCTCCGGGTGGTGGACCCTCCTCGGGCCCGATGCGCTCGACCATCCGGCTCACCCACTCGACTCGCGTTCCCACCACCGCGAATCGAGCATACGGGGCTCGCTCTGCCTTGGGAACATGCTGGTTGGTCGCGGCGGTCTCCCGGTGCGGGCCGGCGCCGGTGGTGTCCGGTAGCCTCCCGGGCAGACGACGGCAGGAAGCCGTCACCAACGGTGGCGAGTCGCCCGGCGACGGGATGTCGCCCTGCCGCGGGGCAATCGATGAGGCTGGCACCACAGCCGTGGGTCGCCCGGCGAAGGCGCAGTCGTCCTGCCTGCGGGGCATTCGAAGGAGGCGGTGGCATGGCCGATCAGCTCACCCTCGGTCTGCTCGGCGGGACCGGCCCGCAGGGAAAGGGGTTGGCGTTGCGGTTCGCGCTGGCGGGGCACGAGGTCCTGCTCGGCTCGCGCGACGCCGAGCGGTGCCAGCGGGTCGTGGCCGAGCTGCTCGGCGGCCGTGACCTGCCGATCCGTCCCGTGGTCAACGAGGAGGCCGCCGCGGACGCCGAGGTGGTGCTGCTGACCTTCCCGTTCGAGGGGCAGGCGGCGCTGCTGCCGGGTCTGGCCGGGGCGCTCGGCGGCAAGGTGGTGGTCGACGTCGTCAACCCGCTCGGCTGGGACGAGCTCGGCGCCACCATGCTGCCGGTGGCGGAGGGCAGCGCGGCCGAGCAGGCGCAGGCGCTGCTGCCGGCGTCGCGGGTGACGGCCGCGTTCCACCACGCCCCGCCGCGGCTCCTCCTCGACCCGTCCCGTGAGGTGGACACCGACGTGCTGGTGGTGGGCGACGACCCAGCGGCCAGGGCGGTGGTGATCGGGCTCGCCGACGCGATCCCGGGGTGCCGGGGGATCGACGCGGGGCCGCTGCGGCTGGCCCGCTACCTGGAAGGCCTGACGGCGGTGGTGGTGAGCGTGAACCGGCGCTACAAGATCAACGCCGGCGTGCGGGTCACGCGCCTGAGCGAGGAGCGCCGACGGCGGCTGGCCTCGCCACCCGCCGGTGAGGAGGGGCCGTGAGGGGGCCTTCGGAGGCGTCTGATGGCCGCGCTTGGGACGGCGCAGGCGGTTCTCTCCTAATAGCGCGCTGGATGGTGCAGCATCCACGTGGAGCCGCTCGGCCAACTGCTCTTGGGTCAGGGCGCGCCAAGGCGCGCGCCAGCTTGAACACGTACCCGCTGACCACACCGACCCGGCGCCCGCCAAGGCGGACGCCACCAGGCGCACGGCGGTCACGACGCGCGGGCATGACCGTCCTCCGCCCCGCCGTTGGCGACCACCGCAAGCAGGTGGGTGAACTGGCGGCGGAGCAGGGCCAGCTCAGCCGGGCCGGCATGGCAGATCACCTCCAGCCCGGCGAAGATCGCATCCAGCGCCCGCTCGACCTCGGCAGGCAGTATCGGCCGTGCCTGGGCGACCGGCTTGTGCAGCGCGGGGAACAGCTCGGCGGCCGGCTTGCCGTACAGCATCGCCAGCAGGTGCGGGTAGGGCGGGTGCGGCACGGCGATCACGCCGCGTTCCCAGCGGCTGACGGTGTTGACGCTCAACAAGCTGTTGCACAAACGGCTGTTGGAGGATCGTTGCGGGGCGTCCCAAGCGGGGGTGGGTCGGCGATTGGTCCTGGTCCAAGCCCTGATTCGGCGGGGGTGCCGGCTGCTAGGCTGGGCGCAAGCCGGCATGACACCGTGGCGGGGCGGGTGAGCCAGACAGCGTGGATGGTCTACGGACTCCAAGGGACCTGGAGCGAGCACCTCGACGATGGCCCATGGACGGTGGAGGAGATCCTCGAGCCCTTCGCCGGTTGGCAGCGGACCTACCTCAACTGGCGGGAGGACTGCTGGCCGTCGAATGCGGAGCACCACCTGCTTGAGGTGAGTCGGAGCGAACGGGTGTCGCTGCAGGCGCTGGCCCGCGAGCTCGACAAGACCCATCCCGGCGCCGCGTCCTTGCGCGAGGGCCTGCCCGAGACCCTGACGGTGCTGCGGCTGGGCGTACCACCGACCCTGGCCCGCACCCTACGCAGCACCAACACCATCGAATCGATGATCTCGATCTGCCGCGAGCACGCCGGCAACGTCAAGCGCTGGCAGGACGGGCAGATGGCGCTGCGCTGGTGCGCCGCGGGGATGGTCGAGGCCGGCAAGCAGTTCCGCCGTGTCAACGGCTACCTGCACCTGCCGGCCCTGCGGGCGGCTCTGGAGGCCGAGACCGCCAGGACCGTCACCGGCTCGTGCGCGCTCAACCGGTGGTTGACCGTTGCCGGAGCGTAGCCGTCCCGCAGCGACGGCTTGCCGGTCTGCGAATTGATGCTGCCCGCAGGCGGCCGGCCGGCGCGCCGCTGCCGCTGCGGGTTGGACTTCGTCCTGGCGGCCAAGACCCACTCACGCACGTGACGGCGCTCAGCGTGCTCCCAGCCCACGCCGGCAGCCGCAAGGAAGCGGAACCAGTCCAGCAGGTCGTAGGGGTAGGACTTGAGCGTAGGCGGACTGCAGTCCGAGGCCAGCAGCTCCGTCAGGTACTCCTGCACCGGCGCAACCGGCACGCTGTCCGGTCCGACCAGGACGCAGGGCACCGGCCCCTCGGGTGCGGGCACCACTTGGAAGTGTCCGGTCCTGACCGGCATGCGCTGGCTCCTGGCCGGGCGTCGCAAACCCGCGAAGCATACGAAACCAGGCCGGACCGCGACAGCTTGCCGCCTCACGCTGACCCGGCGGGCCTCCTCGGCGCCGACGCCGCACCGCGTTTGTTGCTCAACTCCTGCGGCGGACGGCTGTCCACCTGCGCAGTCGACCAGCTCGTACACCGTCTCGCCGTTGACGGAGGCTCTACCGAGCTGCCGCGGACGTCCCGCGACACACCCCCAGTTCCAACCTCGTCCGCGTCGGCGTCGGCGTCGTCCTCCGCCGGACTCGCCGGCCACCGCCGCCTGGCCATCACCCGCCGACCGCCAAGCCGCCAATGACCAACTCCCCACCGACCGGTGAAACCACGACCGGCGCCGGGACGCCTCGCGTATCCTGCCCCGATCCTGCCCGACCCCGGAGTACGGCTTGCTACGCAGCTGGTCGTCGCCAACTGGTGGCGGCCGCGGCCAGCAGCAGCGTCCCGGCGAGCCCGAGCAGGCCGGTCCCGAGTCCGAGCCCGGCGACCCCGGCGATGGTGCCGACCAGCAGGGGGCCGCCGGCGTCGCCGAGTTCGCGGCCGACCTCGGCGGCGCCCATGGTCTGGCCGAGCCGGCCGGCCGGGGCGGCAGTGGCCAGGGCGGCGAAGCCGAGTGGGGTGACCAGGCCGGTGCCGACGCCGACGGCGAGCCCGGCGAGCAGCAGGCCGGGCAGGCCGGGCAGGACCACCGCGAGGGCGAGCCCGGCCGCGGCCAGGGCGAGGCCGGCGGCCATACCGGTCGGGCTGGGCAGCCGGCCCGTGTCGTGGGCGCGGCCCGCGCGGGGTTGGGTGAGCGCGGCGGCCAGCGCGAGCAGGGAGGCGGCCGTGCCGGTGGCCAGCGGGCCGAGGTCGGCTTGGGCGCCGCGGACGGGCAGGAAGCCGACCCCGGCGCTGAGCGCGGCGGTCGCCCCGGCCAGGGCAAGGACGGGTTGCAGGAAGCTTGGTTGGGTCAGGCGGCGGGCCAGGCCCAGGATGGTCTCGCGGGCGCGGGGCAGGGGCGCGGCGGCGGGGACCGCCATCGCGGCCCAGCCGGCCACGCCGAGGCCGAGGGCGGCGAGGGCGGTGAACAGCAACCCGAAGCCGCCGAGGGTGATGAGCCCGCCGCCGAGCAGGGGCCCGGTGGTATAGCCGAGGCCCTTCCAGGCGCCGTAGCTGCCGAACGCGCGACCCTGCCGGTCGGCGGGGCTGAGCCGGGCGACCAGCGCGCCGGCGGCCGGGGAGAAGGCCGCGGCGGCGGCGCCCTGGGCGAACCGGGCCGCTGCGAGGGCGTCTTGCTCGCCGGCCAGGACGAACCCGGCCGAGGCGGCCGCGAACCCCAGCAGGCCGCCGAGCAGCACCGGGCGGGCGCCGATGCGGTCGGCCAGCGCGCCGAAGGCGGGCTTGAGGAGCACCTCGGCGCCGTCGTAGAGGGCCAGCAGCACGCCGAGCTCGAGCAGGGAGGCGTGGCGGCCGCTGGCGTAGCGGCCGAGGTTGGCGGCGGTGGCGTGGGCGCCGAAGGCGGTCACGAACCCGGCCGCCAGCAGCGGCCAGGTCCGCCACCTGGCCACGCCGGGTGCCGCCAGCGTGGCCGCTGTGGGAGGCCGGTGGGGTTCTCGCAACGCGATCGCTAGCCGAGCAGGCGCCAGGCCAGCAGGGCCAGGCAGGCGAGCAGGAAGGCGGGCACGCTGATGGTCAGCACCAGCAGGAACAGGCGCAGGCGCCGTAGGGTGGCTGGCACCTCGGCGAGGAACTGTTCGCTGTGGGGTGTCGTCGCACCGCTCTCTCAGCGACGTTACGCATGAAAGTGTAGCGCGCGTTACGATCGGGGACCAGCGGCGAAGCCTGGAAGGCCGCGGGTGCCTGGTCAGGCGAACCGGACCACGCAGAGCACCCCGGCGACCAGGCAGTAGGCCGCGAACGGGGTGAGCGTGCGGGTGGTGAACCAGCGGGTCAAAAAGCGGACCGAGGCGTAGGCGGCCACCCCGGCGACCAGGCTGCCGACCAGGACCTGGCCGCGGATGCCGTCGCCGAGCGGGCCCAGCAGGTCGGGCAGCTTGTACAGGCCGGCGGCCAGGATGATCGGGGTGGCCAGCAG
>WNGB01021596.1_pt1 | contig 10122 bp, 10 predicted proteins | sample 5400681 | NCBI WGS metagenome assembly WNGB01 (sample SAMN13153367, study PRJNA577476) | soil metagenome | isolation source: 115 cm soil or saprolite under grassland replicate 2 | place: USA:California | collected 2016-06-15
TACGCCGAGGCCAACCTGGCGGATGCCCGGCGCAAGCGCAACTGGAACGAGTTCAACCAGGTCCTCCGCGACCGGCGCACCGACGTGTACGACGAGATGCTGGGCGCGAAGGCCACGCGAGGGTGGTACTGATGGCTCCGAAGCTGCCGATCCTGAAGCCCGTCGCCGAGCTGGCCGGCTACCCGCTGCCCGAGGAGGATCTCAAGGAGGTGGCCTCGGTCCTCGCCGGCGTCATGGAGGACATCCAGAAGCTCCGCGACCTAGACCTCCCGGACGACGTCGAGCCGGTCACCGTCTTCCGCGTCGAGCCGTGGGACGAGGAGATCTGAGATGGCCGCGGCTCCGACCGACTGGCCCTGGCGGTCCCTGGCCGAGGCCGCGCAGGCCGTCCGCACCCGGTCCGTCTCGCCTGTCGAGTTGACGCGGGCCTGTCTTGACCGCATCCAGCGCGTCGACCCGGTCGTCCATGCTTTCGTGTCGGTCGACACCGAAGGGGCGCTCGATGCCGCCCGGGCCGCCGAGCGGGAGATCAAGGCCGGCCGCCAGCGCGGGCCCCTCCACGGCATCCCCATCGCCATCAAGGACAACTACGACACCATCGGGGTCTCCACCCGCAACGGCTCGCAAGTCTTCGCCGATCGGATGCCCTCGCACGACTCGACCGCCTGGGCACGCCTGCGGGCCGCCGGCGCCATCCTCCTCGGCAAGACCACCATGAGCGAGGCCGCCTGGGGCGTCGACTTCCCACCCGTCCGGAACCCATGGGACGTCCGACGGAACCCCGGTCTCTCCTCCGGTGGCTCGGGCGCCGCCGTGGCTGCCGGCCTCTGCTTCATGGCGATGGGCTCCGACACCGGTGGGTCGATCCGCATCCCGGCGGGGCTCTCCGGCGTCGTCGGGCTCAAGACCACCTACGGCCGTGTCTCCAAGGCCGGCGTCATGCCCCATACCTGGTCGCTCGACCATCCGGGGCCGCTGACGCGGCGGGTGGAGGACGCCGCCCTCCTGCTCGGTGTGATCGCCGGCCACGACCCGCGCGACCCCGCCTCCGCAAAGGTGCCAGTGGGCGACTACCTTGGATCACTGAAGAAGGGCGTCCGCGACCTGCGCGTTGGCGTGCCGCGCGAGCACTTCTGGGACCGGACCGAGAAGCGCGTCGAGCCCATCGTGCGCCAAGCCCTGCGCGACCTCGAGAAGGGCGGCGCGCGGGTCGACGAGGTCTCCATCCCCCACATGGCCGGCGCCCTCGGCGCCATCCTCCTCGTCGAGATGGCCTCCGTCACTGCCTGGCATGATCGGTACCTCAAGCAGCCCGAACGGCGGGCGAAATACACGCCCGAGGTGCGCTTCCTCATGGACGCCGGCAAGTTCCTCTTCGCCACCGACTTCCTCAAGGCCCAGCGCCTGCGGCGGGTGCTCATTGAGGAGGTGCGTGCCGCTTTCAGCGGCGTCGACGTCCTCGCGACCCCGACCCTCCCGCTCTGCGCCTGGGAGGTCTCGCAGAGCCACGTCCAGATCGCCGGCCAGCCCGAGCATGTCCTCCACGCCTGCTGGCGATTCACCTATCCCTGGAACCTGACCGGCCTCCCTGCGCTGTCGGTGCCGTGCGGGTTCGCGGACGGGCTCCCCATCGGCCTCCAACTGGTCGGCAAGCCGTTCGACGAGGCTACCGTCCTGCGGGTCGGCCATGGCTACCAGGAGACCACCGGCTGGCATGAGATGCGGCCTCCGGACCCCGCTGCGCGGGCGGCCTGAGCCGCTTCGGGAGACGCTCTTCATGTCCGACTGGAAGCTCGACCGGACCACCGCCTATGTCCCCGACATCGTCCCTGACAGCGACCTCGCCATGTACCGGAAGAGCAACTTCGGCCATCCGATCGGATGGGGGCGGAAGGTCGGCATCGTGGTCGTCGACATGACCCGCGCCTTCACCGAGGACCGCTTTGCCCTCGGCAGCGCCAAGATGGGGCAGGTGGCGCTCAAGGGAATCGCGCGACTCCTCGAGGTCGCCCGGCCGATCGGTATCCCCGTCTTCTTCACGAAGATGGTCCCCTTCCGCAACCGCACCGAGGCCGGCCGCTGGTACGACTCGTGCCCCGGCATCTTCGGCCGCCCCGACGACCCCGCCGCCCAGGAGTCCGCCGAGATCCCGGCCGAGATCGCCCCCCGCCCCGAGGGACCCAGCTCCAGAGCATGCTGGCCTGGGAACGGGGGCGCGGAGATGGTTGCAGATGCGCGCGGATCCTCTTCGCGCCTTTCGCGAGGAGCTCATCGACTTCTCGATGTTCCCCTGAACCGTGGGAGGATACCATGGGACATCGCTTCCTCGCAGCCGTCATTGTCATCGTCGCCGTCGTCGCAGCCGTCACCGGGGCCCTGGTCAGCGCGCAGACGCAGCCCGCGCCGCCCCGCTTCGAGGTCGATCCCTTCTGGCCCAGGCCATTGCCCAACCGCTGGCTCATGGGCCAGGCCGCAGGGGTCGCCGTGGACCGCCAGGACCACATCTGGGTCGTCCAGCGGCCACGCACGCTCACCGAGGACGAGAAGGGCGCCACGCTGACGCCGCCGCGCAACGAGTGCTGCGTGCCTGCGCCTTCCGTGATGGAGTTCGACCTCGAGGGCAACCTCCTTCAGGCCTGGGGTGGCCCCGACCAGGGCTACCCGTGGCCGGACAACGAGCACGGCATCACCGTCGACGCCCAGGACAACGTATGGTTGGCAGGCAATGGCCCCAAGGACGGGATGCTCTTGAAGTTCACCAGGGACGGCAAGCACGTGATGACCATCGGCCAGCCCGGTGTGGTGGGCAACGACTCCGACACCGCGCACATGAACCGCCCCTCGAACGTCGCCGTCGACATCGCCGCCGGCGAGATCTTTGTGGCCGACGGCTACGGCAACCACCGCGTGATCGTCTTCGACACCAGGACCGGCGCCTACAAGCGTCACTGGGGCGCCAACGGCCGGCCGCCGGGCGACGCGTCGGTGAAGGGCTTCGGCAACCCGGTGCACTGCGCCCGACTGTCCCGCGACGGTCTGCTCTACGTGTGCGACCGGGTCAACAACCGCATCCAGGTATTCCGCAAGGACGGCGCCTTCGTGAAGGAGTTCATCGTCTCGCCCGACACGCGCGGCAACGGCTCGACCTGGGACGCCGACCTGTCGCCCGACGCCGCGCAGACGTTCCTCTACAACGCCGACGGCGAGAACAACCACGTGTGGACGCTGCTGCGCGACTCCGGCCGCATCCTCGGCTTCTTCGGTCGCAGCGGCCGGCAGGCGGGGCAGTTCCACTGGGTGCACAACATCGCCGTCGACTCGAAGGGCAACATCTACACGACCGAGGTCGACAACGCCAAGCGCGCCCAGAAGTTCGTGGCGCGCTGAGCAAGCCGTAACGCGGGGCGGTGGTGAGCCCCCCCGTCGTTTTGTCGCGAGTTGTCTATGTCCTCACCGCGGCCTGGGGGCGAGTCGCCGCCAGCGTCGTGGAGGTCGCGCTCGCGGCGGCGCGCACTCATACGCGCGGTCAGTATGCGGCCGAATCGAGGTGAGGCGCCTGCGAGGACACGCGCGATGCGATCGACTTTCCTGCTGCCGCGTCAGGGTCCCGGCACGCCACCTCCGTCGCCGAGCGTAGCCGACATGACCTGGTCCAGGGGTGCCCCGGGCCACGGTGGGGCGTGCCAGGGGGGGAACTTGACGTAAGCGGTCAGACCCGGACGCCCGCCGCCCCAGACTTTCTATGGTGCGTGTCAGCGTCGCGGGGATGATCTGGCTCTTCAGTCAGAGCGCGCGGGCGGTGGTGAGCAGCTCGTCGTCCGTCGGGAACCGGCCGAGCCCCTCCAGGCCGTCCTGCTCGCACTCGACGTTGGCCCAGCGGACGACACCGTCGCGGTCGAGCAGGAACTGGGCGATGAACTGCAGCTGATGGCGCTGCATGTCCGGGAGATATTCGGCGTCGTCGATGCCGTCCGCGCGGTTGAGCGCCGCCATGCCGCCGCCGGGGGGCGCCTCGACCCCGACCTCCTTGGCCAGGCCACCCAGCTTGGCGCCGTCCACTTGGAGGACCTCATCCGTCATCTCGGTCCGCGGCACCCTGAACGCCCGGTGGGTGTTGAGGTCGGGATCGGCGCCGACGAGGCAGCGCGGGGGCCGGTAACGGAAGTAGCGACGGGCCCGGTCGACCGGTGTGGCGACGACGGCGGCGGTCTCGACACCTGCCTCGCGGAGCTTCTCTGCGGTCATCCCTAGCGACACGACGTGTCGCCGGCAGAACGGTCAGTAGAGGCCGCGAAACAGGGCGAGCAGGACCGGGCTTCGACCGCGGTATTCTCCGAGGGAGATCAGGCCCTCGCGGGTGACCGCGGGCAGGGTGAAGTCCGGCGCGCGGTCTCCGGGCCGGAGCGGGGTCGCGGTTTCGATCGTCATTCTCGATCTCCTTTTCGTCTCTTGGGGTGGAGCTATTCGAGAAACGGCAACACCATGAGCGACTCGGGGTCGACCCCGGTCCGCTCGCACACTTCCTCGGCCCGGCGCATGAACTCGTCGGCGCTGGCGTCATCGCCCAGCTCGAGGTACAGCGCGGCCAGGCCATCGTAGCAGGGAAACAAGAGCTGGGGGTCGCCGGTCTGCTCGGCGAGCTCCCTGGCCTCGCCGAAGCGCGCGAGCGCGAGTTGCGGCTCGCCGTGGCAGTGGTAGATCTGCGCCAGCACGATCAGGGGCACGGCCAGGTGGTCGAGCTGTCCGAGGCGCCGGTCGAGCTCGATCGCGGTCTGCGCCGCGCCGATGCCCTCGTCGTCGCAGCGGTTGGTGAGCGCACAATAGGCGACGGCGAGGTTGGCGTAGAGCCGCGACTGGAAGCCGACGTCTCCCGTCTTCCTGGCGATGTCCAGGCCGCGCCGGCACGTCTCGATCGCGCGGGCGGGGTCGAGCGTGCTGTAGAGGACGCCGAGGTTCGAGTAGCTCCGGCAGGCAACCTCGAGGAGGCCTTCGCCCGCCGCGACGGCGGCGCTCCGTTCGATATGGCCGACAGCCTCCCGGGGCTTGCCCATGCGCGCCAGCGCGATGCCGAGCGTGTTGTAAGCGTTGGCGACGGCGGCGGTCACCCCTTTCCTCGATTCCTCGGTGGCGCCCGCCCCGCTGTCGAGGGCGGCGGCCACGGCCTCGGCATGAGCGAGGGCGCGCTCCGCCCACTCCTGGGCTCGGCGGTTGTCGCCCGCGCGAAACGCCATGCGGCCCATCTCCTGGCAGAGGTGCGCATGCTCGATGTGCCGCTCCTGCCCGTCGAGGAGGGTGAGTCCAGCCTGGCAGCAGGCCAGGGCTCGCTCGCGGTCGCCGGCTTCCCAGTGAAGGCCGCCGATCTTGCGGTGGAGCCGCGCCTGGCCCGGTCGGTCCTCCGCCGCGGCGAGCGACGCGAGGACCGCTTCATAATGCGCGACGGCCGCGTCCCGGGCGCCGGTGAGGCCGAGCAGGTCGCCGAGCCGCTCGCGGACCGCCAGGCGCTCGTCGTCGCGGCCGTCGCACTGGCTCAGCGTTTCGAGCGCTCGCTCGTACTGGCGGATCGCGTCCTCGTTGGCATAAACGGCGCGCGCCCGGTCGCCGGCGGCGATCAGGTAGCGCGCGCCGCGCGCCCGGTCCGCGCTCGACGCGAAGTGGCGGCCGAGCATCTCGAGGTCCTCGAGCCGCTCCGGCCCGCCCGCGCACAGACGCTCGAGCGCATGCCCCGCGCGACCGTGCAGCTCGGTGCGGCGGCTCTGGAGCAGGTTCTGGTACACGACCTCTTGCGCGAGCGCATGGCTGAAGCGGTACCGCCGCTCGGCCGCCCCCGCGCGCGCCATCTCCTCGAGCAACTCGGTGGAGGCGAGGAACTCGAGACCCCGGTCGCACTCGCCCGGCTCACTCGCCACGAGCCGGAGCAGCCTCGCTTCGAAGACGGGTCCGAGGACCGCCGCCTCCTGGAGGAGCCGCCGCGCCTGCGCCGGCAGACGGTCGAGCCGGGCGAGGAGCAGCGCCTGGATCGTGGGGGGGATGTCGATCGTCTCGACGTCGGTGCGGCAACTCCAGCCCGTGGCCTCGCGGACGAGGACACCGGCGTCGATCAGGCCGCGCACCACCTCCTCCAGGTAGAGGGGATTCCCTCCCGCTCTCGCCTGGACGAGATCGCGCAACCTCGCCGGCCAGCGGTCGACCGAGTCTCCGAAGAATGCGCGGAGAATCCCGCCGCAGTCCGCGGCCGACAAGGGGGCGAGCCGGAGTCCGGTGTGGCTCACCCGACCGCCGACGAGCGGCGCTGCGTCGAACGACGGACGGTACGTGGCCACGAGCATCAGGCGCCGGTGGGACAACCGGTCGACGATGAAGCGGAGGAGCTCGAGCGAGGCGGCGTCGGCCCACTGGAGGTCCTCGACGACGAGGAGCAAGGGCCCCTGCTCGAGGCGGCGCTCGAAGAGGACGCGCGTGGCCAGAAAGATGCGACGCTTGAGCTGCTCGGGATCCGCATCGCCCCCCTCGCCACGTCCCGCGTCGAGACCGAGGACGAGACCGATGAGCGCCGCGATCGAGGTCAGCTCGTCCTCGGTTCCCCCCAGGAGCTCAAGCCCCGCCGTGACCTTCACCCGCGCGGTCTCGAGCGTGTCGTCCGGGGCCACGTCGTAGACCTGACGGATGAACGCCGCCGGAACGCCGTACGTCCGCTCACCGAGCGACACGCAGGCCGCCTGCCGCACCGTGGTCGTGGCCAGGCGGCCGGGAGCGTCGAGCGCGGCGAGGAATTCGCGCACGAGGCGGGACTTTCCCATTCCCGCGTCGCCGAGCAAGCTCACCACCTGGGCGCGTTCACTCAGCATCCGCTCGAACGCCGCGAGGAGCTGGCCGAATTCTTCGTCGCGACCGACGAGCGGCGCGGCCAGGCCGTGGGCCTCCAGGCCGCGCGCCGAGCGCGCGCCGCCGAACGCGGCAAGCAGCCGGTAGACCGCGAGCGGCTCGGCCTTGCCCTTGACGGACAGGTCGGGGAGCGGATCGAACGCGAACGCGTGCTGGGTGAGGTGATAGGTGGCCCGCGAAACGAGCGTCTCTCCGGAGCTGGCGGCGGCCTGGAGCCGAGAGGCCGTGTTCACGGTGTCGCCGGTGACCGCGTAGGCGGCGCCGGGGGTCGCGCCGAGATTGCCGGCGACGACCGGTCCGGTGTTCACACCGACGTGCAGGGCGATCGGCTGGCCGAGCCGCCGTTCCCAGCGACGGCTGAGCGCGTCCATCCGCTCGTGCATCGCCAGCGCCGCCCGCAAGGCGCGCTCCGGCTCGTCCTCGTGGGCCACGGGCGCGCCGAAGACGGCCATCACCGCGTCGCCCACGTATTTCTCGACGAAGCCCTCGTACCCCTCGATGGCGGCGGTCATCTCCTGGAAGAGATCGGCCTGAAGCGCCCGCACGTCCTCGGGATCGAGGCGAGCGCCGAGCGCGGTGAAGCCGGAAAGGTCGGCGAAGAGCACGGTCACGAGTCGCCGGTTGGCATCTGCGCTTCCCTGCTCCGGGACGTGCGGCTCGGCCGCCGGCGAGGGCTCCTGGCGGAGCGCGGCGGTCTCGGCCGGCTCCGATGGCCGGGCGCTTGCCGGCACGGCCGGTGTAGCGCCCCGCGGGCTACCGCACTTCGGGCAGAAGCGGAAGTCCGGCGGGCAAGGGAAGCCGCATGCCGCGCAAGCTTCGGGGAGCCTCGTGCCGCAGCGTGGGCAGAAGGCGAAATCGGGCTGGAGCTCGAAGCCACAGGCGCTGCAGGCGGTCATGGCACGAGGACCCGGAATCCCGTCGGACGCATCACCCCGAGTGTACGTCTTGGTAAGGGCCCGTGTCTCTACTTCGGCTGCGCACCACGAACTGTCCAAACGGGTGCCTGCACGATCAGGGGTGGGCCGCGGCGCGGTTCTGACATCCGTTCTGACAGAATCTCGGTCGACCACGGCCAAGCGGGTATGTTGGCTGAGGGGCGCGGCTCAGGAAGCCCGCGGAAACTATGGATCGGGATATGGCGAGGGTGAAGCCGCAGACTGGCGGTCAGGCGGAGGGAGAGAGGCCATGCAAGGGAAGGTCATCGTCATCACCGGTGCGACCTCGGGGATCGGGCAGGTCGCGGCGGAGCGGCTGGCCGGCATGGGCGCGCGCCTGGTGCTGGTGGCGCGCAACGAGGTGCGCGGCGAGGCGGCGCTGGCGCGGCTGCGCGAGCACGCCCCCGGCATCGCGCACCGCATCCACTACGCCGATCTCTCCCGCCTTGCCGAGATGAAACGGGTGGCGGCCGAGATCGCCGCGGCAGAATCGCGTATCGACGTCCTCATCAACAACGCCGGCGCCCTGTTCAGCTCCCGTCACGTCACCGAGGACGGCCTGGAACTGACCTTCAACACCAATCACATGGCCTATTTCGTGCTGACGCATGGCCTGCGCGAACGGCTGATCGCCTCGGCGCCGGCGCGCGTGGTCAACACCGCCTCGGACGCCCACAATGGCGCCCAGCTCGACTTCGATGACCTGCAATCGGCCAACGGCTACAGCGGGTTCAAGGTCTACGGCCGCTCCAAGCTCTGCAACATCCTGTACACGCGCGAACTCGCGCGTCGCTGGGCCGGCACCGGGATCACCGCCAACTGCCTGCATCCCGGTTTCGTCGCCACCCGCTTCGGGGATCAGAGCGGCGGGCTGCTCTCCTACGGCGTGCGCATCGCGAAGACTTTTGCCATCTCGCCCCAGAAGGGGGCGGACACCCTCGTCTACGTCGCGTCCTCGCCCGAGGTCGCCAATGTCAGCGGCGGGTATTTCTACAAATGCCGCCCCACAACGCCCTCGAAGGAAGCCCAGGACGACGCCGCAGCCCAGCGGCTGTGGGTGGAGACTGCGAGACTAGCGGGGATCGAGCCCTAACAGTGAGTAACCGCGTCCCGCCGCTACTGCTCCACCGGGAGGTCGTCCCGATTCCCCCACTCGACCCACGAGCGGTCGTAGCCGATTACGCGCGGGTAGCCGAGCAGCCTCAGGACGAAGTAATCGTGCGCGGCGCGATGATGGGTCTGACAGTACGTCACCACGATCTTGTCGGGAGTGATGCCTTTCGCGACGTACATCGCGCGGAGTTCGCCCACCGGCTTGAAGGTACATGTGGGCATCGACCTGCACAAACGGATGCCACGGATCACAATCTTGGACGCTGGGGCCAAAGACTTCCCGAGTCATCCTCGCGATTGCTGACACCGGGCCAGGTATCGCGCCTGCCATTCGTGAGCCATGGCCAGATGATCGCGAGCGAGATCGTCCCGAGCCAGATGGGGAAGACGACGAAGTAACGAGTGAACCAACCGGTCAGACCATCGCGGCGGGAGGTCCGGCAGGTCGCGGCCTCTCGCCGCGACGGGCTTGCGCGGGTGTCATCGCGGCGGGAGCCCATAGCCCAGCGCGCCCGCCGGCGACGGCCCTAGCGCCGCTCGTGGACGCGCAGCCGAGGATCGAGCACATCGCGCAGGCCGTCCCCCAGCAGGTTCAGGCTGAGCCCCGCGAAGGTCAGGGCGAGACCCGGGAAGAGGCTGACCCAGAACGCCTCGCGGATCACGTTCTTGCCGCTGCGATCACATTACCCCATGAGGGCACGTAAGGGGGCACGCCCACGCCCAGGAAGCCCAGGATGGCCTCGGCCAGGATGGCGTACGCGAAAATGAAGCTGCCCTGCACCAGCAACGGCCCCACGCAATTGGGCAGGATGTGCCGGAACGCGATGCCGAGGTTCCGCCTCCCCAGGGCCTGCGCGGCCTGAATGTAGTCGAGCTCCCGGATGCTCAGCACCGTGCTGCGGATCAGCATCGCGGTGCGGGGCATGTAGACCACCGAGAGCGCGAAGATCACGTTCCAGACACCCGGCCCGCGCGCCGCCATGAGCGCGATGGCCAGCAGGACCGCGGGGAAGGCCATCAGCCCATCCATGAAGCGCATGACCACGACGTCGAGCCGGCGGAAATATCCGGCCACGAGGCCGATCACGATGCCGCCGAACGACGTGAGCAGCATGGTCGTCAGCCCCACCAGCAGCGACACCTGGCTGCCGTGCACGACCAGGCTGTAGACGTCGCGGCCGAACTCGTCGGT